>WNGI01014081.1_pt1 | contig 11582 bp, 11 predicted proteins | sample 5400621 | NCBI WGS metagenome assembly WNGI01 (sample SAMN13153374, study PRJNA577476) | soil metagenome | isolation source: 20 cm soil or saprolite under Garry oak tree replicate 1 | place: USA:California | collected 2016-06-15
ATCAGCACGCCCGACACCCTTCCGGGGGCCCTGATGGGAACGGCGTACGTGGATACGCTGCATGCAGCGGGCGGGATCGGATCGTACACCTGGCAGGTGGTGGGGCAAGCCCCTCCAACGCTCACCTTGACCACGAGCGGCGTGCTCGGCGGGACGCCGGCCCAGGCGGGCACGTTCTCGCTGCAGGCGAAGGTCACGTCCGCCGCATTGCAGCAGACGCACACGTTCACGCTCGTCACCACGACGCCCACGCTCTCCACGCCGACCGTGGTGGCGCAGCTCCTGAACGGCTCGGGGACGCTTACGGCCGCCGAGTTGAGCTATCTCGATCTGTTGGGCAACCAGAACAACGGGTTCGATCTGGGAGATTTTCTTGCGTGGGTGAATGCCACCGGGGCACCGGCGGCCCAGACCGCTCGCCGAACCCTCGTCACGGTCACGCCGCAGCGGGCAGGGACGAAGGGACGGGGCCAGTGAGCAAGCAGCTGCTGGTCGCGGTCACACTGGGGGTGCTGTTCGCGTGCAGCGAGGGCACCGGGCCCACGGCGGGGGTCCTCAAGGTCAACCTCATCACCCCCAACTCGGGGGGCGACGGTGCGATCCTGTTGACGATCGCGGGCCCTGCGGCGCTCACCAGCGCCAGTTCCGCGAACGGCCTGCGACTCTTCTCCCAGCCCCCGCTGGGCGCGGCGAATCGCTTTGTCCTCACCGGCATTTTGACGGGAGGCACGATCCTGACGATCGGCGTCGCGGACGTTACGCGGGCGTCGGCGTACAGCGCCACGATCCAGCAGGTGGCGATGCCGACCTACCAGCTGCGCCCGTTCCTCACGGGCTACTCACTCACCGTATCCCAGTAGCCGCGCCCGACGTCGGCTCCGACTCCTGCCGTAGCCCCTCGAGCTTCAGCGCCAGGGCGCTCGCCTTCACCAGGTAGTACGTGAGAACGAGCTGGGTCACGGCGAGGGGGTTGGACCGGCGCTGCACCGCCCCATCCTGGAACACGCCCACACGATCCGACCGCAGGTGCCGCGCCGTGGCCATGTGCTCCCACATCCGGTCCTCGATGGCCTGGGTCGCGGCGTCCGAGATGCGGCCGTCGATCTCGAGCACGTCCGTACCCTCGCTGCCGCGCTCGAGGCGCAGGGACGCGGCGAGCGCCTCCTTCAGGTCGGGCAGGGGGATCGGATGGCGCAGCGTGATGCGGACGTTGAGACGCGTGTTGTCCTGCGCCGTCGCGTATTCCGGGGGCGGGATGAACGAGATCACGATGTCGGCTTCTTCGCGCTGCGGCATCACGTACGCCTCGGAGTCGTGCCGCCGGTCCTCGAGCTGCTTCAGGACCTCGGCCCGCTGGTAGCCGCGCTTGGACATGTCGCGCTTGATCTTCCACGCGATGCGCAGCTCGGGGTCGGGATCGAGGAACACCGACACGTCCCACAACCGCCGCAGCTCGGGCGTGTAGAGGCCATGCAAGCCGTGCATCAGCACGATCGACTTGGGGGTCACGAACTCGGGCGGCCCGAAGGTCCCGTCGGAGTGGTCGTAGACCGGCTTGAAGACGGTCTCACGCCGGCGCAGGAGCGCCACGTGTTGCGCGATGAGATCGAGGTGGTTGCAGTCGGGATGGAGCGCCGTGATTTTGTGCTGCGCCCGGCCGACCCGGTCGAGCGAGTGGTAGTCGTCGAGACAGATGTCGGTTACCCGCTCGGGGCCCAGCAGCTCGACGCAGCCGTTGGAGAGCGTCGATTTGCCGGCGCCCGAGTCGCCCACGAGGCACAGCATGATCGGTCGCCCGGCCCGGAATGGCATCACGCACCTCCGTTTGGTGACTTCGTGAAATAATTCACAAACATGATCGCCTCCCGCCGCATCAGGCGCTACGGGCGTTCTGGCTAGCCCTATCGGGTGGGCCTCAAGCGGGGAAGGTGCCGAGGAAGCGCCCTGCCAGCAAGGCTCTTCCGGCGCGGACCTCGGGGTGATTACTTGTACGGGGCGGATCCCACCCGAAGGCAGGTTGCGCGGGCAGGTTCCGCGGCGGTATGCTGTACGACGCTTGTGAAAGAATTCACATACTCGGGAGGGTTCCGGTGGCTGGGAATAACAAGGGCAAGGGCAAGAGCCGCTGGTCCGCTGGCGTAACCCCCTACAAAGAGATGGGTTACTACCGGCCCGACTACGTCCCCCAGGACAGCGACATCCTGTGCGCCTTCCGCTTGGTGCCGCAGGAGGGCGTCGAGGCCGATGAAGCGAGCGCGGCCGTCGCGGGTGAGTCGTCCACGGCCACTTGGACCGTCGTCTGGACCGACCGGCTCACGGCCCACGAGATGTATCAAGGCAAGTGCTACCGGGTCGACCCTGTCCCCGGGACCAACCAGCACATCGCCTACATCGCCTACAACCTCGACCTGTTCGAGGAAGGCTCGATCGCGAACCTCACGTCTTCGATTATCGGGAACGTGTTCGGGTTCAAGGCGCTGAAGTCCCTGCGGCTCGAGGATATGCGCATTCCGCCGCACTACGTGAAGACGTTCCACGGGCCGCCCCACGGCGTCGTCATGGAGCGGGAGTACCTGAACAAGTACGGCCGCCCGCTGCTCGGCGCCACCGTCAAGCCCAAGCTCGGGCTCTCCGCGCGCAACTATGGGCGCGTGGTCTACGAGGCGCTCCGCGGTGGCCTCGACTTCACCAAGGACGACGAGAACATCAACAGCCAGCCGTTCATGCGGTGGCGGGATCGGTTCCTGTTTAGCATGGAAGGCGTGAGCCGGGCCATGGCCGAGACGGGGGAGATCAAGGGCCATTACATGAACGTCACGGCCGCGACGATGGAGGAGATGTACGAGCGCGCCGAGTTCGCGAAGGAAATCGGCAGCGTCATCTGCATGATCGATCTCACCATCGGATACACGGCGATCCAGTCGATGGCCAAGTGGGCGCGACGGAACGGGCTGATCCTGCACCTGCATCGCGCGGGCCACGGGACCTACACGCGCCAGAAGACGCACGGCGTGAACTTCCGCGTGATCGCGAAATGGATGCGGCTTGCGGGTGTCGACCACATTCACGCCGGCACGGTCGTGGGCAAGCTGGAGGGCGATCCCAACGCCATCCGCGGCTACTACAACACGCTGCTCAAGGACAAGGTCCAGCCGGACCCGGTTCAGGGCCTGTACTTCGAGCAGGATTGGGCCTCGATGCCGGGCACGATGCCCGTCGCGTCGGGCGGGATTCATGCGGGCCAAATGCATCAGTTGCTCCACTATCTGGGTGAAGACGTGGTGCTCCAGTTCGGCGGCGGGACCATCGGCCACCCGGACGGTATCGCGGAGGGAGCGGCGGCCAACCGCATCGCGGTCGAGGCGATGATCCAGGCGCGCAACGAGGGCCGCGACTACCTGAACGAGGGGCCGGACATCCTGGCGAAGGCAGCCCGCTGGTCGCCGTCGCTGTACAAGGCGCTCGAGATCTGGAAGGACATCACGTTCGACTTCGAGTCGACCGACGTGCCGGACGCCGTCCCGACCCTCACCGTCTGAGCGGAGGAGCACGAGCCATGCGCATCACTCAGGGCACCTTCTCCTATCTGCCGGACTTCACCGACGAGCAGATCCGGGCGCAGGTGCAGTATTGCCTCGACAACGACTGGGCGATCTCCGTGGAGCACACGGACGACGCGCATCCGCGTAACGTGTACTGGGACATGTACGGGCTGCCGATGTTCGATCTCAAGGACCCGGCGGCGATCATGCTCGAGATCAACGGGTGCCGCAAGACGTTCCCGAACCATTACATCAAAGTGAACGGCTACGACCGGCGCTATGGCCGGCAGACGACGGCGTTGAGCTTCATCGTCAACCGGCCCGCCGAGGAGCCGGGCTTCCGGCTCGACCGGCAGGAGGCCTCGGATCGGCAGATCCGCTACACGCTCCACCCCTACGCGACCGAGAAGCCGGCCGGGCAGCGCTACGGTGAATGAGTGACGCGCAGGCGGTGAGCGGGACGCCCCCTCGTCCGGCGCATCCCTCCGCCGTGGATCTGAGCGCCGCCTACCGCGGCTCCAACATCGAGCGCGTGCTCGAGGAGCTGGAAGGCGAGCTGGTGGGCCTCGCGCCGGTCAAGCGCCGCATCCGGGAGATCGCGGCGTTGCTGCTGATCGCGCGCCTGCGCGAGGAGCAGGGGCTCACTACCGAAAAACCGACGCTGCACATGTCGTTCACGGGTCGGCCCGGGACCGGGAAGACCACGGTCGCGCTCGAGATGGCCAAGATCCTCCAGCAGTTGGGCTACGTCCGGAAGGGGCACCTCGTCGTCGCGACGCGCGACGATCTCGTGGGCCAGTACGTGGGTCACACCGCCCCGAAAACGAAGGAAGTCATCAAGCGGGCGATGGGGGGCGTGCTGTTCATCGACGAGGCGTACTACCTGTATCGTCCGGAGAACGAGCGCGACTACGGCCAGGAAGCGATCGAGATGCTGCTTCAGTCCATGGAAAACCAGCGCGACGACCTCGTCGTGATCCTGGCGGGCTACAAGGAGCGGATGGACACCTTCTTCCAATCGAATCCCGGGTTCCATTCGCGCGTGGGTCACCATCTCGACTTCCCGGACTACTCGCTCGACGAGCTGGTCGCGATCGCGGACCTGATGGTGCGGCGACAGAACTACGAGTTCGATGTGTCGTCGCGCGACGCGTTCCGGGAGTACCTCGTGCTGCGGATGCGCCAGCCGCACTTTGCCAACGCGCGCAGCGTGCGCAACGCGCTCGACCGCATCAAGCTGCGGCAGGCGAACCGCCTCATCGCCGGGGGGGGCACGGTGTCGCGCGAGGACCTGGCGCGCATCGATGCGGGGGACGTGCGGGGCAGCCGCGTGTTCGAGTCGGGCACGGACGACGCCGGCGATGAGTAGGAATACGCCGCTGCCGTTCCGCGCCGGGCGCCCCCTCATGCTGTGTGTGGTGGGCGACTCGGGGGCGGGGAAAGGCACCCTCGCCAACGGCTGCCTGGAGATCCTCGGTCCCGAGCGCGTGACCGACATCAACCTCGACGACTACCACTCGCTCGATCGCGCGGCGCGGCACGAGCGCCAGATGACCGCCGTGCATCCCGACTGCAATCACCTGGAGCTGGTGCGTCAGCATATGCGGCTGCTGCGCGACGGCCAGCGCATCTTCAAGCCGGTGTACGATCACTCGAACGGCACGTTCGGGCGTCCCGAGTTCGCGCCGCCGCGCGATATCGTGCTCGTCCACGGCGTCCACGCCCTCTACACTCCCGGGCTGCGCGAGCTGTGGGACGTGTCGGTGTTCTTGGACCCCGACCCCGCGCTGCGGGTTGATTGGAAGATCACGCGCGACACATCGAAGCGCGGCTACACGCACGACGAGGTGCTGGAGCAGCTCGAGCACCGGCGGCTCGACGCCGAGAGGTACGTGGTGCCGCAGCGCGAGAAGGCGGACATCGTCGTGTCGTTCTATCCGGGCCCGCAGTACGCCGCGACCAAGGACCGCGCGCGCCTCAACGTGCGCATCACGCTGCGGCACCCGGTCCCGCTGCCCGACCTCGAGGGGGCGCTCACGGCCACCGACGCGGAAAACGGAGGACCCTACCTGCAATTGCACCGCGGCGCGGAGGGGACGGACAGCCTCGAGATCAGCGGCGCCATCAGCGGCGCGGCGACACAGTCCATCGAGCGGCGCATCTGGAGCCACATGCAAACCGCGCGGGACGCGCGGGCCGATCGCGTCGGGCTGTTCTTTGACGGCCGCACCGAGCGCCGCTCCAACCCCCTCGCCGTAACCCAGCTCGTGCTGACCTACTACCTCGTCAAGTCGATGGCGCTGGTCCTGAAGCAGGAGCAGCTGCGCCAGGACGCAGCGGCCGCTGCCGGCGGGAGTCTCTAGCCCGAGTCCTTGCGGGCCCGGGCCCGGCGCGTAACGTACCAGCCGTTCCCGTGCCTCCTCCTGAGGTGCGCATGCCGGGTTCGAGGGTGCCTGGTTCCCGCGTGGTCGGTGGTGCGATCGTCGTCGTGGCCCTGCTGTCCGGCTGCGGCGGTTCCGACGCGCTCGAGGCGTGGCCCGCCAAGCTGGTTGGACGGTCGGCAGGCTCGCAGCTCGGGCTCGCCGGATTCGCCGTCAACACCCCTCCCGCGGTGCAGCTGCTCGATGCCGACAGCCAGCCGATCGTCGGCGCTGAGGTCACGTTCACGGTGACCAGTGGGGGAGGCAGCGTGACCGGTGGTGTCGCCACGACCGGGAACGACGGCGTCGCGACCGTCGGCGGCTGGTCGCTCGCGAACGGCACGAACACCGTCACCGCCTCCATCCCCGCGCCCTTCCGAGTCGCGCCTGTCACCTTCGCGGCAAGCGGCCTGTCGGAAGCCTTCCAGATCGACCTGCGCTTTCTGAGCGCGATGTCACCCAGCCGGCAAGCAGCGTTCACGAACGCGCAGGCCCAGTGGCAACAGGCGATCTACGGCGACATCCCCGACATCACGGTGAACGTCCCGGCGGGGAGCTGTAACCCCGCCGTTGCCCAGACGATTGACGATGTGATCATCTTCGTCGTGCTCGACTCCATCGACGGGCCGGGTGGCATCCTCGCCGCCGCCGGGCCCTGTTACATCCGCGGCGCGGACAAGCTCCCACTGATCGGCCTCATGGTGTTCGACACGGCGGACGTGGCGACGCTGGAGCAGAGCGGCGAGTTCGTCGAGGTCGTGCTCCACGAGATGGCCCACGTGCTGGGCTTCGGGACCATCTGGGATCCGGGGTACTTGTCCCTGCTGGTCGGTTCGGCGGCGCTCGGCGGCACCGATCCCCACTTCATTGGTACGCAGGCCCTCGGGGCCTTCGACCGCATCGGCGGCACGGCCTACACGGGAGGCGCCAAGGTGCCGGTCGAGAACATGGGGGGGCCGGGCACCGAGGATTCGCATTGGCGCGAGTCGGTCTTCGGGAACGAGCTGATGACCGGATACTTGAACGCAGGCGTGCCGAATCCCCTGAGCGTCGTGACGATCGCCTCGTTCGGAGACGAGGGCTATCGCGTGAACTACGCGGCCGCCGAAAGTTATTCGCACACCTTCGCGGCGCCACCGCTTCGTGCCGCACCCGCGGGTCGGGTGATCGCGCTGGGAAACGACGTGTTGCGGCTGCCGATCTACATGGTGGACCCCGCGGGGCACATCACTGGCGTGTATCGCCGATAGGAGCGCCATGCGAACCGTTCCGCTGGGCCTGGCGGTAGTGTTGGTCGGGGGAGCGCTCGCGCCGGCGGCGCTCGCCGGACAGCGACTCCACGTCTATGCCGGCGGCGGGGTCGGCGTCGTGTCGCCGGCCGGGAGCCTGCGCGGTGTCGACCAGGTTGGCTGGCACGTCGCGGGCGAGGCGCTGGGGACGCTCACCGGCCCGCTTGGCTTCAGCGTCGACGCTGTGTACGGGCAGACGGGGCACAAGGCTGGCTGGGGCGCGCCACGGGACGGGTGCGTCTGCTCGTCCTGGGAGGCGTGGGCGCCTTCCGGGTCAACGTGGACGTGCCCGCGTTCGGCTCGGCGGCGGCGACGAAGGTCGCGCTCGACGGCGGCGGCAGCGTGCTCATCGGGTCGGGGAAGCGCCGAGGCTTCTTCACGATCCAGTACGTCAGCGTCCGCACCTCCCCGCAGACAACGGCATTCATGCCGATCAGCGCGGGTGTCGTGATCCCGCTGTAAGTCGCTATTTTCGTTGCGGGGGGCGGTAGCTCAGCTGGGAGAGCACCTGGTTTGCAAGCCCCAGGAGTGACAAGGCGCTTTCGCTAAGTAGCTGAAGACGTTCCTTCCGGACGACATCCTCGCGCTCAGTGACCGGCTCTCGATGGCGCATTCGCTCGAGGTGAGCGTGCCGTTCGTGGATCACGTGCTGGTCGAAGCGGTCTTCCCCATCCCCGAGCGGGTGAAAATCGGGCGCTGGTGGCGGAAGAAGCGACTGCTGCGCGAGCACCTCACCGGCCGTCACAACCGCGAGGCATTCTGTGGGCGTTGCTGTGCTTTTCCACGCGGCATCGGTTGTACGTGGAATGAGGGCGGCGGCGTTCGGTTGCGTGGCGCGCAGCTAGGTCGCTCTTCGTGCAGCCTTGAGCCCGCTGACTGAAACGGAGCCCTCGTTCACCAGTACACTTCCCCCTGCACCACTGACACTCGTCTCCTTGATCACCCGACCGCCCTGCGAAAGGCGAACGTCCACCGAAATGACGCTCGCTGCAAGAGGCACGATTTGGATTCTGAGTGACTGTGCTGGCAAACTAAAGGCTGTTGGCAGGACAACCTGTGTCACCCTGCCAAGCAGCGAATCAGGGCCACCGAGGAAGATCAGCTTGACCGACGTTCCTGATACCCCCTTCCCGGCCTGGATGTTCACGTCGACGGTGGCGGCCGAGCCGCTGTTTCCCTGCGCCCGCGCCGCGGATGCCACGGCGATCACAGCGCTCACGCAAATGGCGGCAGTCAGTGTGGACCGCATGAGAACCTCTCTGGTGACGGGTCTTGCTTTGGACACCGGATCCTCCCCTCTCGCTATTGCGATGGCGGATTGAGCGCGACGACAGCCGCAATCCAGTTTCCAAGCCCGTTGAAGTACCAGGTCCAGGGGGGATTGGCCGAGCCCGCGCTCCCTGCGACGCTGAACGCCGCACCGCCCTTGATGACACCATCGGATTGTATGAAGCTCGCATATCCCGAAGGCGCGTCGAGTCCGACCAGCTCGTCCGACACGGTGGTGCCGAATACGAGCGCGCCTGCTCCCACGGCGATGGCACCCGGCGCGACGGGGATCCAGTCCGAGGTCGACCCGAATGCCCACCGGTGCATACCCAGCGCCTCGTCGAGCGTCGGCGCAACGCCTGAGAACGCTGCCATCGAAAGCCCTCCGCTCACCGAATCCGAGAGGTCCGCGCGCACGACCAGGATGCTATCCCCCATCGGGTCCGAATAGCCATCGGGGAAGTTCTGGACGTTCGTCGCCACGTAGGTCGCCATCGAACGGCCGCCGGCGGTGGCGTAGTCGACGAGGTGGTACTCGTTGCCGACCAATGGGGAACCCACCGACGACAGGTGATCGGTGACCGAGGTGATCACATTGGTCGAACCGATCCAATAGAACGTCGCGACGATCGCATCGCCGACGTGCGGATTCGTCGGGTCGAATCCCTGGGCCAGGCTCGTGCCGCTTTCGTTGAACGTACCATTCCATTGATCGAGCACTACCAGCGGCGGCGGCGGCGGCGGCGGCGGGTCCAGCACCAGCGTCGACGCAAGCCAGGCCCTCGGCGCGCTGAAGTACCACGTCCACTGCGGATCGACCATACCCGAGTTCGACGCGGTTGCGGCGGCGGTACCGACTTTGAGGCTGGTGTCGCTCATTATGATGACTTGGTTGAATCCGCTTGGTGCGTCGAGTCCCGCCGGCATCGACAGGGTCGCCGTATAGACCACCTCACCCGCGTTGGTCGCGACAGGGCCCGCGTGGGCGTTCGTGGTGACCGAGGCGGTTCCCGAGGCCGACTGGTGCGCCCGCAGCGCCTGGACGCTGTCAAGCGAGACTCCGGTGTACGAGGAGAGCGCAACTCCACCCGTGACCGAGTCGGACAGGTGCGCGGCCACCGCCAGGGTGCTGTCCCCCGCAGGGTCCGAATTGGCATCGGGGAAGTTCTGGACGTTGATGGCGACGTACGTGGCCATGGACATCCCCCCGGCCGTCACGTATTCGACCAGGCGATACTTGTTGCCCACGCGTGGGAATCCCGGCTGGGCCAGGCAGTCCGTTACCGAGTCGATGACGTTCGTCGATCCCTTCCAGACGAACGTCGCGACGATCGCGTCGCCGTGGTGCGGGTTTGTCGGGTTGAAGCCCTTGATCAACCTCCGTCCGCTCTCACCGAGTGTGCCGTTGACCTGATCGAGCGCGTACGACGGGGTAAGGCCTTGGCCGCGCCCGGGGGCGACGGCGTCGGTACAGCGCAACACCACCAACGAGCTCGTGAGCACCGCGCCGTACCGCAGGATCGTTCGTGGTTTCGTCTTGGACGGTCTCATCTTAGGCGGCTCCTCGTGGGATAAATGTCGCCGTAAGCGACTGCGTTGAGCGTACGCCACGTTGGACCTGCGCCACACGATGACATCCCGCGCCTGCTGCAAGCATCATTCCCCAGACGCTCCAGCGCTGCGACGCCGCAGCGTGGAGGGGGAGCGATGTAGACCGGGGGGGGTTACTTGATGCGCAGCCGTTGCAATGTCGTCATGGCGCTACGGCGCCCGCACCTCGACACTCCTGCCCCTTGCGCTGGCCTCAGTGTCATGAGAAGCGGTGCAACATGCTCGTCCGCCTCTGCAACATGCTCGTCCGCCTCTATGATAAGGGGCGCCTGGACTTGCTGCGGGCGATCAAGGCAGGGGATTTGAGCGGCTTCCGAACGTCGGCTCCAAGCATCGACCGCGCATCCGACGAGGCGACTTGCCGAGAAAGCGAGGGATGAGCACCCAATCCACTCAACAGCCGCGGGACCTAGCACAACGGATCCTTGCGGGCAAGTAGTTGACGTCACAGATTCCGTGACGCCCATGAAACGCCGCAACCGCTTGGTCGCAGACGCGCTCGTCGCGGCAGCAGTGGCAATGGAAGACTTGGCGCGCCGAGCGGGGATGTCGTCGTCGGCGCTGCGGCGGTATCGACTCGGGGACCGGACGCCCTCCTCGCGCGTCCTCCAGCGGTTGGGAGGGACGCTGCGCGAACAGGCAGAGCAGTTGCAGAACGTAGCTGACCAACTCGAAGAGGAGGCATCGAGAGGAGGCATCGAAAGGAGGTAGCGATGGCTAAGAAGCGAAAACGCTGGACCTTCTCGGCGGGCGAGAAGGGTGCGAAGGTCAAGGAGCACCCAGTGAAGGATGTTGCGGAGGCGGGGGGTTGGGCGTCGACAGAAACGTTAGTGCGCTGCTATCAACAGCCGGATTCGGACACAATGCTACGGGTTGTTCTGGGAGCAGCCGAGTTGCGGGAAAAGAAGGCATCATGAACTGCTATTCTTGCACACATTCTTGCACAGCTGAGGTTTCCGCAGCACGCATTTCAGCTGCAAACTGTTATTTTGCAGCTCGTTCGGGGCGGTAGCACAGCTGGGAGAGCACCTGGTTTGCAAGAGAATGGCCGTGCTCAGACCAGCAAGAGAGACAAGCAGTTAGAAAACCACCCTGAACATTTGCCCTGAACATTTTGCCTGAGAAGCTCGGGCACGCAGATTTGTTGTTGTGTGGGGGGCGTTAGCTCAGCTGGGAGAGCGCTGCCTTTGCAAGGCAGAGGTCGTCGGTTCGATCCCGACACGCTCCATGGAGGCCGCTAATCACAAAAGGAGGACCGAGTGCCACGCTACAGCGTTGACCTCACCAAGATTCAGATGCGTGAGCCCACGAAGGAAGAGGCCAAGGAACACGACCAGCTTCAGGCAGAGGCTCAAGCAGCGTTTAGTGAGGAGTTGAGGTGTCTAGACGACCAACTCTGCAAGGATTTTCCGAAGCTCAACGACGCACTACGGGAGACCATTCTGTGGCGT
>WNGI01012628.1_pt1 | contig 11581 bp, 9 predicted proteins | sample 5400621 | NCBI WGS metagenome assembly WNGI01 (sample SAMN13153374, study PRJNA577476) | soil metagenome | isolation source: 20 cm soil or saprolite under Garry oak tree replicate 1 | place: USA:California | collected 2016-06-15
ACCGAGCCGCAGGTCGTGCGCCACTACACGCACCTCGCGCAGCTGAACTATTCGGTCGATACCGGGATGTATCCGCTCGGCTCGTGCACGATGAAGTACAACCCGAAGGTGAACGACCGCGTGGCGTCCCTATTCGCCGACCTGCATCCGCGCCAGTCCTACCGCACGACGCAGGGCGTCCTCGCGCTCGCGTACGAGCTCGAGCAGATGCTGGCGAAGATCACCGGCATGGACTTCGTCAGCCTGCAGCCGCAGGCCGGCGCGCAGTCGGAGTTCACCGCGCTGCTCGTGTTCAAGGCCTACCACGCGAAGCGTGGCGAGGCCGCGACGCGGCGGCGGATCATCGTGCCCGACTCGGCGCACGGGACGAATCCCGCGTCCGCGGCGATGTGCGGCTATCAGGTGACGACCGTGAAGAGCGACGCGCGCGGCAACGTCGACCTCGACGCGCTCAAGAGCGCGCTCGGGCCCGACGTCGCGGGTTTCATGCTGACGAATCCGAACACGCTCGGCCTCTTCGAGGAGCGCGTGCGCGAGGTCTGCGACGCGGTGCACGCGGCGGGCGCGCTCGTGTACGGCGACGGCGCGAACATGAACGCGCTCCTCGGCATCGCCCGCCCCGGTGACCTCGGCTTCGACTGCGTCCACATCAACGTCCACAAGACGTTCTCGACCCCGCACGGCGCCGGCGGCCCGGGCGCGGGTCCCCTCTGCGTGAAGGCGCACCTGCGTCCGTTCCTGCCGAAGCCGTGGATCGTGCGCGAGGCCGACGGCTCGTACCACTACGACACCGCGCGCGAGGACCGCGAGCCCGCCGGCCTCGGCGACTCGATCGGCACGATCAAGCAGCGCATCGGGAACTTCGGCGTCCTGGTACGCGCCTATACCTATATGAAGACGCTGGGGGAGGAGGGCATGGTGGAGACGGGGCGCGACGCGATCCTCGCCGCGAACTACCTGCTCGCCTTGCTGCGCCCCGCGTACGACCTCGCGTACGACCGGCCGCCGATGCACGAGTTCGTCCTCAGCGCCTCGAAGCAGAAGAAGCAGGGCGCGTCCGCGCTCGACCTCTCGAAGTCGCTGCTCGACGAGGGCTTCCACTCGCCGACGGTGTACTTCCCGCTCATCGTCCCCGAGGCGATGATGATCGAGCCGACCGAGACCGAGCCGAAGGAGACGCTCGATGCGTTCGCGGCCGCCATGCTGCGCATCGCCGAACGCGTGAAGACCGATCCCGCCGCGGTGCGCGACGCGCCACGCCACACGCCGCTCCGTCGCCTCGACGAGGTCACCGCCGCGCGGAAGCCGGTACTGCGGTTCGTGCCCGGGGTGGCAGGGGCGGAATGACTCTCGCCGGACCGCGCCTGGCCGTCGCGATGGTGCGCCCGCCGCAGGCGCTCGTGAACCGCGGGCTCACCGATCTTCGCGCCGAGCCCGACGAGGATTCCGAGCGCGTCGATCAGGCGCATTACGGCGAGCGCCTCACGCTGCTCACGCGTGAGGACGACTGGTTCTACGCGCAGGGTCCGGATCACTACTTCGGCTGGGTGCAGGCCGATCATCTCGACGAGGTCGGTGCGCCCGAGCGCCGCATCGTCGGTGTCGTCGTCGCGGACGTGCGGTCCGCGCCGACGGACGCCGCGCCGATCATCGACCGCCTGCCGGTCGCGGCGCCGCTCGCGATCCAGGAGCGTCAGGGCGACTGGATCCGCATCAGCTACGACGGCTGGGTCGCCTTCCGCGACACCGTCGACATCGCGCAGCTCGCATCGCGTTTCCCGGTCCCCGCCGACCTGCTCCGGACGGCCGAGTGTTTTCTCGGCGTCCCGTATCTGTGGGGCGGCACGACGGCGGACGGGATCGACTGTTCCGGGTTCACACAGCTCGTGTACCGTTTGAATGGGGTGGGTCTCGATCGTGACGCCGAGCAGCAGGCGATGGAGGGCCGATCCGTGAATGCAGCACGCGCCGGCGACCTGTTCTTCTTCGGCGACGAGCGCGTGACGCACACCGCCATCGCCGTGGGCGAGCGCGAGTTCCTCCACGCGCCGCAGTCGGACGCCGTCGTCGAACGCGCGACGTTGACCCCGGCTCGCAACGTGCGCGCGATCCGACGCTACCTTCCGGACGAGATGTGACCGAGTCCGCCGCGAAGCGCTCGACGCAGAACGAGGAACGCCGCACCGACCGCGAGCTCGTGTATGCGGCGCGCGCCGGCGACATGCTCGCGTTCGATGCCCTCTTCTATCGCTATCGCGATGGGATCTTCCGCCTCGGTCTCGCGATCACGAAGGACCCCTCGCACGCGGAGGAGATCGCGGTCGACACGTTCAGCCGCGCATACCGAGCGCTCGCGCGCCTCGAACCGGAGGGATCGCTGCGGCCGTGGCTCTATCGCGTGGCCGTGAACCTCTCGTACAACCGGCGGCCGCGTAAGGGCGTCATCCTCAGCCCGCTCGAGGATTCGGCGAACGACACCTTCCAGAGCGAGGACCGCTCGCCGTCGGTGCTCGCTGAGCAGGCCGAGCTGCGCCGCATCGTGCTCGCGGCGGTCGACACCCTGGGACCCAAGCACCGGATCGTGGTGGTCCTCCACTACATGAACGGCCTCAACCTCGCCGAGATCGCCCAGGTCGTGGATTGCCCGATCGGGACCGTGAAATCGCGCCTCCACTACGCGCTGCGCCGCCTCCGAGCGCATCTTTCGGCACATCCGGAGTTCGGTATCGAACCGATGACCCTGCTCGTGCCTACATCAAGGCGGATGGTCGCCCCGGCCGTCGAGCCGCTTCCTGGCGAACCGCAATGAGGTTGTTCCCCGTGGGATGTCGTGCCGCTGAACAGAAGATGGCGGACCTCTTCACCGGGGAGCTGCACGTCCGCGAGCGACTCGAGCTCGAGGCGCACGCCGACACCTGCGCCCGCTGCGATTCGGCGCTGCGTGACCTCGCGACGATCTCCGTCAGTCTCGACCGCGCCTACGCGCCGCTGCGGCAGCGCGGCACCCTGCTCTCACCGGCGCGCGTGCGACTCGCCGCACGCCTCGAGCCACGAACCGTCGTGCCGTGGTGGCGTGCCGGATTCGTCGGCCGCCTGTCCGAGGCGACGATGGCCCTCGGCTTCGCGGCGCTCGTGCTCGGCGGATCGCTCGACCTCGCCGTGAAGCCCGACGCGATCCCGTCCGCGTCGACGCCGTCGATCATCAAGGACTACATGCGCACGCAGCCGCCGTATGAAGAGGCCGCCTACGTGCGCTGGCTCCGCTTCCAGCTGCGCGCGATCGGTGGCGCCTCGGCTCCCGCCGTGCGCTACCCGGTCGGCGGTCAGTTCGACGTCGAGCAGTTCACGAGCGACGACGCCTCGTTCAACACCGGCGCACCTCGCTAGCCGGGGCCCGCCACGGCGGCCCACCGAGCGCGCGCGGTCCTCCTCTCGCTTCTCGCGGCACTGACGCCGTTCGTCGCCGCGTGCGCGCCGGACGTGCCGACTCGCCGCGATGTCGTCCTCGGCATCGCCGGCGAGCCGCGCGCGATCCTGAGCGACGAGCCGAGCGCGCAGATCCTGCAAGCCGCGGTCACCGAGTCACTCGTGCGGCGCGACGCGGATGGCGGTTTCGTCGCGCGTCTTGCGACGGACGTCCCGACCATCGCGAACGGCGGCGCGCGCATCGTGACCGACGCCGCGACGCCGGGCGGACGTCTGGTGGCGACGTTCGAGCTTCGTTCAGACGCCCGCTGGCAGGACGGCGAGCCCATCACCGCCGACGATGTGCGCTTCGCGTTCGATGACGACCGTGCCGCGCCGCTTACGACCGCGCGGCGCTGGATGGCCGAGCGCGTCGAGCGTGTCGAGCGCGTCGACGATCGCACGGTCCGCTTCACCTATCGCGCCGGAGAGCGCTGGGAGCTGTACCCGCTCGTGGCACGCGTGCTCCGGCCCGTTCGCGGTCGCGGCGTGGATCCCCGGATTCGGCATGACCCTGAGCGCGTTCCCGGGCTATGTCGGTGGCGCGCCCAACCTCGGGCGGATCGAGGTCCGTTTCTACAGCGACCGCGGCGCGGTCGTCGACGCGCTGCGACGCGGGGAGGTCGACGTTGCCGGCGCGCCCGCGGTCGAGGCCGATCTCACGCGGACGCTCGACCGGTTCGCAGACGGGCCACGACTCCAAGCGCTGTACAAGGCCGCGAACGCGATCGAGATGCTGCGCTTCGGCACGAAGAACACCGTGTTCACCGATCTCCGCGTGCGCCAGGCGGTGGAGCTCGCGCTCGATCGCCGCGCTCTGGTCGAGACGATCTTCGCCGGCCGTGCGCGCGTGCCGCGGTCGTACCTCGTCCCGCCGCTCTGGGCGGCGACGGAACCGCTCGACGCGCCGCGCGTCGATCGCGAAGTGGCGCGCGGGCTGCTCGCGGCCGCCGGCTTTCGGACCGGACGGCTGGGCATACTCGAGCGCGGCGCCGAGCGGATGACGGTGACGCTCCAGGTCGCGACCGGCTCGCAGGCGCGCATCGACGCGGGCCGGCGTCTCTCCGGCGATCTCGCGTCGGTCGGCATCGCCGCGACCGTCCTCGAGCGGTCGCCGGCGGAGGTGCTCGACGCGGTCGGCCGTGGCGACTTCGACCTCGCGCTCGTGCCGGAGCGCACCGATGATCCGCAGCTCGCTTCGGACCGCTACCGAGGTCTCGCCGGGCCGTGGTTCGACGTGCTCCTCGACGCCGCGACGGCCGCGCCGGAGCAGGCTGAGAAGCACTCGCTCTACGCCGAAATGCAGCGCCTCTGGGCCGAATCGCTGCCCGGTGTGCCCCTTTATCAGGAGCTGTTGGTCGATGTCGCGCCGCGCAACCTGGAGGGGATCCAGCCGTCGCCCAACGGCGATCCGCTCACCTGGAACGCGCGCGACTGGCGGTTCACGCCGGGAACGAACTGAACCGCGTCCCACCGGCGCGGGTATGGGGCTCAGATGGGGTTCCGTATGTCCGGATGCGCGCCGTTTGTTGTTTGACGCGCTGATGGACCGGGTCTCAGAATGGCCATGTCCGCTCGCATGTTTGGCCGGTCGGTCCGCGTGCGGGTACCCATGGCACAACAGGAGGAGGAGCGCATGACCAAACGCCGCACAGGCATCTGGTCCGTATCCGCACTGCTCGCGATCGCGTCGCTGCTCATTGGCGCGTGCTCGCAGGCACCGGCCGGACAAACGACGACCACAGGCGGAACCGCGGCTGGCGCCGCCGACCCGAATGGCACGCTGACGCTCAACATGGGCAGCGAGCCCGACACGATCGACCCGCAGAAGTCGTCGTTCGTGAACGAGATCGCACAGGCATCGTTCGTGTTCGAGGGTCTTATGTCCTTCGACACCAAGACCAGCAAGCCGGTCCCGGCGGCGGCCGCAGCGGCGCCGAAGCTGTCGGCTGACGGCCTGACCTACACCTACACGCTGAAGGACGGACTCAAGTACTCGGACGGCTCACCACTGACCGCCAAGAACTTCGAGTACGCGTTCCTGCGTGGCTGCGACCCGGCGGCCGCAGGCGACTACGCCTTCGTCTTCTACATCATCGTGGGCTGCGAGGCCTACAACGGGATGGACACCAAGAAGGCGACACCGGCAGAGCTCGCCGCGGCGCGTGCCAAGGTCGGAGTGAAGGCGACCAGCGACAAGGACATCGCGTTCACGCTCACCGACCCGGCTCCGTACTTCGTACCGATCACCGCCCTGTGGCAGGGCTGGCCGGTCCGTGAGTCGGACGTCACCAAGGGTGGCGACAAGTGGACCGAGCCCGCGACGTACATCGGGAACGGCCCCTTCAAGCTGACCGAGTGGAAGCACAACGAGAAGATGGTCTACGAGCGGAACGACAACTACCGCAAGAAGATCCAGATCAAGACCATCACCAAGGTCATGATCAACGAGTCTGCCGTTGCGTTCGCGGCGTACCGCAACAACGAGCTGGACATCACCGGCGTCGGCCCGACCGACCTGCGCACCGTTCAGGGCGACGCTGAGCTGAGCGCCCAGGTGCTCGACGTTGGCGGATCGTGCGCGTTCTATTACGGCTTCAACGTTCGTCGTCCACCGTTCGACGACGTGAACATCCGTCAAGCGTTCTCCAAGTCATTCGACCGCGATGCGTTCGTCAAGGATGTCCAGCAGGGCATCGGCAAGGCCGCCGACGGCGGCTTCATTCCGCCGGGCTTCCCTGGCTACGACAACTCGGACAACACGCAGAAGTACGACGTCGCTGCGGCGAAGGCGCTACTCGACAAGGCGAGCCCGGCCTCGAAGGCCGGCCTCACGGGACTCAAGTACACCTTCTCCTCGACCGCGACGAACAAGGCTCGCGCCGAGTGGGCGCAGGGCCAGTGGAAGACCAACCTTGGGGTGACAGTTGAGCTCGACCCGGTCCAGAGCACGGCATACACCGCGCTCTTCAAGAAGGGTCAGGACGCACCGCAGCTGTTCTTCCTCGGCTGGTGCGCGGACTTCCCGGACCAGCAGAACTGGCACTCGACCGTGTGGTCGACCGGCGGCGTTAGCGCCGCGCGGACCGGCTACTCGAGCAAGGCCTTCGACGACCTCACCAAGGCCGCCGACAAGGAAGCCGACGCGACCAAGCGCGACGCGACGTACAACCAGGCTGGAATTCAGCTGAGCAAGGACGCTCCCGCAGCCTGGGTCTTCTACGACCAGAGCAAGTACCTCATCAAGCCGTGGCTCAAGGGCATCACCGCGAACCCGATCGACTACGGCATCCCGGGGTTCTTCTCGTTCGAGAACATCTACATCGCGAAGCACTAAGCCTCAGCGACGCTGAGCGATCGAGAGGGCCGGCCGCAAGGCCGGCCTTTCTCTTTCTCTTGGAGTCGAGCCGCGGGTCCTGCCGCGGCTCGGGGTTCTCGCTCGCGAGTTGGCCTCCCCGCCTTCACCTCGCCCCTGCGTTCGTCTGCCGGCGGGGCCCCTCCACTCTCGCTCGCGAGAATCCCGCTCGCCGCGTCACCCGCGGCCCTGTCAATTTGCGATAAGGTCGCGGTGCGGCCTCACTGTTCGCTCAGCGTCGTTCGTTCCCATTAATAGGTGAACGTCAGGCGACTGTGTCGCGGTATACACTTCGAAAAAGTGCTCAAGTACACGATTCGGCGCCTTCTTTTGATGATTCCGACGCTGTTTTTCGTCGCGCTCATCACTTTTGCGCTTGCGAAGGCGGCGCCGGGATCACCGTTCGATCGGAATCCGGACAAGCCTCCGCGGCAGGAGACGATCGACCGCTGGAACCGTTTCTACGGCCTTGATAAGCCGGTCCACGAGCAATTCATCCTCTACATGACGAACGTCTTGAAGTTCGACTTCGGCATCAGTGTCGTCCGCCAGCGCCCGGTCTCCGACATCATCGGCCAGGGCTTCCCGGTCACCGCGCAGCTCGGCATCCAGGCCCTGATCCTGGCGCTCGCGGTCGCACTCCCACTGGGCGTCATCAGTGCGCTGAGACAGAACACCATCGTCGACTACGGAAGCTTGTTCTTCGCCACCGTCGGGACAACGATCCCATCGTTCGTGATGGCGATCTTCTTCATCTACATCTTCGCGCTCGGCTTGCATCTCTTCCCGATCACGGGGTGGGGAACGCCCCAGCACATGGTGATGCCCACGGTGATCCTCGCGCTGGGCGCGGCCGCGTTCCTCGCGCGCATCACCCGCGCGTCGATGCTGGAGGCGATCCGCCAGGACTACGTGCGGACGGCACGAAGCAAAGGCCTGCGTGAGCAAGTCGTCATCGTCGGTCACGTGCTGAAGAACGCGATGATCCCGGTCGCAACCGTCGTCGGCCCAGCGGCCGCGGGTCTGATCACCGGATCGTTCATCATCGAGACATTCTTCTCGGTACCGGGCATCGGCCGCGAGTACGTGCGTAGCATCCTCGCCCTCGACTACCCGGTGATCATGGCGACGACGCTCCTTTACGCCTTCTTCATCGTCGTCGCGAATCTCTCGGTTGACTTGGTGTACGGGATGCTCGACCCGCGCATCAAGGTGGCAAAATAATGGCCACCGCGAGCGCCACTCAGGAGCGCGCCGCAGAGCTCAACATCCTCTCGCGCAAGCAGCGCTCGCTCTGGGGAGACGCGGTCTACCGGCTCTTCCGGAACAAAGCCGCCGTCGCCGGCCTCATCGTCATCGGCACGGCGTTCCTGATCGCGATCCTGGCGCCGTTCTTGGCGCCGTACAGCCCGATCGAGATCCCGAAGAATCCGGCCAGTCAGATGGAGCCGCTCTGGACGGGCTCCAAGTACACCGACTCGCGCTACCTGCTGGGGACCGACTTCCTCGGACGCGACATCGTGAGCCGGCTCATCTTCGCGTCTCGGATCAGCATGGTCGTCGGCTTCATCCCGACCGCCATCGTGTTCGGCCTCGGGGTCACGGTCGGCATGACCGCCGGATTCTTCGGCGGCTGGCTCGATCAGCTCCTCATGCGCTTCACCGACATCATCTATGCCTTCCCGGACTTCCTGTTCCTGCTGATCATCGTCGCCTCGTTCCGCGCCAGCCCGTTCGGCAAGCTTCTGGACGGCCTGATGCTCATCTTCGTGGCGATCGCGATCGTCGGCTGGGTCGGAGTCGCGCGGCTCACGCGAGGGCAGGTGCTTGCGCTCAAGGAGCGCGAGTTCGTCGAAGCAGCTCGCTCCGTGGGCGCCACGCCGCGCAGGATCATGGCGAAGCACCTGTTGCCGAACGCGCTCGCGCCGCTCATCGTTACCGCCGCGTTCGCCGTACCCAATGCGATCCTCGGCGAGGCGACGTTGTCGTTCCTCGGCGTTGGGATCATCCCGCCGACGCCGTCGTGGGGACAGATGATCAACGAGGGCTTCCCGCTCTTTGCGGCGAACCCGTGGGCCGTGCTGCTGCCGGCCATCTGCATCTCCATCGTGATGCTGTCGTTCACGTTCGTGGGCGACGGCCTGCGCGACGCTCTCGACCCGCGGATGAAGACCTAGGCTAGACTCCGCCGACGTTGACGGAACTTCTCGAGGTCACTGACCTCCACACTCAGTTTTTCACGCGTGACGGCGTCGTCCGCGCCGTCGACGGCGTGACGTTCCAGGTCGCCGCCGGCGAAACGCTCGGCATCGTGGGCGAGTCAGGTTGCGGAAAGTCCGTGACCGCGCTGTCGCTCATGCGCCTCATCCCGCAGCCGCCGGGCAAGATCGTCTCGGGGTCGATCATGTTCGACGGTCAGGACATCCTGAAGATGGACGACGACGACGTCCGCAGCATCCGCGGTAAGAACATCGCGATGATCTTCCAGGACCCGATGACCAGCCTGAACCCGGTCCTCACGATCAGCCGTCAGATCTCCGAGGCGCTCGAGCTCCACATGAAGATGGACAAGAACGAGGCGCGCAACCGGACCATCGAGCTGCTCGAGCTCGTGCAGATCCCGAGCGCGAAGAAGCGTATCGACGATTACCCGCACCAGTTCTCCGGCGGTATGCGACAGCGCGTGATGATCGCGATGGCCCTTTCGTGCGGTCCCAAGCTCATCCTCGCCGACGAACCGACGACTGCGCTCGACGTGACGATCCAGGCGCAGATCCTCGATCTGCTCAAGAACCTGGCGCGCGAGTTCCGCACGGCGTTCATCCTCATCACGCACGACCTGGGCGTCGTCGCGGGCATGACGCAGCGCATCAACGTCATGTACGCCGGTCGCATCGTCGAGAAGGCCGACACCGTCGAGCTATTCGCCAATCCGAAGATGCCCTACACCTGGGGCCTGCTCCGCTCGATCCCGCGTCTGGACGAGTCACGCAAAGCGAAGCTCGTGCCGATCGAGGGCCTTCCCCCGGACCTCATCGCCCCGCCGCCAGGCTGCAAGTTCGAGCCCCGCTGCCAGTACCGCCGCGACGTCTGCAGCGAGAAGGAGCCGGAGCTGAAACGGATACCGAACGCGAAGTCCGATCACGAGGCGCGGTGCTGGGGTACACAGGAGGGCGGGTGGCTCGTCGACACGGATTGGAAGCGCGAGATCGGCGACACGCGACTCCTCGAGGCGATCAAGCAGGAGACCGCGTCTGTCACGGCGACGGAAACGCCGGGGGAGTGACGAGATGGCTGTGACGACGAACATCACACCGCCGAAGGAAGAATTCATGCAGCGCAGCCGCTCGACCGCGACGGCGGACAGCGGAATGAACCTTCTCACGGTGCAGGCGCTCAAGATGCACTTCCCGCTGACGCAGGGGATCATCTTCCAGCGTCAGGTCGGTGCGGTGCGCGCCGTCGACGGGATCGATTTCTTCGTCGAGCGGGGCGAGACGCTCGGCCTCGTCGGAGAGTCCGGCTGCGGCAAATCGACGACCGGACGCGCGATCCTCCAGCTCTACAAGCCCACCTCGGGATCGGTGAAGTTCGATGGCACCGAGCTCACCACGCTCCCCGGCGAAAAGATGCGCCGCATGCGCCGCCGGATGCAGATGATCTTCCAGGACCCGTACGCGTCGCTCAACCCGCGCATGACCGTCGGCAACATCATCGGCGAGCCGCTCGAGGTGCATAACCTCGCGAAGGGCCGCGCGAAGACCGAGCGCGTGCAGGAGCTTCTGAAGATCGTCGGTCTCAATCCGTACTTCACGAACCGCTATCCGCACGAGTTCTCGGGTGGCCAGCGTCAGCGCATCGGCGTCGCGCGCGCCCTCGCGGTGGAGCCCGACTTCATCGTCGCCGACGAGCCGATCTCCGCTCTGGATGTCTCCATTCAGGCGCAGGTCATCAACCTGCTCGAAGAGCTGCAGGACCGCTTCAAGCTCACGTACCTGTTCATCGCGCACGACCTCTCGGTGGTGCGCCACATCAGCGACCGCGTCGCGGTCATGTATCTCGGAAAGATCGTCGAGCTCGCCGACCGCATCGACCTCTACGAGCATCCGCTCCACCCATACAGCCAGGCGCTGCTGTCCGCCGTGCCGATCCCCGATCCGCAGGTGGAGCAGAAGCGCAAACGCATCATCCTGACCGGTGACGTGCCGTCGCCCGTGAACCCGCCATCGGGCTGCCGTTTCCACACGCGCTGCTGGAAGGCCCAGGCGATCTGCTCCGAGGTGGACCCGGAGTTCATCGAGCACGCGCCGCGTCACTGGGCGGCTTGCCACTTCCCGGGGGCGTAGTCCGCTCGACTCTCGCGGCATGAGCCATGCGGCGCGCTCGATGTGCACCTGACCCACCTCTCGCGCTCGGGATTGGAGGAGCGAATGGAACAGCCAAAGCCGACGGAGCAACACAGGAGACTCGAGAAGCTCGCCGGAAAATGGATCGGCGAGGAGAAGATCAAGGGTTCGCCGCACACGAGCGCGACGAACGCGACGGGCAGCTTCGACATCCGCACCGATCTGAACGGCCTCTTCGCGCTGATCGATTACGTCGAGAAGTCAGGAGCCGAGACGCTCCTGGCGGGCCACGGCGTCATCGGCTGGGACCCCAAGCAGAAGCACTACACGCTGCATTGGTTCGACACGTTCGGGAGCCCGCCCGGCGCGCCCGGTACCGGCGAGTGGGAGAACGACACGCTGAAGTTCCACCAGG
>WNGI01008307.1_pt1 | contig 11579 bp, 11 predicted proteins | sample 5400621 | NCBI WGS metagenome assembly WNGI01 (sample SAMN13153374, study PRJNA577476) | soil metagenome | isolation source: 20 cm soil or saprolite under Garry oak tree replicate 1 | place: USA:California | collected 2016-06-15
CAAGATCGTCGTCTTCATCGTCCTGCCGGCGGAGATCCTCGCCAACATCGTCGAGATCTCGGCGCTGCCGAGCGGCACCACGGTCGATAGCGGGGGGTCGTTTGGGGGACCGTTCGGGGGGTCGGTCACGACGGAGGGGACGATCTCGCGGCACGACGCGATCACCTTCGTCGTCGGCTACGTCATCGCGATCCTGATCAACTTCGTCGCCGCCCGCTTCGCCCAGGCGGGCTGCTTCCGCGCCGTGGCCGATGCGTACCTCGGGGAGGAGGTGGGATGGCGCTCGTCCCTGCGCTTCGCTCTGCGCCGGCTGCCGGCCGTCGTCGCACTCGCCTTACTGTCCGGGATCATCGTCGGTCTCGGGACGCTCCTCTGCGTCATCCCCGGGGTCTATTTCTACGTCGCCTTCTCGGTCGCCGTCCCGGTGCTGCTCGTGGAGGGGGCTGGTCCGAGCCGCGCGCTCGGCCGCTCGCGCGAGCTCGTGCGCGGCCGGTGGTGGGGGACGTGCGGCGTCGCGGTCGTCGGCTACCTGCTCGTCTCGATCGTGAGCCTGGCGCTGACCGGGCTCGTCGTCGGGGTCGCGTTCGCCAACCCGGCGCGCAACACCGTCACCGGCTTCGTCCTCAACACCCTCGCCGGGACGATCGGGAGCATGATCGCGACGCCCGCGGCCGCAGCCTTCATCACCGTCCTCTACATCGACCTGCGCGTGCGCAAGGAGGGATTCGACCTCCTGCTGCTCGCTCGCCGCCTCGGCGTCGAGCGCGAGCCGGGCCAGGAGCTGCCGTCGTTCCTGCCGGAGCCCGCGCCGGGCGGAAGCCAGCCGCCTTTCTGGCCGCCGCCGCCCGGCTGGGAGCCGGGCCCTGCGGTGCCCGAGCCGCAGCCGCCGCCGAGCGACCAGCCGCCGTTCTGGCCGCCGCCTCCCGGCTGGAAGCCGGGCGACCGGTGAGCCCGGAGCAGGCACGCGAGCAGGCGCGGCAGATCCTCTCGGAGCGGCGGTTCCACGGCACGAGCCTGCCGCGCCCGTTCCACGGCGTCTTGTCCTGGCTCGGCGACCGTCTTCACTTCGTCGTGCGCGGCTGGGACTGGCTCGCCGCGAAGCTCGGCGGGCAACCCGTCCTGTGGGCGCTCGTCGGCGCGGTCGTGCTCGCGCTTGCGGCGTTCCTGGCAATCCGCCTCGCCAAGCGCCGCGCCGAGGTCGAGGTCCTTGGCATTGGACGTCGTGCCCGCGGGCGGGGCGAGGATCCGGCCGAGCTCGAGCGCCTTGCCGACGAGGCCGAGCGGCGCGGGGATCTCGAGGTCGCGCTCCGCCTCCGCTTCCGCGCCGGCCTGCTGCGGCTCGGCCGCGCGAGGGCTCTGCCGCTGCGCCCGTCGCTGCGCACTCGGGAGGCGCGGCGCGCGCTGGGGAGCGCCCGCTTCGACCGGCTTGCGCGCGACTTCGACGAGGTCGTCTACGGCGGCCGTCCCCCTCGCGAGGCGGACGTCGAGGCCGCGCGCAGCGAGTGGCCGCAGGTGGTCGCGGAGGCACGGGGGTGAGCCGTCCCTGGCGGATCGCGCTCGCGGTCGTCGCGCTGCTCGTCGTGATCAACGTCGCGCTCCGCTTCCTCGGCACGCTCACCGGGGGAACGCCCGGCGGCCCGCGCTCCTCGTCCTACGCGACGTCGGCACATGGGGACGCTGCGTATGCCGAGCTGCTCGGGAAGACCGGGCACGCGGTCGACCAGGTGCGGCAGCTGCCGCACTCCTCGCCGCCTGCTGCGGGGGCGACGGTGTTCCTCCTCGACCCGCCCATGGTCAGGACGACGGACCTCCAGGCACTGCGGCGATTCGTCGGCAACGGTGGGAGGCTCGTAGCCGCGGGCCTGTCGCGCGCCGCCATGCACGAGCTCGTCTCGCGCCCGCCGGGGCGTGCGCCCGGCTCACGGCGCGTGCGCATGGAGGGGCTCCAGATCGAGACCGACGGTGCGGCCGTGTGGCGTGGGGAGGGGCTCGCGGCCACGAGGCGGGTGGGCAGCGGCACGGTCGAGCTGCTCGCCGACTCCTCGCCACTCCAGAACCGGCTACTCGGCTCCGCCGACAACGCCGCGTTCGGGCTCGCGCTCGGCGGCCCGCCGAGCCGTCCGGTCGAGTTCCTCGAGAGCTACCACGGCTACGGAACGGGCAGCGGGCTGTCGGCGCTGCCGCTCGCCGCAGCAAGCGCCGCGACGCCGCCGTCGGGCCCGTGCGTCGCGAGGCCCGCGACGCAGTCCTCCGTCGAGCCTCGCTGCCGCCGGACGTCGAGGACGACGCCGTCCGGGTCGCGGCCAAGCGGCTCGGTCTCGCGGACGAGGACACCGAAGCGCTGCTGCAGCCCGCCCGGACCGACGCCGACGTGATCGCACTCGGTCGTGTCGCCGCCCGGATCAGGCAGGATCACCGCTGATGGAGCGCCTGCGCGACCGGGTCGTGGCCGAGGTGGCGAAGGTCGCCGTGGGCCAGGAGGGGACGGTCGAGCGGATCCTCTGCGCGCTGCTCACGGGCGGCCACGTCTTGCTCGAGGGTGTGCCCGGCGTCGCGAAGACGCTGGTGGCGAACGGGGTCGCGCGCGCGCTCGGCCTCGAGTTCCGCCGCGCCCAGTTCACGCCCGACATGCTCCCCTCGGACCTGCTGGGGACGCTGACGCTGCACGGCGGCGAGCTCGCCTTCCGTCCGGGCCCGGTCTTCACGAGCGTTCTGCTCGCGGACGAGATCAACCGGACGCCGCCCAAGACGCAGGCCGCGCTTCTTGAGGCGATGGAGGAGCGGCAGGTGACGATCGAGGGGACGCCGCGGGAGCTGCCGGAGCCGTTTCTCGTGCTCGCAACGCAGAACCCGATCGAGTACGAGGGCACGTACCCGCTGCCCGAGGCCCAGCTCGACCGCTTCCTCTTCAAGCTCGCGCTCGGCTACCCGGACGAGGACGAGGAGCGGCAGATCCTCGGCCTCCGGCATCGCGGCGTCCGGCCGGCGACCCTGGAGGACGTCCAGCCGGTGGTCGAGCCCACGGAGCTCGCGGAGGCCGGGAGGGAGCTCGATGCGACCGGCGTCTCCGAGGAGGTCGCAGGGTATGTGACGGCGATCGTCCGGGCCACGCGCACGCTGCCGAGCGTGGAACTCGGAGCGAGCCCGCGGGCGGGCGTTCACCTCCTCGCCGCGGCGAAGGCCGTCGCCCGGCTGGACGACCGCGGCTACGTGACGCCCGACGACGTCGCCGACGTTGCTCCGGACGTGCTCCGGCACCGGCTCCTGCTGCGCCCCGAGGCGGAGCTCGAGCGCTACACGGCGGACGACGCGGTGCGCGCCGCCCTCGAAGCGGTTCCCGTCCCGCGGTGACGCCGACGCCGCGCGCCGCGCTTGCGCTGGCGCTCGTCGCCGTCTCGCTGCTCGTCCTGCCGGTGCCGGTGGCCATCTTGCTCGCGGTCGCACTCGTCGCCGCGACGACCGTCGATGTCTGGTGGGTGCGGCGGCCACCGGAGGTGGTGCGCCACACGCCGACGCATCTCGCCCGCGGCGTGCCCGCAGCGTTCCGTCTCGAGCCGGTCGAGCCCGTGCGCATCCGCGTCCGCCAGCCGCTGCCGCCCGATCTCCAGCTCGAGCCCGCGCAGGCGTACGGGCCGCTGGCGGGGCAGCTCGTCGCGCGCCGGCGCGGGCGTCACACGCTCCCGGCGCCGGTCGCAAGGCGAACCGGGCCGCTCGGGCTGGCGGCGTGGACGCATCAGGTCGGCGAGGCCGCCGACGTGCTCGTCTATCCGGACCTGCCGGCTGCCCGCCGGCTCGCGAGCGCGGTCAGGGCGGGCAAGTTCCGGGACGAGGGCCTCCGCCGGCGCGGGCCGCTCGGCCTCGGCACCGAGTTCGAGTCGGTCCGCGACTACGTCCCCGACGACGACATCCGCCAGGTGAACTGGCGCGCGACGGCCCGCCTCGGGCGGCCGATGAGCAACCAGTACCGGATCGAGCGCGACCGGGACGTGGTCTGTGTCATCGACTGCGGCCGGCTGATGGCGGCTCCGTTCCTGGCTGGAAGCGTCGGAGGCGGCCGGGACCGCACGCGGCTCGACGCGGCGCTCGACGCGGCCGTCGCGGTCGCGGCCGTGGCGGACGTGCTGGGCGACCGCTGCGGCGCGATCGCGTTCGCCGGCGAGGTGCTCCGCTCCCTGCCCCCGCGGCGGGCCGGCGCTCGAGACGTCGTGTCGGCGCTATTCGACCTCGAGCCCGTGCCGGTCGAGAGCGACTACGAGCTTGCCTTTGCCCAGATCCGGGGCGTCAAACGCGCCTTCGTGCTCGTCTTCACCGATCTGCTGGAGGAGTCGGCGGCGCAGCCGCTCGTGGAGGCGCTGCCGGTGCTGGCGCGCAGGCACGCGGTCGCGGTGGCCGGATCCGCCGATCCCGACCTCGACGCGGCCGTGCGCAGCGAGCCGCACGTGCCCGGCGACGTCTATCGGGCGGCCGTCGCCCTCGACGTCCTCGCCGCTCGCGTGCGTGCTGCGGCGCGCCTGCAGCACGCGGGCGCGACCGTGGTCGAGGCGCCGCCGGCGATCCTCGCGGCGAGCTGCGTCAGGACGTACCTACGGGCGAAGTGGCTGGCTCGTTTGTGAAGACCCTGACCCGCCCGCGCCAGAGGACAAGGCCCCAGTAGACGACGCCGAGGCTGACGCCGGTGCCGATCACGGCGCCGAGGCCGGCCTCCGACAGGTTGGCGCGGTTCCCCTCCACGATGCCAGCGATGACGAGCCACGGCGCCGTTCCGAGCACGAGGAGCAGCGCCTCGACCGCCTCGCGCTGCAGCGAGGCGCGGCGCGTGCGCAGTCCGGGGGAGATGATCGACCAGCCGAGGCTCAGGCCGGCCGCGCCGCCGACGAGGATGCAGGAGAGCTCGAGGACGCCGTGCGCGGTCACGAGGTCGACGAAGCCAACGCCGTTGCCGGCCTGTCCCATCAGCCCCCCGATGACGCCGAACAGCAGGCCGTTGTAGAGGAGCGCGAGCGCCGTGGCGATTCCCCCCGTGATCCCGCCCGCGAACGCCACCAGCGTGACCTGGATGTTGTTCGTGAACACCTCGCTCGTGAACGCGGCCTGCTGCGACGGCGACATGTCGCGCCACGGGTGACCCGGCTGGAGCGCCGGGCGGAACTGGTGCGGGACGACCCCCGTGGCCGCCGCCGGATCGTGGACGCCCCAGAGCGCGGCGAGCGCGGCGGAGCCGAACAGGAGGACGAACGCCACCAGCAGCGCCTTGCGCCGGGCCGCGATGAGCCGCCAGTAGTCGGTGACGAAGAAGCGGACGAGCGAGCGCCGCCGCGTGCGAGCGTCGTACACCGCCTGGCGCCCCTGGCGCACGAGCGCCTCGAGCCGCACGGTTTCCGGCGACCGCGGTGCGTTGCGGCGCAGCCGCGCAAGATCCGCGGCGGCGGAGCGGTAGAGCCCGCCGAGGCGCAGGACTCGCTCCGGCCCGAGCCGCTCGGGATGTCGTCCCGCTTCGCGCAGGAGCAGCTCGAGCTCGTGCCAGTCCGGGCTTCGCGCGGCAATGAATCTGTCTAGCCTCATCGGAGATGGTGTTCGAGGACCGGCTGACGATCGACACGCCGGAAGGCGTGCCACTCGAGCTTACGCTCGCCGGCGTCGGCTCGCGGTTCACGTCGGCGCTGCTGGACTACCTCTTCCAGACGATCATCCTCGTTGCGCTCGTGCTCGTGCTGCGATTCGGCGTGGGGATCGACCAGGGCTCGAGCGGGGTCGCCGCGGCCCTCTGGGCGCTGGGCTTCTTCGTCGTCTTCTGGGGCTACGACGTCGCCTTCGAGGTCCTCAACTCCGGCCGTACGCCCGGCAAGGCGCTGAACGGGCTGCGAGTCGTACGCGAGTCCGGGGCGCCGGTGACGTTCGGGACGAGCGCGGTTCGGAACGTCATCCGCATCATCGACATCCTCCCCGGCACGTACCTCGTGGGCATGGTCTCGATCGTCGTCACGCGGCGGAACCAGCGGGTCGGCGACCTCGCGGCCGGCACCCTCGTCATTCGCGAGCCTCGCCGGCTGCCTCCGGAGGTGCTCGTGTCGCCCTCTGTGCAGGCACAGGCATGGGACACGAGCGCGATCGGCCAGGAAGAGCTCGACGCCGTCGCCGCCTTCCTCGCACGTCGGGGCGATCTAGCCGCAGGCGCCCGCATCCAGATCGCGGCGGAGCTCGCGGGCCGCCTGCGTACGAAGGTCGGCGGGGCGATCGCCAGCGAGGGAGACGAGACGTTCCTCGAGCGCTTGCTCGCCACGAAGCGCGGTCGTCTCTAACCGCCGAGGGAAGTAACATCGCGCCGCGTGCGGCTCCCAGCCTCCTCGACGACGATCGACACCTCGGACGTCCGCGGCGCGGCGCTGGCGATGCTCACCGCCGCGGCGACGCTGCCCCTTCTGCCGGGCCATGGCGGCCTCCCCTGTCCGCTGCGGACGCTCACCGGCGTCCCGTGCCCGCTCTGCGGAATGACGATGGGCGTCGAGGCGACTGCGCACGGCCATCTGCTCGCGGCTCTGCGGGCGAACCCCGCAGGCCCGTTCGCGGTGTTTGCGGCTCTCACCCTGCTCGTGCGCCGGCCGGCCGGCCCGTTGCGGTTCCCGACAGTCGCGGTGGCGGGCGTCGTGCTCGGCCTCTGGCTCTTCGAACTCCACCGGTTCTCACTGATCTGAAAGGAGCATTTCCGTGGCCATGTACCCACCACCTCCGCAGACGTCCGGCCCACCGGCAACCGGAGGCGCCTCCGGACCACGGGCTGGATTCTGGCGACGCTTCGCGGGCGCGTTGATCGATGGGGTTTTGATCGCGATCGTGAGCGCGATCCTGCGCTCCGGGGTCAGCTCGGGCGCGAGCTCCGGGATCGGCGCCCTGATCGGCCTCATCTACTACACGGTGATGATCGGGTCGAGTCGCGGCCAGACCCTCGGCCAGATGGCGCTCGGAATCCGGGTGATCGACTTCAACACGGGCGGACCGATCGGCTACGGGCGGGCCTTCATCCGCTGGCTCGTGAGCATCCTGTCGGCCCTCGTGATCTTCCTCGGCTACCTCTGGATGCTCTGGGACAAGGAGAACCAGTGCTGGCACGACAAGGCGGCGAACGACGTCGTCGTGCCGGTGCAGTACTACCCGGTCAGCTGAGCCGGAGCTAGGCGGCGGCCCAGTCGCCGTACAGGCTCGTGTACAGCCCGCGGCGGGCGAGGAGCTCGTCGTGCGAGCCCTGCTCGATCACCTGTCCGTGCTCGAGCACGACGATGAGGTCGGCGTCGCGGATCGTCGACAGCCGGTGCGCGATCACGAACGACGTCCGGTCGGCCAGGAGGGTCCTTAGCGCCTGCTCGATCGTCCGCTCCGTGCCGATGTCGACCGAGGAGGTCGCCTCGTCGAGGATCAGGATCCGCGGGTCGGCGAGCAGCGCGCGCGCGAAGGCGACGAGCTGGCGCTGGCCGAGCGAGAGCCGCGAGCCGCGCTCGCCTAGCTGCGTCTCGTAGCCGTCCTCGAGCCGCAGGATGAACTCGTGCGCGCCGACCGTCTGGGCAGCGCGCAGGATGTCTTCCGGCCGCGCTTCTGGACGACCGAAGGCGATGTTCTCGGCGACGGTGCCGGCGAAGAGGAACCCCTCCTGCGGCACGATCCCGAGCTGGTGGCGCAGCGACTCCTGCGTCACGTCGTTCAGGTCGCGGCCGTCGATCGCGATCCGGCCGCTCGTCGGCTCGTAGAACCGGGCGAGGAGCTTCGCGATCGTCGACTTGCCTGCGCCGGTGTGACCTACGAGCGCCACGCTCGTCCCCGCCGGGACGTCGAGATCGATCCCGTGCAATACCTCCTCGCCGAGCTCGCCGCCACGGAGCCCGTAGGTGAAGTGCACGTCCTCGAAGCGGACGTGTCCCTCGATCTCGGCGAGCGGGCGTGCGCCCGGCCTGTCGACGACCTCCGGCGGCTCGTCGAGCAACCCGATGATCTTGTCGAGCGCCGCCGCCGCGGAGAGGAACGTGTTGTAGAGCTGCGAGAGCTGCTGGACCGGGTCGAAGAAGTTGTTCACGTACAGCATGAAGGCGAACAGCGTCCCGAGCGAGATCGCCCCGGCGAAGTAGAGGTGACCGCCGTAACCGAGGACGACGGCGAGGGCCAGCGTCGCGAGGAAGCTGACGAAGGGGAAGTAGAGGGCGTTGAGGACGACCGTCTGCATGTTCGCGTCGCGGTAGCGGCCCGCGACCGCGCGGAAGTTCTCCGTCGCGCGCTGCTCCCGGACGAACGCCTGCACCATCCGCATCCCGGCGATGTCCTCTGCGAGGGTCGCCGTGACGAGGCCGAGCCGTTCCCGCACGGCGGCATAGGCGCGTGCAGAGCGGACGCGGAAGAGGGCCGTCGCCACGCTCATGAGCGGGATCACCGCGAGCGTCGCCAGCGCAAGCTGCCAGTCGAGCACGAACAGGAGGACGGCGGTGCCGCCGAGCGTGAGCGTGCTCTGGGCCAGCGTGGTCACGCCGTCGGTGACGAGCTGGTCGATCGCCTCCACGTCGTTCGTCATCCGGCTGATCAGCACGCCGGCGCGGTTTCGCTCGTAGAAGCCGAGCGAGAGCTTCTGCAGGTGGCCGAACAACTGCTTCCGCAGGTCGGCGAGGATCCGCTCGCCGACCCAGCCGGTCATATACGTCTCGACGTAGTTCATCCCCCAGTTCGCGAGCCCGGCCGCGACGAAGATGGCCACGACGAGCACGAGCTTCTGGCCGGTCGTGTCGTGGATCGCGTCGTCGAGCGCGTACTTCGCGAGGAACGGCGGGGCGAGCGCCGTCGCCGTTGCGGCTAGCAGCGAGAAGACGGAGAAGAACGTGCGCAGGCGGTACGGCTTCGTCAACCGCCAGAGCACGCCGAGCCGCCGGCGCGTCGAGTTCCACGACCAGTCCTCGACTTCCGGGCGTCCGTGGCGCAGCAGAGAGCCGCCGGGCTGGTGGACCCTCATGCGACCTCCTCCACGTCCCCGCGCGCCTCGACCGCATCCGCGAACTGCCGCTCGAGCAGGCCGTGCTCGTAGATCTCGCGGTAGACGGAGCTCGTCTCGAACAGCTCGTCGTGCGTGCCGCGCGCGGCGATCCGGCCTTCGTCGACGACGACGATCTCGTCCGCGAGGGCGATTGTCGAGAGCCGGTGGGCGATGATCAGCGTCGTCCGGCCGCTCATCACCTCGCGCAGCCCGACGCGGATCTGGGCCTCCGTCGTCGCGTCGACCGAAGCGGTGGCGTCGTCGAGGATGAGGATGCGCGGATCGACGGCAAGGGCGCGTGCGATCGCGACTCGCTGCCGTTGCCCGCCCGAGAGCGTGATGCCGCGCTCGCCGATCACGGTCTCGTATCCCTGCGGGAGGCGCTCGACGAACTCGTGCGCCTGCGCGAGCCGCGCCACGCGCTCGATCTCCGCGTCGGTCATCTCCGGCCGGCCGAAGGCGATGTTCTCGCGCACGGTGGTCGAGAAGAGGAACGGGTCCTGCGGGATGACGCCGATCTCGCGCCGCAGCGAGGCGAGGGTCACGTCCCGCACGTCGACGCCGTCCACCAGCACTCGCCCCGTGTCGACGTCGTAGAAGCGCGGCACGAGCGAGGCGAGCGTCGTCTTGCCCGAGCCCGTGTGCCCGATGAGCGCGAGCGTCGTGCCGGCGTCGAGCGCGAGGTCGATGCGCTCGAGCACGGGGCGCCCGGGAAGGTAGGAGAAGGAGACGTTCTCGAGGCGGATCTCGCCGTCTCCCGGCGGCAGCTCGACCGCCGCGGGCTTGTCGGCGATCTCCTCCGGCTCGTCGAGGACCTGGAAGATCCGCTCGCCCGAGGCGGTCGCCCGCTGCGCCTGGCCGATCCACATCCCGAGCGAGCGGAGCGGCATCACGAGCAGCGCGAGGTAGAGGTTGAAGGAGACGAAGGAGCCGACGGTGAGCGAGCCGTGGGCGACCATCCGCGCGCCGAAGAGCAGGACGGCCGCCTGCGCGAGGAGCGGGACGAAGGAGAGGAGCGGCACGTACGTCGCGCGCTGCCGGTTCGCCCGGATCGTCTGCGCGAAGAGCGCCTCGTTCCGGCCGCGGAACTTCTCCTCCTCGGCGGGCTCCTGCGCGAACGCCTTCACCACATGGACACCGACGATGTTCTCCTCGGAGACGGTTGCGACGTCGGCGAGCTTCTGCTGCACGTCGCGGAGCGTCGGGTGTGCGACGTGGCTGTACCGGTAGGCGAGCGCGACGATGAACGGCGTCACAGCGAGCACGACGAGCGCGAGCCGCCACTCGAAGAAGAAGAGGACGACGGTGACGGACGCCACGGTCAGGATGTTCTGGAAGAAGAAGATCAGCCCGTAGCCGAGGAAGAACCGCACGCCCTGCAGGTCGACCGTCGCGCGCGACATCAGCTGCCCGGTCTGGTGACGATCGTAGAAGCCGAACGAGAGGCGCACGAGGTGCGAGTAGATCCCCTGGCGCATGTCCATCTCGACGTCGAGCGCCTGCTTGCCGGAGATGAGCCGGCGGCCGAGCATCAGCACCGACGAGGCGAGGCCGAGGCCGGCGATCGCGCCGACGTAGAGCCAGAGCTGTGTCGTGTCGTGGTCGACGAGTGCCTGGTCGATCACGCCGCGGCCCGTGACCCAGATTAGGGCGATCTGCGCCGCCTGCGAGCCGATCGCGAGCACGATCGAGATCACGAGGCCGCGCTTGTACGGCCGCAGGAACGAGAGCAGCCGCGCCAACGTACGACGGTAGGGAACCGCGCTCATTCCTTTGAATGTAGCGACGGGGTCCGATCCTCTAGAGGCTCGCGAGCTCCTTGCGGACGAGGGCGGTCGCCCGGGCCAGGCGCCCGCGGTTCGCGGGGTCGTTGAGCCAGCCGCTCGCGCCGGACGGATGGGGGAGCGGGACGACCAGGGTTCCCTGCAGCTCGTAGCGCTCGCCGACGCACGGCGTGAGCGACGGGAGCCCGAGCAGCCGTCGCAGCGCCAGCCCGCCGACCGTGACGATCAGCCTCGGGCGCAGCAGCTCGAGCTCCCAGTCCCGCCAGAACGAGCAGAGCTCCTGCTCGCGTGGCGTCGGCGTCCGGTCGCCGCGGCCCGATGGCGCGCGACCGGGATAGCAGCGCGTGACCGAGGCGCAGTAGAAGATTGCGTAGAACTCGTCCTCCTCGAGTTCGAGCCAGCTCCGGAGCGTGCGGCCCGCGTGCCCGCGCCACGGCAGCCGCTCTTCTCCCTCGACGACGCCCGGCGCCTGGCCGAACATGTAGGCACGTTGCCGAATGGCTGGAAACGTCGCCGGCCGAGCCGGCGACGTCCGGCCGAAGACCCGGGCGCCTGCGGCGCCCGCCGGGCTGGGCGCCCGCACCGGAAGGGACTCGAGCGGGTAGCCGGCCTCGACGCAGGCGCGGCAGCGGGCGAGGTCGCGCTCGAGCGAGGTCAGCGAGCGGTAGGAGGACTTGCGGGTGGTCATCGGCGTGGAGCGTAGGGTCCGTCCCGATGCTGCCGCTCGAGGCCGTGCCGAACTTCTCCGAGGGGCGCGACCGCGCGACAATCGAGGCGATCGGCGAGGCGCT
>WNGI01005316.1_pt1 | contig 11578 bp, 11 predicted proteins | sample 5400621 | NCBI WGS metagenome assembly WNGI01 (sample SAMN13153374, study PRJNA577476) | soil metagenome | isolation source: 20 cm soil or saprolite under Garry oak tree replicate 1 | place: USA:California | collected 2016-06-15
GCTCACCTCGATCTCCACGAGGATTAGAAGTCCACAACTGTGGAATAACATAGCCCGGCACGTTCCGGCTGGCAAGCCCGTTCTCGTTCACAGCGGGGCCACAGCGGCCGTACAGGGATCGCACAGTCCGGGCTCGCACCCTGAGCCCGGGCGACCGATGCGAGGGGCGACATGACCGGGACGGGGACGGCGACGCGGCGGCGGGTGCTGGTCGTGGACGACGAGGAGAACGTGGCCCACCTGGTGGCCTCGGCGCTGCGGTTCGACGGCTTCGAGACGATCACCGCGGACACCGGGTCCCGGGCGCTGGCCGCGGTCGCCGAGCACTCGCCCGACCTGGTCGTGCTCGACGTCATGCTCGGCGACCTGGACGGGATGGAGGTGCTCCGCCGGCTGCGCACCGGCGGCTGCGACGTCCCGGTGGTCTTCCTGACCGCGCGGGACGCCGGCGAGCACCGGGTCGACGGGCTGCGGGCCGGGGCGGACGACTACGTGGTCAAGCCGTTCAGCGTGGAGGAGCTGCTGGCCCGGGTGCACGCCGTGCTCCGCCGCACCGCGCCGCCGGAGAAGGTGCCGATGTCGCTGGTGCAGGTCGCCGACCTGCAGCTGGACGAGGAGACCCGCGAGGTGCGCCGGGCCGGCGCGGACGTGCAGTTGACGCCCACCGAGTTCGAGCTGCTGCGCTACCTGATGCGCAACGAGCGGGTGGTGCTGTCCAAGTCGCAGATCCTGGAACGGGTCTGGAAGTACGACTTCCAGGGCAAGTCGAACATCGTCGAGCTCTACGTCGGATACCTGCGGCGCAAGGTCGACTTCGTCGAGCCGCACCTGATCCACACGGTGCGCGGGGTCGGGTACGTGCTCCGCGCGCCGCGATGATGGCGTCATGCGGGCACTCTCGCTGCGCACCCGGCTGGTCGCCGTCGCGGTCGGGCTGGTCGCCTTCGCGGTGACAGCACTCTGCGTCGGCACCTACGTCGCCCTGCGCGGGTACCTCGTCGGGCAGATCGACGCCAACCTCAGCGCGGTCCTGTCCAGCCCGGCCGGACCAACCGGGTTGCCGGAAGGGGTGGTGCACGGCGATGGGTCGGATCCGCCGCCTCCTTCGGTCTTGATCGCATCCGATGGGTCGATCGGTGCAGTTCCGGCTCCGCGGGGAGAAGAGCTGCCCCTGCTCAGCCTGGATCGGGCCACCGCGCTGCGGGTACGCGCCGCCTCCGGGCCAGTCACGGTCGTGACCGCGACCGGCGACCCGGTGCGAGTCGAGGCGGAGCCACTCGCCGCTGGCCTGGTTCTCGCCGTGGGTCAGTCGACCCGCGGCATGAACAGCACCCTGGGCAAGCTGCTGGGTCTCGAACTGATCGGCGGCGCGGTGGCGGTGGCCGGCACCGCCGCGCTGGGCACCGTCGGGGTCAGGCTCGGGCTGCGCCCGCTGGACCGGGTCACCCGCACCGCCCGGACGGTGGCGGCCGAGCTGTCCCCGGACGGCACCGGGCTGGACCGACGGGTGCCGGGGTCCGCCCCGAACACCGAGGTCGGCCAGCTGGCCGAGGCGGTCAACACGATGCTGGACACGGTGGAGCGGGAGTACTCGGCGCGCTGGGAGAGCGAGCAGCGGATGCGCCGGTTCCTGGCCGACGCGTCGCACGAGCTGCGCACCCCGCTGACATCGTTGCGTGGGTACGCGGAGCTGATCCGGCTACGCGGCGGGGACGGGTTCGGCGCGGAGGCCCGCGACTCGCTGCGCCGGATCGAGTCGGAGGGCACCCGGATGGGCCGGCTCGTCGACGACCTGCTCACCCTGGCCCGGTCCGACCGCGGGGTGCCGGTCGAGCGGCTCCCGGTGGACCTGGCCGAGCTGGTCCGCGACGCCGCGGCCGACCTGGGGGCCGCCCACCCGGAGCGGCCGATCAGCGTCCAGGCGCCCGGTCCGCTGGCCGTGCTGGGCGACCGGGACCAGCTCGTCCAGGTGGTGGGCAACGTGCTCAGCAACGCCGCGGCGCACGCGACCTCGGGCGGGCCGATCGCGGTCTCGGTCGGGCGGGACGACGGCGAGGTGGTGGTCGCGGTCGCGGACACCGGCCCGGGCATGCGGCCGGACCAGGTGGCGCACGCGTTCGAGCGGTTCTGGCGGGCCGACGCGGCCCGGACCAGGGTCCGCGGCGGCAGCGGGCTGGGCCTGGCGATCGTGCATGCGCTGGTCACCGACCACGGCGGCCGGGTGACGCTGGACTCCGCGCTCGACACCGGCACCACCGTGACGCTGCACTTCCCCGACGCCGGCCGGAGCTGACCGGCTGACCGACCACCTGGCCTGCGGCTCCCGGCCCCAGCGCGGCCGGGCGGCCTCCCCACCCCTGACCACCCCGCGCCGGCCACCGGCACGCGGCTGCCCGGCAGAATGAGCGCATGCCCGGAGCAGCCCGACCCTCGGCTCTCGACCCGACCGTCGCCGCGCGGCTGAAGCGCGACGAGCACGGCCTGTTTCCCGCGGTCGCCCAGCAGTGGGACACCGGGGAGGTTCTCATGGTCGGCTGGATGGACGACGAGGCGCTGCACCGCACGCTGACCACCGGGCGGTGCACGTACTGGTCGCGGTCCCGGCAGGAGTACTGGGTGAAGGGCGACACCTCCGGCCACCTGCAGTGGGTGAAGTCGGTCGCGCTCGACTGCGACGGTGACACGGTGCTGGTCGGTGTCGACCAGGTCGGTGCCGCCTGCCACATCGGCGACCGGACCTGCTTCGACGCGGGCGCCCTGCCCGCGGTCGCCGGCGTGCCGGCTGCCTCGCCGTCGGCCGGCGCGGCGCCATGACCACCGGCGTGCCCCAGCCCGGGCGGGCCGCCTTCGCCGACCTGGCCGGCACGCACCGGGTGGTCCCGGTGACCCGCCGGCTGCTCGCCGACGGCGAGACCCCGGTCGGGGTGTACCGCAAGTTGGCCAGCGGCCGGCCCGGCACGTTCCTGCTGGAGTCCGCCGAGCCCGGCCGGTCCTGGTCGCGGTACTCGTTCGTGGGGGTGCGCTCGGTCGCCACCCTGACCGAACGGGACGGCGCGGCGGTGTGGACCGGCAGCCCGCCACCCGGCGCCCCCGCGGGCGGCGGCAACCCGTTGGCGGTGCTGGCCGCCACCTGGCGGGCGCTGCGGTCGCCCCGGCTGCCCGGGCTGCCGCCGCTGACCGGCGGCCTAGTCGGCTACCTTGGCTACGACGTGGTCCGCCGGCTGGAACGGCTGCCCTCGTACGCGCTGGACGACCTGGGTCTGCCCGAGCTGGCCATGCTGGTGGCCACCGACCTGGCCGTCGTCGACCACCTCGAGGGCAGCGTGCTGCTGGTGGCCAACGCGCTGCTGCCGCCCGGCGCCGCGCCGTCCGAGCTGGACAGCCGGTACGACGACGCGGTGGCCCGGCTGGACGCGATGACCGCGGCGCTGGCCACCGCCTCGGCGCCCAGCGTGGCGACCACCCGGTCGGTACCGCCGCCGGAGGCGGTGTCCCGCACGCCGCAGGGCACCTACCAGCCGGCGGTCAAGGCGGCGCTGGACGCGATCCGGTCCGGCGAGGTGTTCCAGGTGCAGGTGGGCCAGCGGTTCGAGGTCGCGACCGGGGCCGACGCGCTGGACGTCTACCGGGTGCTGCGCACCCTCAACCCGTCGCCGTACATGTACCTGCTCCGGCTGGACGGCTTCGACATCGTCGGCTGCAGCCCGGAGGCGCTGGTCACCGTCAGCGGCCGGCAGGCGGTGCTGCACCCGATCGCCGGCACCCGCAAGCGTGGCTCGACGCCGGAGCGGGACGCGGCGCTGGCCGCCGAGCTGGTGAGCGACGCCAAGGAGCGCGCCGAGCACGTGATGCTGGTCGACCTGGCCCGCAACGACCTCGGCCGGGTCTGCGCGCCCGGCACGGTGCGGGTGGTGGAGTTCGGCGCGCTGGAGCGGTACAGCCATGTCTGGCACATCGTGTCCACCGTGACCGGCGAGCTGGCCCCCGACCGGGACGCGCTGGACGTGCTGGTCGCCAGCTTCCCGGCCGGGACGCTGACCGGGGCGCCGAAGGTACGCGCGATGGAGCTGATCGACGAGCTGGAGCCGGTGCGGCGCGGCATCTACGGCGGCGCGGTGGGCTATCTCGACGCCGAGGGCGACCTGGACATGGCGATCGCGATCCGGACCGCGGTGATGGTGGGCGGCACAGCGTACGTCCAGGCGTCCGCCGGCGTGGTCGCCGACAGCGACCCGGCGGCCGAGGAGCGGGAGACCCGGAACAAGGCGCGGGCGGTGCTGCAGGCCATCGCGACCGCCGAGACGCTCGCCCCGGCCCCATGACCGCGGGACCCGCGCCGCCGTCCCCGACCGCGCCGGACCCGGGGGCCGCCGACCGGACGGCGCGGCCGGCCCGGGCCGGCCGGGAGCGGACCGCGGTGCTGCTGGTGTGCGCCGCCGGCGGCGGGGCGGCGCTGCTCGCCGCCGGCCGGGTGTGGCTGCGGCTGGCCGCTCCGCGGACCGCGCCGCTGCCACCGCTGTCGGTCGTGCTGACCGGGCGGGACGTCGAGCCGCTGGTCCCGGCGCTGGGCGTGGTCGGGCTGGCCGGGCTGGTCGCCCTGCTCGCCACCCGCGGGTGGGGGAGGCTGGTCGTCGGCGTCCTGCTCGCCGCGGCCGGGCTGGCCCTGGTGCTGCGGTCGCTGCCGCACCTGGCGGCGCCCGCGGCCGGCCCGGCGCGGACCCTGCTGCTGGACCAGGGCCGGGTCACCGGCCAGCCGGCCGGCGCGACGGTGACCGCGTCGGCGAGCCCGGTCTGGCCGCTCGTCGCGGCCGTCGGCGGGGCGGCGCTGCTGGCCGGCGGACTCGGCACGGTGCTACGAAGCCGGCGCTGGCCGGGCATGTCGACCCGGTACGACGCCCGCCCACCCGCCTCGGCCCCCGCGGCCACCGTGCCCCGCCCGCGCGGCGCCGAAGCGCGCGGCGTCGAAGCGCGCAGCGCCGAGGCGCGCCGCGCCGAAGCGGGCGCGCCCCCGGGCGAGCCGGGCGAGCCGGGCGCCGGCTCCGGGGAGGCGTGGGAGGCGCTGGACCGGGGCGAGGACCCGACGCTGGACTAGGGGGTGTCCCACGGGACACCCCCTAACCCCCGGGCCGGAGCGGGCCGCGTTGACCGGGCCCGAACACTGCCCGAACACTCCGCTGACCTGGCGCGGCCCGGTCGGCTGCCACCGTGACGCCGTACCGTCAGGACGCGGAAGGGGGAGGGCATGCCGGGCAGCGGCGCGGCCAAGGGGCTGGTGCTCGTGGTCGAGGACGAGAAGGCGATCGCCGACCTGGTGCGGCTGTACCTGGCCCGCGAGGGCTTCGGCGTGCACGTGGAGTCCGACGGCCGGGCCGGGCTGGCCGCCGCCCGCCGGCTGCACCCGGTGGCGATCGTGCTCGACGTCGGCCTGCCCAGCCTGGACGGCACCGAGCTGTGCCGGCAGCTACGCGCCGGCGGCGACTGGACGCCGGTGCTGTTCGTCACCGCTCGCGACGACGAGGTGGACCGGGTGCTCGGCCTGGAGATGGGCGCGGACGACTACGTCACCAAGCCGTTCTCGCCGCGCGAGCTGGTCGCCCGGGTGAAGACGGTGCTGCGCCGGTCGCAGGGCCGGCCGGACGACGCGCCGGTGCTCCGGGTGGGGCTGGTGCGCCTCGACCCGGCCCGGCGCAAGGCGTTCGTGGACGAGGCCGAGGTGCCGCTCACCACCACCGAGTTCGACCTGCTCGCGTTCCTGATGCGCCGGCCCGGCCGGGTGTACGAGCGCGACCACCTGCTGTCCGAGGTGTGGGGGTACGCGGCCGCGGCCGGCACCCGTACCGTCGACGTGCACGTCGCCCAACTGCGCGGCAAGCTCGGCGACGCCAGCCCGATCCGCACCGTCCGGGGAGTCGGCTACTCCGCCGAGGAGCCGTGACCAGCGGCCCGGTGCCGACCGCCGCGCCGCGGCCGCGCCGGCGGCCGACGCTGGCGTCCCGCACCGCGCTGGTGACGATCGCGGTGGCGGCGGTCGCCGTGCTGGTCGCCGGGGCGGTGTCGGTCGGCCTGGTCCGGTCGGCCGGGGAGGCCGACGCCCGGCGCACGCTCGGCGTGCTCGCCGACAACGTCGCCGGCACGCTGGCCGAGCGCCCTGGGCTGAACCGCGGACCGCGCGGCGAGGGCGCCCTGACCCAGCGCTTCCTGCACGGAACCAACATCCGGTATGCGCTGTTGGCCGGCGACGGCACCGTCCTGGCCGGGCAGCCGCTGGCCGGCGAAGCGCTCACCCCGGCCGAGGTGAGCCAGGTCGTCGGGCTGCGGCAGCCGGTGTCGGCGGTCCGCCGGGTCGCCGGCAGCACGCTGTTCGTCGAGGCCAGGCCGACCCCGGACGGGCGGGGACTGGTGCTCGCCCAACTCCGCAGCGAGGCGTCACCGCTGGTCCGTACCGCGGCCCGGCGGATCGGCATCGCGCTGCTGGTCGGGCTGGGGGTCGCGGCGCTGGCCGGAGTGCTGCTGGCCCGGTTGCTGGCCCGGCCGCTGTCCCGGGCCGCGGCCGCGGCGCACGCGCTGGCCTCCGGCGCCCGGGACGTCCGGCTGCCGCCGGAGGGGCCGGCCGAGGTCGCCGCGGTGGCCGAGTCGCTCAACGCGCTCGCCGCGGCGCTGCAGTACAGCGAGGGGCGGCAGCGGGAGTTCCTGCTGTCCGTCTCGCACGAGCTGCGCACCCCGCTGACCGCGATCACCGGCTTCGCCGAGTCGCTGGCCGACGGGGTGACCAGCGGGGCGGACGTACGACCGGTCGGCAGCACCATGCTCGGCGAGGCGCGGCGGCTGGAGCGGCTGGTCACCGACCTGCTCGACCTGGCCCGGCTGGGCGCCCAGGACTTCCGCATCGACCTGCAGCCGGTCGACCTGACCGGGCTGGTGGCCGCCGCCGCCGAGGTGTGGCGGGCCCGCTGCGAGACGGTCGGCGTGCTGTTCGGCGCCGAACTGCCGCCGCACGAGCTGGTCACGGTCACCGACGCCACCCGGCTGCGGCAGATCGTCGACGGTCTGGCCGAGAACGCGCTTCGGGTCACGCCGGCCGGCGCGCCGATCGTGCTCGCCCTCTACCCGTGGCGCGGGTACGCCGCGGTGCAGGTGCGCGACGGCGGTCCCGGGCTGACCGCGGAGGACTGCGCGGTCGCGTTCGAGCGGTCGGTGCTCTACCAGCGGTACCGCGGAGTGCGCCAGGTCGGCACCGGCGTCGGCCTGGCCCTGGTGCACGGCCTGGCGACCCGGCTGGGCGGCGCCGCCGAGGCCGGCCGTGCCCCGGAGGGCGGCGCCTGCTTCACCGTGTGGCTGCCGCTGGCCGCCGCGGCCACTCCGTCGCGCCGATCGTGACGTCGGGCACCGCGACACGCCGCGGACGGCGTGCGCAACCTCGAGATCGGCGCGACCCGGAGAACCGCCGGACGCCGCCGGATGCCGGGCCGGCTCAGGGCCGGTCGGACGAAGTGGGTAGCATCGCCGGTCGGCGGTGACCGCCAGGCCGCGCGAGGGAGGGAACACCACGTGAGCGTCCTCGACGAGATCCTCGCCGGCGTCCACGCCGACGTCGCAGATCGTGAGGCCGCTCTCCCGTTGGATCAGGTGAAGGCCGCCGCCCGCCGGCGCCCGTCCGCGCTCGACGCGATGGCCGCGCTGCGCGCCCCCGGTGTCGGAGTGATCGCGGAGGTCAAGCGGGCCAGCCCGTCGGCCGGCCCGCTGAGCGAGATCCCGGACCCGGCCTGGCTGGCCGGTGAGTACGAGCTGGGCGGCGCTCGGGTGATCAGCGTGCTCACCGAAGGGCGCCGGTTCGACGGGTCGCTGGCCGACCTGGACGCGGTCCGCGCGAAGGTCGGCGTGCCGGTGCTGTGCAAGGACTTCGTGGTCTCGTCGTACCAGGTGCACGAGGCCCGCGCGCACGGCGCCGACCTGGTCCTGCTGATCGTCGCCGCGCTGGAGCAGAACGTGTTGTTCGGCTTGCTGGAGCGGGTCGAGTCGCTGGGCATGACCGCGCTGGTGGAGGTGCACACCGAGGGCGAGGCCGACCGCGCGCTGGAGGCCGGTGCCCGGGTGATCGGCGTCAACGCCCGCGACCTCAGGACGCTCGAGGTCGACCGCAGCGTGTTCGAACGGATCGCGCCCGGCCTGCCCTCCGGCGTGGTGAAGATCGCCGAGTCCGGCGTGCGCGGCCCGCACGACCTGATCGAGTACGCGGCGGCCGGCGCCGACGCGGTGCTGGTCGGGGAGGGCATCGTCACCCAGCGCAGCCCCCGGCAGGCGGTCGCCGACCTGGTCACCGCGGGGGCGCACCCGGCCACCCCCAGGGCCGCCCATGACCGCTGAGCCGGCGACGCTGCCCGACGCCGCCGGCCACTTCGGGCCGTACGGCGGCCGGTTCGTCCCGGAGGCCCTGGTCGCGGCGCTGGACGAGCTGGCCGAGGCGTACGCCACCGCCCGCACCGACCCGGAGTTCACCGGCGAGCTGGACCGGCTGCTGGCCAGCTACGTCGGCCGGCCCACCCCGCTGACCGACGCCCGCCGGCTGGCCGGGCACGCCGGCGGGGCCCGGATCCTGCTCAAGCGGGAGGACCTGGCGCACACCGGGTCGCACAAGCTGAACAACGCGCTCGGGCAGGTGCTGCTCACCCGCCGGATGGGCAAGACCCGGGTGATCGCCGAGACCGGTGCCGGCCAGCACGGGGTGGCCACCGCGACCGCCTGCGCGTTCCTCGGCCTGGACTGCGTGGTCTACATGGGCGAGGAGGACACCCGGCGGCAGGCGCTGAACGTGGCTCGGATGCGGATGCTCGGCGCCACCGTGGTCCCGGTGCGCACCGGGTCGCAGACCCTCAAGGACGCCATCAACGAGGCGATGCGGGACTGGGTGACCAACGTCGAGAGCACCCACTACGTGATCGGCTCGGTGATGGGCCCGCACCCGTTCCCGGCCCTGGTCCGCGACTTCCAGCGGGTGATCGGGGTGGAGGCGCGGGCGCAGACGCTGGCGCTGACCGGCCGGCTGCCGGACGCGGTGGTGGCCTGCGTGGGCGGCGGGTCCAACGCGATGGGGGCGTTCGCGGCGTTCCTCGCCGACCCCGGGGTCGCGCTGCTCGGCTTCGAGGCCGGCGGGGAGGGCGTCGAGCAGGCCCGGCACGCCGCGACGCTGGCCGCTGGGCGCCCGGGCGTGCTGCACGGAATGCGCAGCTACCTGCTGCAGGACGAGAACGGGCAGACGCTGCCGACGCACTCGATCTCGGCCGGGCTGGACTACCCGGGCGTCGGCCCGGAGCACGCCTGGCTGCGGGACACCGGCCGGGCGTCCTACCAGGCGGTCACCGACGCCGAGGCGATGGACGCGCTGGCGCTGCTGTCGCGGACCGAAGGGATCATCCCGGCGATCGAGACCGCGCACGCCGTGCACGGAGCGGTGCAGGTGGGCCGCTCGCTCGGACCGGACGGGGTGGTCCTGCTCTGCGTGTCCGGCCGCGGCGACAAGGACATGGACACCGCCGCCCGCTGGTTCGACCTGATGGACGGCGCCGGTTCATGACCGAGCGGGCACCGGGCCGGCTGGGCGAGGCGTTCGAGAAGGCCCGGGTCGACGGGCGGGCCGCGCTGGTCGGCTACCTACCGGCCGGCTTCCCGTCGGTGGCCGGCGCGGTGGCGGCGCTGACCGCGATGGTGGAGGCGGGTGTCGACGTGGTCGAGGTCGGCCTGCCCTACAGCGACCCGCTGATGGACGGGCCGACCATCCAGGTCGCGGTGGACCGGGCGCTGTCCGCCGGGACCACCACGGCGGACGTGCTGCGCACCGTCGAGGCGGTGGCCGGCACCGGGGCGCCGACCGTGGTGATGACCTACTGGAACCCCGTCGAGCAGTACGGTGTGCGGCGGTTCGCCGCCGACCTGGCCGCCGCCGGCGGGGCCGGTGCGATCACCCCGGACCTCACCCCGGAGGAGGCCGGGCCGTGGCTGGCCGCTGCCGAGTCGGCCGGGCTCGACCCGGTGTTCCTGGTCGCGCCGTCGTCCACGGACGAGCGGCTGGCCCGGATCGCCGCGGTGTGCCGGGGCTTCGTCTACGCCGCGTCGACCATGGGCGTGACCGGGACCCGGGACCAGGTCAGCGACCGGGCCCCCAGACTGGTGGAGCGGGTCCGCCGGGTCACCGGAATGCCGGTGGCGGTCGGCCTCGGCGTGTCCGGCGGCGACCAGGCGGCGCAGGTCGCGGCCTACGCCGACGGCGTGATCGTCGGGTCGGCGTTCGTCCGCCGGTTGCTGGATGCGCCGGACGAGGCGGCCGGGATCGCCGCGGTCCGCTCGCTCGCCGCCGACCTGGCCGCCGGGGTCCGCCGCGGCTGAGCCCGGGATCCGCGGGCCTGGATCGGCGGAACCGGATTGCCGGGGCGAGCGTCAGCGGGGGAGCGTCAGCGGGCTTCGGCGCCGAGTGCCTCGGCGCGGGGTGCCTCGGCCCGGGACGCCTCGGCCCGGGACGCCCCGGACCGGCGGGCGAGGTGCCGGACCACGCCGGACCGGCCGGCGGCGGCGTCGGCCACCGCCGCGGTGGCGGTGGTGGTCGCCGGGTAGGGCACGTCCTCGGGCTGGTGCCAGCCGAGATGGCAGATGCGGCCGCGCCCGTTCAGCACCGCCTCGCCGCCGAGAACCTCACACCGGAAGGCGTAGGTCAGCAGGTCCGGCAGCTCCTCGGCGGCGCCGTCCAGGCCGCCGGTCAGGTGGTAGAGCCCCACCATGTCGACGACCCGGGTCTCCAGGCCGGTCTCCCGGCGGACCTCGCGGACGATCGCCTCGGTGGGCAGTTCGGCGGGCTCGATGTGCGCGCCGGGGAGTCCCCAGCGGCGCTGCCCGTGCGTCTGCTGGACCAGCAGCACTCGGCCTTCGGCGTCGCCGATGACCGCGGCCGCGGTCCGCGTTACGTGGTTCATAGAGGAACCCTAGACGGCGGTTCGCCGCGACAACAGGGTGCGACCAGCCGCACCGCCCTGGTGACCCCGGTCGCCAGCGCACCGGCCAGCCGTCTGCCCGGGTCGGTGCCTCTTGCGGCCGCTGTGAGCACGGATGACGCCCCTTGGTTGTGGCCGGTGGTCACCGCGGCAGCAGAATTGCGCCCCTCGGCCGGGTCGGTCGACATCGTGGGTTGTGGGGGTCCGGTAGCGGGGTGAAACTCCCGTAGCGACTACCGTGTCCGCGTGCATGCCAGCCTTGCCTACCTGCCCAGCCCGCGCGACGGCGTGTGGCACCTCGGTCCGCTCCCGATCCGCGCCTACGCCTTGTGCATCATCGCCGGGATCATCGCGGCGGTGTGGATCGGCGAGCGCCGCTGGGTGGCTCGCGGCGGTCGGCGCGGCACCGTCTCCGACATCGCCGTCTGGGCGGTCGTGTTCGGCCTCGTCGGCGGCCGGCTCTACCACGTGCTCACCGACCCGGAGCTGTATTTCGGGGCCGGCCGCCACCCGGTGGACGCGCTCAAGGTGTGGCAGGGCGGCCTGGGCATCTGGGGCGCCATCGCGCTTGGCGGGGTCGGCGCCTGGATCGGGTGCCG
>WNGI01015854.1_pt1 | contig 11578 bp, 18 predicted proteins | sample 5400621 | NCBI WGS metagenome assembly WNGI01 (sample SAMN13153374, study PRJNA577476) | soil metagenome | isolation source: 20 cm soil or saprolite under Garry oak tree replicate 1 | place: USA:California | collected 2016-06-15
GTTGGATCGGTGCAAGCTACGGGAGCAGGAAAGCGCCACTGCCGGTATTGCGACAGCTGCTGTCGTTGGTGCTGATTGTTGCTGGTGGCAAGTTGATCTTCGGCTCCTGAGGTGATCGATGGCCTTTGACGAGAAGCTGCCAGGCGATGCGGCATCACTACCAGCCTCGTGAGCACACCGGCTTCCATTCTGGTTTTAGGATTTCTTTGCTCGGTCGATATCCAGGCGCAGACTCGTCCGCGCGCGCGTGACCTCGGCGTAGCTCCCGGAGTTTTTTCACCGGGACCGCTGAATGCTATCACCGACGTAGCGGGTGTCCTGGTCGGGCAAGTGACAATCGATGAAGCTGATTCCGTCCGCACCGGGATCACTGCCATTCTGCCGCATTCCGGAAACCTGTTCCTGCAGAGAGTTCCCGCCGCCATCGTTGTCGGGAATGGGTTTGGAAAGCTGCTCGGATCGACCCAGGTAAATGAGCTAGGTGAGCTCGAGACTCCGATCCTTCTCACCTGCACGCTATGCGTGTGGAAAGCGGCAGACGCGATGGTGGAATGGATGCTCGGTCAGCCGGGAATGGAGAACGTCCGCTCGATCAATCCGGTCGTGGGCGAGACCAACGACGGCTACGAGCTCAATATGGCGATACGGTCCCGCCCTATCACTCCCGCACAGGTACGGCAGGCACTCACATCCGCGCGCGGTGGCCCGGTCGAAGAGGGCAGCGTTGGAGCTGGAAGAGGTACCCGCGCCTTCGAGTGGAAGGGCGGCATCGGCACGTCGTCACGTCACGTTCCGCCGACACTCGGCGGATGGACAGTCGGTGTGCTAGTGCAGACGAACTTTGGTGGAGTGCTTCAGATCATGGGAGCGCCGGTAGGCCGCGAGCTGGACGCGCACAAATTCTCAGGCGCGCTACGTCAGAAGACGGACGGCTCGATAATGATCGTGGTCGCCACCGATGCGCCGCTCTCCGATCGCAACCTGAAGCGACTTGCGTCTCGCGCTCTGATGGGACTCGCGCGTACGGGATCCGTCGCCAGCAACGGCTCCGGCGATTACGTGATCAGCTTTTCTACCGCTCCCGGAGTTCGTCGTCAGCGCGATGCCGCGCGCCTCACAACCACCGAGATTGGAAACACCGAGGAGCTGTCAGGTCTGTACGAAGCTGTCATCGAAGCAACGGAGGAAGCCATTTACAACTCGCTCTTCCGCGCGACGACGGTCAGCGCCAAGGGAGGAACTGTCGAGGCGATTCCGATCGACCGCGTAAAAGAAATATTGTCGCGCTATGGAATCCGTCCACGCTGACGCCGACGGCTTGTTCTGGCAGTAGTGCTGTCGACGCTATCGCGCGCCTGATTGGCGCGATAGCGTCAGAGCGCTCCGCGACACCGATGCGTCATACCAGCGGCTGCCTAGCGAAATCAGATCGAGCGGATTCACGGTGATTGCCCCGTAACGCGCGGCCCAGTGCAGGTGCGGGCCCGTGACTCGACCGGTATTTCCCACCCGTCCGATCAGTTGGCCGCGTTTCACAGTGTCACCGACTGCGACCAGTTGCTTGCTCAAGTGAAAGTATGCGGTGACGACTCCGCCGCCGTGATCGATGTAAATCACGTTACCGGCGAGGAAAAAACTGTCGACGAGCTTCACGACGCCGCGATTAGCCGCGCGTACGGGGTCGCCGACGGCGCCTCGGAAATCGACGCCGAGGTGTCGCGCTGTGACCTGTCCGTTGAACAAACGTCCCGATCCGAACTCGCTCGTTATCACCGATGTGCGTGGCTTGAGGAATGAAGCGGTCCACATCGGCGGTTTCTCATGTGCCAGGCGGCCGATTTCGCGCGCGCGGGCGTTTTCCCTATTGATTCTCGCGATTGTCGCCGAGTCGAGTGGCTTGGTGAACGTGCTGTCCACGGCAAGCGGTTGGGCAACGGGCGGTGGCAGCTTGGGCAATACGAAGCGCACGCGTACAGTTTCTGTTTTTCCCGATGCGCGTTGAACGATTGCGTTGGCGAGAAGAGCTCCCTCGGCCTCGACCGGCACTCCGCCGATCGCGTGCCACGTACCCGTTGTCGCTCGCATGAAATGAAGCGGCTCGTCGGCCATCTCACCGCGAACAGATACGATCGAGTCGGCACGAGATGCGGCAACCGAGAGCGTCAGCCGCACTATCGCTCCAGGGTCGGGACGCGCTGGCGCCGCGGCGAGACGAGGCGTCTGCGCGGACAGCGAGCTCGAGACAATAGTGCAGAGTGCGAGAGTCGTAGTGCTTATCTTCACGAGGTAGCCATGGATCGGGAGTGTAAGAGAAGCTAACCATGCATACACCTGAACAGCTCCGCTGGATTCACGTTTCTTCCAGAAAGGAAGGTCTCGCCCGGCGATGTCGATTTGAGCGGTTCCCGTCCGACTAATTAGCGAGAACCCTCTCAACAATTCTGGAGGAATGATGAAGTACCTTTGCCTGATTTACGACGACGAGCAGCAGTGGCAGAAATTCCCCAAGGAACTGCAGGACAAATACATGGGTGAGTACATGGCCTTTACTGACAGCATCAAGAAGAACGGCCAGTGGGTAGGATCGAACCAGCTCCAGCCCTCCCACACCGCGACAATTGTCCGCTCGCGCAACGGGAAAGTATCGACCACCGACGGGCCATTCGTCGAAACCAAAGAGCAGCTCGGTGGCTATTACCTCATCGAAGCGAAGGATCTGAACGATGCGATTCAGGTAGCTTCGCGTATTCCCTCAGCAAGATCGGGGTCGATCGAGGTGCGGCCGGTGGTCGAGCGCAACCAGGCGTAGCGGCTCCGCGCGAAACCGAATGGGGGACGACATTGCGACGCACGTGCGCGACCAGGTTGACGCGATCTACCGCTCGGATTCGCGCCGTGTGCTCGCTACGCTCATTCGTCTGCTCGGCGATTTCGATCTGGCCGAGGAAGCTCTGCATGACGCCTTCGCCACTGCAGTAGAACAGTGGGTGGAGAAGGGAATTCCAGCGAATCCGCGAACCTGGCTGATCTCGACTGGTCGCTTCAAGGCGATCGATCGACTGCGCAAGACAGCGAAATTCGAGTTGGCGGATCCGTCAGCGCTCGACCGTTTCGAGGGAGAATCGGTGGAGACGCGTGATTATGACGACGACGCGGTGGAAGACGATCGGTTGCGTCTCATCTTCACGTGCTGTCACCCTGCGCTCAGTCCCGACGCGCAGATCGCCCTTACGTTGCGCGAGGTGTGTGGTCTGACGACGGAGGAAGTAGCGCACGCGTTTCTGACTCCGCCGCCAACGCTGGCGCAGAGGATCGTACGCGCCAAAGGCAAGATCAGAGACGCGCGGATTCCCTACGAGATTCCGTCGAGAGCCGAGCTCTCGGCGCGTCTCGACAGCGTCCTGCACGTGATCTATCTCGTTTTCAACGAAGGCTATCTCGCCTCGAGTGGCGCATCGCTGATGCGTGCCGATCTCTCTGGCGAAGCGATCCGCCTCGGTCGACTGCTCGTCGAGCTGATGCCGGAGCCGGAAGCAATGGGCCTTCTCGCTCTGATGCTGCTGCACGAAGCGAGGCGCGCATCACGGACGACGCCGGCGGGGGAGATGATCCTTCTCGAGGATCAGGATCGCTCCCTTTGGAATCGCACACAGATCGAGGAAGGAGTAGACCTCGTCGAGCACGCGCTTGCCTCGCATCGGTTCGGCCCTTACACGCTTCAGGCGGCGATCGCGGCGGTGCACGCTGAAGCAACGAGTGCACGCGCGACTGATTGGCCGCAGATAGTCGGACTGTACGACGTGTTGTTGCGCGCAGATCCCTCCCCGGTGATCGAGCTAAATCGCGCCGCGGCGATTGCCATGCGCGATGGGCCAGAGATGGGACTGGCGCTGATCGACGCGATCCTGGTGCGCGGAGATCTGACCGAGTACCACCTCGCCCATGCGGCGCGAGGAGATCTGTTGCGAAGGCTCGGACGTGGCGACGACGCTATCGCCGCCTATGAGCGCGCGCTCGAGCTCGCAACGCAGGAAACCGAGCGCAGCTTCATCGCCCGGCGACTTAACGAGTTACGTCCTACTTCACCTCGATGACGCGGGACGCCACGGCGGTCGGATAGCTCCCGACCTCCAGCTTCACCGAGTATTTCCCAGCCGGGACGAGCGATAAATCGAGCAACACGGATCGCGCCGACAAAACCCCCGACGCACCGTTCTCCTGCCAACGGATGTTGAGTGGCGTCAACCGGGGTGTTACGCGTAGCGCGCGGAAGAGGCGGCGCACGAGACTCTGATCCACCGGAGTGATCGTGAGTGAAATCGGCAGCGCACTGTCTGCCGGCGTGCTTCCGTAAAGCTCCCAGAACAGTCCAATCTTCTGATTGCGGCGGAACTTCGTCCCGCCGTGTGCGCGTGCGACTGCTTCGTCCAGATTTGCCGGCAGTGAAGGCGAACCATCCACGAACAGCAGGTCCGACACGCTGATCCTCCCAGAGTCGAGCGGTATCTCGGCGAATCCAGCTCTCCACCGTGCTGCACCAGCGCTGTCCTTTGCCAACAGCTCCACCCCTATCAGCTGGGATTTCCAGGGCGTTGAGACCGTCAGCACGTTCCTCACCGGTGACTCGGCCACTTCGGTCTTTGAGGGTGCCGTCGTCTCATCGCCCATGACAATCACCGCCGCTGCAAATTTCCGCCGACCGAAAATCGTATCGCTGTCCACATCGTAAGCGGCCACCACCTTCGTCGAATCGCCCCGACGAAACCGTGCCACCTGTGCATCGAGCTCAGGAAGAAATGATAGCCAGGCTCCCTTTCGTGACCGGTAATCAACGCCTTCGATTCCATATACGTGATGCGGCTCGGCTCCTGCGTCCACTTTTCTGCCCAGCCGAATCGCAGAATCAGCTCTGCGAGATCACCGCCCCAACTCATGCCGTAAGTGTTGGCGGAGTTCTGCTGCAGGATGGTGTGCAGCACACGGGAGAAATGCTCGGTGCGGCGCTCGTTACCGGGCGTCATGTAGAGAGGATCCGACACCCACCAGATGCGCGCGTCGACAGCCTCGCGCTCCGCGCAGCTCAGTTTGCGGTATGTGCCGCGAATGTCGTCATCGAGGAGCGGCGCCAGATTCAGCCAATGACAACGCATCGGCGCAGGCATGCCATCGAGGGCGAGGGCGAAGGCACTGTCCGCGGCGGCGAAATCGCCGCTCACATGCAGTGCGAAGCCGAGCAGCGCGTCACACCACCACTTCGTCGCGCGGCACGAGCGCGCTACACTCGTCGCCGAAGTGTCGTGGGCCTCGGTGAGATAACGGATGCGCTGGCCTATGATCCAGTCGTCGCCTGGAACTGCCGCCGACGCTCTCTCCAGCTCACGCAAGAGCTCCACGCGCGCCCGGACGATGTCCGTTCCTTCCTCCGGGACCACGTAATCGCGCACGTTCGGATGCCACTCGCAGAATCGGCCTACGATCAGACAGCGTTCCGCCGGTCCGGCGTAAAACTTTGGCAGCATCCGACGACGCCGATACTCAAACCTCGCCTGTAGATTGTGGGCTCGCTCGGAGATCTCGGCGGAATCCGCGCGCAGCTGGGTGTCGTTGTTGGATGAAGTCTGAACCAAGCGCGACTGCGCGAGGGAAACGGCGGGCCCGAGCGCCGCGCAGCCGATCGCCACAACGAGCGAGACCCGGAAAGAGAACCGGCCTCGCTCTCGAATCAGTCGTGAGCGTTGGTCAGAAAAGCCGACGAATAACGTATGACAGCACGCTGAACAGGATCGAGATCAGCAACATGGATACTATCGGCACATAGATCCGCACATTCGGTCGTTCGACACGCACATCCCCGGGCAGATGGCCGAACCATCCGAGCCACCCGCGCATCGTCACCAGGCCAACGACGATGAACACCAGGCCGAGAACGACGATGAGCTGGCCGAGCGGTTTGTTCCCCACGACAAATAGTTACCGCGCGGACGTGCAGACCGCCACTGCATTCCACCGTCAAAACCGATCCTAGCCGGTTGTCTCCAGAGCTACGGTATTCTCGACTGCGGTGACCTCTTTTCGCGTCAGCCACAAGCGCCAGAGAAAAAGCGCGTAAAGAATCAGCGCAATCGGAATTCTGAGCTGCCCCTCCTTGAACTCGAATATCCAGCGGACGATGTCGAACACCAGAGAGTAAACCGTCAGCCAGAATGCGGGCGTGAGGAACGAACGCTTGCGAAGGATGATACCGATGCAGACGATGGCGAGCACAATGCCCACGATCTGCTCGATCCACCAGAGACGAGTCTGAGCGGCCAACGCGTCGCGGAGCGGCGTTTTGCCAAGCGCGTTGATCCAGCCGCCGATGGTGAGCGCAGTGATGAGCGCGGCGACGATACTTCTGAAATTGTCGCGCGGCAGAAGTGCGACACGAACCTGCATAGAAGTCGGAGCGGTCATGGAATGATCGGTGGTTTGGTCGCCACCCACTCACTCAAGTTCCGTGCGCGAAGCTGTTTCTTCAGCCGTTCGACGCCTGCCATGGCGTCGACCTGGGGATCCATCTTGGCACCGCCGCCTTGTATTCGACATAAGCGGGCCCGAACCGGCGCGCCAGACCAGGTTCTTCCAGCAGCGTGAAGTAAATGTGGTTTAGGACGAGAAACGTCACCGCCCAAACCGCAACCACACGCGAGCCAAGGTGCAGCGCTTCACCAATGAGCATCGTCACTACCGCGATAATCATTGGGTTGCGAACGTACTCATACGGCCCAAGGGATTTCCCGCAACGCTTACGGTCTTTTCGGCGCGGCTGGTTGGCGGTCTCTGCCGAAAGGATCTCCTGAGAGCGCCTCAGTGTGGAGCGCGCACATCCACTGTCCATCGCGTTTCACCCAGGCCGAGGAATCTGCCGCATCAACCGTCACCGATCTTCCTTCGACGGTCAACAACTCCTTGACCTTGTAAGCGACAATGGCGACATCCTCGCTGAGGACGCGGACCTGCACATCGCTCAGCGTGAACTCGTGCAGTGTCCAGCCGCCAGCTTGCAGCATTCCCGCAAAAGCATCGCGGGTGATGCGCGCGACTCCCTGGGCACCGGTGACGATACAGGTGTCGTCGGTGAGGCGCATCGCCGCCTGCACGTCCTTGTCTTTTATCGCCTGCCAGTACTGCTTCTCGTGATCAAGCAGCTGTGCTTCGATTGTTCCTTCTGGCATCCTCGTCTCTGTCAAGGTCCGGAAAAGATTGGCCCAGAATCAGGCCATCATCAAGCGCAGGCTTCAAAGCAGCAGGAGACCGCGCTTCACCCCCGTTGCTACCGCTTCAGCGCGCGTCGCGACCCCGAGCTTGTCGAAGAGAAGCTCCAGATGGGTCTTGACCGTGTTTGTCGAGATGCCGAGTCGAGCGGCGATCTGTTTGTTCACCAGTCCGTCGGCTAGAAGCGCCAGTATCTCTCGCTCCCGATTGCTGAGCGCGGCACCAACCGAGGTTTCCCCGCGCGTTGTCTGCCTCCGAGGCGGTGATGGTTCCGCGCCGCGCGCAACGAGGATGATATCGGCAGATGGCGGAACGGCGGCACTGGAGGCAGAGACACCAACCACTTCGAATTCATCGCTTGCCCGCAATGCCGCCGCGAGGGAAGAGCGCAACTTCTCCGATGATGCGACAATTGCGATGCGCGTCATCGTCGTGCGTAGCTGCTAAGCTGCTCGCTCCGAGAGTGCCCGCTCGACGAACCGCTGCACCAGGGAGGCCGGTACTGCGACACCGAGTCCGTTGACCACCATGCTGTTGATTCCGATGAGTCGTCCCTCTGCATCAACGAGCGGACCTCCTGAATTACCGGGAGCGAGCCGCACATCCGCGACGATCCAGCGTGGGGACTTTGCCCGATCTCGTGTAACGGCGTGCAGAACGCCCATCGCCAGCGAGTCGCGGATTCCGAGCGGATGCCCGTGAGCGAAGACGAGCTCCCCGGGGCGGAGCGATTCCGGATCGCGAAGCTCGAGCAATGGCCCGGTGACCGATGGCGCCGCCAGAAGAGCGAGATCATGATGAGGATGGTATGCGAGTGCGTGTGCGTCGCGCCACTTTCCGCTGGCGTCGACCTGCAACCCCGTGCCGCGCCTTATGCAGTGCGCGTTGGTGACGACAAGTCCAGCGCCGCCCCAGATGATTCCGGTCCCGCTGCCGCTTCCGCCGCTACGTACTTCGACGACAGCCTGACGCAGTAGCTCCGACAGTCCGTTGACGTTCGAGGATATGGCCCGCGCAGATCCCAGCATCGAGATGTTCATTCTGCCTCTCCGCGGTCCGCAGGTGTAACCGAAACGGTCTTGATCGTGCCACCGCGGAGGATCTTGAGCGACACCGCCGCGTTGCTGGCGACGCCGGAAAGCGCGTCGAGCAAATCATCGGGACGGGAAAGGGTTTGGCCATCAGCTTCGAGCAGAACATCGCCGAGCAGAATTCCCGCTTTTTCAGCTGGCGACGAATCGGCGATCGACAAGATGAGCAGGCCAGCGGCGTTTCCGAGCCCGTGCTGCTTGACCAGCGAAGCCGATAGAGCGACTGGCTGCACAGCGACGCCTATGAATGGCCGACGAACGTGGCCGCGCTCGAGCAGCTCGTCGAGAACCCGATCGACAGCCTTTGCCGGAAGTGCCATTGGAGTCCCGCGCGCCAGTGCGGAGTTGTTCAGCCCGAGCACGGCTCCAGAGGCGTCGACGAGCGGTCCGCCCGAGAACCCGTCGTACACGGACAAGTCGAGGCGAAGAACGCGATCGATTCGCGCGCCCTGCCAGGTACGCCACCCCTCGCCAACGGCGCTGACGATGCCAAAGCTCGCAGAGACATTTTTCCCCGGCCTTCCGACAGCGAGTACCAGCGACCCGACGCGTAGCGAGCTCGAGTCGGCTTTCGGAGCGATATGCGATTTGGCGCCCTCCACCCGTAGCGCGATCAAGTCCGTCGCCGAATCCCGTCCGGCGAGCGTCGCGACGGTGGAATCTCCATTGGGAAGCGTGACGGGGATCTCGTCCTCGCGTCGAACGGTGTGACTGGCGCTCACGATGACGCCGTCGCGCCAAACAATCCCACTCGATGGAATGCGACGGCGCGCGTGAATCGCGACCACTGAATTCGCTGCAACCTCCACCGCGGTCGCGAGCTGCGCCGACAGCTCCGTCAGCGTGGAGTTGCTGCCTGATTTTGGTGACATGCAAACCTGTGTGAATGGACCCGTACTCACACTCGCCGGTTTACAGCCGGGTTGGTATCGGACGAATGGGGGAGTCGGGCGTTGCGAGCGGATTACAGGTTTAGCAACAACTGCAACTGAACAAGTCGTCAGCTGCCAAGCTCAGGCTGACGACTTGTTCAGTTGCAGTTGCAGTCAGTCTCCGACCATCATATCCGTAGACTTGATTTGCGGAGAACGTATGAGCATCGCCGATACCCTGTTGCCGGAATTTGATCAGGAGATGGCCACCACTCGCCGCGTGCTGGAAAGAGTTCCGAGCGAGAAAGGAAAGTGGAAGCCACACCCGAAATCATTTCCACTCGGCCACCTCACCCAGCTCGTCTCGATGATGCCCGGCTGGATCACCAATGCGGTAACCCAGACCTCATTGAATCTGGGCGAATACAGTGGGTACTCCTACGAGAAGACAGAAGACCTGCTCAAGGTCTTCGACAAGCACGTCAAGGAAGCGCGGAAAGTCCTGGCGTCGGCGAAAGACTCCGATTTCCAGGTACCCTGGTCGTTACGACGCGGTGATCAGGTGTTCTTCACTGCACCACGCGGCGCCATCGTGCGGCAGACGATCAACCATCTCGTTCACCACCGCGGTCAGCTCACCGTTTATCTCCGACTGATCGATGTTCCGGTACCATCGATCTACGGCCCGACAGCAGACGAGCCGATGCCTGGATTGTCGCCAGCTAAAGCGCCCAGCTAGTCTCAGGCAAACCGCTTGAGCGATCTCTCGCGTGCTTTCTGTGTTTCGATTTCCCGGTTTCGCGGCGGCGCGTTGATGTGCAGCGAATGGATCAGTCGATGGGCTGATGCCGTCACCTCCTCCACCGCCTGATTGAACGCGGCCTCATTCGCGCGTGATGGCCGCGTCGTCCCACTCAGCTTTCGAACAAATTGCAGCGACGATGCGCGGATCTCGTCGTCAGTGGCGGGCGGTTCAAAGTTGGCGAGCGTCTTTATGTTGCGGCACATCCTCCTACTCCTCCTGGTTCAAGTGCAAAGCTGTTAACCGATTCGTGGCAGAGAATCGTGACTGATGAATCCGGCAGACGCAAGTTCGGCCGCTTCGAGATCCGATACGCGAAGAACGGCAAAGGCCTCGTGCGAGAGCACGCCGAGCATGAGATCTCCATCGCGGTACAACACCGGATTCTCGAACCAGGCGTCGTCCCGAGGCTCGTATTGCAGCAATCCCGCGGGCAACGCCTGTCGCAAAGCGCTCAGCGAACCGTCGTTGAGCTCCCACAGCTCTGTCGGTCGGACCAGCTCATCAGCCGTACGACCGCTCATTCGCTCACGGACCTTTTCTCCTCGTGCAAATGGCTCGACCAGCTTCTCGAATCGCCGCCACGTCCTCGCTGTCCTGGCGGCATCAGAACCAAGGCAATCAATCGTGAATTCATTGGCGCCGTGCTGTTTGCACCAATCGACAAGGCGCCACGTTTCTTCAGTCGCGTAATCGCTCGGAGTCAGATACCGCCTAGCCAACACGAGGGCGTTGTGTCTGTTTCAGAGCTGCCAGCCGTTACTTGATGACGATGTATTGTTCCAGCCGCGCGACCTCGGCTTTGTCTACATACTTGCCGATTTCGCGGCGAAACTGCTCGATCGAAGTATAGGGTCGGTACTCCTTGAATTCCCGCAACATGCGCGGTCCGACTCCGGGAATGCGAAGAATTTCAGCGTCGCTCGCGGTGTTGATGTTGATCGGTACGATCGCGGTGCTTGCAGTACTGCTGGTCGCGGCCGGCGTTGTCGATGCAGTCGCGGACGGAGCCACTGCAGTATCGCTCGGAGTCATTGCAGTGTCCTGCTGCGTTTCTGACTTGCGACTGCATGCAGCTACGGCCACAACAGCGAAGATTGCTGACAGCCTAGTCACGCCAGTGAAACGAGTCATGAAATTCTCCGGTTAGGTATCGGCGCCCAGGGGTGCCGAGTACGGATGAGTGTTCCCACGAGTTATCTAGTCTACGCTCTTATGGGTCTGGTCGCTGTCCGCAGCGAAGGCTGGATGCCTGTAGCCATAGAGTAATCCCAGCAACCCGAGCTGAGAAAGCGCTCCAGGCGCCAGGGCAGGAGTCGCACCGCGAAGAGCTTTCCAAATCAGTCTTGCGCCGCTAAGGGACGGATCGCGCTCCAGCGCAAACTCGACGTTGCCACGGTAATGCAGATAGAGGCCCAACGCGCCGACAACTACGAAAGCGACCATGATGGTCTGGAAAACTCGAAGTGTTGCTGGCCCGGGCCGGAAAAAAACGATCAGGGTGCTGAGCAGTCCGATCGTCAGGGCCACGTGCGGAATCCATTGGGTGAAAGACTCCG
>WNGI01005321.1_pt1 | contig 11575 bp, 10 predicted proteins | sample 5400621 | NCBI WGS metagenome assembly WNGI01 (sample SAMN13153374, study PRJNA577476) | soil metagenome | isolation source: 20 cm soil or saprolite under Garry oak tree replicate 1 | place: USA:California | collected 2016-06-15
GATAGGCCTTTCCCATGTACCCGGCCCACTCCGGATGGAAGTGGAAGCGGCCCTGCGTGTCGGCCTTCTCAGACTCGGCCGTCTCGTAGCGCTTGTCCTGCGGGTAGAACTCGCCCTCGAGCACGTACTCCGCGTCGGCGAGCGTATACGCGTCGATCGTGCGGCACTTCACGTAGCGCATCGGGAAGCCCTGCACCGCGCCCGCGGCGCCGATCTCGTCACCCCCGCGCGGGAGGACGGCGTAATCGAAGCCGCCGCCCGCAAGAAGTGTCGCCGCGACCGGCACGCCGAACGCCATCGTGAACGGCACGGGCTTCGGATCCTTGTAGTGCTCGGTCATGATCTGCCACATGTGGCCGCCGGGCGCGGGCTGGAACGTGCCGATGTTGCCCCAGCGGAAGTTCATGCGGTTGTAGCCGATGTGGCTACCGCCGTGGAAGTAGTCGCCGATGACGACGCTGTTGCCCGAGCCGATGGTGATCTCCGACTCGAGGACGGTGTGGCGGATCGCCATGAGCCACTTGTTCACCTCGAGATCGTCGGTGATGACCTCTTCCTGCACCGGGGCCTCGTCCTGCGCCACGATCTCGGCCGGGATCGGATGCGTGAGCGCGTGCGCGAGCTTCTTGGTGCGGTCCTTGCCGTCGCTCCAGCCGAAATACCGGTTGACGATGTCCATGTTTGCGAAGAGGTTCGTGATGGCGCGGGCGTGCGGGTAGCCCTTGACGTTGTTGAAGAGCACCGGGTAGCTACCGTCGAAGTGCTTCTGCACGCCGGTGAGCTCGAGGTCGCCATCGACCTCGATGTCGGTCTCGAGGAGAAGACCTTCGCGGCGCAGCCATTCGATCGTCGCCGGGAGCGAGCGGATGTCATCCTTGCCCGCGGGCGGTCCCGAGAGATCGGCCGAGATCTGATTCTTGGGACGGCGGGCCTTCGTCTCGACGGCCATGGGGCTCCTCCTGTGGGTCCGGATCGCGTCCGTTGGAGGAATATAATGGTTAGACCATTCGCGCGCTACGCTGAAATCGCCTTGAGCAGACGCGGCCGCAGGCCGCGGTAAGGACCGGTTAGATGCAGTACCGCGACCTGCGCGATTGGATCGAACGCGCACGCGACCTCGGCGAGCTGCGCGAGGTGCGGGGTGCGACCTGGGAAGAGGACATCGGGCGCATCACCGAGATGCTCCACCACACCGATGACTCGCCCGCGGTCCTGTTCGACGACATCCCCGGATATCCCTCGGGCTTCCGCATCCTCGCGAACGCGAACGCGACCCGGAAGCGCCTAGCGCTCACGCTCGGCCTGCCGGTCGACATCGAGCGCCGCCCGCTCATGGATCGATTCCTCGAGCTGACCGAGCAGGGCCGTGCCCTTGCCCCGCGCGTGGTGAAGGACGGCCCGGTGATGGAGAACGTCATGCGCGGCGACGACGTCGACGTGCTCAAGTTCCCATCGCCGCAGTGGCACCCGCTCGACGGGGGCCGCTACCTCGGGACGGGCGTGGTCGACGTGCTCAAGGATCCGGACTCCGATTGGGTGAACCTCGGCACGTACCGGGTCATGGTCCACGACGCCAAACGGGTGGGCGTTTACATCTCACCCGGGAAGCACGGCCGCCAATTCCGAGACGCCTACTTCAAGCGCAAGGAGCCCTGCCCGATCCTCGTCGTCTGCGGGGTCGACCCGCTCCTCTTCATCGCATCGACCCTCGAGGTCCCGCAGGGCGTGAGCGAATACGACTGGGCCGGCGGCATCCGCGGCGAGCCGTACGAGGTCATCACTGAGCCGATCACGCGCCTCCCGATGCCGGCGTCGGCCGAAATCGTCCTCGCGGGGTTCCTCCATCACGACAAGCAAGCGCCCGAGGGTCCCTTCGGCGAATGGACCGGCTACTACGCCTCCGGCGAGCGCGCGGAGCCCGTCCTCGAGGTCGAGGCCATCTACCACCGCGACGACCCGATCATCCTCGGCGTCCCGCCGAACAAGCCGCCGTACGAGCCGCACCGCTACCGCGAATATTTGAGAAGCGCGCTCCTGCTCCGCGAGCTCAAGGCCGCCGGCGTGCCCGGGGTGGTCGACGCGCATTGCTTTGGGGTCGGCGGCTGCAGATTGCTGAACGCGGTCTCGATCGAGCAGCGCTACGCGGGACACTCTCGGCAGGCCGGACACGTCGCGGCGATGTGCCGGGTCGGTGCGTACCTCGGCCGCATCGTCATCGTGGTGGACGAGGACATCGACGTGACCGACCTCAACGACGTCATGTGGGCGGTGGTGACGCGCTCGGACCCCGAGCGCTCGCTGGACATCATCAATCGCGCCTGGTCCGGCCCGCTCGACCCGGCCATCGCGCCGGACGTCAAGGGCCACAACTCGCGGATGATCATCGACGCGACGCGGCCCTGGGAATGGCGCGACAAGTTCCCGATCGCGATCGGCCCGGACGCCCAAACGAAGCGCGAGACCAGAAAAAAGTGGGGCCATCTCCTCGCGCCGGAGCCGGCGCGTGAGAGGGTTGCACGATGAGCGAGCCGCGCTTACTTATCGATCCGTACAAGGACTGGGTCGCGAAAGAAGGGATCCCGGTCCACGAGGACTTCGGTCTAAACCTGCTCGAGCTCGAGGTCGCGCCGTGGCCACGCCTCGAGGCGAAGGGCGCATTCGCGCACCTCACCGGACGAGGCGACTTCATCGACATGCAGATCGTCGAGATGGCGCCGGGCGGCAAGACGGCGCCGCAGCGGCACCTCTACGAAGAGGTGGTGTACGTGCTCGCGGGTCGTGGAAGCACGAGCGTGGAATCCCCGTCCGGCGAGCGGCACTCTTTTGAATGGCACACCGGCAGCCTGTTCGCGATCCCACTCAACGGCTCGTACCGCCACTACAACGGGAGCGGGACCGAGGCCGCCCGGATCGTCGCGGTCACCGACCTCCCGCTGATCCTCAACGTGTTCCGCGACGAGGAGTTCATCTGGGAAAACACGCGCGCGTTCCCCGATCGTTTCGGCGACTCACGGCGCTTTCGCGGCGACGGCACGTTCGTTCCGATGCGGCCTGGCCGGCACATGTGGGAAACGAACTTCGTGCCGGATCTCCGCTCGTTCGAATTGAAGGAGTGGAAAGCCCGGGGCGCAGGCGGCAGCAACATCATGTTCGTGCTCGCCGACGGCACCATGCACGCGCACATGTCCGAGATGCCGGTCGGGACCTACAAGAAGGGTCACCGCCACGGTGCCGACTTCCATGTCTTCGCGGTCACCGGCGAGGGCTACAGCCTCTACTGGTGGGAGGGCGAGAGCGAGCTCCGCCGGTTCGATTGGAAGCACGGCTCGGTGTTCGCACCCGCCGACCGTCTCTACCACCAGCACTTCAACGTCTCGGCTGAGCCCGCACGTTATCTGGCGATAGCGTTCGGCGGACTCCGTTATCCGACGCTCGCCGACAAGCGCGCCACCTTCATGGGCATGGACGTGAGCGTCAAAGAGGGCGGCCGGCAGATCGAGTACGAGGACGAGGATCCGCGTATCCGCCGGATCTACGAGGACGAGCTGCGGAAGCGCGGCATCCCGTCGCGGATGGACGCGGTCTTCCAACCCGCCTGACTCACGCCCAGCGCCACGACGACGAGGCGATCGATCCCGCGGCGCTCGCGGGCGAGGTCGAAGCAGGTCAACCCGACGATGTTGTGCTCCGCACGGTCGGCATCGACATCGGCTCGACGACGAGTCACGCGATGTTCGCGCGCCTGCGCCTGCAGCGGCTCGCGGACTCGCTGTCGAGCCGCTTCGTCGTCGTCGAGCGCGACGTGCTGCATCGCTCCCCCATCGTCATGACGCCGTACTCGGCCGGGAACACCATCGATGCGGCCGCGCTCGAGGCGCACATCGCCGGGTGGTACGCATCCGCCGGGCTCGCGCGCGAGGACGTCGACACGGGCGCCGTCATCCTGACCGGGGCCGCGCTGGAACGAGACAACGCGCGCGAGCTCGCGGACCTGTTCGCGGCCGAAGGCGGTAAGTTCGTCTGCGCGACCGCGGGTCACGCTCTCGAGGCGGCGCTGGCGGCGCATGGCTCCGGTAGCGTTGCCCGCTCGCGCCGGGACCACGAGACGATCCTCCACGTCGACGTCGGCGGCGGCACAACCAAGCTCGCTCGGATCGAGGACGGGATCATCGTCGCGACGGCCGCGGTGGGCGTCGGCGCGCGTTCCCGCGCGGCAGGACGCGATCCCGTGGAGCGGAAGCGCGTCGCGGGCGAGCTCGCGGACGTGATCGTTGCCGCGACCCGCGGCGCGACGGTGCCCGCGAATCTTCAGCTCCTCGGGGCGCTCCCGCGCGCGGACGCGCCGCGGCGGATCACCATGTCCGGCGGCGTGTCCGAGTACCTCGCAGGGCGCGAGCGCGGCGACCATCACGACCTCGGCCGCGAGCTCGCCGAGGCGATCGCCGCACGCCGCGCCCAGCTGCAAGCGCCGCTCGAGGTCGCGGCGGACGGCATCCGTGCCACGGTCATCGGCGCGTCGCAGTTCACGGTGCAGGTATCCGGCAGCACGATCGGCGTCGGCGCCGCGCTGCCACTGCGCAACGTGCCGGTCACACCACTCGGCACTGCGGTGCAGGGATCGGGGCCGATCGCTCTCGCGGTGCGATGGCAGGGAGAGCCCGAACACGCGCGGATCCGCGCGCTCGCCGAACGGATCGCCGCCGCCACGGACCGCCGGCCCCTCGTCGTCGCGACCGACGGCGACATCGCCGCGACCCTCGCCGCGGTACTGCGCGAGGAGCTGCACTTCACGGGCGACCTCGTCACGCTCGACGGTCTCGAGCTTGGCGACCTCGACTACATTGACGTTGGCACGCCGGTCGCACCGAGCGGAGTCGTGCCGGTCATCGTGAAATCGCTCGTGTTCCAGGAGGAGCATTGATGGATCTCACGCCACTGATCGTTCTTGTGATCTTCATCGGCCTCATCGCGTTCAGCATGAGGAGCCGGATGCGTGACGACCGAGATGGTCGCCCGGGCAGCGATCTTCGGCCGCCGGGCGAGCCCGGCAATCTCGGCCGCGACGGCACCAATCTCGATATCTAGCGATCGACCGGCACCTTGGCGCGAAACGACGGCGTGAGGGCCGAGCGGCCGGCGTGGCTCGACAGCGCGACCGCGAAATAGAGGACCAGCGCGCCGGCGCTCAAGAGCTGGAACATCGCCGGGATCCCGAAGGACGCCGAGAGGACACCTCCGGCCGCCGGTCCGATGATCGCGCCGAGGTCCAGGCCCGAGTTGTATACGCCGGACGAGAGCCCGATCTCGCGGCCCTCGGCGCGCAGCTCGGCGACCGTCGCGGCGCTCGTCACGCGAAGGATCCCGCGGCAGAGCCCCGCGCCGAGGAACACCACGAGCAGCACCGGTCCCGCGAGCGGCCCGGTGACAAATGGGATGGCGAATGTCGACGCGGCGAAGAGCAGCACGGCCCAGAAGTTGATCGCGCGGTAGTCGAGGAATCGGAACAGCGCGCCCGCGAAGAACCGAATGACCGTGGCCGACGCGGACTTCGACGCTTTGAGCGCGCCGACGAACGCGACCGGCAGGCCGATGGCCGTGCCGTACAGGGGGAAGAACGTGTCGGTGCTGTCCGAAAGGATGTTGAGGAACAGCACGATCGTGAACGCGAGCCAGACGCGACCGTCGATGCCGAGGAATGCCGCGAGGCCACGACGCCACAGCGCGACTCCGGGGGTGGCGGCGGTTCGCTCGCCATCCTCGCCCGCCGGTGTGAGCCACACCGCGAGCATCGCCACGACCGGCGCGAGCCCGAGCCACAGCAGCGTCGCATCGATGCCGATCCGGTCGGCGAACGCGCCCGCCGCGAACGCGCCGAGCGCGTACCCGGCGGACAGAGCGGCCGTGTACCACCCCATCACCGCGCCGGCCCGGCGGCCGCCGCTCTGGTCGATCGCGACGGCGAGGTTGAGCGTCCCGAGCGCGCCGAACGAGAAGCCGTGCAGCACGGTGACGAGCGTCACGAGGGCGAGGTCGCCGTGCGCGAACGCGTACCCGCTCGTCGAGAGAAGGAAGACCACGAGCCATAGCAGCTGCTGCCTTTTCGCGCGCGAGCCGCGGTATCGCGCCCCGACGGGCACACGCGAGGCGAGCCGCATCACGCCCAAAAGGGAGCTCAGGGTCCCGATGGCCGTGAGCGCGTACCCGTAGTGATCCAGGTAGAGCGGGAAGAGGAGGTTCTGGACGCCCTCGGTCGTCGTGGTCACTAGGCAGACGAGGTACGTGAGGAGGATCCCGCGACCGAGGAGCTCGGCGCGGAGGCCGCCGCTCTCGGTCACGCCTTCTTCGGGCCACTCCAGCGCGGGAACAGGTCATGCGCCACGCCGAGCTGGTCGAGCGCCTTACCCACGCTGTGGTTGACGAGATCGTCGATCGTCGTCGGGAGGGTGTAGAAGCCTGGCACCGGCGGCAGGATCGTCGCGCCGTAGAGCGATAGCTCGTGCATCGACTTGAGGTGGCCGGCGTGCAGCGGCGTCTCGCGGACCATGAGCACGAGCGGCCGGCGTTCCTTGAGGTGGACGTCCGCGGCGCGGACGATGAGGTTGTCGCTCATCGAGTGCGCGATCGCGCTCATCGTGCGGATGCTGCACGGGGCCACGAGCATACCCGCGGTCAGGAACGAGCCGCTCGCGATCGTGGCGGCGAGATCGTTCTCCTCGTACTGCACGTGCGCGAGGGCGAGGACGTCGGCGACCTTCCATTCGGTCTCGTATTCGATGGTCGCGCGCGCGCCCTTCGAGACGATCGCGTGGATCTCTATCGACGGATCGGCCCGCAGCGCCTCGAGCGATCGAATGCCGTAGATCGCGCCCGACGCACCCGAGAGCGCGACGACGATCCGCCTACTGGCGGTCACCCTGGATCAGCCGGTGCGCCGGTGGCGCGCCCGGGCCACGATGGCCGGCTGCTCCTGCGTCGCGAGCCAACGGCGAAGCCGCTTCTCGAAGTCCTGCAGGTGCTCGAGCATCAGCTTCCGCGCGGCCTCGGGGTCGTGCGAGCGGATGGCGTCGACGATCTCCTCGTGCGCCTTCTGCGTCATCTTCGCCGAGCGCACGTCGCGCATGTCGTGGAGCGTCTGCACGAGAAGATCGCGGTACGCCGCGACGGTCGCCGAGAGGAGCTCGTTCTTCGCGGCGAGGGCCACCGCGACGTGGAAGTCCATGCTCGCCTCGGTGTGCGGCGCCTGCTCGCGCACGACCAACCGGCCCTTCTCGACACTCTGCTCGATCCGCTTGATGTCTGCTTCGTCGGCGCGCTCGGCGGCAAGCTCGGAGGTCGCCGTCTCGACCACCGTGCGCGCCTCGGCGACCCCGGAGAGCGTCATCCGCTGGAGCTGAATCATCGTCGAGATCGACTCGGCCACCTGGTCGACGTTCGTGTCGCTCACGAACGCGCCGCCGCTCGCCCCGACCTTGACGTGAACGAGGCCGCGCGCCTCGAGCACGCGAAGCGCGTCTCGAACAGTGATACGTGAGACACCGAAGCGCTCGGCGAGCTCGCGCTCGGACTCGAGGCGATCGCCGGTCTGCAGCTCACCGTCGAAGATCGCGCGCTCGATCTGCGAGACGATCTCGCCTGACGCGCGAGCCTGGCGGATCGGCGTGAACGAGACGCCGCTCATGCCGTCGCCGCGGCCTTCTGTTTCCCCGCCGAGGCGTCCTCGAGGTACACGACGTTGTCGTAGCCGAGCTGCTTGAAGAGGCGGTTCTGCGCCGAGAGGAAAAGCAGCGGCTCGTCGCCGTCGTTCACGTGCTGGTGAACGGTGTTCTGCGGGATGTAGACCAGGTCGCCCGCGCCGAAGTTCCAGCGGGACGGCTCCTCCGCGATGCGCGCGTAGTACTTCTCCGCGATCTCAGCCTCCACATCCCAGTGCAGGCTGTGGCCCTTGCCGGCCATCACGTACACGGCCTCGTCGGCCATGTGCCAGTGCTTGGCGCTCTTACCGCCAGGCGCGATCTCCTGTTGATAGACGTCGACGCTGTTCGTGCGCACGTCCGTCTTGTCCGGCGACGAGATGACGCGAACGCGCCCCTCACGCGTGTTCTCCCACCGCGTGTCGCTCTTCTTCACGACCTTCTTCTTCTGCGTCGCGCCCGGTGTCCAGAGCTTGGACCAATCCTCGCGCGGGCCGAAGCCCTTCGGGTCGAACGCCGCGCTCCGGCCCTGCTGCCATAGGCCCATCGCCATCCAGTTCGTCTTGGCCTTCATGACGAGGGCGAGGGCGCGCACGTCCTCATTCGCGTTGTAGTGCTTGTGCACGCAGTCGGTGTGCACGATCGCGAAGTCGTCCTTCTCCCAGTCGTAGCGGACCCCGTCGTGGATCTCGTAGCCCTTGCCCTCGAGGATGTAGAAGCAGGCCTCGTTCTGGTGGCCGTGGCCGTGATTGGCGCCGCCCGGGAAGAGCTCGACGAAATGCACCTGCAGCGTCTGCGTCAGGAACGGGTCGTCGCCGGGACCCAGCATCCATGAGGTCTGCGACTGGTCGGAGTCGCCGGAGTGGCCCACGCTCGCATCGTCGACGACCGTTCCGGCCCGGCGGACCCGGTCCGCGGCGCGCTGGCGCCGGCGGAACTCGCCGAGCCCGTAGGTCTCCGAGCTCAGCCCGCGAAGGAAGGTCCGGCTCTCGCCCTCAGCCACACGCGAACCTCCGAAAGCAGCGTCTCTTCGGTGAAAGGTATAACAATCAGACGATTCGGGCGGGAGGATGCTTTTGGCCGCACGCTACGGCTCCGACGTCATCGTCGATCTGCTCAAAGGCTTCGGGATCCAGTACGCCGCGCTGAATCCCGGCGCGACCTATCGCGGGCTGCACGACTCGATCGTGAACTACGGCGGCAACTGCCCGGAGATCGTCACCTGCACCCACGAGGAAGTGGCGGTCGCGATCGCGCACGGGTACACGAAGGTGACCGGCAAGCCGATGGCCGCGATCGTCCACGACGTCGTTGGCCTCCTGCACTCGTCGATGGCGATCTACTACGCGCACATCGACCGCGTCCCCGTGCTGGTTCTCGGCGCGACGGGTCCGCTCGATCGCAGTAAGCGCAGGCCGTACATCGACTGGATCCACAGCGCGCTCGTGCAGGGCAACGCCGTGCGCGACTTCGTGAAATGGGACGATCAGCCCGCAAGCGTGGCCGACTTCGGTCCCTCGTTCGCTCGCGGCTACCGCATCGCGACGACCGAGCCGGCGGGCCCGGTCTATCTCTGCTACGACGCGGGGCTGCAGGAGGACGAGCTCGAACGCCCGGTGAGCGTGAAGGCGGAGACGGAAGCCGCGCGGCCCACCGCGGCGCAGGCCGATCCGTCCGCGCTCGCCGATGCGGCCGACCGGATCGCAAAGGCGGAGCGTCCGGTCATCGTCGCGGAGTACACCGGGCGCCATCTCGGCGCGTTCGGCGAGGTTGCGGCGCTGGCGGAGCTCCTCGGCGCTCCGGTCGTCGATCTCCAGGCGCGCCTGAACATGCCGACGCGGCATCCGCTGAACTTCACCGGCTCGGAGGACGTGCTCAAGGACGCCGATCTCGTCCTCGCGCTCGACATGGGAGACCTCTTCCGCGCGCTCAATCGTCTCGACCGCACGACCCATGAGAAACAGAGCCGCATCCCCTCCGGCTGCGCGATCGTCGACATCGGGCTCAGGGAGCTGCGCTCGAGCAAGTGGTCCGAGGACATCGGGCAGTTCCAACCCGTAAACCTCTCGATCGTTGCTGACACTCGCCTCGCGCTTCCCGCGCTGCGCGCGCTCCTCGAGAAGCGGCGCACGCCAGGATGGGCGGAGCGCCGCGCGAAGCTCGAGAAAGACAACGCCGCGCTTCGCGCCGAAGTCGAAAGGCGGAGTCGCCTGCATTGGGACGACGCTCCGATCTGGCCCGCGCGTCTTGCGAGCGAGGTCTGGGACGCGATCAAGGGAGAGGACTGGGTGCTCACCGGCGCCGACCTCGAGGACTGGGCCCCGAAGCTGTGGGACATCGACTCTCCGGTCAGGTGGCCGGGCCGCAGCCTCGGCACGGCGACACAGATCGGGATCTCGCTCGGCGTCGCGCTCGCGCATCGCGGCGACGGGAAGCTGATCGTGAACATCCAGCCCGACGGCGACCTGCTTTTCGATCCGGGCGCGCTCTGGACGGCGGCGAACCAGCGCCTTCCGATGCTCGCGGTCATGTACAACAACCGGGCCTACTACAACGATTGGGAGCACCAGCTCCGTGTCGCCGAGAAGCGGGGCACCGATAAAGCGAAGGCCAACATCGGCATGGACCTATCCGATCCTGCGCCAGACTTTGCGATGCTCGCGAAGTCGTTCGGCTGGTACAGCGAGGGCCCGATCGACGACCCGAAGGACGTCGGCCCGGCGCTCCGGCGCGCCATCGGCGTGATCCGGAAGGAAGGCCGGCCCGCATTACTCGACACGATCGTGAGGAAGCGGGAGCTCACCCGCTTCAGATAAGGGGAATCGCGATGCGTCACCTGATCGCACTCGTCGTCGCCCTCGCGCTTCTGACCTCGTGCGGGTCGCCCGCTGCGGCGCCGTCTCCGACGCCCCTTGCCGCGGCAACATCGCCGACACCACAGGTCGCGACGCCGAGCATCTCTCTGACACCGCCGACACCGACCTCACCGATCCCGAAGATCCCTGACCCGGTCGCGGTCGAGGTCCCCGTCAAGGGTGCCGCTCTACTTGTCCTGGACATCACCTCGGTCATCTGCCCGCCGCGGCCGACATGCGTCGCCTCGGTGCCGAAGATCGCGGCGCTCGTGAAGAAAGCACGCGACGCGAAGGTCCCCGTGATCTACAGCCAGACCGCTACCGCGGGCTCGACATACATCGCCGACATCGCGCCGGTGACAGGGGACGCCACGGTCACCGGACGCGCGGACAAGTTCTACGGCACGAACCTCGAGCAGATCCTGAAGGACAAGGCGGTCGAGACCGCGGTCGTCGTCGGGTCCGCCGCCAACGGCGCGGTCCTCTACACCACGTTCGGGCTTGGTCTTCGCGGGATCACCGTGGTCGTCGCGCAGGACGGGATCTCGGGCGATCCCGAGTTCACCGAGACCCTCACCCGCTGGCAGCTTTTGAACGAGCCGGGGTTTGCAAACGCGAACAACACACCGCTCGACAAAGGCCACGTCACGCTCAGCACGACCGACAAGATCACGTTCAAGTAGCTCCGCGCGCCAGGCATCGAGCTCGTCGCCCATCAGCCAACCGGAGGTGAGCGGCGAACTCGAAATCCGCGGTCGCAAACGTGCGCATGTCGTACCAACCCCGTTTTACAACCGCTTACTTGAAGGATCGAATGAATGCGTGGCCGAGTTCGGATCCGACAGCAGGGCTGAAGCTGACGACCACCCAGACTTCGCGAGTACCCCACACGGCCGAGGAGAGCATGATCCCATTCGAGGTGTAGGTGTACGAGCGCTGCACCACACCGTCATATTCAGTGCGCGTGCTCTCGGTCGGACCAACGATGGCAACCACCATCGGTCGGTCGGGATCAGGGTTACGGACCTC
>WNGI01011082.1_pt1 | contig 11575 bp, 12 predicted proteins | sample 5400621 | NCBI WGS metagenome assembly WNGI01 (sample SAMN13153374, study PRJNA577476) | soil metagenome | isolation source: 20 cm soil or saprolite under Garry oak tree replicate 1 | place: USA:California | collected 2016-06-15
CCGGCGTGCGCGTCGGGGCCGTCGACGGCGCCGGGTACACGGTGCGGATCGTCGCCAGCGCCCAGGCCATCCTCGCCACCGCGGTATCGGGGTGGTCGCCGAACTCGCCGGCCACCTGTGCGGCACAGCCACGGATCCGCAACCGCCGGAGCGTCGTCGCGACAGCGCGAACCACCTGGTCGGGGGTGGGCGACTCGGAGGACTGCACGGTCGACGCGAACAGCGCCTCGGCCCGGACCGCCTCGAACGCGTTGGGCATCTCGCGGCCGAGGTGCCGTGTCTTCGCAGCCAGGAATTCCGCCATCGTTCTCGCCCGCCCTCTTTCCGCTCCGGCCGGCCTGCTGGGCTTCGCGCCGCATGCCGTCCACCATCGCGCCGAGGCCTGCGTACGTCTTCCCGGTCAGCGCCCAACTGCGCTACCGGCCAGCAGCAACCCGTAGCCTCCGGTCACCCACGGGCGACGACGCCGGAAGAGGGCTGCCGTCCCCCGGGCCGCTCGCCGACGCCAGGACGCCGGGCCCGCGACTTTCCGGTCAGCAGGAAGGCGCACCGCAGGTTGCCCGGCGATGCTGGGGCTATGACATTGCGCTGCCTGATCGTCGACGACAGCCGGCGCTTCCTGGACGCCGCCCGCGGCCTGCTGGAGCGCCAGGGGGTCACTGTCGTCGGGGTGGCATCGACGAGCGCCGAGGCGCTCCGGCTGGCCAGGGAGCTGCGGCCGGACCTGACCCTGCTGGACATCGACCTCGGCGGCGAGAGCGGCTTCGAACTGGCCAGGCGCCTCCGCCAAGAGGCGGACCTGGCCCCGCCGAAGATGATCCTGATCTCGACCCACGCCGAGCAGGACTACGCGGACCTGGTCGCGGCGAGCCCGGCGGTCGGGTTCCTGTCCAAGTCCGCGCTGTCAGCCGGCGCTATCCGCGACCTGCTCCGCAGCCACGGCGACGGCGAGCGGGGCGGCAGCGACCCGGGCGGCAGCGACCCGGGCGGCAGCGACCCGGGCGGCGCACCGCCACCGGGGTTCCGCTCGCGCCACTGACGTCACCGAAGGGAACGAGGATGATCCAGCAGAGCATCGCCGACCAAGGGAACGTGACCAACTCACACCGCGGCTACCTCGGCGTCACGGCCGGGACGACCACCGGCGGCCGGCTGCTGGTCACCCAGGTGCAGCCCGGTGGCCCGGCCGCCCGCGCCGGGATCCAGGCCGGCGAGCTGATCACCGCAGTCAACGGCACGGCCACGCCCGACCCGACCACGCTCGCCGACGTGCTGGCCGGGCTACGGCCAGGCCAGACCGTCACCGTGGCAGTCACCGGACCGGACGCCGCCAGCCACACCGTGCGGGTCACCCTCGGCCAGTACCCCGGCTGACCACCATCCTGCGTCTCGCCGGCCCGACGGTCCTGCTCGTGCCCGGCGGGTCGATCAGGGTCAGCCACGTCGATGAGCGTGTCTCAACGCGGCGCAAGCACCACCCGGGCGAGGTCGTCGGCGACACCGCCGAGCCACACCTCGACATCGACGACCCAGGCGTTGCGGATGCCACTGAGTGTCACGTCGCCGCGGCTGGGTGTCGACGGTGTCGGCTCGCTCAGGGCCGCCGCGAGGTGGTCGCAGGCGCGCTCGACGCGCCGGGCGTCGGCGGTCACAGACTCGGCCCACGGGGCCAGGGCACCGGCAGCACACTGCGCCAGCAGGACCTCGGCACCGTGCACGATGTGGTCGCCGGCGACGACCGTGGCCTGCCAGTCCACCGTGGACAACCGCGGATCGGGGCGCTCGGCCTGGTACATGTCGTAGGACGCGTCGGCCACCAGGGCGCCGACGACGATGCCGGTGACGATTGGTAGCAGGGCGGTACGGGTGTCCGCGGCGCGGGCTGCGCATCAGGGCGAGGGTGGCGAGCAGTACCCAGAAACCGTGCTGGAGGTCCAGGACGCCGGCGACCAGCCGGGCCGCGGCCAGCGCCAGGGCCACCCGTACCGCGCCCTGGAAGTAGACCGAGCGCGGGGTCAGGTGAGCGCGCAGCTGTCGCCACCACAGGGCGGGATCGCTCTCCCGGGCGTACCAGAAGCGGCCGGTACCGTCCTGCACCGCAATCGGGACGCCACGGGTCAGCCGTGCCGCCGTGGCGAGAACCCACACCCCGTCGGCAGCGGCCACGGCGAGCGAATCCGCGCGCAGCGCGGCCGGGTCCCCGTCGCCCCGCTCCCGGCGGGCCCGCTGAAACGCCCTGATGGACGCGGCGAGGGCATCCGTCTCCGGCGCCGCGCCACCGGTCAGGCAACCGGCGCTGGCCCGGGTGGTGGCGATCGCCTCGGCGAGCAGCGCGCCGGCGGACGACGTGAGCGGGCCGCGTAGCGCCGGGGTGCCAGCCGCGACTGCGGGAACCCGGCCCAGCTCAGACAGGCGGGCCAGCGCGAAGCGCAGCACCCCGGAGGTCACCGCATACCTGCTCCATGAAGTCCGCCATGCGCGACTCGGTGCCGGCCGGGAAGTTCTCCCGCGAGGTCGCGGCCACCGTCACGTCCCAGTGGCGTTCCCCGAGCCCGATGCTCGGCGGGCCGACAACGCCGGGGCCGTGGGCTGCGGCCTCCGGCTGATTCAGTAGACGCAGGGCCAGGCGCCTACTCCGGCCAGTCCGACTTCTCGATGATGTCCACGAAGTTGGCGCGCTGGTAGCCGGGGACGAATCGCTCCAGGACGTCCGCTTTGACGTTGCCGAACGTCGTTTCCGGCTTGGGCGCGATGCCTTCGGTGAACGCCTGGAGGATGCTGCGCTTGAAGTCCGGGCGTGGGTGCAGGGCGGTAATCTCGGCGCGGTTGGCGTCGCTGATGTCGTGGTACCCGATGCCGAGCACGTCGTATTCGACCCCCGCGGTGACCAGTGCGACCTCGGGTTCCATGAACTCCGGGATACCTGGCGTGGTGTGCAGGGCGATGGCTGTCCAGACCCTGCGAATGCTGTCCTCGGGCACGCCGTGGCCCTGCAGGAAGCGGCGGGCTTCGTCGGCGCTGTCCACCTCGAAACGCCGGCCGCTGCTGCGGAACTGCTCGTTCAGGCCGAGGTCGTGGAACATCGCTCCGATGTACAGCAGTTCAGGATCGAAGCTGAGCCCTCGGTCTCGGCCCTGCACGCTGCCGAACCAGAAGACCCGCCGGGAATGGTGGTAGACCAGATCGGTGGTGGACTCGCGCACCAGCTCGGTGGCATCACGTGCCAGCTTCGTGTCGGGGACCGTCACCCCAGCCGCGGTCTGTCCGTTGGTAAACATGGCTGCCTCCTCATGTCGCGTGAAAGCCCGGCGCGCCGTGCCGCCTATCGCTCACGATCGCGTATATGTGTGGCCCGGTCTGCCCGGCAGGCGGCCAAACCCGCTACCGGCTAGCTGGAACCTGGCACTGGCTTGCGGTGGATGAGGGCCCAGCACCTGCTGGCGCCGGGCACCCGTACGGGCCGGCGACACCGTGACCGTCTTCGGCGCCGACACGGTCGGGTTCCAGGCCCACGACCGCGCCCACCCGGACCGGGAACGACCCAACCAGGTGATCGCCGACCCCGCCCGCCTGGTCAACCCGACCGGCGCGGCCGGCGTCGCCGGGGTGTACCCGGAAAGGGACCGGAGTCCTCTGATTCCTGCTGGCAGGTAGTCGAGTTGGGCGCTGGCCGCGAAGACGTGAGCGGACCTGGCCGCAAAGCTGGCCAGCGTGCGGCGCGAGCCCCCAGTAAGCCGCAAAGGTGGAAGGAAGCGAGGCGAGAACGATGGTGGAGATCCTGGCTACGAAGACATCGCTTCCCGGATGCGAGATGCCAGGCACGTTCGAGGCGGTCCGGGCCGAGGCGCTGTTCGTGTCGACCCTGCAGCCCTCCGGGTCGCCCTCCCCCGACCAGGTCCGTCGCGCCGTCGCGACGACGCCGCGGCGGCTGGGAGTCCGCGGCTGTGCCGCACGGATGGCCGGTGAGTTCGGCGACCACCCGGACACCGCGGTAGCCAGGATGAGCTGGGCGCGGGCCACGGTCCACACGGTTTACCCGGCGCCGTCGATGACCCCGACTCCCAACCTGCGACCAGTTGCTTTCGCGAGCTGATCGTGGGGTCACGGGTCGAGCTCCGACCACGGCCCTTCGCTGTACCGATCCGGAAGGACGCCGTGGCAGCGCGGCGACCGAGTGCCTCATTGCTCCAGATCGATGAGCCAAGCCCGCGCACGCATTCACGGTTTTCCGGCGCCCGGTCAGTGATGGCCACGAGCCTGTCTCGGCCTGCGCAGAAGCGCAGAAGAGCTGGGTCACCAGCATGGTTGCAGCTAGCAGGAATTCGGTCGGTTCGGCTAGCGGGGGGGATAAATGGTCGCTGGCAACCATGACGGCGGGACCACACGCGCGGAATCGTTGAGTGCGTCACAGGAAACTCGAGCCTGGGGCAGGAAGGCGGCCTGCGCCGGATAAGCCGCGGCGGCTGGTTCGCGGCCTGGTCACGCCGCATCGGACTCCCGGAGCAAGGAGGAAGCAGATGGTGGACGTCGTCACGAGCGAAGTCGTCACGAACGAACCAGGATCGGTAGCGGCGGCCGTTCCCCGACGGGGGGCAGCAACCCGGAAGTACGCCGTCGAGGTGATCGGGACGTTCTTCCTCGTCTTCACGGTGGCAGTCAGCGTGCTCAGCCACAGCACGTTTACCCCGCTGGCCGCCGGCGCAGCCCTCATGGTGATGGTCTACGCCGGTGGGCACATCTCCGGCGGCCACTACAACCCGGCCGTGACCATGGCGGCGCTGTGGCGTCGCCGCATCGGGCTGGCTGATGCCGTTGCGTATTGGATCGCGCAGTTCGCTGCCGGCGTGGTCGCTGGGCTGGCCGCCCGCGCGGTCGTGAACCCGGCGGCGGTTACGGCCCTGCACCCGTCCGGTCACGCCCTCACGGCTACGGCCGTGGTGGAGTTCCTGTTCACCTTCGCCCTGTGCTACGTGGTGCTCAACGTCGCCACCAGCAAGGACCAGCTGGGCAACTCCTTCTTCGGCCTGGCGATCGGTTTCACCGTCCTGGCGGGCGCGTTCGCCGTCGGCGGGATCTCCGGCGGCGCGTTCAATCCGGCTGTGTCGCTCGGCGCCGCCACTGGCGGCCTGTTCGCCTGGTCGACGCTGTGGGTCTACATCGTCGTGCAAGCCGTTGCTGGCATCGCCGCAGGCCTCGCCTTCCTCGCGCTCAACCCCGACGACAAGTGATCCGGCCACCGGGTCCCATCCACTAAGGAGACACAAGTATGACCAGCACGCAGCCCAAGCCGACGACGACGGATGCCGGCATCCCGATCGCGAGTACCGAGCACTCGCTTACCGTCGGCCCCGACGGTCCGATTGTGCTCAATGACTTCTATCTCATCGAGCAGATGGCCAACTTCAACCGGGAACGCATCCCAGAGCGGCAGCCGCATGCCAAGGGCGGTGGCGCGTTCGGTCACTTCGAGGTGACCGGCGACGTCGCCGCGTTCACCAGGGCCGCGGTGCTCCAGCCGGGCACCAGGACCGACACGCTGATCCGGTTCTCCACCGTCGCCGGCGAGCGGGGCAGCCCCGACACCTGGCGCGACCCCCGCGGGTTCGCGCTGAGGTTCTACACGTCCGAGGGCAACTTCGACATCGTCGGCAACGACGTCCCGGTCTTCTTCATCCGCGATGGGATCAAGTTCCAGAACTTCATCCGCTCCCAGAAGCGCCGGCTGGCGACCAACCTGCGCGACAACGACATGCAGTGGGACTTCTGGACGCTCTCACCGGAGTCTGCCCACATGGTGACCTGGCTGATGGGTGATCGGGGCATCCCGAGGACCTGGCGGCACATGAACGGCTACAGCAGCCACACCTACAGCTGGACCAACGCCGCCGGCGAGATCTTCTGGGTGAAGTACCACTTCATCAGCGACCAGGGCATCGAGTTCCTGACCCAGGCCGAGGCCGACGACCTGGCCGGCAAGGACGGGGACTACCACCAGCGCGACCTGTACCACGCGATCGAGCGCGGGGAGTATCCGAGCTGGACGCTGAAGGTGCAGATCATGCCGTACGAGGACGCCAAGACCTACCGGTTCAACCCGTTCGACCTGACCAAGGTGTGGCCGCACGGCGACTACCCGCTCCACGAGGTGGGCAAGCTCACGCTCGACCGCAACGTCAGCGACTACCACGCCGAGATCGAGCAGGCCGCGTTCGAGCCGAACAACCAGGTGCCCGGCACCGGCCTGTCCCCGGACAAGATGCTGCTGGCCCGCGGGTTCTCCTACGCCGACGCGCACCGCGCCCGGCTCGGGGTCAACTACAAGCAGATCCCGGTCAACGCGCCCAAGGCGGAGGTGAACAGCTACTCGAAGGACGGTGTGATGCGGGTGCGCAACGCCTCCGAGCCGGTGTACAACCCGAACTCCTACGGCGGGCCGGTCGCCGACCCCAGCCGCGCCGCCGAGGTGCACTGGCAGGCCGACGGCGACATGGTTCGCACGGCCTACACGCTGCGCCCGGACGACGACGACTGGGGCCAGGCCGGCACGCTGGTCCGCAAGGTGCTCGATGACGCGGCCCGGGACCGCCTGGTCAGCAACATCGTCGGTCACCTGCTCAACGGGGTCAGCGAGAAGATCCTGCAGCGCGCCTTCGAGTACTGGCGCAACGTCGACAAGGAGCTGGGCGACCGGATCGAGAAGGGCGTCCGCGCCGGACAGGCCTGATCGGCAGATCGCACGGTGATAACGAGGGGCCCAGCGCCGGCAGGTGCCGGGCCTCTCGTACGTCCGCGAGCCGAATCCCCATAGCCGGAGTCCCCAGAGCGAACGGTCAATGCCATGACGATTGTGAGCCTGAGCCTGTCGCACCGGATCACTCCGGCCGAGGTGCTCGAAAAGCTTGCCGTTCCGTCCGCGCAACGAGGCAGCGTGCTGGCCCGGTTGCACGATGTGCCGTTCATCGACGAGGTGGTCGTCTTGTCCACCTGCAACCGGGTCGAGGTCTACGCGGCCGCGTCAGGCCCGGTCGAACGGGTGACCCGGGCTGTCGCGGACCTGGTGGCAGCCCATGGGCAGGTGCCGGTCGGCGAGGTCCTGCGGATGGCCCGCGTCCGCGTCGGCGCCGCGGCCGCCGAGCACTTGTTCTCGGTCGCGTGCGGGCTGGATTCGATGGCCGTCGGTGAGGACCAGATCGTCGCCCAGATCAAGGCCGCGGCCCGGGCGGCGGCCGCGGCGGGGACCACCGGCCCTGCCATCAGCGGCCTGATCGACGCGGCACTGCGGGCCAGCAAGCGGGCCCGCACGCAGACCACGATCAGCACCGGAGGTATCTCGCTCGCCAGGGCTGGCCTGGACGTCGCCGACACGCACCTGGGCGGGCTCGCCGCCCGCGATGCGGTTGTGCTGGGGACCGGCAGCATGGGCAAGCTCGCGGCGCGGCTGCTTCGCGAGGCCGGTGTGGGGCGGCTGTCAGTGGCCAGCCGCAACGCGGCGCGAGCCGCTGAGGTGGCCGCGGCGGTGCGTGGCAGGCAACTGCAGGCCAGCGACGTGCCCGCCACGCTTGCCGACGCCGACATCTTGATCACCGCCACCGGGGCCGCCGAACCCGTCGTAGCCGCCGAGCAGGTGCGCGCGGCCCGGGCGCAGGCCGGCGGCCGGCCGCTGTTCGTCCTCGACCTGGGGATGCCGCCTGACGTGGATCCCGCTGTGGGGCGCCTGGCCGGGGTCACGCTCGTCGACCTCACCGCACTCGGCCGGCACCTGGCAGACCGAGCGGTACCGGACCAGATCCCCCAGGTCCGGGCTATCGTCGCCGCGGAGGCCGCCGCGTACACCGAGCGGCAGGAACAAGCGGCGGCAGCGCCCGTCATCGCCGCGATGCACGCACAGATCAGGCAGCTCGCGGACGCCGAACTGGACCGGCTGCACGACCGGCTCCCGGACCTCAGCGAACAGCAACGGGCCGAGACGGCCGCCACCGTCCACCGCATCCTCCGCAAGATCCTGCACCGGCCGACAGTCCGCGCCAAGGAGTTCTCCACCGGCCCGAATGGGCCTTCCTATCTCGACGCGCTGCGCCAGCTCTTCGACCTCAGCGCACGCGCCGACGACGCCCACGCCACCTAGGTACGTCAGTGCGTCGGCTGCAGGAGCACTCACCGCAAAGACCGTGCTATGCGACGACGTGGCGCTCGGCCAGCGCGCGGCCCACCGCGCGGGCCTCGAGACCGATCTCACGGAGTAGCCCGGCCAGTCCGATGGTGACGCCGACGACGTACAGCCCTGGCAGCTTCGGCGGCGTGTTTGCGCCGTGGACCGGTGGCATCCCGCCGGGGTGCAGCGTGGAACCGTCGCCTAGCCTTACCTCGGCAGCCTCGAAGCGGTCGACGGCCGCGACGACTCTGATCTGGTCGGCACGGATGGCGCGGACGAAACCGTGGTCGAGGATCGGGACGGTTCGGGTACGCAGGAACTGCGTGAACCCGTCACCGGTTGGCGCCGGCAAGCCGTATGGCGAAAGGTCGGGCACGGTGAGCCGGCGTAACACGGTGGCCAGTGGGTTCATCACCCGCTCCGGCGCCCGTTTGAGGGCGACGCCGAGGAGCTGGCTGGGCACGCCGAGGGTGTCACGTCGCACGATGTTCGGCGGCGTCCGCACGGACAGGTCGACGCGAGCGCCGACCCCGACGAGGTCGACAGCTATCTCGGCAGCCGAGTTGCCGGCACCGACGACGAGCACGTGCCGACCCCGGTACGGCGAAGGCTCCCGGTAGTCCGTCGAGTGCAGGAGGGTGCCCGCAAACTCGTCGCGGCCCGGCCAGTCCGGCACGTGCGGTGTGCGGCTGTAGCCAGTGGCGACGATGACCACTGACGCTAGCCGAGGGCCGGCAGACGTCTCCACCCGCCAGTTCGCACCCGCACGGTCCAGCCGAGTCACCTCTACGCCGAACTCCGGATGCACCCCGAACCGATGGGCGTAGTCGCGCAAGTACGCGAGAAGGTCGTCGCGGGCGACCCATTGCCCGTACCGGCGAGGGATCCCTGCGCCGGGAAGGCCGGACAGCCATCGAACGGTGTGCAATCGCAGGCTGTCGTATCGGCCCTGCCACGCTGCACCCACGGACGCTGCCCGTTCAAGAACGGCGCAGGGCATGCCCTGCCGGCCGAGCGTGGCGGCGACCGCAAGACCGGCCGGCCCTGCGCCGACAACGACCGGCCGGTGAGGCACGGACGCAGCCTACCGCTGCGGTGGACATCGACGGCTGGGTGCGGTGCCAGGTCGTGACCGAGAACAAGCACTCGGTGTCCTTCGACGCGTCGCTGCGGGTGAGCAGGCCGAGCCGACCGTCGTCCGCAAGATCGTCCGCCCAGCCCAGTACACGGTCGGCCGCGCGTCGGCGAGCTCGCCCGGCCGAGCCGGCAGGTCGGCCAGGCCTGCTCAGGGCGGATCGCTGTGACAAGCGTCGCCGGGACAGGGGAGGATACGGGCATGCGAGTGCTACTGATCGCGCCGCCGGGCGCGGGCAAGGGAACCCAGGGGGCGCTGATCGCCGCCCACTTCGCGCTGCCGCGCATCGCGACCGGCGAGCTGCTGCGCGACCACGTGGCCCGTCGGACCGAGTTGGGCCGCGCCGTCCAGCAGCTTCTGGACAGCGGTGATCTGGTGCCCGACGAGATCGTGGTGGACATGGTGCTGGAGGCGATCGTCGCGGCGAAGGCCGCCGGCAGCGGGTACGTGCTCGACGGCATCCCGCGCAACCTGGCGCAGGCTCGCGCGACGTACCTGATCTCCCGAGGGCTCGGGATGACCCCGAACGTCGCACTGCACCTGCAGGCCGACGACAGCGAGGTGATGCGCCGGCTACTGGCCCGGGCCGCGGTCGAGCGCCGCTCCGACGACACCGAAGAGGTCATCCGACGGCGGCTGGCCGTCTACCACGAGGTGACCCATCCCATCGTCGCCTGGTACACCGAACGCGGAATCGTGGTCTCCGTCGACGCGATGCGCCCGGCCGTGCAGGTGGGCCGGGAGATCCTGGACGCGCTGGAGATGTTGAGGCCCGTCGTCGACCAGGTCCCGGGGCAGGCCAGGCGACCGGTCGACTTCACCAGCCTCGGCGTCGCCTTCGGCGCAGATCCCACCGACTCCGGCACCTCCGGCTGACGTGCCTCTGCGTCACGACCTGCCTGATTCTGCTGGCGGTCGAATTCGCGACCGACATGCGTCGCGGGTCCTCCCCGACGAGCCCGTCCACCGAAACCCACCCGGAGGCGTTCCTGGAACCGCCGGTTAGCGTCGATCACCACGACACGGCGCGACGACACGAGGAGACCTGATGAAGGCGATCGTCCAGGAGCGGTTCGGCCCGCCGGACGTCCTACAGCTGGTGGACACCGACCTGCCCGAGGTCGGGGCCGACGACGTCCTGGTTCGGGTGCACGCCGCCGCGCTCAACCCGTACGACTGGCACATGGTGCGAGGCGACCCTCTCATCGCGCGGCTCATGGGAGGAGTGGGGCTGACCAAGCCGAAGGCCCGGGTGGCCGGTGTCGACGCGGCGGGACGGGTGGAGGCGGTCGGCGCGAACACGCGCGGGCTGCGGCCGGGCGACGAGGTGCTCGGCTTCTGCCAGGGCGCGTTCGCCGAGTACGCGCGCGCCGCGGCGGACAAGGTGGTGCCCAAGCCGGTGAGTCTGACCTTCGAGCAGGCGGCGGCGGTCCCGATGGCGGCGCTGACCGCCCTGCAAGGGATCCGGGACGTGGGTCAGGTGCGGGCCGGGCACCGGGTGCTGGTGAACGGGGCCGCCGGCGGCGTCGGCACGTACGCCGTCCAGATCGCGACGGCACTGGGCGCGGAGGTCACCGGGGTGTGCAGCACCGGCAACGTCGAACTGGTGCGCTCGATCGGCGCCGCACACGTCGTCGACTACACGACGGAGGACTTCACCGACGGGCGCGCGCACTACGACGTGATCCTCGACAATGTGGGCAATCGGCCGCTGAGCCGGCTGCGCCGGGCACTGACCCCGACGGGGACCCTCATACTCAACGCCGGCGGCTCACCCGGCCGCGCGGTCGGGGCGGTGGGCTCCATCCTTCGGGCGGTCGTGGTCAACGGTCTCGTCCGACAGCGGCTGCGACCTTTCGTGGCCAAGCAGAAGCGGGAGGACCTGCTCACCCTCACCGGGCTCATCGACGACGGGAAGCTCACACCGGTCCTCGACCGGACCTACCCGCTGGCCGACACGGCCGAGGGCCTGCGCCGCGTGGAGCAGGGACACGCACGCGGCAAGGTCGTCATCACCGTGGCGTGAGGCCGGCCAAGCGCCTAGCGGCCGGCAAACCGGCGTAACCCGCCAGCACCAGATCAGCCGGCTTCATGCTGTAAGCATATATACGCCTACGGTGGCATGCACGCCATCGTAAGCCGGCCGATCCCGCACGACACATGAGGGGCCCCTACCGCGGTCGTTGCCCGACCCACGGGTCTCGCTGCGCGTGACCAGCAGCTCGGCGCACCGGGCATGGTCGGGATCGTTCAGCTTCAGGCAGGCGACGAGCGGTCCGGTGTCAACG
>WNGI01012915.1_pt1 | contig 11571 bp, 16 predicted proteins | sample 5400621 | NCBI WGS metagenome assembly WNGI01 (sample SAMN13153374, study PRJNA577476) | soil metagenome | isolation source: 20 cm soil or saprolite under Garry oak tree replicate 1 | place: USA:California | collected 2016-06-15
AAATGGCAATCTCAAAGACATCCTAGCCCTGCTTCTGCGGTATGGTGATATCACGTTTCCCTCGGTGACAGAGTCGGCAGATAATGATCCGTAATGTGCTGCCGAGTCAAACGATGCGAGTTTCGAAGCAAAGATACCCGACAATGCGGGTTGGCACGCTTCACGCGGATACAACAAAGGAAGGGGACAAGGACGCGATCGAGGTAGAAGCCAAGGCCGAGTCGGAGTCCGTGGAGGCAGGCGTGGTCGTCATTATCGTGGTCGTGGTTTGAGTTGAACTTTGCGAACTTTCTTGTTATTCTATCTTGATGATTAGTTTACCCCATGCTCTATATTTAGCTACCAAGCTTGTACCAAATAATTGTAAATAAGCACGTACACAGTGCGCGACAGTGGAGAAACGAGTTTTGTCGTTGCCTTCACCAAGATGGGAAGACTAGCTGAAATGCAGCGCAAGCTCCTAGAGGTGGGTGGTGCGTCGATTGTGCACTCATGGCTAATGACTTGCTTTGTTAGCAAATGATGGGTCCTGAGGCTATGGGAGTCGCCAACGCGAACCTGGTCTGGTCGGATGACAAAGTTTGCAGAAATTTCCTGTGTGGCGTTTGCCCGCATACATTATTCACAAACACGGTACATAATTAAGAAGGTTCTAAAGAAGGGTAACTGACGCCTGGTGCAGAAAATGGATCTCGGGGCATGTCCCAAGTCTCACACGGAACGGTTGAAGACGGATTTTTTAGCGGCCAGAGAAGCTACCCCGAGCGATCCCATCTTCCACCGGTTCCAAATGGAGTACGAAGCCAATATCTTTGCGTTCGTAGATGAATGTGATCGGAGAATTCGAGCGGCACACCGCCGTCTGGAAAAGACGCCGGAAGAAAACGCAAAGACCACGAATTTGGTAAGGGACAATGGCCTCGAGGCCGCTGCGGGGTGCTGATCTGGACAACGTGTGATGCAGATGCGGGAGATTGCAGAAATTGAATTGGCCATTCAGGGAGGGATGGAGAAGGTCGAGATGTTGGGTGCGTGTACCTGGTAAATGAAGGGACGATTGATTTATTTCCGGCAATCTAGGTGAGCAAGGGAAGGTGGAAGACTCGATGCGGGAAATGGCCGCTATAGAAGCGTTGAAGAGCGAGAAGGCAGACAAAGAGGTAAGCATCTGTGTAGCGCGGTGATGGACGGACTAATAGGTCGCGTAGAGGGAGCTACAGCAACTGACGGGTACCTCGGGTGCCTCGGGACACCAGAAACTGCGCGTGTGCGATGTGTGCGGGGCGTATTTGTCAGTGCTCGACTCAGATCGACGACTCGCAGATCATTTTGGAGGCAAAGTGAGGCCAAGCATAATAATTTGATGTGTGTGTCGCTGAAATTTGAAAACGATGACAGATGCATCTAGGCTACCATGAATTGCGAAACATGCTGACGAAGTTCAGAGAAGAACGAGATAAACGCAAGGCCGCTGGTACGGGAGCGGGAGTGGTTGTCGGGAACGCAGCAGCAGGGACAGCAGGGACTCGAGGGGATTACCGGGCAGGTCGTGGGGAAGAGTATCGCGATCGGGAACGTGATCGAGGAGGATATGAAAGACATTCATCATCTCGATATGAGTAAGTGTGTGGCCTGGGGCAGTAGGGATCTGAAGCTGATGTTTCACAGTGAACGACGGAGAGAACGGGAACGTTCACGAAGCCCAGGTTCGAGGAGACGATACTGAGGTTTCGGTAGTGTATAGTGTTTAGCTTTTGTGACTGCTGTGACGAGGCTGGAGAGAGGCCGCGTTTGAGAGAGTTATAAGTGCGCTTGATCAGTCCATGGCCGTCATGGACGCCGCCTTCTTCGATCCCTTTCCTTCCTTCCTCTCAGCCGAGCCAAACCTCATTCTCGGTGAGATGCTCAATGAGTATACGCTCTTTTCACCTTCCTTATCTCTACTCACACCCTTTTAGCATCGCAAAAACTGCTAGCTCTGCCGGAGATGCCTGTCGTATGGGCCAGAGTCATGAGGCCTCATCCAAGGTCGATGAGCTCAAGTTACGCATCCTCAAGGTATCCGAAATGCTTACAATCATGTCCATCAACCCCAACTCTTATCCACCCCCCTCCTTCCTACCAATCGTCCCGGATCAACACCCCATCGCCTTCCAGCTCCCAACACTCGACGCTTCCCTCGTTTCTTAAAGCGTTGCGGTGCTGACATGGCAGAGCACAGGAATCCAAAGGCTCTCAAGAGAGAACCTCAGGACGATCCGCCTATCATCCATCCCGTCGACCCCTCTCATCCTTCTACTCCTCCGCCTTCTTTTCCCGCGACACATCTTATCGAACCCGCAAAGCCGCCTCCGCCAATATTATCTGAATACCCGCCTTTCATTTCGGCAACCCAGCCCGCCGTAGATTTTGGTTCCGGCATAACTACCCCGATGGCCTCAGCGTCACCCACGTTCTCTGATTTTCACGCGTCCTGGTGCGATAACGTCGTCCCGGCTCATCCCCTACAAGCCTTACCGGTCGTTTCGCCGTCTGCTGTGATCCCGGACCCTATCAACGCCTTTTCACCGACCTCACTACCTCCACCATCAGACGCATCGATCCAAATCGCTGCCGTTCCGCAGGAGGATGTTCTAAGTAACCCCATCGGAAGAATGTCCCGGTCGAACTCTACAAGTCATCCCACCGACGGTCAACTGACTTATGCATATATCAATCAATATCCGGATAATTGGCCAGGCGTACAACCCCCGGCGCCGAACGCCTCGCCAGAAATGGTATCAACTACGTGGGCAGCATCCGACGTGACTGCACTATCAGGGTCGGATGGGCCTAGTACAGGACCAAGCACGGCGCGCGGTACTCCGTCAGACGACGAGGATGAAGAGAGCGCTTCGGACGGTATGGAAACCAACCAATCAAGAATGGACCTAAAACAGGTATCTCCAACGAAATTGCATGTTGGTGCCTCGCTAATATTTCAAAAAAGTCGTCGTTGGAATCTTCACCCAGTTCCGGCTCCGGCTCCGAAGTTCCTCAGGAGTATAAAAATGAAGTTGATCGCATTTTCTTTGAATACCTTAACAGGATCTGCTCCAATTGTACGTCCGGTTTATCCTCGTGATCAGACGGACTTGGACCTTGTACATTAGTGGACGCAACCGACTCAAAGGGCGAGCCTATCCATCAAACCTTGATGGCCAAGAAAATGCAACGACTGGACGAGTCTCCTGATTTTCGGCCTTTCAAATTCCGGATACAAGCGTTTACCCTAGCTTTTCTGGAAGAGGTATGTATTTCGTAAGCTGATTAGCTGCATGCTGATTGTGTCGTGTGACCCAGCTTGCCAGACAAGGCTATCCAGAGGAAAAAATACCCATGAAGAAGGTTAGCGCCATTTGTACTGACAAACGGCGCCGATCTGAATTCTCGCATTAGATCCGCAATTACCTCTGGCGACAACCTTTCATTCTGCGGTTCAACGAGGATGGCAAGAAGGCCAAGTCTAAAGGAAACCATATTTGGAACATCGAGGCCAAAAAAGCAGGTGACAATAAATGGGAATTCAGACCCTTTCACCGGAAGCTCGCCGGTAATCCTCCAAGCGTCGCTTATTGTGGGCTCAAATGGTCATGGGTGCCGCGTGTTTGGGATCCTCAAGCGTCCTGGCAAAATATTCCCGTCAAATATAGCTCGTCGTCGCTTCCTTCGTGGCTATCGTGGAAAGATGATGTCCTTTCGGGCATTCCACCCCCTGATGCAACAGACTGCACCATCACAGTCAATGCAAACGTTAGTTGCCTCACAAATAATGCGACCGATCTAACCTGTCTTTAAGGTCAGCTGTCACATACCTTCACAATCACAATAGCCCCCGTATCTGCAGCAGAGGCTGCCTCGCGCCCACCTCGTCGACCCTCTATGGCTGGGGATAGTCCACGCAGGAGCACAAGTGATTCTTTTCTTTGTCATACTTCTAGAAGGTGTGCACTTTCCAATGATCAATTATTTCGCCTCATTGTATCCTTAGGCCTAACGCACGCTCCAACACGACCTCGTCCGGGTGCGCAAGTGCCCCTGTTGTTCCGACAAGCACCTCCCAACAAGACGTCGATGCAAATGCCGTCACCGAGTCCCCGGATAAACGAGTCATAAGGGTATTGCAACAGGCAGCACAAAGAGTGACAATGGAAGCTAACTGTCAAATTGTCACTGGTGCTCCAGAGATAAACGAAACGTTGGAAGACTTGGCTAAGCAAAAACACGTCTTGGAACAAACCGTGGATGCGTACGACAGAGAACTATCCGGACAAAGTCACCTACAAACTCGTCGCCTCGCAGTCGCCGCTCAACACGTCGTTGTGCAAGCCGCGCATACCGTCATCGCAGATAAAACTGGGGGCACGGTTGTCGCTCAGTCTGAAGTTAACGCAATCCAGAGCGTTACAGTCAGTGAATTGTCTGATGCAACGCAAGATGCCATCGCAGAAGCAGTGAAAATGAAAGGAACGGCAACGAATGACGTTGATATTATCGTAACAGCAACCTCGATACTCAAGGCCCGCGCACCGGGCAGTCCAAGTACCACACTCGAGGCTCTACCCCCTTCGAGCAATTCACCCACTACCAACAATGCCGTCATATCTCCTCTATCGACATCACCCGGACTTTCAACTACCAGACTAAATATTGGGCCAGGATATACTCCTAACCTCTCCTCATTACCTGAATATGTATGATTGCACGTTCTTACGGACCTTTTTTTCTTGATGGAACTATAGTACTCTTCGGGTTTTTTGATTTCTTTCTTTTTTTTGGGTACTTGTGGGACTTATTTGACGTAGCGACATTATTGGGATGTAGAAAGTGTTTCCTACCTCAATGCTTACTTCCTTGGGTCTTGTGTTCAGTAAAAGGGGATTCGTAGCCGTATAACATTACGAATCTCCAAACGGTGTAAGACATATGCTACATGAAACGGCGTGAAGGGGATTATACAAAGTGCAGGATGGGCAGGCTTTATGAGAAGAGTTGGACGGTGAAGTTGCCCGCGCCAAACCTCCGCTGAGAACGGTTCCGCTGAAACCCTGCCCTTCGTTCTTACTGCTGGACGGATCTTCTACATCCGAATCTAGTTCATGCACCTCGTTCATTTCATGCAACTTGATGACGTCGTTGGCGATGATCTGGAGTGCCGCAACGGTAGCCTCGTTATCTTGAAGCTCGGTTCCATGATAAAATAGCCGTTGACAAATCGTTGAGACGTTCCATTCTTCTTGGACCTGTCGCTTTAGTCAGCAACGCCGCTCCGATAAGAGGATCGCAGACCTTTATTTTAATCTCCTTGACCGTCGTATCTTTCGAAACCGTTATCCTCCGTCGTTCACCATGCTGCTTCAATCGTCTCAGCCGTCGTGAGTATCTAGCATTCTTGCGCGATGGGTTGGGCGGCTTGCGTTTCGCGGCAGTTTTCTCATCGGGGTTGAAGAACTCTATCACTATCTCTGCCGTAGTCCAATTTGTTTTCCTGATATCGGCGTCTCAGCTGACGAATGTGGCGTTACCGAGGTGCCGCTTACTTTTCTAATCGGCATACATCGCATGTAGGGACTTCTTGATCATAGTGAGACGACCCGTCTTCTTGGATTGTCTTAGTTAAGGAGATCAATGGGCTGCACGTGTAACTGTCGGATGAAATAAGTACCGGCGGCGGCGGAAGATCGCCATGAGTGACCACGTACTATGATTCGAGGGTCTCCCAGTCACGCCGGTGAACAATGAGCATGGACGAGTCCAAATCGAGGGTAGAATTGGGATCAAAGAGCAACAGGTCATGTTCACAGAAGAAGATGCTGTTGTCGAGTACCCCAGGCCGTGGGCTATCCATAGGAAAGGACAGCCATTGCTTCCAGGACTTCACGAAGTCAGCCGGTACAACAGCGCATGGCCCGCTCTGTATGCAACTATCTCCATCAAACGTGTTATCGTATATGTCGAATAGTTGAACCTGCAGGGCATATGACACAGATTCTTTGAACACAACAGTCTAACCCTACCTTTTCTTCATCCGCTCGTTTCTTAACTTCTCGTCTATCCTCTCGAGACGCATAGAACTGAGCAGCACATATAGCGCACGGTTCTTCCTGGGCTGAAGGAGGGTCCCATCCTGGGAATAATTTCTTTAAATAATCGACACCCTGCTCGCACGAGATGTGAAGACCTGGTTAGCCTAAAAATAACTTGTGGCTACCTGAGGTGAGATCTGACAGCGATTCATTAGGTTTACAGATAAACCTGCATGTTCACATCGGACATGATGTTGGAAATCTCCTGATTCAGGGTCGGGATCGCCCTCAGATGCAACGTGCATTCGCGGCTTAGCCGATCGCCAATCTGTATCATTGTTAGCACGAAACAGGAAGTAGATTCCATTCACCTCTCAACCACTTCTTTGATATCCAGTAACCTATGCTATCATTTCTAAGCACCGCAGCCCGGTCAAATTCCACGACATGCTGAGGGTGTTCGAATTGATAAAGTCGTTCTGGCAGATCATACTGAGATTTGCACGTTGTTAAAGGTCACAAGACTAACCCCTGAAATGTGCCTCGACGCAAGTTCTGCAGACCTGCTCAGGACAAAAAATGGGGTCGAACGTGCAATGCGTGAGACTGACGATCCTCGTGTATGCCGACTAGAAAAACGATGAGTGGCAAGGAATGGGGATATCTATTCAGATATAGGAACCCACTTCAGATATGCGTTTCATCTCGTTGGCCTTCTCGGGATCTAGATAGCCATGGATACATCGTATGTCATCAGTCATTATCGTGAATTTATCATCCGTGAGTTTGAGCCATTTCTCCTCTTCGGGAGCTTTTTGACTAGCTAATTTCACACAATAGTCTAGCAACCAGTTTGTCAGTGCTTGATGGCTGATGACTATCGATTTCTGCTCCTGCTTCAATGACCATGAGACAGTGAAATGAGCGAATGTACCTCATTATGTGTCGTCAGATTCCAAGAGCGGTAAATTGACCTCAGATTCGTTCGCACTTGCTCAAAGTGGCCCACAAGTAACCGTTTCCTGATTAATGGCTTAACATTGACGCAATCGACAACATTACCACTCACTTTTCCGCGAACTCACTGCACGTTTGTTCCTGAGCAAAATTCATAGACTCCACAGCCTTTGATGCCCATGGAGGGGGAGATGGAATAGTAGACTTTGCCCCCCGTTCCGCCTTGAGACCAAGCTTCCGAGATGGTCGTTTTGCGTAAATAAGCATGTAAGCGTCTTTTGACCGGATAATGCTGCCTTGATTAGCACGATCGATGAGATATAAAAAAAAGAAAAAATACTTCGAGTCACTTTGTTCCGCTGGAGAAGGGGGTGTTCCTCTGACGCTGAATTGATATACGATGGTAAGCCGTGTTGATTGGTACTCACTCTGACTCGGCGTCGCTTCCTTTCTTCTTGACGGGTACTCGATCGCCAAGTGTCTTGATCTTGGTGACGTACTCGTCATTAAATTGGTACCAGCATTGTGATCTATCGGAATGGCCTTTGAAAATTATCTCGTGGAACGGTCGAATAAGCGCACGTTTCGTCGTATACCTGTGCCTCATAATGACCGTGGTAAGCGCTGGGACCCTTGTGCAAAAGAACGCCGCATAAATCATAGATATGATCTGTTCCACCTTCCGGGCACCTCTCGTCCCTATCAAGACGATCTCCCATGTTGATGGTGGCGGGAAAAGAAATAATATTCTTTGATTTCCTCCTTTCCATAGTCGATAAGTCGTAGACAAACCGCATAAGAGAGAAATTTAGGACTGGAGGTAAACTCCGTAATTTGGTGTATCTCGTAGCATCCTGTAAAGCATCACAGTGTGAACAATAATATCTGTGGTATTGTTAGTGCGTATGAATAGGGAAACAAATAGTAATTACTTGTTGTCCCCAGAAAGATTTTCTGGTTGAAGTAAAGTCGCGATCCCATCGGCAAGACTGATATTTCCCTAAAATGGATTATCCAGAGTCTGTTCGCAAGAGACAAAGTAATTACAGTTAAACTTATTTCGAGTTCCAGGAAATCAGCCTCGCGTTCAGATGGACGCTGACAAGAGTTGCATACGGTCGTATAAACTTGCTTCCCTTGAAACTAATACAAATTAGACAGTAGTTCATTGCCTCATCTATCGGGGTACCTGGTCTGTCACCAGTGACCTAAGAGATAGAACTGGCTGCCTTTTGAATTCAGCATCCAAATGAGACATGAACAGCTTGGCGAATCTAGTGTGCTGGGTTAGTGCGGACGGATGTGTTACATAGAATAAACCCACTCCTGTGCATCTTGTTGTTCAGCTGTCCGCAATGCTAAGCTCTCCACTAGTTTGATAGGATTGCAAACCTTCTGCCGACCCTCTTGCATCGCGGCAAAGGTAACTTGAAGGTGAAAGATAGGAGAGTCCTGAAAAAAAAAGAGTTGGAATCGGGACAATGCATGAGGCGCATAGACAGACGGCAAAAGTTGCTTCAGATCCCTCAGAAGGTCGTAAACCATACACTCCAGCACGGAAGGCCAGGTCCCTAAACCAGACCTTGAATTTGGATAAATTTCAGCTAATTCGGGTTTGATAATGGACGCACTTGTAGCGAAGCATTCGCATAGCAGGTGGCTCCAAGATTCTGCACGTCGTCAATGACGTGTATTTTAGACAGGTTGACTAAAAGTACCTTGAGACCAACTGGGTCATCTGATTCCCTGCTCTCCTCCGTTGGATCCTCGCCCAAGTCAACCGCCTTCGTGAATAGCGCAGTAGCCTTGGCTTGAGAAGAGTCGGCGAGGGTGCAAGAGATTCGCGAAACTCCAACTCACCTCCGTCTTCCCATTTCTCCTGACCTAGATAATTCAGACAGTTTGGATTGTTCTTACAAACCTTCCTGCTACATTGTGATGTCTCCTCGTCGGTGATGACGATAATATCATTGTCGAGCTTGTCAATAGCAGGACCATTATTGAATCTGTTAGGACATAAGGAATGTGAATTTCGGGACGAGAAACCGCAGGTAGCGAGAATGTGTTCTGCGGTTAATGCTGAGACGTCCTTGACCTCTGTGCCAACCCAGCCCCATGGTGACGTTTTGCTGTCTGAAGGAGCAGAACGCTTGGTCTTCTCTGCTGGGGAAGGCTGCCTTCTGCGCTTCGGTGGCATGAGGCGGAAGGTGAAGCGCAGGCGAGACAAGTTTGGCACATCTCACTGCTCCTTTGACACTCACACTCATGGACCGTCTGCGTTCTCGAATAGTCAGCCTGACGCTCCAGCTAAAGTCTCATGAAATACGGATACGCAGACGCCGTGCGCTGGTTTCTTGGTTGACACGAAGAGCAACAATACTTAGGTTTTTTGATAATAATATGTTCGTTCACTATACATATTCTGATGTTCCGCGGATAGGATCGTTCTTTTCTGCGCCGGATATCTATGGATACTATCCCTCCCTTCTCCTCGCCTGGGCCGAGGCACTTACATAGATGAAAACGCGCTTCAGCCGGCTCAGGTATGCTCTCTCTTCTCGGAAAAGAATGCTCTAATCCACATCTCTTTAGGTGAACACGTATTGGAATTGGCAAGAAGTACATAATGCAGACGGGTATCTAGACCAACTAGAGAAACTTCGCGGCGCAGCTGCTACCAGTGAGCAGTAAGATCTAATACTCACGCTTCTCGAACGTTGCTGATGGATCTCGAGGCGTGCACGATTCTTCGAGGCGGAATTCGCGAAGCTTGGAATATCTTCCTCCACACAAAGGTATTCCTACTCACATGGGAACAACGTTAGTTGAAGGGTCCCGACGATATTCTAAAGCTGATTTATCGTAGGCCACGGAAGGGATCAATTCATATGCAGTTCTCTCGTCGCCTCGCGCTTCTGGCACAGAAGCAATGGTCATCTCCGCTTCCTGGATCAGTCGAATGAATGATGGCCACGTCTCATTGAACCTACGAGGAGTATCGACTGTCCTTGCGTTGGCGGCTTTTCTGAAGAGTGGGTTGCTTTCTGTTCACCTTTCTATTCGATGATGGACAACTTTACAAAGACTATTCTTTGTGGGCGAAAGATATTGTCTTTGTTATTAGTGACGGTTATCTAGAAGGTATGCATGCCTGGCTGAGCGCGTATCATGGCAACGCACAAGCAAGTGAGTATTACCGGCGTCTCCAGTGTGCACAGCTGACACCTCCATTTTTAAGATTTGCACGTACAGCCTTTGAATTTGTCTTCTGGCATTATTTGGACTGCGCTCAACATCGACTATCCTGGGCATTCCTTTTCCCATCTGGGAATATTTTACGGTGAGATTTTTGGTTACCCATCTAGCTTATCTGTGTACGAATCTCGTATAGAGGGATGCAATGGCCGTCTACCTAACCAGGATCTTCAGAATTCATTCCATCGCATTGCTCTTAGCAATGGGGTGCCTGTCACTGTTTACGACCACGTTGATACTGCGGACCACAATAAATTGCCTCCGCTGTTCAACCAGTTCTCAGGCAATGTAAAGAAGGAACTTGAAGAATATCAACAAAGAGCAAAGAATATCTTACGACATGTAGGGTACCAAGCACGCGGTCGTCCTAGCGGTGTACATGGGTTATATCATCAGTATGTTTCTGAAATCGCATAAGTAATGAAAGTCACTTATCTCCCATAGGTTCCGGATAGACGCCATAACATTGTTTGCAGTACCAGCGACAGGTCCGCATGGGTTCCATTCTATTGGTCGGTTAGTTTTGTGGATCTTAGGGTGTCAGACAATATTTGAACATTTTCGAATAGCGTCGTCGAGTCAACACTCAGAACAATGAACAATCTAATCGAACGTCTTCATGCATCGTTCTTCTTTTTCATTCTTACGGCCCCAGATCGATTCCTCAAGATAGGAAGCTATCTGCCCAGCGCACTCTTGATTAGCGTTGCTATGATGTTTGGAGGTTTGAAAGCTTGGAATGACGCGTTTTTACCAACTGCAAAAGAAATCAAAGATACCAAGCATATTCAACTAAAGACGCGAGAGGTCTTGAGCGTGCTTATCATCATGGCTTACACTCATATCTTTGGCGCGCTGCTGTTTTGGTTCTTGACTTCAAATTGGTACCTCAACAAGTCGCACGTACGTCCCTTTATGATAGTTTTCGGGTTAGTGTTCACCATTCCTCAGATGATCTCTGCTGCCACCTTCGCCGCTATGGCACTTTCTGTGGTTCCGATTGCGAGGCAGTTTTCTGACGCGAATGCCAGCCCACTTCCACTGTCACTCAAGTCGTTCAACCTTTGTATGGCATCGACAGTGGTGTCAATCACGGCAATGCTTAATTTCTCGCTTGCATCCATACTTGCCCTACTCCTCGGCATACCATTGTCCATTTCCTCTCCATCCAAACCTGCTGCTTCTTTGACGAAACGAGTAATTAATTTTGTTCCTTATGCGGTCCTAGCGCTTGGGTGGCTCTTCTTGGCGATTGAAGTAGAGCAAGCATTGTGGCATTGGAATATCCTGTCGG
>WNGI01007236.1_pt1 | contig 11569 bp, 11 predicted proteins | sample 5400621 | NCBI WGS metagenome assembly WNGI01 (sample SAMN13153374, study PRJNA577476) | soil metagenome | isolation source: 20 cm soil or saprolite under Garry oak tree replicate 1 | place: USA:California | collected 2016-06-15
GTCGATATCGATGGCGCATCGACAATGCTTCTCCCCTTCAACAAAGCGGCGGAGCGTATTGAGACAATAAGCGATATTGTTCTGCAGCACATAGATGACTTTGCGTTTCTTCGGGGCAAGCTCTAGCGCATTCGTGAAATGTTTTAGTGCATCTTCGTGCCGCTGCTCGTCGGTAGCAATCTGTCCAAGCGCCAAATAACAATGAGCGGATTGTTCGATATTCTTGGTGATTTTGATAAAGCCTTCGAGCAAACCACTGGCCGCTTCAATGTTGTTGATGCCTCTGTAAAAGCCAACGACGAAAAGCATCCAGCGAAAATAATCCTCGCTGGAGGAGCTATTCTTCATCCGTTCGAGCAAAAGCTTTTCGGTATCCAGAGGTTCTTCCGGTGATGCGAGCAAAGTCGTTTTCTTGTCCGTGGGATTCATATCGGGGAAGTTATTAAAGCAAGGGTAGGACCAGCACGGGATTGTCTCACAAGTCACGCAATAGGCGCTTAATTCCACGCGCCCCTGATGGATGATGGGTACTTGAATGCTCGAATCCCATTGACCTGCAAAAAAAAAGGCGGGCTGGCCCGATTTAAAAACAGCGAAAAGACGCCCGGGACGCAAGCAACGAACCGTCTGCCATTCATGATCCAGGTATCGAGACCAAACGAGCGTTAGCGTAGTCGCCGACTGTGAAAAAGATTTACGTGTTTGTATGCCGGCCACTGGGGCTCTGCAACTGGCGCGCACGCCGGACGGAGCTCGCCGACAAACGTACCCGCCTATATAAAACGAGAAAGTGAAGTGGTGGGCCCACCTGGACTCGAACCAGGGACCAACCGGTTATGAGCCGGTGGCTCTAACCAACTGAGCTATGGGCCCGATGAGAATTAAAGAAGAGTGAAAGATATATCCTGCCGGTGCAAGCCGCACGTAGTTTTCAGGTTTCCATGAAACTTTTTAGCCGTTTGCTGCGGCTGGGATGACGGAGTTTACGCAAAGCCTTCGCCTCGATTTGGCGAATCCGTTCCCGTGTAACGGTAAATTTCTGCCCTACCTCTTCCAGCGTATGATCGGATTTTTCGCCGATGCCGAAGCGCATGCGCAAGACCTGCTCTTCGCGCGGCGTCAGAGTCGCCAAGACTTTGCGCGTTTGTTCTTGTAAGTTAATATTCACCACCGCATCGGAAGGCGTAATAATACGCTTATCCTCGATGAAGTCGCCAAGATGACTGTCTTCCTCCTCGCCGACCGGCGTCTCCAGCGAAATTGGCTCCTTCGCAATTTTCAATACCTTGCGCACCTTATCGAGCGGAATCTCCATCTTCGTGGCGATTTCCTCCGGTGTCGGCTCCCTGCCAATTTCTTGGACCAGATACCTCGACGTTCGGATCAATTTATTGATCGTTTCGATCATATGGACGGGGATGCGTATCGTGCGCGCCTGGTCCGCGATCGCCCGGGTAATCGCCTGACGGATCCACCAAGTCGCATAGGTTGAAAATTTATAACCGCGCTGATACTCGAACTTGTCCACGGCTTTCATCAAGCCGATATTCCCCTCTTGGATGAGATCCAGAAATTGCAAGCCACGGTTAGTATATTTCTTGGCGATGCTTACGACCAAGCGAAGGTTGGCTTCGATCAGTTCCTTCTTCGCCAAGTTGGCTTTGGTCTCCCCCTCGATGATCGAATAAACCCGGCGCTTGATCTCGTCCGTCGGGATCTCAAGATCCTTCTCGATATGCCGGATATCGCGCCGAGCGTTACGGATATCCTCGGCCATATGCAAGATCGCGTCATGTCCCATGCGCATGGACCCGGTAATCTTTTGCCAATTCTTCTTGCGACCGTCGGCGTCGGCAACGAGCCTCAATATTTCGGCTGAAGGCTTGCCAACTCTGTGCTCGAACTCCCTGACTCTACGCTCAAGCGACTGCATTCGCTCCATCGCGCGTTTCAGCCCATCTGCAATCGCCTCGGTTTGCTTTCGATTAAGCTGCAACCCGATCAGGGCATTGATAATTTTCTCGCTATACTTTGTCACACTATCCAAGAGTGAGCGGCGCCGCTGCGCGGATACTCGTTTGCCATCGAGTTGGCGCTTGATTTTTTCTCGATCGTTGGTCAGCCGCCGAATCTTGCCAATCTGGTCAAGCAGTCTCTTTTCATGCACCTCCTCGTCCTCGAAGTCCTCACTGTCTTCTTCACCCTCTTCTTTAATAATCTCGCGCACGCGAATTTCATGTTGCGCGAGTTTCTCACCGAGGTCCAAGATGTACGTCAGAGCCAACGGACTCGATAAAACTTCATTAATGACCCGGTTTTCGCCTTCCTCAATCTTCTTAGCGATTTCGACTTCCCCCTCGCGGCTCAGGAGCGATACAGTGCCCATCTCGCGTAGATACATGCGCACCGGATCTCCGGTTTTGCCGACGACGTCGCCGTCCACGTCGCCATCGATTTCCTTTTCTTCCTCTTCTTCTTCGGCAAGTTCCTCACCCGCGCCGCCGAGCGTCACTCGCTGATTAGCATCCACGACCTCGATATCCATTTCACCGAAGATCGACATGACATCATCGATCTGGTCCGGGGAAACGACTTCCGCCGGCAGCATGTCGTTAACATCGTCGTAGGTCAAATAGCCCTTCTCCTTGCCCAGGTCGATGAGCTTCTTGACCTCCTTCAGATTTTTCTTTTCCGCCGGGGTCCCGGCAGAATCTGAGCCGGATAAAGATTTTGCTACCGGGCGGGTCGCTTCGGCTCGAGTTTTCGGCGTTCTAGCTGGCGTTCTTTTCGTACGAGGTCTTGCCATTCTAGTATCCTTTCTCTCTTCGCTTTCTCGTCGTTTTGCTCTTCGGCGGCGCGGATCGCGATGCGCACCTCGCGCTCCATTCCTTTAAGATACTTGCGGCGCAAATGAGCGAGACAATCCGTAATCATTCGGGCGCATTCAGCATCGGACGGATCCTCTCCTGCCATCGCTAGCGCCGTGACCTCGCCCGCCAAATTCGGCAATCGTTGGGTGAGCCGCGCCACATCGACATTTCCACCTTCTAGCCATTCGCGCAACACTCCGTCAACCACCCCGCGCCACTTCGGCCCGAACCAATCCGCCGCATCCTTTTCCTCTGCCATTTTTGCAACTGCGGAGGTCGTTCGCAGCATCAAGCCCACCAGCGACCGCTCCGCGACGTCGTCACGATTCCCGTCCGTCGCCATTGTCGCCATAGGGCTGCGAGAGTTGCGACGAGGCGAACCCGCCACCTGGACAGGCCGGCGCAACAGTTCTTCGCGAATTCCCAACATATCGACCGCCCGGCGCACCAGTAAGTCGACTTCGAAAGCATTGTTCACTTTGGCCAACACACGACTCACTTCGCCGGCGATTTGGCTTTTTCCCTCGAGGCTCTTACCAAAGCGACCTTCGAGCCACGAGAAAAAATAATCCGCCAGCGGCACAGCTCCATCGAGGACTGTTTCTATCCCCGCTTTGCCGTGGCGACGCACGAAGGTATCGGGATCGTCTCCTTTAGGCAAAAATGCCGCGCGCCCCAGCAAGCCGGCTTCGACAAAGACCTCAAAGCTCCGCGCCGCCGCCTTCTGCCCGGCGTCATCGCCGTCGAATAGCGCGATAATGTTCTTCGTATAACGCGATAAAACGCGCGCATGATCCACTGTCAGCGCCGTGCCGAGAGTTGCGACAGCGTAAGAAATATCATGCTGCGATAAAGCGATGACATCGAGATAACCTTCAACCAACACCACGCGATCTGATTTACGAATGCCATCCTTTGCTTGATAAAGCCCGTAGAGAGTCGCGCCTTTGTGAAAAAGCGGCGTTTCGCTCGAATTCAGATACTTGGGAAGGCGTTGGTCGAGCACACGACCGCCGAAGCCGACGATTTTTCCTGCTGGGCTAACGATTGGAAAGATAACCCGAGCAAAAAATTTTTCGTAAAATTCTTGCGGCCCGCGCTGGCCAATCAAGCCAAGACGGACCGCATCTTGCAGCGGAATTTTTTCCTGGCGGAGAAGATTGATCATTCCCGAACCACCCTGGGGCGCGTAGCCCAACATAAATTTGCGCGCGGTCGCTTCGTCCACACCCCGGGAATTCAAATACTCTAAAGCTTTTTCGCCGTCCGGATAGCGAAAAAGCAATTTCTGATAGTTAGCGGCGGCACGTTCATTGATCCGATAGAGAACCTCTCGTTCGGACCCGTCGGAATTTAGATGCCGATCGCTTCGCTCGACGATGATCCCGTAGCGTTTCGCAACTCGCTCGACCGCTTCGGGAAAAGTCAACTGATCGTACTGCATTAGAAAATGAAAAACGCTTCCGCCGGTTTGACAGCCGAAACAATGATAGATTCCCTTGTCTTCGCTGACCGTAAACGACGGAGTCTTTTCCGCATGAAAGGGGCATAACCCCATGTAGTTGCGGCCCGCCTTTTTTAAGGTGACGTAATCGGAAACAACCTCAACGATCGAAGCGCGATTACGAATCTCAACGATCTTTTCTTGGCTAATCATTGCAGGAAGCTACAGGCGTTTGGCGCCGGGGGACGAAGTCTGCTCCAACTCTGCGCTAAAAAGAACCCTCTGTTTGCCAATACGAATCAGGCTCGCCGCAAAGTGCGACAGCGGCGAGACGAGATATGACCCGTGAAATTTCTCCTGCCCTGCTTTAGGTAACCACGCCGCATCGCTCAGAAAAAAAATGATCAGCGCCACGATCGCCGCGCCCTTGCCTAAACCCATGGCAACGCCGCCGGCGCGATTCACTGTTTTGAGAAATAACAGACTTTCCGAACGATGCAGCAACCAGCCAACAAGATTAAACAAGAAGTACACCAGAAAAAAGATAATTACGAAGATCGAGCCTTTGAGAATTAACGGCGGCATTTTCCAGAAACCCTCGGCATAAGAGGCCATCGGTTGAAGAAACGCAGCGGCCAACATGAAACCCGCGATTAAACCTGCCAAAGACAAAATTTCTCGGAAAAGGCCTCGAAAAAATCCTCTCAGGCCAAAGAGAACCAGCACGAAGATGAGAATCAGGTCGACCCCATTCACAAGCAGAGACCACCACGGATGCGCGTTTCGATTATTTTCAGAGTCTGCATACGTGCCTCGTATCAAAGCTTCACGAAAATCGCTTCGCCTTGGACACGCCCCGAAAAACAAACAATCGCCAATGGATGATCTAAATAATGCATGTCTTCATGGAGACTCCCAGCCAAGGTGTCCCACACGCAATCCACGAACGTTAGCCGCTCAGAAGCGCTTTTGCCAGCTCGTTGACTCGCTTACCGTCGCTTCTGCCAACCACTCTAGGCATGACCAGCTTCATGACTTTACCAAGGTCTTGAATCCCCTTGGCACTCGCCTCAGCAATGCCGGCTTGAATCAAACCTCTAATCTCATCTTCGGACAGTGGCTGAGGTAAGTAGCGCTTGAGTACCGCCAGCTCGGCTTCCTCTTTCTGTGCAAGCTCCTCTCGCTTGCCTTGGCGGTACAATTCAATCGCTTCAGTTCGCTGTTTACAAAGGGTGGCAATGGTGCGTTGAATTTCTTCAGGGACGAGCTCTCTTCGGACCCTAATTTCTTCGTTATGAACGGCCGCTAAAAGAAGCCTGAGCGTTGAAAGGGTCACGGAGTCGCCGCCCTTCATCGCCGTCTTCACGGCCTCTTTTAGTTCGGCCTTAAGTTCCACGGCTAGCTGACACCTATTCTCCGTGCGGAAATCTTAAAAAGAATGACGCACTCGTCGCAATGCCCTCTTTTTTGCCGCGATCGCCTTCTTTTTCTTCTTAACACTCGGCTTTTCGTAGTGTTCTCGCTTGCGTAGCTCAGCGAGGATACCCGCCTTTTCGCATAGTTTTTTAAAGCGTCGGATAGCACTTTCAATGGATTCATTCTCTCGAACTCGGACTCCGGTCATAAACCTACATCACCCCCGATCGCCGACGGACCATTACATGTCAGCGAATGATTCTAGCGCATTTACTTCCCAAGTCAAGCAATTCACTTTAAAAATGAACAGTTTGGAGGCAATTGATGAACGAATGACCATTTCTAATCACAGCGCCGAGAGAAATTGGCTAATGGCAATACGAACTGCATTGACATCAAAATTTGACTTAATAAAAACCCGCAAGGGAGTTGCCTAAAAAGCCTTCGGCGGTCAGCCGTCTCCGTGCCTTCACATGCATCTGAATTTCTTAAATCGCTCCGGAAAATCCGAGATCAAACCTTGCACACCGAGCGAAACCAACGCTTCCATTTCTTTAATCTCGTTCACCGTCCAAACGTAGACGTCCAACCCGTCCTCCCACGCTCGCGATAAAAACTCCCCCGTGACCATTTGCTTTTGAACTTGGATCGAATGCGCCGCCAACCGTCCGGCCGCTTCGAACGGGTCGTCCTTTACGTTGGAACCGAAAAGTATTCCGATCGGCGCATCCGGAGCCAATTCCCGCACACGGGAGAGGCAGTTGTAGTTGAAGGACGAGATTGTCGTCCGATCCAGATAATCATAATGGCTCACGATGAACAAAATCTTGAGCTCAATGCCGGGCGCCGAATCGTCGTACGTTTTAATTTCGAGACAAAGATCCGCGCTACCGCCCACGCACTCCAAGGCTTCCTCCAGAGTTAGAATGTGCTCTCCTTTGAAAGATTTTTTGCGCCACCGCCCGATATCAAGTTTTTTTAATTGCACCAATGTCTTGCTTCTGACGGTACCTCTAACGCCAGCCGTGCGCGTCAGTCGTTCATCATGGAAGACCACTACATGGCCGTCCTGGGTAAGCTGGCAATCGAGCTCGATCATATCGACCCCTGCCTCAATGGCTTTTTTGAAAGCCAGGGCCGTGTTTTCTGGATATTGACCCGACGCGCCACGATGAGCGATCTTCTTAAAACCGGCCATATTATGGACAATCAAATTGCGTCATCGAACAACACGTTGCCACTGCGAAACTTGCGGGACGATTCGCACGAGCTTCATGCGCCCATGCAAAGGTAGATCAAGAATTCTTTGTTTCCCTTTGGCCCGAGCAACGGCGATTCGACCAGGCCGTGCACCTGATAGCCCAATCCTATCGCCGCATCTTGGATTTGGCTGATCACGCGCATACGTTCTTCCGGCGAACGCACCACTCCGCCTTTGCCTACTTTGCCTTTGCCGACTTCAAACTGAGGTTTGATGAGCGCGATGATTTCGTGAACCGGTGCCAGCAGTGTTTTTACGCGAGGCAAAACCAAGGTAAGCGAGATAAAGGAAACATCGATAGTTGCCAACTCCGCAGCATACGGCAAGCGCCTTTTGTCGAGGTAACGGATATTGGTTTTCTCAAGGAGTAAGACGCGCGAATCGTTGCGCAGTTTCCAATCGAACTGACCATAGCCAACGTCGATCGCAAATACTTTAGCGGCGCCGTGAGCCAGCAAACAGTCGGTAAATCCACCGGTGGATGCGCCGACGTCGAGCACGGTCTTTCCAATTAATTTGATCGAGAATGCTTGCAGAGCATTTTCAAGTTTCAGCCCGCCGCGGCTGACGTAGCGAGGCGCGGACTTAAGCGTTACGCGCGCGCTAATATTGATCAGACTACCGGCCTTCGTGATCGGTTGATCATCGACCAGTACTTCGCCGGCCAAAATCTTGCGACGGCCGACCTCGCGGCTATCGACAAGCCGGCGATCGACCAGCAAAAGATCTAAGCGCTGCCTCTTTCCCATCCCTCCCTGCTTCGCTTCTTGCCGCGTCGAACCATCTGCAGTACCGCCTGGGCGATCGCATCCTTGTCGAAGCCGCACATTTTTCGGAGTTCATCCTGCGTGCCGTGCGGAATGAAGCGGTCGGGGACGCCAAGCCGCTTGACTTCAACGCCGCTAAAACCCTCGTCAGCTAGGAGTTCTATGACCGCACTACCGAAACCGCCGGCGATCACGTGGTCTTCGACCGTGATCAGCCGTGGCACACGGGTCAGTAAGTCGCGAAACAATTCCCTGTCCAGAGGTTTAACAAAGCGAGAGTTGACCACAGCGGCGTTGATACCGAGCGGCGCGAGATCCTGCGCCGCCTTCAGCGCCGGGATAACTGTTTGGCCGATTGCCGCGATTACGACATCGCCGCCCTCACGCAACACTTCAGCCTTACCGATTTCCAGACTCTTCGTCTCGTCGTCCAGCGTGACACCCCAACCTTCACCGCGAGGATAGCGCAAAGAGATCGGACCGGAATACTCAACAGCGGTCCTTAGCATATGTTGCAATTCGTTCTCGTCCTTCGGCGCCATGATCACGATGTTCGGCATCGAACGCATATAAGCAAAGTCGAAAACTCCATGATGCGTCGGCCCGTCCGCGCCCACCAGTCCGCCGCGGTCCAGAGCGAACACCACATGCAGATTTTGCAGGCAAACATCGTGCAGAATCTCGTCGTAACCGCGTTGCAAAAATGTCGAATAGATCGCCACCACCGGGATGAATCCTTCCGTCGCCATGCCGCCGGCGAAGGTCACCGCGTGCTGCTCGGCAATACCGACGTCGTAGGTGCGTTCGGGAATCTCACGCGCGAGTCGATCGATGCCCGTGCCGCTGCCCATGGCCGCGGTAATGCCAACAACCTTCGGGTTTTGGCTGGCAATCCGAACCAACGATTGGCCGAATACCTCAGTGTAAGTTGGAATCGGTCCCTTTTCTTTCTTAGCCTTTCCCGTGAGCACGTGGAACGGCGTCACCGCGTGAAACTTGATCGGTTCCTCTTCCGCCGGCGCGTAGCCTTTGCCCTTCTTCGTCATGACATGCACCAGCGTCGGACCTTCGATCTTCTTGACGTTTTCCAGCGTCGTGATCATTTCACTCAGGTTGTGGCCATCAATCGGTCCGACATATTGAAACCCTAGGCTTTCGAACAAAAATCCGGGCGTCACTAAACCCAAAAACGAGTCGCGCAGCTTGCGCGCCGCGTGTTTGAGATTTTCGCCGCTGGGCAAATTGCGCAGCAGATTTGACAAGTTCTTTTGCAGCCGAACCCCTAAATCCGTGGTAAATTGTTTACTGAGAAAAGAAGACACGGCGCCCACTCTGGGATCGATAAAATGCTCGTTGTCGTTGAGCACGACAATTAAATCGCGGTCGAGATGGCCCGCGGAATTCAATCCCTCGTAAGTCAGACCCGCGCTCAAGCATCCGTCGCTGATCACGGCAACGACTTTACGATTCGAACCTTCGAGCGCTTTCGCTTCGACCATTCCCAAAGCCGCCGAGATCGATGTCCCGGCGTGGCCCGCGCCGAAAACATCGTATTCGCTTTCTTCCCGGCTCAAAAATCCACTTAGCCCATTAAGTTGACGAATCGTCGCCAAACGATCACGGCGCCCACAGATCAGTTTATGCGCGTAGGCCTGATGGCCCGTATCCCATACGATGCGATCTTCGGGTGTGTTGAAAACATAATGCAGCGCCAGCGTCAGTTCGACGGCGCCGAGTGTCGAGGCAAAATGGCCTCCTACCTCCGAGACTACCGAGATGACTTCTTCTCGGATCTCAGCGGCAAGCTGGTTTAATTGCTCGATAGAAAAGCCGCGAATGTCACTCGGTAAGTCAACCTCATCCAGCAACCGCGTCATTTTATCCATGGGTCTCCTTTGTCGGAAATTCAACCTTGGTTTGAATTACTCGCTTGACTATATGCGTGGCTATGGCTGCGAGCGGCTGCGCCCGCGCGCCGAACGGCTCAAGTTCGACCAACGATAATTGTAATAGTTCTTTCAATCGCTCCCGGGCCAAGGTGAGGCCTACGACCGACGGATAGGTCGCCTTTTTTCGTTCTTTGTGACCGGATTCCGCCGCCGCACCATCCTGGGCGTCCAAGATATCGTCAGCGATTTGAAATGCCAAACCAAGATACTCGCCATAGCGTGAGATTTTCGCCAAATCTCCAGGTGCCGCTCCGCCAAGTTGCGCACCGATCCGAATCGACGCAAGAATCAGTGCGCCGGTTTTCCTTACGTGAATCAATTCAACAGTGGAAAAATCTACGTCCTTCGCTTCCGCTTCTAGGTCGAGAGCCTGCCCGCCGACCAGACCCATCGCTCCGACGGCGTGGGACAATTCGTGAATGACGGGCACGACGATTTCCGGCGCCACGTCCCCGAGAGCGTCAGCGTCGGTCATCAGATGGAATGCTTCGGTTAACAAACCATCGCCCGCCAATAACGCCATACCCTCGCCGAAAACCTTATGCGCGGCAGGCGCGCCGCGGCGCAGATCATCATCGTCCAGCGCGGGCAAATCGTCATGGATCAGAGAGTACGCGTGGATCATTTCCACGGCGCAGGCAAAAGGCAAGATAAAATCCTGTTTGGCGTCAAATAATTTCCCCGCGGCAAGCGTCAAAATCGGCCGAATGCGTTTGCCGCCGGGAAATATTCCGTAGCGCATGGCGCGAAATATCGTCTGTGACGCCCCCGAGTATTTGCCAAGGTAGTGTTCGAGAGCCCGATCGACGATAGCGGATTGCCTTTTGAGGTATTTGTCTAAATCGAACTTACGCTTTGATATCGATGTCATCGAGGTCGCCGCTGGCCATTGAAGCCAATCCACTCGCGCTAATTTAGCACCGATGGGCCGATCGCTTCAAATTCGTGACCAAACTGCGGCATGACTCGCTTATCCGGTCCGAAAAACCGACGAACAATCGTGTAGAGGCCCTTGAGCGACTGTTGGACAGTTGCGGATACGGAGTGCTTGAAGTTAGGGAGCGCCCCACGTCAGCGTTTATAAGCGTCGGTCTGGATTTGCGCCATGAGCACTGTCCGCGACCATCCATGCTTCAGTTTCTGTTGTGCGCAGCATAGTTGCCATTGCACGTTCTTCACCCTGCAAGCACGAGAAACCCAATTGACGTGATTCGGAAACATTCACTCGTCGTCATCTTTTTCGTCAGGAAGATCTTCAAAAGGCTTTAAGCGCAACTTGCCTTCTTTATCTTTGACCAGGATCTCGATTTTCTTTTCCACTTCGTCGAGTTTATGGTTGCAGTGTTTCACCAGCCCGACGCCTTTTTCAAAGGCGTCGAGCGAATCCTCCAGCGAAAGTTCGCCCGTTTCCAGCTGCTCGACGACCTGCTGCAGATCTCCCAGCGCTGATTCAAACGTCTTACTCCCCGATTCTTTACGCGCCATGTCATTTCTCCGTTTGCTTGATAATTGATTTGGACAAAGCCGACCTTTCCGAGTTAACTGAAATTTTTGTCAGCAATTCGAGCGGATCGATACGCGCGTTGGCCATGCGCGCGCCCCAGTGTAGATGCGGCCCGGTGACACGTCCTGAAGATCCCGATAAAGCGATCACGTCGCCACGTCGCACCATGGCGCCTTCCTCGACTTTGAATTCAGATAGATGAAAATACATCGTAAACAAGCCGCCGCCATGATCGAGAACAACGCTGCCGCCGGCGAAAAAAAAACTACCCACCAACACCACGCGACCATGATTAGTCGCCACGACTTCAGTTCCCATCGGCGCGGACAAATCCGTACCGGTATGGGGCGCACGAGGC
>WNGI01014993.1_pt1 | contig 11569 bp, 8 predicted proteins | sample 5400621 | NCBI WGS metagenome assembly WNGI01 (sample SAMN13153374, study PRJNA577476) | soil metagenome | isolation source: 20 cm soil or saprolite under Garry oak tree replicate 1 | place: USA:California | collected 2016-06-15
CGCATTGCCACGGATTTCTGGGGCAACGGTGTCTCGCAGGTGGTCATATTCCGCGGACCATTCGTAGTGTCCCCTTCCGCAACCCCGAATCCGGTACCCTCCTTGTCGGCGCTCTCTCCCTCCAGTGTCGCCGCCGGCACCGCAAATACATGGGTGACGATTACCGGTGCCAACTTTGTCCCAGGGGCCACAGCGCTGTGGAGCGGCAAACAGCGAACCACCGTCTTCGTCAATTCCGGACAGCTTCGAGTCGCGATTGCTACCGCCGATTTGGCCGCGCCGGTTGTGACGAAGCTTCGAGTGTTCAATCCCGCTCCTGGCGGAGGTAATTCCGGCGCTCTGGCATTTACCGTGCACTAGAGGATTGTCTCGCAGTAGTCTCTGCCTCAACTTACGGTGACCGTGGTGCGGTGGCCCAGGTAATCGCGGGTGCCCCACGTTTTTTTGGAACGTGGGGTGCCGACACCGAAGACACGCTCGCAGGTTTTTTTGGCGCTCTGCATCCGCACAAGAAAGCCCCAGCAGAAAAAACTGCGCTTCGGAGGATCAAGAATTGGGGTGTGGTATGCTGTGCCCCAATCCAGCAGCCAAAATGGAAATCCTGGTCAAAAAAGGGACCAATCATGAAGCGCAAAAGCAAGCTCACGATTGCGACAGCCACGGTAGTACTCGCCGTCCTCGTCGCCATGGCCGTTTACGCGCAAGACAAGAACAACGACAAGTACTCGCTGAAGTCGCCGAGCGGAATCGCGTTCTCCGACTTCAGGGGATACGAGGACTGGTCGGTGGTCTCTTCCGCCAAAACCGACGAAAGGCTCAAGGTGATCGTCGCCAATCCAACGATGATCAAGGCGTACAAGGCCGGCAATCCGGGCAACGGCCAGCCTTTCCCGGATGGCTCCATGATCGTGAAGCTCCAGTGGAAGCCGAAGAAGAGTACGGAGGCCCCCTTCGTCGTGGATGTGCCAGACGTCTTTGTTGAGGCTTTCGTCATCGAAAAGGACGGCAAGAGATTTCCGAAAAGCGCTGGGTGGGGATATGCGGTGTTCAACTACGATGCCGCATCGGATAAGTTCACGCCCGATCCCAAAAGCCTCTCAGACTGCGGACATGCGTGCCATACGGCCGTGAAGGCGAAGGACTACATCTTCCACCCGTACCAGAAGCGTTGAACCGCGCGCGCCCCCGACATCAAGTACCCCGCGGAGCTCTACCGGCCTTCACCGCGGTCTTAGCATGGCCTGAGTGAACTCAGCTACACAACCAAAGCCCGCTTCGTCAGCGGAACACTAATGACTCAGACACCCGTCACCATGATCGACTTTTGGAGATCTGCAATCCGGCAGCAGTTCCATGCCGCGATCGACATGCTTGCGAACGCGATCCACGCCTGTCCGGACTCTGTCTGGTCCGGTGAGCCACCGCGCGCGTTTTGGTACATAGCGTTTCACACGCTCTTCTTTCTCGACCTGTATCTCTCCCCGGTAGACGAAGACCAATTCCGTCCGCCGGCACCGTTCGGCCTAGCAGAGCTCTCCGACAAAATCGGCGTGGCGGAACCCGCTCACACAAAAGACGAACTGCTCGGCTACCTCGAGCACTGCCAAAAAAAATTGGACGCCGTGATGGCGGGCGTGACAGAAGCCTGGGTTGCGAGTCCCTGTCCCTTCGACTATCGCGCGCTGAGCAACGGGGAACTTCTTCTCTACAACATGCGGCACGTGCAACATCACGCCGCTCAACTGAACATGCGGCTGCGCCAGGAGACAGATTCGGCGCCGAGATGGGTGTCAAAGGGCGGTCAGAAGGTCAAGGCCTGACCCTCAACGGAAAGGTGCGGATGAAAGGTCTTGTCCAAACGTGTTAAACGAGCGCAACCGAAAGCAGCATATGGAAGTGCGCTAGCGGACAGACAAGATTCCACGGCGGAGGGAGAATCGCCCTGTTCGCCAGCCGCGTTCGTCCCGAACGGAAAGGCCGGTGCCCCTTGCTGCAAAACCTACCTCACGAAGAAGAGTGGCGCACACTCGCACGGCAAGCCATGGAAGAGCGAGACCCGGAAAAGATGGTCGCGCTCGCCCAACTGATCGTTGAGGCGTACCAGGAAGGCCAACGGAAAGGCCCGCGCACGGCGGCACACGCAGGTTAGATATTTCTGCCTGCCCGCTAAACGGGTCAACTCTCCGGTTTCGGCCTTCGTGATCGCTGAGAAATAACGACGAAGAGAAGCGGCGAAAGCTACGCCCGCTCTGACTAGTGCGGCGTGTGTGACGCGATGTCCTTCGCCAGTGACTCAGGAAGAAAAAACATGCGTCGTTCTTCTACCGTCATGTCTCTGTCAAACAATCTGCGAAAGCGCTCCAGGATCTCCTCATGGGTGAGTGACTCTGGATCGGTTGTCATGCCAAAAAGTATGGAATCCGGGCGCGTCTAGCGTCTGTTCACAATTGACCATTCCGGTATCAATTTCAGCGTGCTGAGGTGGTCGAGTTTTTGGTCGGCTGAACGACAGAGTGCGTATCCTTCTGGTTCTTCTACGCAAATCTTTTCAACGGATTCAATGATCGGAGGTATAGCCTCGCGTTCCGCGATATTGTAGGGTCGGGCGAAAAGGAACGAGTGCGAATGATCGTCTGGTCAGATCCAATAACGGAACATTGGTCGCAGGCTCTGCACGAATTGACTACGCGTCTCCTGGTGGAGACCGATCAGAAAAAACTTGACGCACTTGTCGAACGGATGACTCGGATCGTTGAGGGCAAAATACGCCAGGGCTTGCAGAACTGAACGGGGGAGGGAAGCACTACTTCTCACTTTTCTGTGCAGCGGGCGAGCGCAGCTTCCGAGAATCATCCGCAAACGTAACGTTGGTCCTTGACAACACCACCCACCTCTCAAAGATAATAATAATTACACTCTCATAGCTCATTGAAAACAGAAAAAGCCACCCTAACTCCTTTGTCCGGAGTATTTTGCCTCTAACTCCTTTAGGATCAAAGATTTGAGTGTCAGTCAAAAATTAAGTCCTTATTCTTCCAAGATTTGAGAGCAGAGAGGGGGGAGGGGTACCCCCGATTATCAGCTGGTTAATGTCGTCGGGTAAAACAGCATCAGGCAATCACCGGTTGGCGCACGCCTGTGAAAGGTTTTCTGAAGGCTGACGACTGAGAGCTCATCTGGCACCTCAATCCGAGGTGTAAAATATTCGAGCACGCCCTACTACCGAATCCTCCAGACCCGAAAGGATTATTCCTATGGCAACCCTCGAAGCTCCGCCGCGCCCGCGAATCCGTCTCCATGAAGGGCCGTTTGTCACCGAGCCTTTTTTCGACTTCAGCCGGGAAGAGAATGCGCGCAAGATGCGGTCCGCCATCGAGAAGGTGCGCGGTCAGCTGGGCCGCGAGTATGACCTGATCATCGGCGGCAAGCGCGTTAAGACCACCGACAAAATTCGCTCGCTGAACCCCACGAAACCTTCGCAAGTTGTCGGAGTTCATCAGAAGGCCGGCAAGGAGCACGTCGAGCCCGCGATGCAGGCTGCGCTGAAGGCGTTCGCAAGCTGGAGCCAGACCTCGGTGGAAGAGCGAGCCTCCTTGGTTTTCCAGGCGGCCGATCTGCTGCGCGAGCGCAAGATGGAATTCATGGCCTGGCTAGTCTTCGAAGTCTCGAAAAACTGGGCCGAGGCCGATGCCGACGTTTCCGAGACCATCGACTTCTGCGAGTTCTACGCCCGCGAAGCGCTGCGATTCGCGCGGGCGGAAACGCCGATTCACCTGCCGGGCGAGCGCGACAGCCTGATGTACATCCCGCTCGGCGTTGGCGCCGTGATTCCGCCGTGGAATTTCCCCTGCGCCATCATGGCCGGCATGACGTTGGCCTCGATCGTCAGCGGCAACACGGTGATCCTCAAGCCCTCCAGCGACTCGCCCACGATTGCGGCGAAGTTCATCGAGTTGCTGGAAGAAGCGGGCATGCCCGAGGGCGTAGTCAATTTCTGTCCCGGCGGCGGCGCCACTTTCGGTGACGCGATTGTTTCGCATCCCAAGACGCGCTACATCGCCTTCACCGGCTCGCGTGAAGTTGGACTGCACATCAATCAGTCCGCGGCTCACCAGCAACCCGGGCAGATGTGGATCAAACGGACCATCCTGGAAATGGGCGGCAAGGATGCCATCATCGTGGATGCCGACGCCGATCTCGATTCGGCTGTCGAAGGCGTCGCGCAGGCGGCCTTTGGTTTCCAGGGACAGAAGTGTTCGGCGTGCTCGCGCGCCATCATCGACGAGCGTGTCTATGACAAGTTTCTCGAAAAACTCAAGGGACGAGTCGAGCGCCTCACCATCGGCGATCCCGCCGAGAATGTGAACATGGGTGCTGTGATCAACGAAGGTTCGATGAAAGATATTCTGCGCTACATCGAAATCGGCAAGAAAGATGGGCGCCTCATCACCGGCGGCGCGCGCGCGCCCGAAGCTGGCGAAGGCTACTTCATTCAGCCGACCGTGATCGCCGACATCCCCCCGAGGTCAACGCTCGAACAGGAAGAAATCTTTGGACCGGTGCTGGTAGTGATCAAGGCACGCAACTTCGACCACGCCCTCGAAATCGCCAACGACACGGAATTCGGACTGACCGGCGCCGTCTACTCAAGCTCGCGCGAGAAGCTAGATCGCGCCATCCGCGAGTTCCATGTCGGCAATCTCTATCTGAACCGTAAGTGCACGGGCGCGATGGTTGGCGCGCATCCATTCGGCGGCTTCAACATGTCCGGCACCGACTCGAAATCCGGCGGCCCGGACTACCTGTACTTGTTCACGCAGGCGAAGAGCGTGGGCGAAAAAATCGTGGGGGAAAGAACTCCTGTGAGGACCGGTATCTAATCCGCCGAAGCCGGCGGTGAAAAGATCGTGCAGGAACCACGTCGCGCCGAGGTTCTTCAGCGATCCGCGTAGTAGCCGTCTCGTGTCTGGACGTTGAGGTCCTTATTTTTGGCCGCAAGTGTGATTCTATGATAACCGGCTGAGGAGCCAGCTTTAGTCGGCGTGTAGCCCAGGTTGTACTGGGTGCGTAGTTCTTCGGCAATGTTGTCGAAGATCTGACCGACCGTCTCTTTCTTGGAAACAGCATAAAGGCGGCCGCCGGTTTCCTTGGAAATGCGCTCCAGAATCCTTTTTCCGTCGGCGTGCGATTCTTCGGGGCGTGGACCTTGACCTCCGCCGCCTCGGCCTCCTCTGCCCCCGCCACCCGGCCAACCTCCACCGGGATAACCGCCACCTCCCCCCGGCCAGCTTCCGCCGCCGCTCCCTCTCGAGCGATCGAAGCTATGTTCGCCCTGATGTTCATCTCTAAACAAAATGGAATACACCACCGTGTCGGCACGTTGTGCCGCCGCAATTGCGCCCTCCAAGGATTCCTTGCTTCCGCGATCCACGCCGTCGGAGAGGATGATCACTGCCTTTCGTCCCTGTTGCTTTTGCATCAATTCGCTCGAGGCGAGATAGACGGCGTCGTAGAGCAGAGTGCCGGCGCCGCCATGAGATCGGTGGGAGCCGCGCTGCGAACCGGGCTCCGAGTCTCCACTTTGGGAACGATCATCCGGCCGGGGCGTTTGCAGCAAATTGAGTGCGGACTCCAGTTGGCTATGAGAAGAGGTCAAGTCCTGCAGAAGTTCCACTTCCCGATCAAAGTGGAGGACGAATGCTTTGTCCTTGTCATTGGCCAGCATCTGATCGAGAAAGGTTCGGCTGGCATTGCGCTCCTGGTCCAAGACATTTCTTTGACTCAGACTGGTATCGACGAGCAGGCCGAGCGTTAGCGGAAGATTCGAGTCCTGTGAGAAATAGCGAATGGTCTGAAGTTGACCATCGTCATGCAAGACAAAATCGTCCTTCGTCAGGCTGCGGACAATCTGGCCATGTTTGTCACGAACAGTAACAGGAAGAGTGACCACCTTGACGTCGACCGCGATATTGGTGTCGCCACCGTTTTGCGCAGTCTCGCCCACGCAGTGAAGTCCGGCGAGCAGCGCGATCAACAAGCGCGCCGTCAGCTTACCGGAAGCGTTCAAACGAAACCCTCCTCCGTTTTGTGAATCCGTTTTATTCTGCTCTCATTCATGGCAGCCGATTTTCTAGAGCTGAAGAAATGGATAGACCCAGAGATAGATGGTCGGATCACTCAGTGGGATGTGGCGTGACAGAGATGAGATGTCTACGTTTCGTTGCAGTTCTGGTAAAGGTTTGTAAAGGCAAATGCCCCGCAATTCGATCAAGCGCCGGGCGGCCTTATCTAAGCTGAGCAAATCAACGAGAAGGCCGTTGTCACTCTGTTTTTCCGGCCAGATACATTTCCGCCACGCGATCCGTAATTGGTCCCGGCTCGGCGTCGGCCTGGTTGATGAGCACGACGACCGTCAGCTTGTCGTCTGCATAGCGCGAAATGTGTGTCTTGAATCCCTGCCATGAACCGCCATGCCCAATGACCTTATGACCTTTCTTCTCCTCAATGGACCACCCGTAGCCGTAATGTCCGGAGTTGGGCTGGCCGTTCTTGAGCTTGGCGACTGTCCACATCTGTTGGAGGCTCGAATGCCTTAGAAGCTTTTCGGTGTAGAGCGCCGCATCCCATTTCGCAAGATCATTGATCGAGAAATAAAGACTGCCGTCGGCAGTCGTGTTGATCATGGGCGCGACCCACTCCTGATTCTTCAGTTGGCCCTTCACCAGCCGGTAGCCCGCTGCGCGATTTGGAATAATGTCGGCTTCGCTGATTATGCGAGTCGTGTTCATGTCGAGGGGCTTGAAGATGCGCTCCTGGAGGAAGTCTCCGTAGAACTTGCCGGTGACTTTGTGGATGAGAATTCCGAGCGTGGCGTATCCCAGGTTGCTGTAGCTCCATTTCGTGCCTGGCCGATATGCCAATGGAATGCGTTCGATGATCTTGAGCACTTGGTCCTCGGTGTAATCTTTGCGGAAATTGAAACTCTTCGGGTAATCGGTGAAGCCGGCGGTATGACTGAGCAGTTCGCGGACCGTCACCTGTTTCCATGCCGCGGGTGCGTCGGGGAAGAATTTGGTCAGCCGGTCCTCAAGGCCGATCTTGCCTTCCTCCACCAGCATCATCACCGCGGTTGCGGTGAATTGCTTGCCGACTGAGCCCGACTGAAAAACCGTTTCCGGTTTCACCGCGACTTGCAGCTCGACGTTCGCCAGCCCGTATCCTTGCGCCCGGATCAGCGACAGGCCTGGAATGTGGTGCCTTTCCATCTCTGACCGAACGTATTCATCAACCGCATCTGGAGCTTGCTCCGCGAAAACGCTCACAGACCAGGTGACCACTAGAGCAAGTACGACCGAATGGCGAGGTTTCATTGTTGACCTTTGAATTCGAGGATATGTTCGATCGCAAACCAGAAATACTACTCTTTCCTGGACATTTCTCGGCAACGTTGACGCGCGACAATTTCTTTCGCGCACTGCGGGACTGCTACCTCCGTAATGTCGGAGGGTACTGTCGATCACCGATGATGCCTCAAAATTCGACGACAATCATTCCAGGAGGTGTCATCTGTGTTGCGGCTCGATTACCTGTCATGTGTATTGACTGTTATTTCTACAATCCTGGTTGGACGGAGAATTTGGGAAGGCTGGGTTCTGGCAGCAGTTAACAGCGTCATCATATGCGTCATTGCAGCTCAGACATCGCAGACAGGATTCATCCCGGCGAATCTGTTTTGCATTGTGCTCTACGGGATTAATTTACGTTCGTGGCGAAAGGGTGACGCTTCGTCGTGACACGCTTGGAAGGGTCGTCTAAAAGAATGATTTCTTGAAGGCCTGATGGCGTTTCTCTGCCATCAATCGTGTTATAGTTCGCAACCATGCGCGCGAAAAGTGTGTTACTTAGTTGGACTCTGCTGTTTCTTGTCCTGACGGCCTCTCTGGCATTTGCCGGCTCCGACGATCGCGAGCCAGCGCCACGATTCCATGCCAAGACGCTCGAGGGCGAACAGTTCACTAATGCTTCCGTGAAAGGAAAGGTCGTCCTATTTCAATTCTGGACGACTTGGTGTCCGTACTGCAAGCGCGAAGAATCGCTGGTGAACGACATCACCGCCGAATTTGCGGACAAGGGACTGGTGGTACTCGCCGTGGATGTTGCGGAGTCCAAGAAGAAAGTGCTCGAGTACTTGAAGGAACATCCGCGTAAGTGCCGGATCGTGTTGACCGGCGATACCAATCTGGCCGCTATGTACGCTGCCAACTCCTATCCCATCTATGTAGTCGTCGACCGGGAAGGAAACATCGTCGATACTCAGCGCGGAGCGAGTGGAGAACGATCTCTTCGCCGGATGCTGGAAAATGCCGGGCTGGAGTCGAAGGATTCGGAATAGACGCTGCATCGCCCCGCTGCGTCGCCACAGGGCGGGCCCTACAGATCTTCTACGTCTGACGTTAGGTAAACAGAGGCCCAAGGATTCAATTCAAAATAATCCTTGGTCTCCCATGGCGCTGGCTGAACGCCAACTACCCCCGCTCCACATGAAGTTATGATAGCTCCCTTGGCTCCCCGGCGGCGCGGTGAAGCAGTTTTCCGGTTTGTATAGCTATCCTTCGCCCATGTTGACCTTTGACATTCGCCAGCCTACTATCCGCAGATGACGGTCTCCGCACCTACGGCTGGCCAGGTGCTTGGCCACTACCGCATCGTCGAACAGATCGGCGCTGGCGGCATGGGAGTGGTGTTTCGCGCCCGCGACGAACAACTGGACCGTGATGTTGCGCTCAAGATTCTTCCCAAGCTGGCATTACTGAGCGAGCCGGCTCGCCGCCAGTTTCGCCGTGAAGCGTTGAGCCTTGCCAAGATCACCGATCCTCATGTAGCGATGGCGTTCGACTTTGGCCAGGACAATGGAATTGATTATCTGGTCACGGAGTACGTCCCCGGCTTGACGCTGGAAGCCAAGCTCGCGGGTCGGCCTCTCGCGGAGAGCGACGTCCTTCAACTGGGAAAGCAACTCGCTTCCGGGCTGGAGGCTGCGCACAGGGAAGGTGTAATTCATCGCGATCTGAAGCCGAGCAACATAAAGGTCACGCCCGAAGGGCGACTCAAGATTCTGGATTTCGGGCTCGCCTACCTGCTGAAAACTGAGACAGAAGCGGCCGTCACCGCGCCGCTCACCGACACCTACTCCGACGCGGGTACGCTGCCCTACATGGCGCCCGAACAGATCAAAGGTCAAAAGCCGGACGCGCGCGCGGACGTGTGGTCAGCGGGCGCCGTGCTCTACGAGATCACTACGGGTAGGCGGCCCTTCGGCGATCTGGTTGGGACGCAGCTGATCGCAGCGATCATCGAGCAGACGCCCGTACCGCCTAGCGACCTGAATCCAAAGATCGGCGAGGGTCTGGACCGAGTGATCTTGCGCGCGCTGCAAAAGGATCCGAAGGAGCGATATCAGTCGGCGGGCGATCTTCGCATTGATCTTTCGAACCTGGCGACCGGAACAATGCCAATCTACCCGCGGCCAGCACCTTCAGTAAAGTGGGGACGATGGGCGCTGGCGCCAGTTGCGATTCTGCTGATCGGAGCGGGGATATGGTGGAAAGGCCATCAAAGGGAACCGTCGGGGTCCGAAGAGAGGATGATGGCGGTCCTACCTTTCGAATCGGTGGCGAATGATGCGCCGACCAATGCTCTCGGCCTCGGGCTTACCGAGACTGTGACCGCAAAGCTTGTGCAGGCCGTTGATGGCGGACACCTGCAAATGGTTTCGACGCGGCAGTTGATCACGCAGGGCGTTAGAACCTCGGATCAAGCGCGACGGGAGTTCGGTACCGATCTTGTGCTGGAAGGCAGTTTGCAGCAGGATGGCTCCCGCATTCGCATCACCTGGAGCCTGGTGGATCCGCGGACCCACACTCAGATCGCGGCCAACACCGTCACCGGAAATTCGGACGACATCTTCGGTTTGCAGGATAGCCTCTTCTCGGAAGTGCTTGAAAAGTTGCCGCTGGCGGTCGATCCTGGCCGGCGGCAGGCCTTGCAGGGACGTCTTGATACCAAACCTGCCGCCTATGACTTTTACCTGCGTGGTCGCGGATACCTGGAGGACTACCAGCATCCAGACAACATCGAGAGCGCGATTGCACAGTTCGAGCGGGCGATTGCCGTGGACAAGAACTATGCTCCCGCTTATGCGGCCATGGGATTGGCATATACGGCCGGTTTTAAATGGAAGAACCGAGGCAAGGACTGGATCGAGAAAGCCGGGATGCAATGCGAGCGGGCGCTGGCTATTTCACCGCAATTGGCGGAAGGACACACCTGCCTCGGCAACGTTTACTACTCCACTGGCCGCTATGAAGAAGCCGTCCAGCAATTCCAGCGCTCACTCGATCTCGATCACACCAGCGACGAGACGCTCCGCCTGCTGGCCGCCGCCTATCAGAAGCAGGGGAAGGTGCCGGCCGCCGAAGAAGCCTACCGCAAAGCGATTGCGCTCCGCCCCAACCATTGGGCTGTTTATAGCGCGTTTGGGACGTTTTACTTCGATCAGGCCCGCTATACCGAAGCTGCGGGCATGTTTCAGCAGGCCATCAAACGAGCTCCGCTGAACTTTCGCGATTACTCCAATCTGGGTGCAACCTATCTCTACCTCGGCCAGTATCAGGAAGGGGTAGAAAATTTGAAGCAGTCCATCAGTCTGCGGCCGGCGTTTGAATCCTACGGCAACCTCGGAGCGTGCTACTTCTATATGCGCCGTTATCAGGAATCTGCCGACAGCTTGCAGGAAGCTCTGAAGATCGATCCAAAAGACTGGTTGAATTGGGGCAACCTCGGCGACACATTGGTCCAGATTCCTTCGCGCCGTCCGGAGGCGCTCAGCGCCTATCGCAAAGCAATTGAACTCGCGCGGCCGCGGCTGGACGTGAATCCGAAGGACTCGTTCGTCCTCGCTTTTGTCGCGGATTACTACGCCATACTCGACGATGAGCGCCAGGCCCGCGAGCAAATGGGGCGCGCTCTCGAAATTTCTCCGGCGGATCCCGATGTTCTATTTCGCGCCGCGATTCTGCTTAGGCATTTCAAAGACAATGCAAAGACGCTCGACTTTCTGGACAAGGCTGTCGCCGCGGGCTATTCCCGCAGCATCATCCGGGACACGCCAGATTTCGACTCTTTAAGAGAAAACCCGCGCTTCCGAGCGCTGCTGCCGAAGAGCTAGGATCAGCCAGGGCCGACGTGAACGCCGGGGTCGGGACAAGTCTTGCTACCGTCCTGAATAAGGTTGTAGCGGTATACACACCAGCTTTCGACGAGCCATCCCCCATGGTTACACCAACCGTCGCCAGTCACGGTCTGGTCCTGTCCAGGAGGCACACTGGACGAGGAGAGTGGCGTGCTCTTCGGAAACTGGATTGAATAGCTGTGGAGGTCACCCGCGTCTATTTTCCAGGTCAGCGTTTCGCCTTTGGGCACTTTTACAGTGTCCGGAGTCGCAGTGCAGTTGTTGATCGTCACGACATTGGCTTTGACTTCCGCGCCCTTCCTGACATAGGAGTTGTTG
>WNGI01005329.1_pt1 | contig 11568 bp, 10 predicted proteins | sample 5400621 | NCBI WGS metagenome assembly WNGI01 (sample SAMN13153374, study PRJNA577476) | soil metagenome | isolation source: 20 cm soil or saprolite under Garry oak tree replicate 1 | place: USA:California | collected 2016-06-15
TCGTCCGCGGGCGGCTTACCGATGACGCGGAAGCCGCGTTCGGTGCGGTAGACGCGGAAGGAGCGGCGCGCCGGCCGCGGCCGATAGACGAGAAAGTCCACCATCTCGTCCGCTCCTTCGACAGGTTCCTCAACTCCTGGCGGGACGTGCTCGAACAGCGTGCGGCGCAGCTCGTCAAGCCCGGCGCCCGTCGCGGCGGAGACGCGGAGGACGCGGAGGACCCGCTCGTCCTCGACGCCGAAGGACGGCGGCTCGGGACTGAGGTCGATCTTGTTCAGGACGACGATCTGCGGCCGCTCGTCGAGGCCGGCTCCGTAGGCGGAGAGCTCCGCGTCGATCGTGCGCCAGCGCTCGTCGGCGTCGTCCTCGGCCGAGTCGATCACGTGCACGAGCACGCGGGCGCGCTCGAGGTGAGCGAGGAACTCGTGGCCGAGACCGACGCCCTCGCTCGCGCCCTCGATGAGCCCCGGGACGTCGGCGACGACCAGCTGGCGGCCGTCCGCAGACTCCACGGTGCCGAGCACCGGCGAGAGCGTCGTGAACGGATACTCGGCAACCTTCGGCCGCGCGTTGGAGATCCGCGTCAGCAGCGAGGACTTGCCCGCGTTCGGGAGGCCGACGAGCGCGGCGTCCGCGAGGAGCTTGAGGCGAAGCTCGATCTCCCGCTCCTCACCGGGCAGGCCGACCTCGGCGAACCGCGGCGTCTGCCGGCTCGGCCCTGCGAAATGCTTGTTGCCGCGGCCGCCCATGCCGCCCTGCGCCACGACGACTCGCGCACCCGCGTGCGCGAGGTCGGAGAGGAGCTCCTCGCCCTCGAAGACCTGCGTCCCGACCGGGACGGTGAGCACTGCGTCGTCTCCGCGCGCGCCGTTGGAGAGACGGCCGCCGCCACCGCCGCCGCGACCCGCGCGCAGCTTCTGGTTCCGCCGCAAGCCCGAGAGGTCGCGCCGCCTCGGGTCGGCCACGAGCACGACGTCGCCGCCCTCGCCGCCGTCTCCCCCGTCGGGACCGCCGCGCGGGACGTACTTCTCCCGCCGGAAGTGGATCGAGCCGTCACCGCCTCGGCCCGCAATTGCAGTCAGTCGTGCGCGATCGTGAAACATCGGGGGAAGCGTAGAGTGGGTGAATGGAGGACGAGGTCCCAGTCACGGTCGTCGGCAGCGAGCCCGAGGCCGAGCTCGCCTGTCAGCTGCTGCGCACCGAGAACATCGTTTGCTACCACCGCCCGACGAGCTTCGCGGCCGGCGCCGGAGACGGTCTCGTCTCACTCGCGTCGCCGCGCGAGATCGTCGTCCGCCCCGCGGACGCAGTGCGCGCTCGCGAGCTCCTGGCGGGACCCTAGGTCTGCTCGACCGAGACGAAGCGGCGCTCGCCGCTCGTCCGGAAGGCGACCTTGCCGTCGCGCTTCGCGAAGATCGTGTCGTCCTTGCCGATCCCCGCTCCCGGGCCGGGCCGGAACCGCGTGCCGCGCTGGCGGACGAGGATCATCCCCGCCGTCACGTCCTGGCCGGCGAAGAGCTTCACGCCGAGCATCTTCGGGTTCGAGTCGCGGCCGTTCCGCGACGAGCCGAGTCCCTTCTTGTGCGCCATCTACTTCTTCTCCTCGAGTGCCGATTCCAGCGCCGCGAGCGCGCCCTTGCGGGCCTTGCCGGAGCGCTCGTGCTCGAGCGCCGCCTCGACCTCCTGGCGACTCCAGCCGCCTGCCGCCTCCGAAAGCTGCGCGATCGTCATCGACGCGTAGCCCTCCGGCAGCCCTGCGGCCTCCTTCACCTCTGCCTTAGCCGCCGGCTCCTCCGTCTTCTCGGTCTTCGGCTTCGCGGCGCGCTTCGCGGCGCCGATCGACTCGATCTCGATCCGCGTCAGCTTGCTGCGGTGGCCGGTGTGCTTCTTGTAGCCGGTGCGCCGGCGGTACTTGCCGATCCGGATCTTCTCGCCGAGCTCGTGCCCGACAACGCGCGCGGTCACCGTCGTGGACGGTGAGAGATCCGGCGCGCCGTTGCCGCCGACGAGCAGGACGCGCGGCTCGACCGTCGCGCCCTCGTCGGCGCGCAGGCGGTCGACGAGCAGCCGCTCGCCCTCCTGGACGCGGTACTGCTTGCCGCCGAGACTGATGATCGCGTAGGAGCTCATGGCGTGGAAACGCGGGCTGGGCGCCCGCGGCAGGCCAGTGTAGCTAACCCTTGGGCTCGAGCTCGTCGGCCCATTCCGACATCGGGACGTAGTCGAAGTCGCCGTTGTCCGACGGCGACTCCACCTCAGCGGCCGGCTCGGCATCGACAACTGCCTCGGCACCGTTCTGGGACGCCGCTGCCGGCTTCTTCTTCCGGTTCTTGCCTCCCCGCGAGCCGCGCCGCGTCTTCTTCTTGGCTGGCTTTGGAGCCTCCTCGGCCGCCCCGACCGTCGTCGGCTCTTCCGTCGCCTCGGGCCCGGACTCGGCGGGCGCCTCCTCCACCGGCTCCGCCTTGCCGTCGCGGCCGAGATCGTCGCCCGGGATGTGGATCGTGACTCCCCGCGACGGCTCGGACGACTCCTCGGACGCTCCGCTGGCGGCGGCTGCTCCCGCGGTCGCAGGCGTCTTCTTCCGCTTGCGGCCGCCGCGCGAGCCGCGCCTCGTCCTTTTCTTGGCAGTAGGAGCCGGCGGCGAGACCTCCGCCGAGGCACCGTCAGGCTCAGCCACCACTTCCGGAGTCTCGTCCGCATCCTCCTGAGCCTCTTCAGCCGCCTCTTCGGCGGCAACGGGCTCCTCCGCAGCAGGCTCGGATTCCTTCGCGACCGTTGCGCCCTTGCGCGCCGGAGGCTTGCGCGTCGGCTTCTCGGCCTCGCCTTCGGCGGTCAGCGGCTCGGGCGCCGCCTTGGTCTTGCGGATCGCGACAGCGTAGGCGCGCCCGTCGAGCACACGCTCGACCCGCACCTTGACGCGCTTGCCGACGAGCGAGGCGGCTTCGGCAACCACGACGTCGAGCCCGTCGAGCTTGCCCACGGCGGCAGCGCCGTCGTAGCGGTCGACCTCGACGAGCTGCAGCATGACCTCCGCGTCCTCCGCCACCGGCGCCGGCGGCGCCAGGTCCGCGAGCTTGCCCTCGCTGAGGATGACGAAGTGGTCGAGGTGCGTCTCGGGCTTGCCTTCGAGGAAGAAGCGCTTCTTCGTGAGCGCCTCGAGCTCGATCAGCCGGCGCGCGCCGGGGCCGACGAGCACGCTCGCGATCGGGTCGGCGAGCTCGACCCTGAACGCCTGCGCCCGCGAGCCCACGGCGAGCGCGCGCAGCCGCCGCTCGACGTCGATCGCCGCGGAGGCCTCGGAGTAGACGATTCCGTCGCCGCCGCAGGTCGGGCATTTGCGCGTCATCACCTCGCGGGGCCCGTCGGTCACGTTCTGGCGCGTCATCTCCACGAGGCCGAGCGGCGAGATCTCGACGACGTAGGTCTTCGTCCGGTCGCGCTCGAGCTCGGTCCGCAGCGCCTCCTCCACGGTGCCCCGGTTCTTCGGGTTCGCCATGTCGATGAAGTCGATGACGATGATCCCGCCGATGTCGCGCAGCCGCAGCTGGCGGACGACCTCCTTCACCGCCTCGAGGTTGTTCTTCGTGATCGTGTCCTCGAGCCGGCCGCCCGCGTTCTTCCCGCGGCCGCCGACGAAGCGGCCAGTGTTGACGTCGATGACGGTGAACGCCTCGGCGTAGTCGAAGATGAGGTAGCCGCCGGAGGGGAGATCGACGCGGCGGCCGATCGTCGACTTGATCTCCTGCTCGACCCCGAACGCCTCCATCAGCGGTGTCTTGTCCCTGTAGCGGACGACGCGCTCGACCATGTGCGGCGACGTCTTCTTCAGGTAGCCGACGATGCGCCTGTACGTGCGCTCGTCGTCGATGTACGCCTTCTCGAAATCGCCCGTGAAGAGGTCGCGGACGACTCGCAGCGGCAGCTCGGCCTCCTGGTAGACGAGCTCCGGCGCCTTCGCGGTCTTCGCCTTCGCCTCGATCGAGCGCCAGAGCCGCTGCAGGAAGACGAGGTCGCGCTCGATGTCCTCCTCGGACGCGCCCTCGGCGGCGGTGCGGACGATGACGCCGCCCTCTTTCACCTCGAGGCGCTTGAGGATGTCCTTCAGCCGGTTGCGCTCGTCGTCGTCGAGCCGGCGCGACACGCCGAGGCCCTCTCCCTGCGGGACGAAGACGACGAACCGGCCCGGCAGCGAGATCTGCGTCGTCAGCCGCGCGCCCTTGGTCTTCATCGGATCCTTGACGGCCTGGACGAGGATCGTCTGGCCGCGCGAGATGAGGTCCTGGATCTTGCGCCCGTGCCCCTTCTCGAGCTCGGGGCTGACGATCTCGTCGACGTAGAGGAAGCCGTTCTTCTCGAGGCCGATCTCGACGAACGCCGCCTCCATGCCGGGCAGGACGTTGTCGACACGGCCGAGATAGATGTTGCCGGCGATCGAACGGCGCTCCGGCCGCTCGAGGTAGACCTCGGCGACCTGGCCGTCCTCGAGGACGGCGACGTCGCGCTCGCCGACGTCGACGGAGACGATCAGCTCGCGCTTCGCGGCGGGAAGCGGTGCGCGGCGCTGCGGCTCGCGGCGCCGGCGGGACGATTGGTCGCGGCGGCGCTCCTGCTTCTGCGAGAGCTCGCGCCGCTGCGGCTGCTTCTTCTCGTCCTTCTGCTTCCGCTCCGGCGTGGCCGTGCCGGCGGGGGAACCGGGCTTCTTGCGCCCGCGCCCGCCACGACTGCCGCGGCGGCGCTTCGGCTTGGTCGGATCGGTCGGGTCGGAATCGGCCGCCTTGGCGGCCGGGTCGGTCAGGCGGGGCTGATCGAGCTGCTGGGGCTTCGCCTCGAGCTCGGGTACGTCAGAACGTTGGTCGTCGGAAGACTTCTTCTTCCGGAAACGGAACCAGGGCAAGTAATTGCTCCTTCGTGGGAGCGCGCGGCAGCAACCCCGAGTGGAGTGCGCGCGCGCTCGTTGTCAATGAAAAGGCTTGGCATCGCCTACGGACGCAGGGTAGCAACCGCTCTCCCCGGGGTCCGTCCGAGCCCGGACCTACGATCCGGCCAACTGTACGACCGGGAGGTGACGGTGGTGGCGAAACGCGAGGCCGAAGAGCTCCTGATGATCGAAGAAGCTGATGCGTGGTTCGAGTACCTCGAGGCGACTCGGAGCCAGTCGGAGAGCCGCTACCACGAGATCGAGCCCTGGGCCTGGGCCCGGCTGTCGCAGCGGCTGCGCGCCATCAGGGCGCGGCGCGCGCGGCTCCGGCCGGCCGCGGCGTAGAGGCGAGTGCGAAGCGGAGGCGCGCGGCTTCGCCGACCGCACGCGTCCCGCCGTACGCAATTGCGGCCCTGAGCGCCCAGCCGGCGCCGGGGCTGAGGCCGCGGAGCTCGCGCGCAAGGGCCCGTAGACCGAAGCCGGCGCCGACGATCGCCGCCAGCTCGGGCAGGCGCTCGGGAGGATCGTCGGCGGCGCCGTAGGCCTGTGCGAGGCGAAGCACGAGCCGGAGCTGATTCAGCGCCAGCACCGGCAGGTCTGCGCCCCGGAGCCAGGGTACGGCCGCGAGCACGCCGTTCTTCCGCGCGAAGGACGCGACGAGCTCCTCGCTCAGCGCGTCGCGGAGCAGCGGGACGCGCGCGGCGAGCGGCGCTCCGTGCTCCCCCAGCCGCGCCGCGACCGCCTGCGCGATCGCCTCGAGCGGGAAGGCCTGGCCTGAGCCGATCCGCACGACATCGGTCGCGAGCACGTACGGGATCGTGGTGTCGTCCGGAACGCCGACGGCGACCGCGATCGCCGCGCCGGTCGTGCGGCGCGCACGCCGCAGCACCTCAACATCCTCGTCGTCCAGCTCCCCTGCGAGAACGTGCACGTATGCGGTGGCGCCGTCCGGACCGCCCAGGCGGACGGCTCCACGGTCCGCACGGCCGCGGAGGAGCTGCTGCCGCAGCAGATGCGCATGCTCGCCCGCTCCGCCGACCGCGAGGACGTGCTCGCCCCGCCCCGACCTCGCGATCTCGAGGAGGAGCTTCCGGAGCGCCCCCGCGGAGACCGGCAGCTCGAGCATCACCGGCGGCGCGCGTAACGCGACACGCGACCGCGCGCGTGGATCGCGAGCAGCACGCCGATCGCGGCGAGGTTCGCGATGAGCGAGGAGCCGCCGACGCTGACGAACGGCAAGGGGATGCCGGTGATCGGCGCGATTCCCATGGTCATGCCGACGTTGACGAAGATCTGGAACATGAGCGCGATGACGATGCCGCCGGCGGCGATCGCCGAGAAGAGGTCCCGTGCGACGGTGACCACCCGCAGTCCGCGCCAGAGCACGAGCAGGTAGAGCCCGAGCAGGATCACGGCCCCGATGAAGCCGCGCTGCTCGGCGTACCCGGCGAACACGAAGTCGGTTCCGCTCTCCGGCAGGAAGCCGAGCCTGACCTGGCTCGAGCCGTTCGGGCCGCGTCCACGGATCTGCCCCGATCCGACCGCCGCCTGCGACTGCGCGAGGTTGTAGCGCGCGTCGACCGAGCATGTGGCCGGATGTGTGAAGCACGTCAGGCGCTGCTGCTGGTAGCCCTTGAGCACGCTGACCCCGGCGGCGGGTCCGGCCCAGAGGACGCCGACCACGAGGAGCACGACGAGGGCCCCGAGCAGGGCGAGGTGCCGCCACGGCACGCCGGCGACGAACAGCATCGCGGCAAGCGCCGCGAGGTAGACGAGCGCGGTGCCGAGGTCGGGCTGGGCGAAGACGAGCAGCACGGGCACGAGCCCGATGCCCACGACCCTCAGCGTCGTCTCCCATCTGGTCAGGTCGCGCTGGCGCTCGGCCAGCATCCCCGCGAGAGCGAGGACGAAGAGCAGCTTCCCGAACTCCGACGGCTGAAAGGTGAAGAAGCCGAGACTGATCCAGCGCGTCGAGCCGTGAGCCGCGTGCCCGATCAGCAGGACGAAGGCGATGACCACTGCGGCGCCGACGAAGATCGCACGCCAGTAGCGCCGGTAGAGATCCGGATCGACGAGCGCCGCCGCGACGAGCACGACCCCACCCACGCACGCGTAGAGGATCTGACGGTTGAGGTAGTAGGTCGGATCGTTCGGGATCGCGAACTTCGTGACGCCCGCGACACCCCAGAGCCCGACGGCGACGAGCCCCGCGACCCCCACCAGCAGGACCCAGTCGATCGAGCGGACGACGGCGAGCAGATGCGGCGCCTCGCGCTCGGCGCGCAGCCCCGCCCGTTGTGATCCCGCGTACTCGAGCATCAGTCGGAGTGGATGTATCCCGGTAGCGTCGGCTGGACGTTGAAGTATTTCGCGAAGACGCGCTCGGCGGCCGGCGCCGCGGCCGCCCCGCCCTCGCCGCCGTTCTCGATCACGGCGCAGACGACGATCTTCGCGTCGTTCGCCGGACCATAGCCGCACCACCACGACTGGTCCGCCTCACCGGTGAAGCCGGGGACGTGGATGGCCTTCTGCGCCGTTCCGGTCTTGCCGGCGACGGCCACCGGGAAGTTGCCGAACACGCCGTAGGACGTGCCCAGGGAGTCCTGCGTCCCCATCAAGAGGCCCTGCTTAACGATCCTGAGGTAGGCGGGATCGAGCCCCGGCACCTTCTTGGGCACAGGCGGCGCGGCGGTAGGCACGATCGTCCCGTTCGGATTCTCGACGTCCATCAGGACATGCGGCGTGACGAGCTTCCCACCGTTCGCGATCGCGGCATAGAAGCGGGCCATCTGGAGCGGTGTCACGCTCAGAAAGCCCTGGCCGATGGCGAGGTTGAGCGAGTCGCCCGGGTTCCAGAGCTGGTCGACCCGCCAATTCGTCGGATCGAGGCGCCGCGACCACCTGCGGTGCTTCCACCCTGTCGTGGGCACGAGCCCCGGCGCCTGCGGGGTGAGGTCGGAGCCGCTCGTGCGGCCGAACCCGAAGGCGCGAGCCCAGCGCTGGATCGGCTGGCCGCGGTCCTTCGGCAACAAGTAGAACTTGTTGGCGAGGCGGTAGAAGTACGTGTCGCACGACTGCGCGAGCGCCGTCGGCAGATCCATCCCCTGGTCGACGAAGAGATCCCAGTTGTGCCAAACCCGCTTTGATTTGTCCTCCGGAGCGGTGTACGTACCGGTACACGGATAGAACGCGTACGGCTTGATCAGGTGCTCCTCGAGGCCCGCAATCGCGGTGAGCGGCTTGAAGGTCGAGCCCGGTGGATACGTGCCGTCGAGGGCCCGGTCGAGCGCCGGATAGTTCCGGGCGAGTGCCGTGCCGGACGTGAGCCCCTGCGCTGCCAGCCTGCGGGTGGTGACCCGTCCGCTGTAGACCGACGGGTCGTAGGACGGCGAGGAGGCCAACGCGAGGATCGAGCCGGTCTTCGGGCTCAGCGCCACGATCGCGCCGCCGTCGGCCGCCCAGTTGCCGTTGATGCGCGCGCGCTCGATGCCGTACTGGAGAGCGTTCTGAGCGGCGATCTGCAGTCGTGCATCGATCGTCAGGCGCACCGTCTGCCCGGGCATCGGCGGCGTCTTCAGCAGCCGGGAACTGCGAGGGCGGCCGAGCGAGTCGACACGGACGCGCGCCAACCCGGGTACGCCACGCAGGTACCTGTCCAATCCCCGTTCGATCCCGGTCAGCCCGACCACGTCACCGGGCTCGTAGCCGTCGGTGCCGAGCCTCGGATCCCCTTGGGGGATCTGGCCGTCGTAGCCGAGCACCTGCGCCGCTAGCGATCCGTCCGGGTAGGTGCGGATGTAGCTCTGGGTCAGCGTCAGTCCCGGGAAGGCCGCGGCCCGCTCTTCGAGGTACGTCCGCATCGGGACCGTCGCTTCCGTGCGGACGACGATCGGATCGAGCAGGTCGTCTCTCCGCTTGGCGTCCAGGATCAGGTTGGTCACGTGGCGCACCGACACACGCGCGACATGCGCGATTCTGCGGACCTCTGCGGCTCGTTCTGAGTAGACCTTCGGCATGCCCGCCGGCGTGAGCTCGACCGACGTGACCGGTCTGTTGGTCACGAGGATCCTGCTGCTCGAGTCGAGGATCGTCCCGCGAGGCGCCTGGACGCGCACCGTGCGGACCTGGTTGGCCTGGGCCTGGGCCGCGTAGTGCGACCCCGCGAGCACCTGCAGCGCCCACAACCGCATGAGGAGCGCTGCGAAGCCGATCACGACGAGCGCTCCGAGCAGCGCCACGCGCTTCGCGAGCTTCGGGGTCAGCCGATAGGACTCGACCGAGGCCCGCTCGGCGTCGGGCTCCTCCGACGGCGTTGGCCGTGACGGGCGCGGCGCCGGAGGCCGGGTGGTGGTGCTAGCCAAGGAGCTGCACCTCCGTCGTCAGCGCGTCCCGATCGACCGGCCGCAGCAGCCGCCGCACGACTGCGTAGATCGGAGCCGTGAGGATCAGGTTGAGGACGATCGCCGGTACCAGGCTGCGGACGACCGCACCGGCCGGAGCGCTCTCCCCGAGCACGAAGTGCACGACGAGCAGCCCGAGCTGGTAGAGAACCGTCACGACCGCGACCGAGAGGAACGGTGCGTGCGCGCGGTCGCGGCCGGTCGTCTCGCCGTAGCGCCCGATCCAGTAGCCGGCGAGGGTCAGGACGAGCGACGTGAGGCCGAGCGTGCCGAGCGACGCGGTGTCGACGATGAGCCCCGCGAAGAAGCCGCCGACGGCTCCGGCGACGCTGCCGCGGAGCAGCGCGACCGCGACGAGCGAGACGAGCAGGACGTCGGGGACGGCGCCGAAGACATGAGCTTGCGAGAAGATCGAGACCTGGGCGACCGCTGCGACGAAGAGCAGGGCGGCGGCCTTGACGCCGTCGCCGAGCGTCATCGGCGTGGCTTCTTCGGGACGAGCACCGCCACGGCTTCGAGCGAACCGAGGTCCGCGAAGGGCTGCACCTGCACTTGGAGGAACGTCGCAGTGTCCGTCGCGTGGACGGACGTGACCGTGCCGATCGGGATGCCGTACGGATAGAGGTCCGGATAGCGCGCGTTGTGCGTCCCGGCGGTCACGAGCTTGTCGCCGTCCTTCACCTTGAGCTGCTTTGGGACGTAATCGAGGATCAGTGTTCCGCCCGGCCCGGTGTGGACCGTCCCGCGAACACCGGTGAGGGGATCGACCGCGGGGACGAAGGTATTCGGGTCCGTGAGCAGCGTCACCTTCGCCGCGTCCGGGAACACGCTCGAGACGATCCCGACGAGGCCGACGCCACTCACGACCGGCGAGTCGAGCCGCACGCCGTCCGCAGACCCTGCCTCGATCGCGAGCGAATGCGCGAACGGCCCGCCGGTCGGCGAGATGACCGCCGTGTTGACGGCGTCAAAGCCGCCCGGGAAGGTCGGGCCCTGCACGAAGTGCAGGAGCCGCAAGAGGCTCGGAAGCTCTGCGGCCTGCGCCGCCCTCTGGAGGTCCTTAGCCCGGAGGGCCTGGTTCTCGCGCTTCAGCTGCTGGTTCTCGGATCTGGCGTTCGCGAGGCCGTGGACGTAGTCATACGCATCCCGGAACGGCTGCGCGACCCGGGTCGCGGCGACCTGGAAGGGGCGCAAGGCGGTCGAGCCGACACCCTGCACGTCGTGGAGCGCTCCTGCGGTCGGCGAGCGGAACGAGATCGTGATCAACGTCAGGGCGACGATGACGAGCCCGACGACGATCGCCCGGCGAATGAGCGCGCTGCGAGCCCGCGAGGGGTACGGCGTGGGCTTCGAGCGCTGAACCGACGAGGCGAGCACCGCCGCGCGCGCGCTGCGACTTGGTGGAGCCACCGCAACAGGTTACCGCGGCCGGCCGTCGGCCGAGCTGATCGGCTTGCGCCTAGTACCGGCGGCGGCCGTTGCGGGAGCGGGCCTTGTTGCTGCGGTGGATGGCCTCGAACTCCTCGAGGCTCCGGCCCGAGCCCACCGCCACGCACGTGAGCGGGCTCTCGGCGAGGTGCACCGGCATCTGGGTCTCGTGGCGCAGCCGCTCGTCGAGCCCCGTCAGGAGCGAGCCGCCGCCTGCCAGCACGATCCCGCGGTCCATGATGTCCGCTGCGAGCTCCGGCGGCGTCTTGTCGAGCGTCGACTTGATCGCCTCGAGGATCTGCGTGACGGGCTCGTCGAGCGCGCGGCGCACCTCCTCCGACGTGAGGATGACCGTCTTCGGCAGGCCCGTGAGCATGTCGCGGCCGCGCACCTCGGCCTGCAGCTCTTCCCGCAGGTCCCACGCGGAGCCGATCTCGAGCTTGATCTCCTCCGCCGTCTGCTGGCCGATCAGGAGCTTGTAGTCGCGCTTGATGTGGTTGATGATCGCCTCGTCCATCTCGTCGCCGCCGACGCGCAGCGATTGCGAGACGACGATTCCGCCGAGCGAGATGACCGCGACCTCGGTCGTGCCGCCGCCCACGTCGACGATCATGTTCCCGGTCGGCTCGGCGACGGGAAGCCCCGCGCCGATGGCGGCAGCCATCGGCTCCTCGATGAGGTACGCCTGGCGCGCGCCGGCCGACAGCGTCGCCTCCTCGACCGCGCGCTTCTCGACGCCGGTCACGCCGGAGGGAACGCAGACGACGACGCGCGGATGCGCGAAGCGGTTCTGGTGCACCTTCTGGATGAAGTGGCGGAGCA
>WNGI01020229.1_pt1 | contig 11568 bp, 9 predicted proteins | sample 5400621 | NCBI WGS metagenome assembly WNGI01 (sample SAMN13153374, study PRJNA577476) | soil metagenome | isolation source: 20 cm soil or saprolite under Garry oak tree replicate 1 | place: USA:California | collected 2016-06-15
AATAGGGATGCGAGAAGATTTCTTGCGCGTCTTCGAATCCGATGCCACGCTTCGGGTTTGCCCGAAGCCTCTTACTTTTCCTTGCGTCAAACTGAAATCGCATGTGACTGGTATAACTCTTATACCATAACCACAAACGTATCCTGCGTCAACAACAGACATGGTTAGTACTTACTCCGAGGTAGCGCACTTCCGACAATACTCGCGCATCAAACGCCAGTAGAAGCTTGTCGTCCCGATTGAGTTTGTTTCTGAACACAAATCGAATCGGGACAAACTGCGCGGTTCGACCTCGGCCGGCCGCGGGAATTTGCTCCATCACCTGACAGGAACATTGCAAGTTCTGACTCTGTACAGCGAAATCTATACCCAGGTGCCATTGAGCCGGCTTAAGGCTTCCCATCACCTTTGTGCCGATGGCACATTCATCGGGTGCGACACCTGGCTCCAAGCGTTTGGTCCCTTCGATGCGAAAGACGTCGTTTTTAGTTCGAGCCCAAGCGGCATAAGCGTTTCCCGTCCCAGCCTCCCCTCGTGACCGGAGGAAGCATTTGGTGGGGCATTTAAGGAAGGCTTCCACGAGATCGTCAGTGATAGTCATATTCATTAGCGTAATTGTGACCGATTCCGTCGGGCCGCCGGATTTGTACCCAGGCGCGTGGTACAATCATATTGTGGAAATCATAATCAAAAATCGAGATATTCTTGGTGGCACTCCTGTGTTTCGCGGAACGCGAGTGCCGATCCAAACCCTTTTTGACTACCTGGAAGGGGGAGAAACACTCGAAGACTTTCTGGAGGGTTTTCCTACCGTCTCTCGTGATTCGGCCGTCGCTGCACTGGAAGAAGCAAAGCACCTTTTGCTCGCACGTCACTAAATGCGCATTCTGATCGACGAGTGTATCGATGAGCGATTCCGGAACTCTTTGCCCGGTCACGATTGCCAAACGGCCCGCTACGCTGGACTGGCTGGTCTGACGAATGGTGAGCTTCTTGTTTCGTGCCAGCGTACCTTCCTAAACTATTTGACGGCCGTGGCGGCCGAAGTGCCAACAACGACTTTCTTCTCGAGCGCACGCTTGTGGACGAACAAGGTCAGCGTTTCATGACGATTGTGAAACGCATCCAGCTGAAAGATGTGGCTCTGAAAGCTGTTGTCGGTCAGGACCACTTCGTCCTCGGCAATGGGGCCATATTTTCTCTCTGCTGCTCGAGAATTTCCTGAGCGCGGCGGAACGCGCAGTGCTTGCCTGTCTCTGGCGAATTGTTATTTCGCCCATGATTCCTCAGGATTCCCGTCCTGCTAGGGTTCTGCGATGCGCAATCTTCTCGTTCTTCTCATCCACCTTTATATATGGATTGTTGAGAGAGCACCTACCTGGACAGAAGGTGGTCATTCTCCCAAAAATCTATTAAAATCAAGGAGTTATACGGGCGTGTAGCTCAGCTGGGAGAGCACCTGCTTTGCAAGCACGCCGTCATCTCACCTAAGTCGTTGAATCGGCGTCTTTTAACAGTGCAAACCCCATCGCCATGCAGCACTTCGTCCTCATTGCGGTCTTTCAACGCCTCGCGCGATGACTCAAAAGCCAAAAAACCAAAAATTCCGACCGCCGAAAGACAAAACTTCAACTGTCGTGAATTAAGCAGGCTAGGGGTGGCTCAAAAGGGCAGTACCACGGCGACCGACATGGGTCGGACCTCATCGCGAGGATTCGGGAACTACTTATTTTCCATAGAGACAATCAAAATCGTCGTAGCTACTCGTTCGGATCGCGTTTTGTAAGTTTGGAACTGTCGTCTATACCGATCTTTCGCAGGATTGCCTGGAAACGCGGACTGGCCCGCAGAGTGTCGGCCATCGGGTCGACATTTAGATAGATCAGGTACTCGGAATGCTCCCGATACGCTTTCTCAAGCCACAACAGACCTGCATCCGAATCTCCAAGCCCCGTATAGATCGCGGCAAAATAAAGCGCGGGAACGTACCTCCGTTTGGATTGCGCGCGCAACTCTTCGAGTGCCTTCCGGGCCGCTGCACGGTCGCCTGCCTTCGCATTCGCATACCCAATAGCCATCAAGATGGCCGGCGTTTCTCCAAGAGAAGCTTGCGCCTTCTGATACTCAGCGATCGCTTCCGGATACATATTTTTTCCCATATATGCTCGTCCGAGATGGAAATGTGCAAGAGGGTAGTCGGGGTCAAGTTCAAGGGTCTGCTGGCATTGGGAAATCACGTCGTCATACCGGCGAGAATAGTAAAGCGCCTCCGCAACCGCCGCGTGCATGAGCACGAGCAAGGGATCTGCGTCTCGCGCGCGTTTCATTTCGCTCAGCGCTTCGCTTTCACGTCCCCTGGCGGCGAGAAATTCTGCGTACCATTCGTGTGCACCGGCGTAATTAGGATTAAGTTCGATAGCCTGTTTGAATTCTTTTTCCGCTGAGGTCCAGTTCCAGTCATACACCATGTTGATATGAGCCAAAGAAGCGTGGGCCTCAGCTAGACCATCATTGAGTTGAAGCGCCTTCTGTGCCGCTGCTTTGGCTTTGGGCATGGCTTCATAGGGCGGAAGGCCGTCATTGGGTGATGAGCCGAGCAGAGCATAGGCATCTGCGAGGCCAGCATAGGCCGGGGCGTAGTTCGGATCGGCTGCCACGGCTTGCTCGTAGTATTGGATGCTTTTTTGAAATCCCTCAATAGTGCGTTTATACCAGTAGTAACGGCCGCGGAGATAAGCGGCGTATGCGTCTGCATTGACCGGCGCCGAACTCTTCAAGTGCTGTTGTTCCTGGGGGCTAAAGCTGATCTTCAACTCTGCCGTGATGGCGCGTGCCAGTTCATGCTGGAGAGCCAAGACATCACGGAAATCCCGGTCGTAAGTGCCGCCCCACAGATGTTGATCCCGCAACCCATCGAGCAACTGCACCGTGATTTCCACGCGTTCACCGGATCGGGTGACCGAGCCTTCCAGGAGCGCGTCAACAGTAAGTTCTTTGGCGATCTGGCGAAGTGGTTTCTTTGCTCGTTTGTAAAGCATCACGGAAGTTCGTGACGGAACGCGCAGGTCGCGAATTTGCCCCAGTTCGGCGATCAGCGCTTCGGTCATCCCGTCGGCAAAATACTGCTGCTCAGGGTCTCCAGAGAAATTGTCGAACGGCAAGACAGCAACCGACCGTATGGACTTCGCAGCAGTTCGAAACGGAAACCGGTTCGAAATTTTGGCGAAATGAAAGAGTGCGGAGATTAGTAGAACCACTGAAACGAGCGCACCCGCGAGTCTAAGTCGCTTACCTTTTGGGTGAGTGGACCGAACCGCCGCGATCTGTTGAGAAGCAACAGCGGGATGGGCAGTCTGGACGGGATTCTCCAGTTTCTCCACAGTTGCGAGAAAACGATAGCCACGCTTCGGCAGGGTCTCGATGTAGCGCGGCGCATCGGCATCGTCATTCAGGGCACCGCGAATCTGCTGGATGCAGACATTCAGGCCGCGCTCAAAATCGACAAAGAGTTCCTCGCCCCAAACCTGGTGCTGGATTTCCTCCCTCGTAACCGTTTCACCGGCCCGGACTGCCAGAATTGTCAGCACCTTGAAAGGCTGAGGCTGCAGTTTTAGCCGCTGGCCCGCTTTCCGGAGTTCACCATTTTTTAGGTCGAGCTCATAAATTCCAAACCGTAGTAGGGCTGGGGTTGAAGGCGCGGTGGTGACGGGATCTGGGTCCGGATTCATTTTTCGGATTATACCCGAACCGCGCTCCGTGCCTGGCGTTAACGGCTTTTCGTAAGTGATGCTGAATCAATCGCTTGGACGATTACAAGAAGTTTGCAGGAAACTGGCGCGCCATGCATTGCTTCTCAATCCGATGCCGTCCAGACTGGCCCCGCAGTCGGAGGTTTTATGGTTGCGATGGAAAGAACGCAAAGCGCCGCTCTTCGAAGCTGTTCGGAGTGCAAGTCCGCCGTCCTGCGCGGACATCAAGCGTTCGGGCACTTGCATGCAATCACTCCGAACGCGCGTGGCTCCTTTTTGCTTTGGACACAAGAACAGAAAAGTTACTAGCGGTCCAGCCATTATGAACGACAATCCCGAAAGACTCATACCAAATATGAGCATCACGCTGCAGTTCCCCGGAAGACTGGAGGCAGCCGCTTCGAAAAAAGTGGGGCCTGCTCCCAAGTGGGTGCTTCCCGCCTGGTCGGATCCCCGAATCCCTTTCGCCACCCTCCTGACGCTCTATGCCATTCTCGGTTGCACGATCCTGGGCTTTAATCGCAGCCCTCTGCAGATTTTGCTGACCATTGTGGCCGGCTGTTTGCTCGAGATGCTTTTTCATTGGTTTTTCTACCAGCGTGAATGGATTGTTCCGCTGAGTGCCTACATCAGTTGCGTGTCGATCGCGCTGCTGCTGAATTATTCTCACAATTACTATCTTCTGTTTCTGCCGATTTTTTTCTGCATCAGCTCCAAATACATTTTTACGTACCAGGGAAAACATTTTTTCAATCCGTCGCTCTTCGGCATCGTCGCTGCGCTTACGCTGGGACATGGATTGTATTCCTCCTCTCCTGCCTATCAGTGGGGAGGCGGTTTGGCGATGGCCGTTTTCCTGGTTACCGCAGCCCTTGCTCTCTTTGTGTTCCGCGTGGGCCGCACGGCCTTGATCCTGAGCTTTCTGGGTTTCTATGCGATTGCGACATTGATTCGCGCTTACCTGATCCGCTGGCATATGCCGCCCGAGGTTTTGATTCTCGGAGCCCTCACATCGCCGCGCTTCTATCTTTTTACGTTTTACATGATCACCGATCCAAAGACCTCAATGAAGGGCCGCAAAGAGCAGATCTTGTGGGCCCTGGCCGTCGTGCTTGTCGATCTTTGGCTGCACACGCGGGAATCGCTCAGCACGCTTTTCTATGCGTTGTTCCTAGTCAGTGCTGCGCGTCTTGTTTGGATGCATGGCCGGGAATTCATCCGCGGCGGCTTTTCTCACTGGCGCACGGCGGTATCGCTGAAGTATTTAGCGCGCGTGGCCACCATCACTTTTTTGGGCACAGGTGGTTATGCAGCCTATGCGGAAGTGATTCACCCGAAGATCGCCGTGGAGGCCGGTTTTCGGTTCGAACCCGTGCCACCCTCGGTCTCCGGCATTAGCTCGAAGATGAGCAACATCCTGCAGGAAGTGGATCTGCGGGTGCAGCATATCGCGAAGTGGCTGCTTTCCGTCGGGGATTCGATCGCGGTCGGAGACTACGACAACGACGGATTCCAGGACATTTTCCTGACAAACACGCTCAAGCGTCCCGAAGATCGCAATGCCCTCTACCGGAATCTGGGCAATTACCATTTCGAGCGCGTGGACATCCCGGCGTTGCGTGAAATTTCGGCCCAGCCGGAAAAGTACGGCCTGGTGGGAGGAGCACTGGCAAGCCCGAGTTTGTGGACGTCACGGAGCACGCAGGGATTCAGGAACATACGACTTCCATTGCCGCAACCTTCTTCGACTATGACCGTGACGGCAAGCTCGATTTGCTGATTGGCAACAGCCTCCCGCCCTACCTGCCGGATTATGAGCGTCCAACGCCGCTGACGATCTTCAAGCTGCCGGAGCCCGAGTATCCGGGCGACCGACGGATGTTTCACTTCATGCACCACAGCTGGAATAACGCGGAGAACGGCGCCCGGAAAGCGCTGTACCACAATCTCGGCCAGGGCCGCTTCGAGAAAATGGACATGGCGGCGATGGGTATGCCGGAAACGCACTGGACGACTGCCATTGGCACGGGAGACCTGAATGGTGACGGCTACACCGATCTCTACTGTTCGAACGATTTTGGCCCCGACGATCTTTACCTGAACGATCACGGAAAACGGTTCGTGCGCGTCGCGGGGAAAATGTTCGGCAGCATTGGGAAAGATACTTATAAGGGGATGAATGTTTCCATCGCGGACTTGGACAATCGCGGCCAACTGGATATTTATGTTTCGAATGTCCATGTTCCGCTACAAGCCGAAGGCAGCTTGCTATGGAAGACCTATCCGAATCCAAAGAATGCATTCCGCCCAGAATTCAGAGATGAGGCCACTCTTCGCGGCGCATTGAACGAAGGCGGGTTTGGATGGGGCGCCGCAGTGGGCGACTTGAATTTGGACGGCTGGCTCGATCTCGTGCAAGCGAATGGCATGGTAGATGACAGCGCGGACAAGCGCTTCAGCAAGCCTCACGATTATTGGTACGTCGCAGAAAAAATGATGCTCTCGGGACCTGACCAGCACTCCTATGCCGATCGCTGGCCCGACCTGCGGGGTTACGAGATTTTCGGCCACCAGGCAAATCGTGTTTACCTTTCGCGCGGCGCCGAGACCACCATGCAGTACACCGATGTTGCGAAACAGGTAGGCCTTACAGAACTCGGAAATTCACGAGGCGTGGCGTTAGTAGATTTTGACAACCGCGGCGTACTCGATCTTGCTGTAAGCCATCAATTCGCTCCCCTATCTCTTTATCGGAACACGTTGCGCGAAGAAGACAAGCTGGCCGGACGCGTTCATCACTGGATCGGCCTGGCGCTCCATGGTGACGGCATGCGCATCAACCGCGAAGCCGTTGGAACGCAGGTGATCCTCAGCTACGAGAAGGATGGCAAGACCGTTCGACAGATGCGGGAGGTGCAGATCGCCAGCGGCTTTTCGGCGCAGGGCGACCGGCGGCTGCTCTTCGGCCTTGGCGACTACGCCGGACCAGTGAGAGTGGAGGTGCACTGGTATGGTGCGGAAACAGTGACTTATGACCATCTTGAGCTCGAACAGTATCACTGGATCGTCTATGCGCCATCGCAGCAGAAGCCGGGAGGCAAATAGGAGCTTATGCCGCTGAAGGACAACTGGTACATCGCCGCGGAAGCGCGCGAACTAAAACACAAGCCGATCGGCCTGGAGTTATACGGGGAAAAGCTCGTCCTCTTCCGCGACGAAAGAGGAGAGCCCGCGGCACTTGAAGACCGCTGTGCGCACCGCAATTTGGAGCTTTCCCAGGGAAAGGCCATCGATGGTTGCATTGAATGCCGATATCATGGCTGGCGGTACGACGGAGCCGGTGCGCTTAAGGCGGTGCCCTCGCTGGGGAGAAACGCCTGTGTTCCGAACCATCGCGTACGGGCGTTTCCGACGGTCGAGCAGGATGGATTTATCTGGGTTTTTCTTGGCGCGGTAGTGCCGCAAACGCCTCCTTACCATTTTGCGAAGTACGGGGAAAAAGGCTGGACGACGTTTCGAATGAAGACGCGCTTTGAAGCTTCCGTGGAAGCGTGTCTCGAGAATTTTCTGGACTGTCCACACACGGTGTTTGTCCACAAGGGCTGGTTCCGCAGTCACGACACGCGCGAACTCACGGCCGTCGTGCAAAGGAAGGCAAACTCCGTGGAAGCCAGATTCCGGGGCGAACCGATCAGCAAGAGCGTGGTTTCCCGCTTGTTCTTCCCGAAGGGGCGCGAACTGAAACACACCGACCGATTCGAAATGCCGAATATCAGCCGGGTGGACTACGACTTTGGGCCGGACCGGCATTTCATCATTACTTCACAGTGCACTCCGATTGCGGAATTCGAGACCGAGGTTTACACGGTCATGACCTTCCGCTTCGGGTTCATCGGCGCGTTGGTGCGCATTCTCTTCGAGCCGCTATCACGCCACATCATTCGGCAGGACGTAGACGTTTTGCGTGCGCAGACGCGGCAGATTCGCCGGTTTGAGGGTCCGCGATTCTCACATGTGGAAACCGATTTGCTGGGGCTGAAGATTCACGCCCTGCGCCGATGCGCGGAGCGCAATGAACTGCCGGGAAAGGAGGAAGAAAAACCCCGTGAGGTCACCATCTGTTTCTGAAACCGTGGCATTGCCACAAGTCACACTCCGTCACAGGTGGCCACTTGTTTCTTCCGTCGCGGCGCTTTCAGCCGCTTCCGCGGTTTTTGCGTGGCGACAGAACCATCTAGCAGTCGTAGGCGGACCGATCTCCATGGCGAAGACGCTTTGGCTGAACTACATGCTGATCGCCATGTATATCGTGCCTTTCTTTTTATGGCGAGAGAAGACCCTCGCGCCGGCAACGCGCAGCCTGTTTGGCAGCCTGTTTGTGAGCTTCGCTCTGCGAGCTCCGATCGAGCTGTGGATCATTTTCTTTACACGCGGCTGGCGGTGCGCCTATGGCATTACGCACGATCTTTTGACTTGCGGCCTGCTTGTTTTCTTGCGGTGGAGAATGAGCCCGGAGTTGGCCCGGCGCGAGTCTGCGGCCCTGCGTGTTATGACTCTGCTGCAAATCACGCTGTTCGTCGAAATATTCATGGCCTGGGAATTCAGCAAACTGGCCTCTCCTGCTGAAGGCATCTATTTCGCTGCGAATACGCCGCATTTCCGTTTCGTAAACCTAGCCAGCTGGATCGCCGTTGCCATCGGTTATCCCGCTTTGCTGTATCTCCTGTCCCGTGATCGAGAGGAGCGAGTGCATGTTTAGTGAAATCGGTCCTGCCACGCGGCTGTCCTTGTCCGATCGCCGGACACTGTACGAGCTGTTGGAGCGCCACTACGAACACGTCTCCTGGATGCAATTCGCGGCGGACCTCGCGGAAAAGGACGCCGTCATCGTTCTCCGCGACGCGAACGGCCTTCCTTGCGGATTTTCCACGCAAAAGGTGATGCACGTTACTGTCGACGGCCTTCCGGTGCGCGCCATTTTTTCGGGCGATACGATCATAGATCCGGGCCACTGGGGAGAGCAGGAGTTGGGCCGCGCCTGGTGCCGTTATGTCGGGCAGGTTCGCGCGGCCGATCCGGAAATTCCGCTTTACTGGTTCCTGATCTCGAAAGGGTACCGCACCTATCTCTATCTCCCAGTGTTCTTTAAAACGTATTACCCGGCTTGCGCATGGCCCACGCCTGCGGCGGAGCAGCGCATTCTAAACGCGCTGGCGACCGCCAAATTTCCCGTTGATTACGAACCCGCTTCCGGGCTTGTTGTTTTTCCCGAATCGCGAGGCAATTTGAAGCCGGAGCTGGCTGCTGTTCCCACGCATCGGTTGAACAACCAGCATGTGCGGTTTTTTCTCTGCTCCAATCCGTCCTATGCGCAAGGCACGGAGTTGGCGTGTTTAGCCGAAATCTCGCCGGAAAATATGAGGTCGTACCCTGCCCGCATCCTGCTGGAGGAAGAATTGAAAACTGCCGGCCTTCAAGTTGAGAGCATCCATGCTTGAGAAAACCATGCGCGCGGCGGCCCACGCAGCTTGGATGGCAAGCTGCTGGTCGCCGCGTCACACATTGCGCCGCGCTCAAGAAAATCCTGCCGCGGCGCAGGCTGCGCTGCTCGAGCGGATGCTGCGCGCCAACGCCTCTTCCGCGTATGGCCGAAAGTTTGGATTCAGCCGAGTGCGCAATACGCGAGAGTTTCAAAGCGCTGTTCCCATCGTGGGCTACGACGACCTTCGGCCCTGGATCGAGCGCATTAAGGCGGGCGAGCAGGTAGTGCTGACTGAGGAGCCCGTCTTGATGCTGGAAAAAACGAGTGGTTCATCGACTGCAGCCAAGTACATTCCCTATACCTCTTCGTTGCGTCGCGAGTTTCAACGCGCCTTGGGAGCCTGGATGTTCGATCTCCATGCCCACCAACCCGCGATGGTCTGCGGGACCGCCTACTGGGCCATCACCCCCCTGGCGCGCGAGCCCGAAATCACTTCCGGAGGCTTGCGCGTAGGATTTGAGAACGACACGGAATACCTCGGCGCGGCAGAACGGTTTCTGCTGCGTAAAATCCTGGCGGTGCCCGAGGAAGTGGCGCACGTTCCCGAGCTGGACACCGCTCTCTATGTGACCTTGCGGTTTCTGTTGCAATCGCCATCACTCAGTTTTATTTCCGTGTGGGCTCCGAGCTTTCTCACGATTCTGCTCGAACACTTGCACAATAACGCGGAGCGGTTGCTGGCCGATCTGCGTGACGGTGCGCTGCGGCCTCCGTGGCAATTGCCGGATGCCATCGCGCCGGCGTTGCACCGCTCATTGCGCGCCGATGCCGCCCGCACACGCCGCCTGGAACACGCGTGGCGAGAAAGCGGCACGCTGCGGGCGCAAGACCTCTGGCCAAACCTTCGCGTCATTAGTTGCTGGACGGAAGCTTCCTCTCGTCCGGCCGTCCCCGCGTTACGAGAGTTGTTTCCTGGCGTGCACATTCAAGGCAAAGGCCTTTTGGCCACGGAAGGTGTGGTCTCTCTCCCGCTGGCGGATCACGGGGCATCCATCGCCGCTGCGACCTCGCACTTCTACGAATTCATCGAGCAACCCGGCACACTTCCCCGGTTGCTCCATGAACTGGAAACGAACCGCGAATACTCTGTCCTCCTGACCACCGGGGGCGGTCTCTATCGCTACCGTCTGGGCGACCGCGTGCGCGTGGTGGGCTTTGCCGGGAACACTCCGTTGCTGGAATTTCTCGGCAAGGAGGACGGCGTCAGCGACCTGTGCGGCGAAAAGTTGAGCCCTGCGTTCGTTGGATCCGTCCTGGAAGAGCTCTCGGTTGAACGCGCGTACCTGTCGGATTTCGTGATGCTGGCGCCTTCCCAGCAGGAAAGTCTGCGCTATGTTCTATTCCTGCAGGGAGCAACCTCAGAGACAGATTTGGCGGTTCGATTGGAGAACAAGCTCACGCAGAATCCGCACTACGCGTACTGCCGGCGGCTTGGGCAATTGGCGGCGCCACGCATTTTCCAAATCACGAGCGATGCTGGCGAGTCCTACCTGCGACGGTGCGTCGCTATGGGCCAGCGCGCGGGCGCAGTTAAGGCCGTTGCGTTGCATCGCCTCACGGGCTGGGAGGACTTTTTCCGCGGCAATTGGACTGAAGATCGAGCCCAACAGGAGGTGGAAGCGTGAGCGCAGCAACGGTCATCGCTCCCTCGCGCGCTCGCTTCGCCATCACTTTGGCGGAGCGCGGCGACGACGCGGAACTCCGCGCTCTGCTGCGCGATAATCCCATGGATGGCTCGATGCAAGTTACCTTCGAGCGCGAACCCGATTTTTTTGCGTCGTGCCCCATTCGTGGCAGCTTCCACCAGGTTGGTGTTGGCAGAGACCTAGAATCCGGGCGCATTGTGGGGCTTGGCACCCGCTCGATAGCAGACGCATTCGTAAACGGCCGGTCCGTTCCCTTTGGCTGGCTGAGTGATTTGCGGCTTGAGCCTGCCTGCCGAGGAGGCACGCTGGTGGCGCGCGGCTATCGATTCTTACGTCAACTGCACGGCGATGGCAGAGTCGAACTCTACGGCACGGTTATTTTCCAGAACAATCAAACAGCCTTGCGGACAATTGCTGCCACGCGTGCGGGCTTGCCGGCATATCACGACCTTGGCGTCCTCCACTGTCCTGGCATCAACCTGCGCCGCCGCAAGCCAACACTGACTGCGGGTTGCGACATCGTGCGCGCGGGGCGCGAGCTGTTGCCGGAGATCGTCGATTGTCTGAACCGCAACAACGCGCGCAAACAGTTTGCGCCGCTTCACGATGTTGAGAGCTTTATTCACGGCAA
>WNGI01028894.1_pt1 | contig 11568 bp, 5 predicted proteins | sample 5400621 | NCBI WGS metagenome assembly WNGI01 (sample SAMN13153374, study PRJNA577476) | soil metagenome | isolation source: 20 cm soil or saprolite under Garry oak tree replicate 1 | place: USA:California | collected 2016-06-15
TCAGGTGCCCGCGCGCGAATGCTCGCTGCGCCAGCCACGGGAAGGGCAGGAGGGTGGTGCCGATCACCGGCGCGCGGAGCCCGGGCAGCGTCGCGATGGGGAGCTCGCGAACGCCTCGCCTGCGGTGCGCCCTTCGCGGCGCGAAGAGCTGCCGCATGCCACCCAGGATGCTCTGGCTGGTCCGGCCGCGCAGCGCGTAGTAACCGACGGCCGCGGCCTTCGCCGCGTAATAGGGAAGGCTGGGCAAGAGCGAGGAGTCGTACGCATACCCTCGTTCGCGGACCGCATCGAGCAGTCGCGCCGAGAGCGTGTACCCCGGAGCGCGAAAGCCTCGCGGTCTTTGCCCGCAAGCGTCCTCGATGGCGCGCTCGGCGAGCCCGAGATCCTGCGCGATCTCTTCCCGCGTTCTGCGAGAGAGCGCGTAGTCGTGTCCGTAGGAATGCGAGCCGATCTCGTGTCCCGCCGCCGCTGCGGCCTTCAGCGCCCCAGGAGCGATTGCCGCTTCCCGGCCGATGACGAAGAACGTGGCCCGCACTCCCGCCGCGGCGAACACCTCGCAGAAGCGCTGGACGGCGACGGCGGGAACGGCGCGCTGCGCCCGCTCGTCGAGACGCAGGGGCAGACCGTGGATGGCGGCGTAGCAGCCGAGCCCGTCCAGATCGACGGAGACCGACCAGATCACGGCGTGCGCCGCGATTCCTCCTGCAGGTAATAGATGTCGTCCTGTACGCTCGACACGTCCCCGGCGTCGGGGCGGAGATCGAGGTACCGGCGGAACTCCGCGATCGCGTCCCTGCGGCGGCCGTCGTCCTTGAACATGTACCCGAGCTCGTGGTGCGCGAGCGCATCGCCGGGATCGACGCGCGTCGCGCGCTGCAGGGCATCGACGGCCTTCGTCCGGCAGCCCCGGCAGTCCTTGTCCTTGTAGGCGATGCCCAGCTTCGTCCACACCGAAGGCAGGTTCGGATCCTGCGAGAGCGCCCGCTGGAAATCGCGAATGGCGCCGTCCACGTCGCCCGACTGCTGTTCGGCGTCGCCGACCAGCGCCCAGAGGCGCGGGCGCTTCGGATCCAGCTCGGCCGCCTTGCGGAAGGAGTTGACCGCCTCGCGGAACCGGTTCTCGATCATGAGGTTCAGGCCCAGGTGCTCGTAGGTGTCGGCGTTCTTGCTGCCCTTGTCGAGGGCGCGGGTGTAGGCGCCGATCGCGTCACGGACCTGCAGGCCCCTCTCGTAGATGAGGCCCAGGTGGTAGAGGAACTCCGGATTGTCCGGGTCGATCTCGACCGCCTTCTTCACCAGATCCTGCGCCTCTCCCAGGTTCTTGCGGCCGGCGAGCACGCGACCGAGGAAATAGAGCGCTTCGGCGAGGCGGTCGTTCATCGCCACGGCCTGCCGCAGCTGCGGCTCGGCCTCCTCCAGATCCCCTCTCTCGACCAGGATACCGCCGAGACGCGTGCGATAGAGCGCCTCCTTCGAGTCCAGCTTGACGGCCTTGCGGAACGACTGCAGCGCCCCGTCCGACTGCCCCATGCGGCGGAGCAGCGAGCCGTACTCGTACTGCAGCGCCGCGTCGGTTTCGAGCTGGGTGAGCGCCATCTCCATCTGCTTGCGGGCCGCGGCGAGGTCGCCTTGCGCCGCCAAGGCCTTGCCCATGCCGGCATGCGCCATAGGGTCGTTGGGATCCTTCTGCAGCGCGCGCGCAAACGCGGCGCGCGCCTTGTCCCGGTGGCCCATCGACAGGGCGAGATCGCCGATGGCTTCATCCTCCACGGCCGTCAGCGAATCGGTGGGCACCTTGAGAGCTACGTCGAGCCGTTCCTGCGCGCGGGCCTTGTCGTTGCGCGACATCCACACCAGGCCCTCCGCCGCCAGGGCCTCCACCAGATCGGGCTTCGCCTTCAGCGCGGCCTCGTACTTGCGGTACGCCTCTTCCGCCTTGCCAATGGCGTCGGCAACGCGACCCTGGAGGTAGAGGTAGCGGGCATTCTCCGAATCGCGCGTCGCCGCCTCGTTGATGGCCTTGTCGGCCTCGAGCAGCCGGTTCTGCCCGAGGTATGCGCGCGCCGCTCCTCCATACGCGACCGCGGACCCTCCGTTCTGGATGGCTGCCTCGAACTGTCTCGCCGCCTTGTCCCACTCCAGCCGCTGCAGGCGGAACTCGCCGTATGCCTCGTGCACGCGGGGGGAGTTCGGGTCGAGCGACACCGCTCTCTCGTAGGCTGCTTCCGCTCCCTTCAGATCGTGGGAAGCGGAGGCGAGGCTTCCGCGGAGCATGTTCGCGCGCGCCTCTTCCGCGGCGTCGAGCGTCTTGCGGCCGTCGCTGTCGAGCGCCTTGGCCAGCATCTCGCCGGCGCCCTTGCTGTCATTCTGGCGCAGCCGCACCGAGGCCAGCTCGACCATCGCCCTGGCGTTGTCCGGAGCGGCCTTGAGCGCCCGGTCGTAGAATTCGGCCGCTTCCGGAAGCTGGCCCCGGTCGCGCGCGACCGCCGCGCGCAGCAGCAGCAGGCGGGTCGAGGAGCCGCGCTTGAAGGCGTCGATTCCAGGTCGGCGTTCGGCGCGTCGCCGAGGGCGGCGAGAAGTTGCTTCGCCTTGGGCAGATCGTTGCTCGCCAGCGCGAACGCGCCGCGGGCGCGATTCTGGATGGGCCGCGTTCCCTTCATCTTCTCCACGATCCGCTTCGCCTGATCCCAGTCGGCTCCGACCTGGCCGTACTCGATCTTCAGCTCGGAGGCGGCCAGCACGAAAAACGCCTTCACTTCCTCGTCGTCCGGGACGGCAGCGATGAGCTCGGCCGCCGCGGCGACCGCCTCGCGCGAGCCGGCAAAGTCGCCGCGGTTCAGCTTCGCGAGGCCTTGCTCGATCACCTTGGTTTCCGTCGCGGTGGCCGCCTTCTTGGAGGGAAGGAACTTGTTCACCAAATCCAGGACCGCGGGGTTCTTCCGTTCGCGATACCCGAAGACGCCCGCCGCGCCGAGCCCGGCGACGAGCACGAGCGCGATCAACGGGCCGGGCCGGAAGAGCGAACGCAGCGCGCTCGGTCCGCGCTCCTGCTTGCGCCGCTCGCGCTCCTCACGATCTCGCGCGGCCTTTTCCTTCCGCTCCCTCCACTTGCGCTCCTTCTCCTCCTTATTCGAGAGCGGGGGAGCGGCGGCAACCTCCTCTCCAAGACCGAGCATCGGCTCCTCGGCAGCCTCGGCGGACTTGCCGATCATCGGTGGAGGCGGCCTCTTCTTGTCGGAGTCGTTTGGCGCGTCCTCGACGAAATCGAGCACGTCGGGCGGCACGCCGGTCTTGGGCGCGTTGTCGACGAAGTCGAAGTTCATCGGCTCTTCGTTCGCCTTCGGCGCCGCTTGCGGCCTGCGCGGCTCGACGGCGAACTCGTCCCTGCGCTGCGGCTCGACGGCGAACTCGTCGTCGTCCGGCGGCGGGGGCGGGGTCGCGGCAGCTTCCGGCGGCGGAGCGGGCGGCGCGGGGGTCCCGGCATCGATAGCGGCGAACGGGTCGTCCGGAGGAGGGGGCGGCGGTGGCGCGGCCGCATCGTCGAATCCGGGCAGCGGCACTGCATCGCCGTCGGGCGCAGGATTCGACCGGCGCGGCGGCGGACGGAAATCCATCGCCGTGCGGCCCGACGCTTCTCCTCGCTCGAGCCTCGGAAGGGCGACGGCGCCGGGTGCGACGGGAGGATCGAGATCGGGCAGGCCGGACGACGAGGCCGGCTCGGGCGCATCGCCGAATCCCGGCAGCGGCACGGCTCCGCTGGCTGGCGATTTTCCGCCCATCGCGGGTCGGGACGGAGTCGCTTTCGGTGCCGCAGGCTTCGCTGCAGGCTGGGGCGCGGCAGGCTTCGCCGCGCTCTTCGGTGCATCGCCTTTCGGGCGGTGCACGGTGAAGGGATTCTTGCACTTCGGGCACTTGATGGAGAGGCCGGCGGGCGGCACGCGCGAGTCGTCCAGCTCGTACGCAGCGGCGCAGTTTGGACAGGAGATCTTCACGCGGCGTCGCCCCGAAGTCACGCTAGCATCGGCCTGCCGCCTGGCCAACGAAACGGCGGGCCTTTCATGGTAGAGGCGGGTGCTTATGCGCCGGGGTGGGAGAGCCATCGTGATCGGCGGCGGCCTCGCCGGCCTCGCGTGCGCGCGGGAGCTCGGCAGCGCGTGCACGCTGCTCGAGGCCGAAGACCGGGTGGGCGGGCTCTGCCGCACCGAAGTGATCGAAGGCTTCTCGTTCGCTTGGACCGGCCACTGGCTGCACGCGCGCGATCCGGAGATGCGCGATCTGATCGCCGGGCGCTGGCTGCGCGGAAACCTGCTCGACGTGCAGCGGCGCGCGCGGATCTACAGTGAAGGCGTTTGGACCACGTTTCCTTACCAGTTCCATCTGTATGGTCTGCCGTCGCGGACGGTCTCGGACTGCGTCCTCGGCTTCATCGACGCCACTCTCGGCCCCGGCGGCGAAGAGCTCCGCTCGCGCCCTCTGGCCAATGCAGCGGAGTTCATCCTCCGGCATCTCGGCGAAGGGTTGTGGGGTGGACGGTTCATCCCCAGACCGTCGCTCGAGGACGTGTTGAACGGAGCTGCCGGACCGGCCCCGGAAGACGTCGGATACAATGCGTCGTTCTGGTATCCGCGGCAGGGCGGCATCGAGGCGCTGCCGCGCGCCATCGCCGCAGAGTTGCGCGCGGAAGTGAGGCTCGCCACCTGCGTGCAGCAAGTCGATCTGGCTCGGCAACGCGTGCGCCTCGCGTCCGGCGAGGAGCTCGCGTACGAGGCCCTGGTGCTGACGGCGCCCCTGCCCGCCTGCGTCCGCCTGCTCACCGAAGCGCCAGCTGCCGTGCGGGACGCAGCATCCCGCCTGCGCGCCGTCTCCGTGACGGTGGTGGAGGTCGGCGCGCGCGATTGCGGCGGCGAGCGCTTCCACTGGGCGTACTTCCCCGAGAAGGAGTTCGCGTTCTACCGGATCGGCTCGCCCTCGCAGGTCAACCCGGCTCTCGCCCCTGACGGGTTTCGCAGCTTTGCCGTCGAGTTCGCCCACCGCGGCGCCCCCGATAGCGCCCGCCTCATCGAGCAGGCCCTCGAAGGGCTTTCGCGCTGTGGACTGCTTCGGCGCGATCAGGTCGTGCTCTCCCGCGCGCGGACGATTCCGACGGCGTACGTGCTCTTCGATCGCCATCACGCGCAGGCGCGCGCCACCGTGCAGAGCCATTTCGAGCAGCACGGCGTCGAGCTGGCAGGCCGTTACGGGAAGTGGGAGTACAGCTCGATGGAGGATGCCCTCCTCTCCGGCCGCGACGCCGCGCGCAATCTCGCATGATTTCGATCGTCATCCCCGTCTACAACGAGGCGAACATCGTGCGGGAAGCCGCAGCCGAGCTCTGCCGCAAGCTCGACGAGCTGCGCTGGGAATACGAGCTGATCCTCTCCGAGAACGGCTCCCGCGACGGCACGCTGCAGATCCTCGAGGCATTGCCGGCGCAGCTTCCGCGGACGCGCTGGCTGCACGAAGACGACGCCAACTACGGGCGTGCGCTGAAGATCGGGATCCTGCAGGCGCGCGGCGAGGTGGTGATCTGCGACGAGATCGATCTCTGCGACGTGGAGTTCTACCAGCGCGCGCTTCCGATCCTCGAGCAGGGTGCCGACATGGTCGTCGGGTCCAAGGCGATGAAAGGGGCGAACGACGGAAGACCGTTGGTGCGCCGGCTGGCGACGCGCACCATCACCCTGCTCTTGCGGGTCGTCACCGGATTTCGCGGCACCGACACCCACGGGCTCAAGGCCTTCAAGCGCGAGCGCCTCGTCGACGTGGCTCGGGCCTGCGTCGTCGACCGCGACCTGTTCGCGAGCGAGTTCGTCATCCGCGCGCAGCGGATGGGCCGCGACGTGCGGGAGATCCCCATCGCGCTGCAGGAGAAGCGGCCGCCTTCGACGCATCTCTTGCGGCGGGTGCCGCGCGTGCTGAAGGGACTGTTCAAGCTGGGGTGGACCATCAGGGTACGCCATCGCTAAAGGCTGTTTCCGCCTTCGCGGAAACAGCCAGCAACTGCGTAGCGGCTGACCCGCCTTCGGCGGGCGCCGCTAGAAGTCCTTGGTGTACAGCACGGAGATGTCGCTGGTTCGATCTCCGTAGGTGACTTCGGCGGAGACCGCGCGGCTGATCTCGTACTCCAGATGTCCTTCGATGTTGTTCTCGTAAGGCGTCTCGGTGAAGCGCTGGCGGTACCCGATGAAGACGCGGTCACCGATGTACTTGCCGACGCTGGCGCCCGCTACACCCTGCGCACTGCTATCGATGGTGATCACGTCGACCGGGAGGACATCGGCGAGCTCCTTGCGCACCTGCCCGAAGAGGAGCCCTCCCACCACGCTGGTCGCGGCGCCGGAGAGATCGACGCCGCCGCCCTGTTGCGTGGCGCGGCCCTGGATCCTAGGCAATCTGGTCCTGATCCATCGTCGGGTTCGAGCTCATGTCCAGCTGGGGGTCCTTGGCGGTACCGGTGACGGTGATCGTGACCTTCGCTTGGGGGTTGTCGTACAGCGCCTTGATCTCCAGCTCCGGATCCGACGGGTCGCCGCCCGTCTCGATGATCTTCGCGTCGTCGATGATGAAGCGGCGCCCCAGCGCGGTGAACGAGCCCTGCGGCACGTGGATGGTGCCGTCTGCCGTCGGCCCCTCCGGGTTGCGAGCGTCGTAGACGAAGTTCATCTTGCTCTGGACGGGGAACTCGAAGTCCGCCGCCTTCACGTACAGATGGTCGAGATCGAGATGCGCATTCATGCGGAAGGTGGCCTTGCTGCGCGCTTCCGTCTCGGCCTCGACGTCTTCGGGCTCGCGTCCCGGCGGGTGGGGGCGCTCGCCGGGATGCACGAGGATGACGTCGGGGTTCTCCTTCAACCGCGGCAGCTTCTTGTCGGGAAGTTGCTTGATCACCACCCGGGCATCGGGAATCCGGGCATTCAGGGTGAGGATGCCGTCGGTGTAGTCGCCGAAGATGTCCAGCTCGCCGGAGATATCGGCCCGCTGCTCGCCGGCCTGGCGCACCGGAACTGCTGCTGCGGAGAGCGGACGGCCCGTGCCGGGGACTTTCCGGTCGCGCACCGACTCAGAGTCGCCGAGGTGGACCTCTCCGGTGAATTCGATCCGGTCCGCGTTCGGGGCAGAAGGCAGCGGACGCCGGGAAGCCACGAGGATCGCGCTGAACGTGCCGGTGCCCACCGTGCCGGTGATGCGATCGATGACCGCTTCCTTGGGAGAGAACTTGGCGTCGAGCCCCACGTCTTCGTAGACGCCCTGCCCGATGACGTCGAAGAGGCCGCGGCGCAAGTGGGCATCGCCCTCGGCGACCGGCTTGGACAGCGTGCCGCCCATCTTCACCGCCCCGTCGAGCGTGCCGCCGGCGCGCCGGAGCCTCGGGATGAGACCGGAGAGGAACGCGAGGTCGAGCTGACGCGAGCTGATGTCGCCCGAGATGTGGCCCGCGAGCACCGGCGCCGCTCCGCGCGCGAGCAGGGTGCGTCCTCCCAGGTCCGCGTCGAGCTTCACCTGGCCGAGGAACCGCCCGCCACCGGGAGGATCGATGCCGAGATGCAGCAGGGCGCCGCCCGAATTTCCCTCGAGGTGGAGGTCGGCTGCGCCGAGCTTGTTCTGCTGTGCGGTCAGATCGCGCAGCGTAAGCTGACCTACGACTTGCGGCCGCGCCGGAGTTCCCGAGAGCGCGACGCGGCCCGCGAGGCGCCCCTCGGCGACAGCGCTGCGGCCAGCGAGTTGCGAAGCGCGCGCGATGGGGAGGCCGGGAATCTCCAGGGTCAACGAGACGGCCCGGTCCAGCAGTGGAGCGATCGCCTGGCGATCGTTTCGGCGCTCGAGCAGTTCCACCAACTCCTTCCCGGACACGGACGCGGAAGCATCCATCCGCGCGACCACGTCTCCTTGCGACTGCGCGCCGAGGGTTGCCTTCAGCTGGTTCCCGATGCCCAGGGCGCCCTGGAAAGCGAGACCGTGGAGGCGGCCCAGGGTCACGTTCTCGCCAGCCGTGTTCAGCTCGACGATCGGGTCGACGACGCTGCCGGTGAGGCGCGCCGACAGGCTGACGGTTCCGCTGCTGCCCGCCGGGAGCAGGCCGGATCGCGCGAGCCGGTCCAACGGAAGCTTCGTCACCGCCAGATCTCCCTTCACCGGGCGTTGCAGCGCGCCGTGCAGATAGGCACGATCGCGAAGGGCGCGGATCAGATCGAACGGCGCTTGCGCCGTGACCGCGAGCGCCGGATCTCCGCCGAGGAGGACGGCGCCGTCGAGCGCGGCGGTGCCTTTCTCGACCAGAAGGCCCAGGTGCGCGTCCACCTGCTGGATCTTCTCAGTCCCGAGATCGCTCGCTTCGAGGGAAACCGTGGCGCGGGGCGCCGCCAGGGTGCCGGCGGCGACGATCCGCGCATCGATGACGCCCCTGACATGCTGGCGCTGGAGTGCATCGATCTTCGCCGTTTCCGCAAGCCGCGCGAGGTCCAGCCTGGCGAGACGGACGTCGAAGTGGACGGGCGCGGTGGCAGGCTGCGTCGCGATGGCCTGCACCGGAAGCTCACCCTGGAAATCGAGCCGGACGAGGCCGCCTCCTGCGAGCCAGCCCTCCGTCTGAAGCACCCCGGCGCGGACGTGGGCGTGCGTCTGCGCGTCGAGGGACAGATCGCCTGCGGGACGCGCCCCCGCTCCCCGCAGCTCCACCCGCACGTCGACGTCGGGCCGGGCGCGCGGTCCCTGGACGACCGCGTTCGCGTCGAGAACGCCGTGCAGCCCGAGGTCCTTCGGCATTGCGAACCGGGGAAGGCGGTCCAGCTCGAACCGGGTGACCACGAGGGCCGCATCGATCCGTCCCGGCGGCGGCTGCACCTGAGCCTGGAGGCGGATGCTTCCGTGATCGCCGACCAGCTCGATGGGCTCGAGCACGAGCGCGTCGCGGAAATGGACGTTCGCGTCGTGCGCGAGGTGCAGCGTGTTTCCTGGATAGGCGACGAGGAAGTTGGAGAGCCTCAGGCCGTCCTTGTCGTCGTCGATCTTCGCGTCCCCCGCCAGCTGGACGGTGCCGTCGGCGACCCCGGCATCGATGCGCAGGTGCGCGAGCGGCCATTGCAGCGTCATGTCGACGCGCGGAGCCCCGAGATCGACCGCGCTTGCCGAGAACCTCCGGGCGACCAGCCGGAGCGAACCGTCCGGCCGCTGCAGTGGACCGTGCAACTCGCCGTCGACGGAGAGTCCGTCCGCGTCGATCGTTCCGGCCCACCGCAGCCGCGGCGCGCGCAAACGCACCGTAGCGTCGGGCGAACGGGGAGAGCCGGTGACGCGCGAGATCAGACGCGCAGAGCCGGCGATCGGCAGCGATGGCTTGCGCAGCGTGGCTCCGATGGCCCGTCCGACGTGCGCCAGATCCGCGGCGCGGATGTCGAGATCGAGCGACAGCTCGTCGTACGCGGCGGTGCCGTGCCCCTTTACCTCGAGCCCGAACGCCGTGGCGGTGAATGCACGCACGATCGCGGATCGGCGCAGCAGGGTCGCCTTCATGTCCACCACCACCGGACCTACCCGATCCAGCCGGGCGGGGCCGATGTGCAGCGCGGCTTCCAGCTCTCCGACGACCCCGTGCTCGTCGAAGCGCGGCGTTCCTTTTCCGTGCAGCGAAAGGCGCCCGGTCACTTCGCCCTTCGGGGCGCGATCGGACAGGGCGCCCGGATCGACGCGATCGAGCGAAGCCTGGACGTCCCAGACCGGGCTCTTCTCGACGGTGGCAGTCAGCTTCAAGTCGATCTTCCCGCCGCCGGCGTCGAGCTTCGCTTCCGCGCCGGCCGTCTTCCCGTCGGACTTGAGATTCGCCTCCCCGCGGATCGCGCCCGCAAGCGGCGCATCCGGGGCGATCGCGCGGACGTCCTGCGGACGCACCGCGATCTCGCGCAAACGAATCTCCCCTGCCTGCTGGCCGAGGTTCCAGGACCCGCTGGCCAAAAGGCCGCTCTCACCGAGCTTCACGCGCAGCGAATTCAGCCCGACGGTCCCGGTCGCCGTCGTGCCGTCGAGCCTTGCGTCGAGGTTCAATCCGACCGGGGCTTCCCCCGGCGCCGACAGCTGCGCCGAAACATTGAGCACGGCGGACGCCGCGTCCGCCGAATAGTACGCATGCGTCTCTCCGACGTTGAGATCCCCGAGCGCCAAGGTGGCGTCGGCGCCAAGCTCGGGGCGTACCGTGACGGAGCCGCCGCGAAGCTCGAGGTTGCCGACGTCGATGGTCCACTCGAACGGACCGCCGCCCGGCTGCGGTGGCTTGCGTGGCTTGATCGCGCGCTGCAGGGTCGTTTCCGCGCTGCCGGGGGCCTTTGCGATCTCGATCCATGGGCGCTCGAGCTGCGCCTCTGTGAGGACGATCCGATGCGCCTTCAACGCGAGCGGCTTGATCCGCACGCACGCGCGGTCGGCACTCAGCACGCGGTGCCCTTCCGGATCGCGCAGATCCACGCCGTCCACGCAGATGTGCAGGAATCCGCCGACGTGGATGGCGCCGACGCGCAGATCGCCTTCGATCGCATTGCGCGCCTCGTTCGTGACGTACCGCCCCAGCCTCTCGGCACCGCTGCCGGTGTGCAGCCAGACGAGCGCCACCACGATCGCCAGCACCACGACGCCGAGCAATGCAAGTGCAACATTCCGTAGGATCCGAGGGAGTTTGCGCCGCCGCGAAGCGAGGTCGTCCCGGCGCCGCCGCGAAGGCCGCGGAGGTTCGTACGTCGGTTCTGGCAAGTGCTCGGACGCCACTGTTCAGGATTCTTGCCACACAAACGTCCGAGCGCACCTGGAAGGCGCCCTCGAAGCGTTGCTGCGCCGACGCGCGGACTCGAGGAAGGAGTTAAAAAGCTTCGCCGAGCGTCACGTGAAAGGCGAACCGCGACACGGGAATGCACCCGGCGGTCGCGCCTGAGCAGTTTACCGAGACGCGGGTATCGAGCATCACGACTTGAGCTCCCGTCGAATCGGTGGCCGGCCCGCCTTTGGCAAAGACGTCCTTGGCCCGGAGCAGGTACGCCACGTCGAGCCGGATCGGTCCGAACGGCGTCAGATAGCGCAATCCCAGCCCGGGAGCGAGCTCCAGACCGCCCGTGAAAGGCCGCTTGGGGTCGTCGCCCACGCTACTCGCGTCGAGGAACGGGACCACTCCGAGATGGTTGAGGATGAAGTCGGCGTGGATCCGGATCTCCGCCGAGATCAGGGCCGCGGCTTTGCCGCCGATGGTCACGGCGTCCGTGGCGTAGCGCTGGGCTGTCGTGCAGCCCGGCGTCTTCGTCGGGTCGCAGGGATTGATGCCTACCTTGGGGCCCTGGCTCAGCGCGCCGTAGCCACGCTGCTCGTTCTGGCCGCCGAAGAAGAACCTTTGCGTGAATGGGCTCTCCCCCCCTTTTGTCTCCGTGAAGAGGCCGCCGTACTCGGCGCGGACGGCCAGCACGGCAAACCGGCCGAGCGGCGCATACGCGCGCAGGTCCGGGTTGATGCGGAAGTAGCTGAACGAGCCCGGCTTGAGCGTCTGCTGGAGGCCGA
>WNGI01006872.1_pt1 | contig 11567 bp, 6 predicted proteins | sample 5400621 | NCBI WGS metagenome assembly WNGI01 (sample SAMN13153374, study PRJNA577476) | soil metagenome | isolation source: 20 cm soil or saprolite under Garry oak tree replicate 1 | place: USA:California | collected 2016-06-15
GTTCACAATCACTACAAGCGGCTCAATCACCAGACCAAGCACAACGACGTCGAACTCGCGAAATCGAACATCCTGCTGATCGGTCCGACCGGTTCGGGCAAGACGCTGCTGGCGCAAACGCTGGCGCGGATCCTCGACGTGCCCTTCACGATGGCGGATGCGACGACGCTGACCGAAGCCGGCTACGTCGGCGAGGACGTCGAGAACATCATCCTGAAGCTGTTGCAGTCGGCCGACTACAATGTCGAGCGCGCGCAGCGCGGCATCGTCTATATCGATGAAATCGACAAGATCAGCCGCAAGTCCGATAACCCGTCGATCACCCGCGACGTCTCGGGCGAGGGCGTGCAGCAGGCGCTCTTGAAGATCATGGAAGGCACGGTTGCGTCTGTGCCTCCGCAGGGCGGCCGCAAGCATCCGCAACAGGAGTTCCTGCAGGTCGACACCACCAACATCTTGTTCATCTGCGGCGGCGCATTCTCAGGGCTTGAGAAGATCATCTCCGCGCGCGGCCGTTCGACCTCGATCGGCTTCGCGGCCCAGGTGCTGGCGCCGGAAGACCGCCGCACCGGCGAAATCTTCCGTCATGTCGAGCCCGAGGATCTCTTGAAGTACGGCCTGATCCCGGAATTCGTTGGCCGCCTGCCGGTGGTCGCCACGCTGGAGGATCTCGACGAAGCTTCGCTGAAGAAGATCTTGACCGATCCCAAGAACGCGCTGGTCAAGCAGTATCAGCGGCTGTTCGAGATGGAGAACATCGAACTGACCTTCGCCGACGAGGCGCTTGGCGCGGTCGCCCGCAGGGCGATCGAGCGTAAGACCGGCGCGCGGGGTCTGCGGTCGATCCTCGAAAGCATCCTGCTCGAGACGATGTTCGATCTCCCGGGCCTTGAGGGCGTCGAGGAAGTCGTGATTTCGCGCGAAGTGGTCGAAGGCACTGCTCGCCCGCTCTACATCTACGCCGATCGTTCCGATCGCGCGGTGGAAAGCAGCGCCAGCGCGTAAGTCGCGCTGGCTTGCGTTCGAGGTAAGCGGTCAAATCAAAGGCTGCGGAGTCGTGTTTCCGCGGCCTTGTTGGCGTAAGCTTGTCGTTGCGTTGAGCCGCAATTGGCGGGGGTTTTCCGAGACTTGACACCCCCATGGTCGATAGCCACCTAATGCTGTCGGCGAAGATAGTTAATCTTCGAGATTCGCCTCCGCGATCGGGATCTGCCGGCCTCGTTGAAGGCCCGTAACATCCGGATCATTTCGGCACCTTGTGGCGGTTGCGCAGAATTGCGGGCCGCGAGCAAGGGGGCACAACAAAAGGAATAGGCCATGACGACCCCAAAACCTCGGCCAACGATCGTCTACGGCGAAAGCCACTCTTACCCGGTGTTGCCGCTCCGCGACATCGTGGTTTTTCCACACAATATCGTGCCGCTCTTCGTCGGCCGCGAGAAATCCATCCGCGCGCTCGAAGAGGTCATGAAGAACGACGCGCTGGTGTTGCTGGCGACGCAGAAGAACGCCTCCGATGACGATCCGGCTCCGGACTCGATCTACGAGACCGGTACGCTTGCGAGCGTCCTGCAGCTCTTGAAACTGCCCGACGGCACCGTGAAGGTGCTGGTGGAAGGTCTTGAGCGCGCGCGCGTCGAAAAATACTCCGACCGCTCCGAATATTATGAAGCAACCGCGGTTGCGCTCGAAGACACCGATGCGAGCTCCGTCGAGGCGGAAGCCTTGGCGCGCTCGGTCGTGTCCGACTTCGAAAGCTATGTGAAGCTGAACAAGAAGATCTCCGCCGAAGTCGTCGGCGTGGTTCAGGCGATCACCGATTTCGGCAAGCTCGGCGATAACGTCGCCTCCCATCTCGCCGTCAAGATCGCGGACCGCCAGGCCATCCTGGAGACGCTATCGGTCACCGCGCGCCTGGAGAAGGTGCTCGGGTTGATGGAGAGCGAAATCTCGGTGCTGCAGGTCGAGAAGCGCATCCGCTCGCGCGTCAAGCGCCAGATGGAGAAGACCCAGCGCGAGTATTATCTCAACGAGCAGATGAAGGCGATCCAGAAGGAACTCGGCGACGAAGAGGGCCGGGACGAGCTCGCCGATCTCGAAGAGAAGATCTCCAAGACCAAGCTGTCCAAGGAAGCGCGCGAGAAGGCGCAGCACGAGCTGAAGAAGCTGCGCCAGATGTCGCCGATGTCCGCGGAAGCGACCGTCGTGCGCAACTATCTGGACTGGCTGCTGTCGATCCCGTGGAACAAGAAGTCCAAGGTCAAGAAGGATCTGGAGTCCGCGCAGGCGGTGCTGGATGCCGACCACTACGGGCTTGAGAAGGTCAAGGACCGCATCGTCGAGTATCTGGCGGTGCAGTCGCGCGCCAACAAGCTGACCGGACCGATCCTGTGCCTGGTCGGGCCTCCCGGCGTCGGCAAGACCTCGCTCGGCAAGTCGATCGCGAGGGCGACGGGGCGCGAATTCGTGCGCGTCTCGCTCGGCGGCGTGCGCGACGAGGCCGAGATCCGCGGTCACCGCCGCACCTATATCGGCTCGATGCCCGGCAAGATCATCCAGTCGATGCGCAAGGCGAAGACCTCGAATCCGCTGTTCCTGCTGGACGAGATCGACAAGATGGGTGCCGATTTCCGCGGCGATCCGTCGTCGGCCCTGCTTGAGGTCCTGGACCCTGAGCAGAACTCGACCTTCAACGACCACTATCTCGAGGTCGATTACGATCTGTCCAACGTCATGTTCATCACGACCGCGAATACGCTGAATATTCCGGGGCCGCTGATGGACCGCATGGAGATCATCCGGATCGCGGGCTACACCGAGAACGAGAAGGTCGAGATCGCGCGCAAGCACCTGATTCCGAACGCGATCTCCAAGCACGGCCTGGATCCCAAGGAATGGTCGATCGACGACGACGCGCTGCTGCTGATGATCCGGCGCTACACCCGCGAAGCGGGCGTGCGCAATTTGGAGCGTGAGCTTTCGACGCTGGCCCGCAAGGCCGTGAAGGAGCTGATGATCTCCAAGAAGAAGTCGGTGAAGGTCACCGAGAAGACTCTGGAGGAATTTCTAGGCGTGCCGAAGTACCGCTTCGGCGAGATCGAGAGCGAGCCTCAGGTTGGCATTGTCACGGGTCTTGCCTGGACCGATGTGGGCGGCGAGCTGCTCACCATCGAAGGCGTTATGATGCCCGGCAAGGGCAAGATGACGGTCACGGGCAATCTGCGCGACGTGATGAAGGAATCGATCTCGGCGGCGGCGTCCTATGTCCGCTCGCGGGCGATCGTTTATGGCGTCGAGCCGCCGCTGTTCGACAGGCGCGACATCCACGTCCACGTGCCGGAGGGGGCGACCCCGAAGGACGGACCGTCGGCGGGCGTCGCGATGGCGACCGCGATCATCTCGGTCATGACCGGCATTCCGGTTCGTCATGACGTCGCCATGACCGGCGAGATCACGCTGCGCGGACGCGTGCTGCCGATCGGCGGGTTGAAGGAGAAGCTGTTGGCTGATGCGCGCGGCGGCATCAAGACGGTCCTGATCCCCGAGGACAACGCCAAGGATCTCACGGAGATTTCCGATGCCATCAAGGGCGGCATGGAGATCATCCCGGTGGCCCGGCTCGACGACGTTGTCTCGCGCGCCCTGGTGCGCAAGCCGGTGCCGATCGTCTGGGAAGAGGACACCAAGGTCCCGGTCAAGCCGGATGCTTCCGACGAAGCCGCCGGTGGGCTGACGGCGCACTGAATCTGCTCAGAGCTCACGAGTACAGTAACGGCGCCTTCGGGCGCCGTTTTTTTGCACTGATCAGTGACGTCGGGCGCGTTCCCCAAGCCGCCGGCGTGAGTCATCCTCAGTTCATCGCGCTCTAGCAGTTGATGCTGACGGAAATGCCGACAGGGCCAATTTCTACGCCGATGCCAATCGAGGTTCTCCTGAGGGGAGAGTTGGAATGCACAACTTCGATTGTGCCATTGGTCGTGAGCGCGTTGCGGATTGCGTCCCTGGTGATTTGCCGCATTTCCCTCGGTGACTTGCTGTGTCCGTCCAGAAGCTTTTGCTGCCGTTCGCTCAGCGCAAAAAAATCCTCCGCCATCCCGGCAAGGCCTTTCGCATCGAGTGCCGCAATGACTTTTGCTTTGAGGTTTCTGTTGGCATGGAGTTTCTTGACGAAAGCTCGCACCGTCTCCGGCGTGAGTTTTTGGCGGTCGTCAAGCAACAGCGTCTGGTGCTCGGACTCGAACAAAGTCATGGATCGGCTCCTCTGCGATAAATGCAACCCGGCTTGCATCGGCCGTTCGACTTGACTCGGTTTCGCTTCGCCGATGGCCATCACGGACCGGCCAACGCTAGTGCCGGCCGTGTCCCGGCGTCCTCAAGATTTCCTTACATTTCGCTTAGCTTTCTCTTATGGTTCGTCAGATGCGGACTGTGAGGGCCAACAGCCGTGAAAACGGGTGAGGTTGCGTTTGGGCCGTTCCGGCTTGATCGAGCAAACGCCCTGCTTCGGCGCGGAAATGATCGCGTCGTGTTGGCACCGAAGCCGTTCGAAGTGTTGTGCTGCCTTGTCGAACGCGCCGGGGAATTGGTGACAAAGGACGAGTTGCTCGATGCGGTCTGGCCAAGCCTGCATGTGAGCGAGTCGAGCCTCAGCGTCGCGATGAACGCGCTTCGATCGGCCTTGGGCGACGACAGGCAGGCGCCCCAATATATCGAGACGGTGACCCGGCGCGGGTATCGGCTCCTCGCGCCTGTCACCCTGGGCTCCTCTTCCGATGTCGAACGACCGCCCGAGCAACGACAAGCGCTGGCCCCGATGGCCCATGGGCGCCAGCGTTGGTGGGTCGGGCGGGTCGCTCCGCTGGAGATGCTGGAGAGCGCGCTGCAGCAGGCATCGGCCGGCAATCGGCATGTCGTCTTCGTCACCGGCGAGCCGGGAATCGGCAAGACGACGCTGGTCGACATGGCGATGCAACGGATGTTGCGGCGCGGGGTCGACGTTTTACGCTGCGGTTGCAACGAACTGTTCGGAACTCACGAAGCCTTCCTGCCGTTGATCGAGGCGCTTCAGGAGCGCTGTCGCGGCGCCGACGGGCCGTTCCTTCTGAAGGCGTTGCGCGATCACGCGCCGACCTGGTTGGCGCAGATGCCGGGGTTCCTTGGCGTCGAGGATCGCGCGGCGTTCCAGAGCGAAGTTTTCGGAGCCACGCGGGAGCGCATGCTTCGTGAGTTCAGCGATCTGATGGAGAGCGTGAGCGCCGAGCGGCCCTGGGTGATCATTCTCGAAGACTTGCATTGGAGCGATTTTGCCACGATCGACGCGCTGTCGCGTTTTGCGCGACGAGATCGAGCCGCGGCCGTCCTGATCCTCGCGACCTATCGGCCGACGGACGTTGCGATCGCCGGGCATCCGGTTCGGACCGTTCATCAGGATCTGCAGATCCACGGTCGTTGCAGCGAGGTGGCGCTCGATCGGCTGACGCTGCCCGAAGTGGAGCACTATTTTGCCTTGCGGTTCGCCTCGGCGGATTGGACCAAGTCGCTGGCCGAGCGCGTTTTCGCGCGAACCCACGGGCAGCCGCTTTTCGTCGTCTCGCTGGTCGATCATCTGATCGCCCAGGGGGCGATTGCGGAAGTTGACGGAAGCTGGCAACTGGCGGCCGAGCGAGCGATCCCGTACGACGACATGCCGCGCGATCTGCGCCAGATGATATCGCGCCAGATCGACCGTCTGACCGCCGACGAGCGGGGCCTGCTTGAAACCGCAAGCGCGGCGGGCGTCGAATTCTCGGCTCTGGTCGCCGCGGGAGCGCTGGATCTCGGCGTCGTGGATGTCGAGCAGGTTTTCGAGCAACTGGCGCGGACCGGCCAGGTGCTGGTTCCGGCGGGCATGGCCGAATGGCCCAACGGAATGGTCTCGGGCTGCTACGCCTTTCAACACGCGCTCTACCAGGAAGTTCTGTATCAGAGGCTCGCACCGGGGCGTCGCACGCAGACGCATCGGCGTCTCGGCGAGAGTCTCGAACGGGGATACGGTCCGCGGGCGCCGGAGGTGGCTTCGGTGCTGGCGCTGCATTTCGAGCTGGGCCACGACTACTTCCCCAAGGCCGTGCGCTACCTGACGCTCGCCGCCGAAAGTTCGGCGAGACGGTTCAGCACCCGTGAGGCCGCAAGCTATCTGACGCGCGCGCTGGAGCTCGTCGGCCATCTGCCCGCCGAACAGCAATCGACGGTGCGGCTGAAGCTTCTTCATCAAAGGGCCTGGGCGTGGCGGTCGGCGGGGGATTTCGCCCGCTCGCTTGAAGACCTCACGGCGATGATTGCCTGCGCGGTGGAGGCCGGGCAGCCCCGCGCGGAAGTCAACGGGCTGCTCGATCTCAGCCGGTTTTGCCTCTATTCGGATCGGCGGCAATGCCTGGAGATCGCGGAGCAGGCACTGGCGAAAAGCTGGGCGATCGATGACGCCGTTTTTCGGGCCCTGGTCCAAGGCAATGTCGCCAACCTCAATATGATGTTGCGGGGTTGGGGTGCGGAAGACGCGGAACATTGCCGCCAAGCGGTAACGATGATCGCCGGATCGAAAGATCCGCTCATGTTGATGAGGCGCTGTTCGATCGAAATGGTGCTCGAATATTTGAGATCAGACTACCGGGCATGCTGCGATGCGACCAGGCGTGGCCGCGAGTTGGCGCGTGTGATCGGGGATGTGTATCTGTTCGTGCTGTATAACACGATCGAGGCATTTTCGCTGATGTATCTCGGTGAGTGGAATGAACTTCAGCAGAACGTGGCGGCGGCGCTGGCCATGACCGTGCGAAACGTGAATCCGCAGGCGAGCGCGTTGTGCCGTCTGACGATCGCATGGATGCATGCCGAGGCAGGAGATTTCGAAACGGCGATCAAGTGTGGTGAGGAAACGCTCAATGCCGCGGTCGAGGCCAATCCGTTCAGTTTTTTTGTCGGCAGGAACATGCTAGCCAAGGCCTATGTGGGGATGCGCAATTTGCCTTTGGCACGCGTTCAGTTCGATGCGATCGACCGTCGGATTGGAATCGATGGCGTGCCGATGGAGTCGATGATCGCTCCGCAATATTTGTTGAGCCGCTGCGACTACTGGCTCGCGGTCGGCGATTTGCGCCGGGCGCAGGAGGCAGCCGTGCAGCTTCATGCGGCGACCGCGATGGCGCCCGACCGCCCCTTCCTGGCGATGGCCCATGGTCTGATGGCAAGGATCGCAATGGCGGCGGGAAACTCGCAGGACGCCAGGGCTCAATTGTTCCAGGCGATCTCGATCGTGCGCAATGCCGAGCTGCCGCTCGCGGCATGGCGGGTGTATGCCACGGCGGCGGACCTTTACGACAGTTGCGGGGAAACGGACAAGGCGATCTGCTACCGTGACCGTTCCAACCAGGTCTTGAGATCGCTGAAGAATTGCCTTGGGCAAGGTGACCCGCTGCGATCGACGACGTCGGTTGACGGCATGTCCGAGGCTCGCGCAGGGCAGGGGTCAAGAGCGTGATCCGGGTGACGCGCACAGAGCCCTGACAAATGTCAGTCCGGAAATTCGGTAATGTCGCGCGGTTCGATCATGAGGTGCCCGTTCTTTTCATGGCGAAATACGCTCGATTTGCGATAAGCCTCTTTGCGAAGCCGCATGATCGAGCCCAGCGGCTGGTGAGCGGCGAGGCACCGCCACGGATTGAACGAAAGAATCTCATCCGAATAGGCGCGCCGCTCCGGGCTGTCGGCATTCTGGCGTGGAAGCGATATCCGCCCGATGGGCTGAAGCGGCGACACGGCCTCGGGCCACTCGATCGAGGTATCCTCCACCGGCATGCGCTGCAGGTCGGTGCAGAGTTGGGCGCTGAGTTCATATTCCGCGGCATTGTCGCGGAAGAACGCGACGACGAAATTGAGCAGGGCGCTGTCATCGGAATGCATGGGCATGCCCGCGAGTTCGCGGACCGATTCCGAGGCCGGAGCCGCGCTGATCCGCGCGACGTGGGCGCCGAAACGGATCGCGGCTTCGGAATGATAGGTTTCGCCGAGAATGTTGTTTCCGGCGTCGGCGAGTCCGGCCAGCGCCATCGGCATGGCAATGCCGACACTGTCGCATAATGTCTTGAGGCTGCGCGACGCGAATCCGATAGCCCTGAGAGCGAAATCCGGCGTGCTCGGCTGGAATTCAAAACTGCGCTGCAGCCATGAATAGGCGGCGGCACTCGCAATATAGTTCTTGTGATTGACCAGCAGAAAGTCCTGGTTGGCCGATGCGTCCTCCGGCAACGCTTTCGCGCCGTCGACGCCCAGGACCTTGATGGCCATTCCGCGCGGCACCCGGATACGGTCGCCGCGGATGTCTCCGAACGCGGTCGAGAGGCGGACGATAATCGGATAGGTTCGCGCGGCTGCGAACATTCCCTGCCGCAGGTGATCGGGCAAATTGTCGTAAACGGTCAATTCGCCCTTCAGAAATCCCTGGCCTTTGGCGTGCTGCTGGCGGATCCCGTGGTGATGCTTGACGAGACTGGCATCGCTCGTCCTGGCGATCGACTCCACGATTGCCCTGATGGTTTGATCTTCTCCGGGTGGGATTTGCTCGACGGAGGCATCGTAGAGAAGATAACCATTCCGTGGCATGGTCGGCTCTCCCATCGGCTACGTCTACTCGCCTGAAACGGTGGGCGCGGCGCGATGCAACTTTACACAGAACTTTACGCAGGTGCCAATCGGAAGGTTGCCGGACGGACGGTGGGCGGGCGTAGCGACCGCGTCCCTTCATTGGCCGAAGTCCCGATCGCGGGCCGGGCCTTCGGGCACCGTTTCTTGTTGAGGGCGCATTTCCTTTTTTGGAGGCATGCGATGCGTATTGACGGGCGTTGCCATTGCGGCCTCGTGACTTACGAGGCCGATATCGATCCAGAGCGGGTCTCAATCTGCCACTGCGCCGATTGCCAGTCGTTGACCGGATCTCCCTACCGCGTGACGGTGATCTGTACCGGCGAGCAAATCCGGATGACGGGAAAACGCCCGAAAATCTACACCAAGACCGGCGACAACGGCCGCCCGCGTTTTCAGCACTTCTGCGCCGAGTGCGGCTCGCCGCTGTTCACCAGCGGCGAGGGCGGGCCGGACGATTGGGGGATTCGCTGGGGCAGCATCCGGCAACGCAGCCAGCTCAAGCCGATGAGGCAGATCTGGTGCCGGTCGGCTGCGCCTTGGATCCACGATCTCACAGGATTGCCCGCTCGACCCGGCGACTGAAAGCGGTCGAACCTTGCATCGCACCGCCGGCGGAGGTTAAACAGACGCCTGGAGCATGATCCGGAACGACATACCGGGGGTTACGACCCCAATGGGCGGGAACCGGTTCGTCCGAAAAGGTCATGCGTCGGGGGCGGTTAGCTCAGCTGGTTAGAGCGCCTGCTTTACACGCAGGATGTCGGCGGTTCGAATCCGTCACCGCCTACCATCTCCTGAGTGTCCAGCCCGGACACATAGGTTACGGTTTATACCGAAGCTCCGCGCCCCCACCAGCTACACTGGTCTATTCTGCGCGTGATCCAGGTGCCGGCGCTGGACTCAATGGGGCGCCTCCAACCGAGACGGGTCCTATAGGTCTAGGCAATAGAGAAGGTTTTTTCTGCGACGTCCTGACGGCCCGCGCGCGATCATTTGGCTGTGGGATCGCGGAAGTCGTCATGGGCGTATTTTGTAGAGCATCCGCTCCTGCGGCTAGCGAAGAGAGCTGATCGGATATTCTTTTCAGATCCGTCTGTTGAACTGCGGAACTCTGCGTGAGCGCCTCCAACGCAGCGGCGTTTTGCTGTTGTGCCAACTGAATATCCTTCAGCGTCGCACTAATGACGGGATCTGGTATTGGCGCTGAAGCCGTCTCATGTGGAGACCGTTCAGCAAAGCGATTGAAATTCGACAAAGCATAGGCGGTGGCTGCGCTTACGAAGGCCAAGGCGAAGAAAGTCAGGGATATGACGATCGCGGGCGCTCGGCTCGAAGCCCGGTGAAGTGTCGCAGACTGGTTTTCCGGGTGCTCTTCTTTATGCAGTGTCTCAGCCACCTGCGTTCCTTACGGTGTCAGGTCAGTCGCAAAATTTCCTCACCGTGGACCAACAAAAGAGCCGTCGCATGGACAATCCAACGACGGCTCTTGCGCAGTTGTCTGCCCGAAGTTGTCTTAAATCATGGGCTTATATGGTTAATAAATTGTTACCTCATTAGCGCCTTGCGCGCGCGGCCAAGCGTTGGCGGTTTCGCTTCTTGTGTGATCGGCGCCGGTGCTTCATGGGCTTGTCCTCCCGGCGCTGCTCCGTTCGAGATCGTCTTCGAAGGCTTCGCAGTGACGCCGGCGTACGTCGACCCCAGACACTGGAGAAGATTAACTATTTCCAGCCGATGGCGTTCCGGACCGTGACAATTGTGATTTGATGGGCAATGGACCCGTTTCTTCGCAAAGTCATCCACCCCAGGCGCACGATAATTACCGTGTTGTCATGCGCGGGAGGACGACGTCGAGATCGGCTCGATTTCGGCATTCAGTTTGACGGCTAGGCGTGGGGCATCGACATCGCAATCCCAATCCCTCGGGGAACAGCTACATCAATGCTTCGCCGAGCGGCTCGACGCTAGGGCCGAGCGGTCCATGTTGCGGAATAGGACGCTGAACAAGAGAACCCCGCCCTGCGAGGGCGGGGACTTCTTTAACGAAGTGGTGCGGCTAGAGCGTGATGACTTTTCTTCGAATCGTGATCTCGCTCTATCTTTTTGCTTGAGCATGATCTCCGCGCAAACGCGTTCCGCGCGTGTTAGCTAAGGGAAAACCGGTACCCACCCATCGGGTCGTAGCCCCAGACGAAGCGCTCGGGAACATCGACGAATTTCTCCAATTGCAGGCATGCGCCGCCAGGGGAGTAGTCGACAAGGATGCATTCGATCACGGGAGCTTTCGGCCCCGATCCCAAGAATATTTTGGCGACCTTGGATATCCTGCCCTCGGGACGCATACGCACAAACAATCGGGTTTCATTCATACCAGAACTCTACGTCGGCCTTAATTGGCGCCACTCGCGCCGGAGTCATTTTTGCAACGGCGCGCCTTAATGCGAGTTTATTTTGTCGATCAAATTTGATCCTTCAGCAGCAGGCTGAATTTTCCCTTAAGAGTTCCTTGCTTCGTTTGACGCGACCGCCCAAATTCGAAGTACGACCTCCGTAAGACGCGCTGCGTCGCGGCCGACGTTTCCCGAAGGACATGACTCGGCGCGAGGCGGAAATCATGCATGCTGCGACGCAATAGGACGGATATGGACACACCCGCTGGCCACGATCGAAATGCCGACCAGATCGCCTACTGGAATGGACCGGGCGGCCAGCGTTGGACGGATCGGAACGCCGCGCAGGATATACTGCTCACGCCGGTCTCGCGGATCCTGATCGATCGCGCCAAGGCGAAGCCGGGCGAGCGAATCCTCGATGTCGGCTGCGGCTGCGGGGCGACCTCCAGCGCGTTGGCGCGCGAGGTGGCGCCGTCAGGCCATGTGCTCGGCATCGAC
>WNGI01005330.1_pt1 | contig 11565 bp, 16 predicted proteins | sample 5400621 | NCBI WGS metagenome assembly WNGI01 (sample SAMN13153374, study PRJNA577476) | soil metagenome | isolation source: 20 cm soil or saprolite under Garry oak tree replicate 1 | place: USA:California | collected 2016-06-15
TTATACAACGTTCTAGATTGCCGTTCCTCAAAAAACTGACGCCGAAGTGGTGGAACTGGTAGACGCGCTGGCTTCAGGAGCCAGTGGGCGCAAGCCCGTGGGGGTTCGAGTCCCCCCTTCGGCACTCAGTAGCGCGGTACGTTGATGTCGATCTCCCGAGACCACGCATCGATCCCGCCAGTCAACGATCGGACATTCGGAAATCCTGCGCCGACCAGAATCTCGCGTGCCTGCTGCGAGCGTTGGCCATGGTGGCAGAACGTAACGATCTCTCCATGCCCCGGGAGCTCTGTCAATCGCCCGGGCAATTCCCGCAACGGGATGAAGCGCGCCCCATCGAGGTGAGCGATTGCGATCTCGCGGGGTTCACGCACGTCAAGTAGAACGAGGTTTGGCTTGCGCCCACGCTCGCGATACAGCTCCTGAGGCGTGATCTCCGGGCCGTTGCGCATCCCGCGTCCCGTATCCCGCATCCCGCAGAATTCTTCGTAGTCGATCAGCTTCGTGACCGTGGGGTGCTCACCGCAGACCGGACAGTCGCGATCCTTTGCGAGCGCGAGCTCGCGGAACTGCATACGCCGGCCATCGAAGAGCAGCAGTCGTCCAATCAAGGACACGCCAAATCCGACGATCAGCTTGATCGCTTCCAGCGCCTGGAGCGACCCGATGATGCCCGGGAGCACTCCCAGCACGCCCCCTTCCGCGCACGAGGGGACGAGATCCGGCGGCGGCGGCTCGGCGAACAGGCAGCGATAACAGGGACCGCGCCTCGCGTCAAAAACCGAAACCTGCCCGTCGAACTGAAAGATCGACCCGTAAATGTTTGGTTTGCCGAGCAGCACGCAGGCGTCGTTGACGAGATAGCGCGTCGGAAAATTGTCCGACCCGTCGACCACCACGTCGAAGTCGCGGAGGACGTCGAGGGCGTTCGCGGACGTGAGCTGTTTGGGGAACGTCTCGATTGTGACGTGCGGGTTGATGTCGTGTAGCCGCTCGCGCGCGGACTCGGTCTTGGGCCTGCCCAGCGACGAGGTCCCGTGCACGATCTGGCGTTGCAGGTTGCTGGCGTCGACGACATCGAAGTCGACCAGCCCGATCGTTCCCACACCGGCTGCAGCGAGATACAACGCGGCCGGAGACCCGAGGCCTCCGGCGCCGATCAGGAGAACGCGCGCCGCGCCAAGCGTGGTTTGACCCTCGAGACCTACATCGGGAAGGGTGAGGTGCCGCGAGTACCGCAGCAGCTCCTCGTGCGACAGCATCGTCAGTTCCCTAAACCAACCCCGGCGATTTGGTACACCTGCGGCTCGGCATGCTGCAGATCCGCGAGCGTGATGCCGGCGAGCACCTCGTTGATGCGCCGTTCGAGCAGGCGCCACACGGGGCGAATGCTGCAGGCCGTCGCAGGATCGCAGCGTTCAGCATCGACCCGGTGCAGGTCGCAGTTCACTTCGAAGGTCACGTGCTCCGACGCTTCGATGACGTCTTTGACGCTGATGGCCTGCGGCGCCCGGGCCAGCAGGTAGCCGCCGCGCGCTCCACGGACGGAATCGACCAGACCGGCGCGCCGCAGGCGCAGCAGAATCTGCTCGACATAATCGTGGGGGAGTCGCTCCTGCTCAGAGAGCTCACGGGCAGCGACCGGGCCCTGCCCCGCGCGCTTCGCGAGATGACTCGAGACGATTAATCCGTATTCCGCCCAGGTGGTAACACGCATGGGAGGAATATGCGAGAGCCATTGTCGGGATTCAATGGCTACTGCCGTATCTGTGGGCTGACGCTCAGCCCCACCTGCAGGAGGAACACGTTCTCGCCGCTGTTCCGCTGCATCCAGAGCGCGCGCCCATTCACGTTCCACATCAAGCTCGCCCCGCTGAAGACGTCGGCGCCGAGTCCGCCGTGCGCGCCCTCTGCCATGCCGCGGTCGGGACCGGTCGACGGAAAGCCGGCCAGCAGGAGCCCGAGGTCGAGGTACATGCGACCCCAGTTGGTGCGGAGCGAGGGCTCATACCCCGGCGCGAAGAAGATCGCGCTGGGCTCGCAATCGCTCGAGCAACCGATCACCCGCAACGGTGCATAATCGATCTGCAATCCAAGCGCGCCTTTCTTGGTATCGCGCCGAAACCGGACGCCAAACGCTGGCCCGCGCGCTTCCATAGGTCCACTCAAGCGCGCCAAGACACTGACGGCGGGACCCAGAGTGCCATTGAGCAAGTCGCTCTTGTGCTCGCCTCCAAACGCGAGCGACACGTTGGCGCGCGCCTCGAGCGATTGGATCGCGCTGTTCGGTACCTGGAAGAATCGTCCCTCGACCAGCGCGGCGGCTTGTGTTCCGAGATTGAGTCGGACACCCAGCCCAAAACCGAGCCCGATCTCGTTCTTGGGCGTGGCGGCCGTGCAGATACCCAGCAAGTCCACGTCCTGATCGGTGACACGCGCGAGACCGAGGGCGGTGGATGCGTAGGGCGCGATGCCGTTGGAGCCGACGGGATAGTAATTGGACTCGACGCCGGCAAACGTCATTTGCCGGACGCAGTTGGTGCTGGAGAGGTTGTCGTAGCGCGAGACGCCGACCCCCACTTCCCCATCATCACCAGAAAGCAATGCCAGGCTGGCGCCGATTGCGCTGTATGAGTGCGTGCCGGATGCGTCTTCGATGGCCATGGAGGATACGGTGGGACCAATGCGCGCGCGCCGCTGGGCGGCGACGCTGCCGGAGAGGACCAGCGCGATGAGCAGAAGTGAGAGAATTCGCATGCGAAATTTTTAATCTCATCGCGCCCTCGCCTGCCGTGACTGCTGTCACTTCATGAGAAGGCCCACCGCCACACCTGCGGCATTCATCCGGATCAGCCATGACCACGCCGTCGCACGATGCAGCGGGCGCAGGCGAGTCCACCACACACTGCCGCCCATCGTCGACAGGAGAATGGTGGGCAGCCACAACACGGTCCCGAACTCCATGCCCGCGAGTGGTCCGCCGGCTTGCGCCCAGAGGGAGGGCCGGAACTGGTTATAGAACCAGGCAAAGAGCACACCGAACACGAGCGCCAGCACTGCGGACTTCACCATCGCCGGACCCATGAACGCCTTCATCTGCTCCGGCGTCAGCTGCTCAGCGAATCCTTCCATTCCCTTGGTGAACACTTTTCCCCACATCACATAATCGACGAGATACGCCACGACGCCCGCTATCAACCCTGCAATAATCCAGCTCATGAGCGCGCTTCCTCCTCTCGAGGTGTGGGCTACTTCCGCTCTCCGGGGACACCGAGCTCCGTCATTGCCCGGAGATCGAGGACATCATTCAGCTCCTTGCCTTTCAGCAGACCCTTCTCCATCACGAGCTGGCGCACGGTGACGTTCTTGGCGATGGCTTCCTTGGCGAGTTTGGCGGCTTCGGCATAGCCGATCATTGGCGCGAGCGCGGTTACGAGCGCAGGGCTTCGCTCGAGCCAGTAGGCGCACTGCGCCGCGTCGGCCTCGATGCCCTCCACGCACCGTTCCGCCAGCACGCGGCTGGCATTCGTGAGAATCATCATCGAGAAGAACAGGTTATGCGCGATGACGGGCATCATCACGTTCAGCTCGAGCTGTCCCGCCTCCGCGGCTGTCGTCACCGTGACGTCGTTGCCGAGGACCTGAAAGCAGACCTGATTCACCATCTCGGGAATCGACGGATTCACTTTGCCCGGCATGATACTCGATCCGGGTTGCACCGCGGGCAGCACGATCTCCGCAAATCCGGTTCGCGGCCCCGACACCATGAGGCGGAGATCGCTCGCGATCTTGCTGAGATCGACGGCGTAGGTCCGCAGCGCGCCCGAGAACGCGGTGGGATCGCCCAGCGACTGCATCAGCTGCACGCGATCCTCACCGGCGCGAAGCTGCTGCCTGGTCATCGCCTGCAGGTGTTTGACCATCAGCGCGGGATACTGCGGCTCGGCGTTGAGTCCGGTACCGACCGCCGTGCCGCCGATACCGAGGTCGCGCAGATCGTCCGCCGCGCGCGCGATGCGCGCGCTACTGCGCTCCACGGTGTGGCCGTAGGCCGTGAACTCCTGACCGAGGCGCACCGGCGTCGCGTCCTGAAGATGGGTCCGGCCGGACTTGACGATGGCGTCGAACGCGCTGCCCTTGGCCAGGCACGCCCGGGCCAAGCGCGCGAGCGCGTCCGTCAGTGCCGGCAACAGCGCCAGCGCGCCGAGCCGGATCGCGGTGGGAATCACGTCGTTGGTCGACTGAGCCATGTTGACGTGATCGTTGGGGTGCACGGGCTTGTATTCGCCCCGCTTCCCTCCCAGCAGCTCGTTGGCGCGGTTCGCGAGCACCTCGTTGCAGTTCATGTTGTGCGACGTGCCGGCCCCTGCCTGATAGGGATCGACGACGAACTGGTCACGATGCCCGCCGGCGAGGACCTCGTCGGCCGCGCGGATGATGGCATCGGCAAGCTTCGGGTCGAGTCTGCCTGTCTCGCGGTGCGTCAGCGCCGCGGCCTTCTTGATCCCGATACAGGCGTCGACGAACGCGGGGAGGGGTCGCAGATTGGAAATGGGAAAGTTTTGGCGGGCGCGTTCCGTTTGAATGCCCCACAGCGCGTCCGCCGGAACCGGCAGCTCTCCCAGGGGATCGCGTTCCATTCGGGTCTGGCTCATTGGCCCATCCCCGGTCCCAGTCGTATCATTTCGCTCCCTGCGCGTATCGTCCGTCTGGAGCCAGGAATCGCCCATGGAATCCCCAGAATTGGTGCAGCACCTGCTCGAGCGCGCCGCGTTCCGCGCGGATGCGATGACCAAGGTCGACTGCTTTCGATCTCACCGGCTGATCGTCGGGCTCAACTGCTTCGAGCCGGGACAGAGCCAATCGGTTCACACGCACGCGGGCGCCGACAAATTCTATGTGGTGCTCAGTGGAAAGGCTACTTTCGTCATCGGCGAGAAGACGGTCGCGGCGGGTCCCGGCGATTTGATCGTCGCCCCGGCGGCCATCCCGCACGGGGTCGCGCGCGCCAGCGAACGCACGATCGTGTTGATGGCGATGGCGCCCGCGCCTACCGGCGCGGCCGGCGGAACCACCCGACCGTGAACAGCTCCGTGGCCGCCTTAGCACCGTGCGTGCGCACCAGCAGATACATGCCCAGGATCGTCAGCAAGATCGTCGTATAGAAGCGCCAGAGCAGCAGCATCGTCACCTGATGCCCCGCCCCGAAGTCGCCCGCGAATCCCGACAAAAAGGCGACCTCGATGCCGCCGCCGCCCGACGGCAACGGCACGACGAGCGGAGCGTGAATGAGCGCGAGCGATCCAAAGAACATTACGCCGAACGGCGGCGCATCGGGGTGGCCCCACGCGAGTGCCGGCAGAATCAGGGCGCGCGCGGAGAGACTCACCGCGGTCAGTAACGCGCCCGCGAACAACACCCACCACGGCGCGCGGCGCACGTGCGCTAGTGCCACCCGCCATTGCCGCCGCACGCGATGCCGGATCGCACCCGGCCGCACCAGCCGCTGCAGCGTCCAAACCACGATTAGCGCGACGAGCGCGATGAGCTCGAAGCCGAGCAGATCGCGGGCGAGGCTGTGACTCAGGAAGCGGTCGGCAGCCTGGCTCCAATCCGGGACATAGTAGGCGGCGAGCGACAGCGCCACGATTCCGAACACCGGCCATTCCGCAGCGACCTCCACGCCCAGCGCGACCAGCGCCATCACGACACGTAACCCCGACCAGGTCATGCCGAGAAACCGCGCCGGCTCTCCGCCCAACCGATTCGGGGTGAGGGTGGACGCCGCTTCCCCGTAGAGATTGAGGCGCAACGCGTCCATGAACGAGAGGCGGCCGCCGGACGCCCAGGTGGCCAATTGAATGCGGCCCGCGCGGGCCGCGCAGTCGATGCCCAGCAGCAGAATGGCGAGAACGTGATTAATCAGAGCAGTCGCCGAGGGGGTAAAGGAACCCGCAATTGGGGCACGGATTCTTACAGCCCCACGGTTTCGGCCGGACTTCCGCCCCGCATCGCATGCAGCGCGGAGTTTTAGACGATCCGGTGGACGCCGGTGAGGAAGGGATTCGCGGCGCGCTCGCGTCCGATGGTGGTTTCGGGTCCATGACCGCTGTACACGATGGTATCATCGGACAGCGAGAGCAACTCACGCTCGATGCTGCCGATGAGCGTTTCGAAGTCCGCGCCCGGCAGGTCGGTCCGTCCGATCGACCCGGCGAACAACACGTCGCCCGTGAACGCGACGCCAGGTCCGAGCAGGCAGACGCTGCCGGGGGAATGACCCGGCGTGTGCCGGATATCCAAGCTCAGCTGGCCGACGCGCAGCCGCTGGCCGGGCACCATCTCCGCGTCGGGCGCCGGCAGCGGGCCTCCCTCCGGCTGGGCGAGCCCGAACCACGCCACCTGGTCCGGCACGGCGTCGTAGAGCGGCCGGTCCGCGGGATGGAGCCAGATCGATGCGCCCGTCTCGCTCGCCACGCGCGCCACGCCCAGGACGTGATCGAGGTGCGCGTGCGTCAGCCAGATCGCGACGGGTCGGGCGCCCGTTTCCTCCACCTTGTGCAGGATCAACCCGGCCTCTTCCCCCGGATCGATGATGGCGCATTCACGCGCCTGCTCATCGACGACGAGGTAGCAGTTCTCCGCAAACACGCCGTTGGGAATCTGGACGACCTTCATTTCCGGGCCATGACCTTGCCGTCGGTTTCGCGCAGCGACTTGAGGTATTTCTCGACGGCGATGGCCGCGGTCGTGGCATCTCCGACTGCGGTGGTGATCTGGCGCGTCACCTGACTGCGCACGTCGCCGGCGGCAAACAGTCCGGCCATCGAGGTCATCATTTTGTTGTCGGTTATCAGGTAGCCGCCCGCGTCATGGTCGACGTGGCCGTCCACGAGCTGCGTATTGGGGTGGAACCCCGCAAAAATGAAGACGCCCCCAACGTCGAGATTGGAGCGTTTGCCCGTGGTCTTGTTGTCCAACACCGCGTGGGTGACGCCCTTCTCGTTGCCGGCGATCTCCGGAACGACCGTGTTGCGGATGACGTCGATTTTGGGATTGGCAAAGGCCCGTTCCTGCAGGATCCTCGAGGCGCGGAACTCCTCGCGGCGATGCACCAGCGTCACCTTGCTGGCATAGCGCGTCAGATAATCGGCCTCTTCCACCGCGGCATCGCCACCGCCGACGACCGCGAGATGCTCACCCTTGAAGAACGCGCCGTCGCAGACCGCGCAGTAGGAGACGCCTTTACCGGCGTACTCCTTTTCGCCGGGCACGCCGAGCTTCACCGGCGTGCCGCCAGCGGTGAGGATGACCGCCTGACTGTGATAGCTGTTGCCGCGGGCCGTTTCGACCTCGAACCAGCCATCCGCTGCTCGGCGAATGCGGTCCACCGTATCGGTAACGATCTCGGCGCCGAACTTCTTGGCGTGCTCGGTCATCTTCTGCGCGAGCTCCCACCCCTTGATGCTCTCGAAGCCGATGTAGTCTTCGATGAGGTCGGTATTGAGCAGCTCGCCGCCCGGTGCCCCGCGCTCGATGGTCACGGCCTTGAGCATGCCCCGGCCGGCATACAACGCGGCGCATAGGCCCGCGGGACCGGCACCGACGATGATGACGTCATAGATGAGTGCGACACGCTTAGTCATGCGCGATGAATTCCAATCGTGGGGGGTTCCCCTCCCCCGCGAGGGCGCGCGCCAGTTGCGCGCGAAAGTCCACCATTTCGTATTCGATCTCGGGTTGCGGCGGTCCGGCCAGCTTCTCCAGTGCTGCCGCTCCAACCACGACCGTGCCGTGGCGGTTCCCGCGGGCGCGATGCAGCAGGGCCGCGGCTGCCTGGATAAAACCCTGCCAGACCCGTGCTTCGCTCTCCTTAATAATAGAACGCCACACTGTTTCCAACGCCTCGTGGGCTAACCAGTACTCGCCGGAGTTGAACAGCTGCCGGGCGTGCTCTAAGTATCGCTGCCGCTCGTCAGGATTCATGTCCGTGGTGCGTGGTACGTGGTGCGTGGACCGGCGAGCATTCCCACGCACCACTCACAACACACCCAGTGTCAGGAGATTCAGCGCTCCGTGGCAACTCGAGATCGTTCCCACCAGGATCTCGACGGGCTCGCCGCCCGCCCCGGCTTCTTCCACGAGCCGATCACCGGCGCGCACGGCATCCGCCGAGAACATGCCGACGCCGAACACCTGGTGCTTGCAGACGAATAGCGCCGGACCGGCGACGTGCAGCCGCTGGGCCAGCTCACGGACCGAGTCCGACATCTCCCACGTGCGCGGCGCACCGATCGCGGGACAGAGCGCGGGCTCGATGCAGTGCGTCGGGCAGATCCAGTCGGCCCAGGAGACGTAGCGCGTGTGGTCGAGACCTTCAGTCGATCGATCGTATGGCGTCGGAACCGTGCCGGGCACCGGCTCGGCGGAGATGCGCCGCGTGGGCCAGCGCTCGCGCGCGCGCCGGAGCACCCATTCGAACATGAGATGAGGCATGTGGGGAGAAGGGACGATCTGATCATCACGTGCGTGGTGCGTGGTGCGTGGTGCATCGGGTAGCCATGCATCGAAGAACGTCGACCATTCCCTGCTTACAAACTCGCGATCGCGCGCTTCACCAAGCTCGCGACGTGCCTGGCAATCCGGGTTCCGGTCGACGACGATCACGGTGCGGTAATCGGTCTTGCCGCGCGCCTTGGCTTTCGCGAGTTGCGACGCGTAGAACGTGCCGTAGCAGCCCCCACCGACCACGACGACGTCTCTCAGCGGATGAGTCTCCCTCCGTCGACCACGAGGATGGTTCCTGTGGCGTAATCGGTGCCGCTCAACAGAAATCGCACGGCGGCCACCACGTCCGCCGGCGCGCCGAGGCGATTGAGCGGCGTCGTTTCGCGGATGTGGTCTCGCGCCTTGTCGTCCCACTCGTCGGGCAGCAGCACCGCCCCGGGGGCGACGGCATTGACCGCGATGTCGGGCGCGAGCGCGCGGGCCAGGCCCTTGGTCAGCATCACGACGCCCGCCTTGCTGACGCAGTGTGGCACGTAGGCCGGCCACGGCTCGAGACCTGCCACGTCGGCGATGTTGACGATCTTGCCCTTGGCGCGCCGCAGGTACGGAATCGCGCCCTGCGAGACGAAGAACATGGCGCGCAAGTTGAGATCGAGCGTCTCATCCCAGCTCTCGGGTGTTACGTCCTCGACATTCTGGCGCACCATGATCGCCGCGGCATTGACCACGACATCGAGACGGTTGAGGGAGCGGGCCGCTTGATCCGCCAGCCCGCGCGCCACCCCGGGGTCGCGCAAGTCTCCGTGAATCAATGCAGCTTGGCGGCCCGCGGCGCGAACGGCGGTCGCCGTCTCTTCCGCTCCCTGCTTGGAGCCGTGGTAATGCACGGCCACGTCGCACCCGGATTGGGCCAGCCCGACCGCGATTGCCTGCCCGACGCGGCGCCCCGCTCCAGTCACCAGCGCCGTCGTGCCTTCGAGCCGCACTAGTACGCTTTCCCGGTGATGGGGACGATCTGTCCGGTGATCGCGCTGGCCTCGTCACTCGCCAGGAAGAGCACCGTGTTGACCACCTCGTCCAGCTCGACGAGCGGCGCCTTGGAGTCTTGCAGCTGTGCGAGATTGTCAGCGGTCCGTACGGTCGCGGGCGCGACCGCGTTCACGCGAATCCCGGCGTCGCGATATTCCCGCGCCAGCTCCCGGGTCAGCCCCGCCACCGCGGACTTGGCCGCGCTGTAGGCCGACATGTGCATCAACGAGCGCACGACGGCGATCGATGCAAAGTTGACGATCGCGCCGCCGCCCCGCGCCAGCAGCGGCGGGATCGCCGCCTGGCACATGAAGAATGCGGTCTTGAAGTTGACGGCGAGCTCCCGATCGAGCGCCTCGGGCTGTACCTCGGTAAACGGCCCAAAGCTGAAGAATCCTCCCGCGACGTTCACCAGGATGTCGAGGCCGCCGAACTGCGACTGCACGGCGGCGGCGGCCGCCTGCGCCGCCTCGGGCTGCGTAAGATCTCCCGCGGAGGCCTTGGCGGCGATGCCGTCGGCCGCAAACTCCTTGACCCGGTCGGCGAGACCGACCGCGTTGACATCCGCGAGCAACAGCTTGGCGCCGGCGCGCCCCAGTCCCCGGGCCACGGCGTGCCCGATCTGTCCGACGCGCCCGACTCCGGTGACGAGGGCGACCTTCCCGTGGAGATCAGCGGGCACGGACGACGTCATCGACCGGGGGCGCACCGCGCTGCGCGAAGTGCACCGTGCCGTCGCGCCCGATGACGTACACGGTCCGCTGGATACCCTTGCCGTCGTCCTTCAAGGCGTTGTACGCCGCCGCAATCGCGCGGTCGGGATCGGAGAGCAGCGGAAAATTGAACTTGAATTTCTCGACGTAGCTCTTGTGACTGTCCACGCTTGCCGGGTTCACGCCCAGCGGCTGCATCTTGGCTGCGTTGAATTTGTCGATCTCATCGCGCACGGCGGAGAGTTGGCGGTTTCAGCCGGGGGTGTTGTTGCCCGGATAGAAGACGAGCGCTACCGGCCCGCTCTTGAGCAGATCCGCCAGCGCGTAGGTGCGGCCGTCCGACGCCGCGGCGGTGAACTGCGGCGCCTTGCTGCCGACCGCCAACGGTTCGCTCATGGCCTCTTCCTCGCGTTGAGCCCGAGCCGGTGCTCGAGCTGCTGCAGCCATACGTCCGGGACCTTCATGCCGCCGAGCGGCGCGTGCGATTCACCGTACTCACTCTCGCCGTGCCAGTCCGATCCGCCGGTGATGCCAAGTCCCAAGCGCTCGGCGACGCGCATGAGGCGCTGCTCAAGGGCGGGAGGATGGCTGGGGTGGCGGACCTCGATGCAGTCGAGTCCCTGGTCCTGAAAGACTCGCAGTTGGGCTTCGGTGCCATGGTCGCCGAGGTGGGCCGCGGCGGTCAACCCGCCGACGTCGTGCACGAGCGCCGTGACTTCGGCGAGCTTGGGAAGTGGCTTCCCGACGTAGGCCGCGCGGCCCCGGCCCAGATAGCGGCGAAAGGCGTCGGTGATGTCGTCGCAGGCGCCGCAATCGACGAGCGCGCGGGCCACATGCGGGCGGCCCAGGGCGCCGCCGTCTCCGCCGACGAGCTGCGACTGCACGTCCTCCAGGTCGATGTCCACGCCGAGATCCTGCAGTTTGGCGACGATCTGCTCGCCCCGGCGGCGCCGAGCGGCCCGCGTATCCCGCAGGAAAGTCTGGAGCGGCTCGCTGTCGGTCGGGAGAAACAGCGCCAGCACGTGCAGCTCGCCCCAGGGCGCCCGCACGCTGAACTCGCAGCCGGGGATCACGCGAATGCCGAGTTTGGTCCCTTCGCGCGCCGCATCCGCGACGCCGTCGGTGGTGTCGTGGTCAGTCAGCGCGATCGCGGCGAGATCCACCGCGTGGGCGCGGCGCGCCACTTCAATCGGCTCACACGCCCCGTCGGATGCCGTGGAATGGCAGTGCAGATCAATGTGCGGCGTACGAGACCTCGGGTGCGGTCCAGGCGGGCTGCGACTGGCGGAAGAGCTCGAGCAGATCCCGGTCGGAC
>WNGI01005331.1_pt1 | contig 11565 bp, 12 predicted proteins | sample 5400621 | NCBI WGS metagenome assembly WNGI01 (sample SAMN13153374, study PRJNA577476) | soil metagenome | isolation source: 20 cm soil or saprolite under Garry oak tree replicate 1 | place: USA:California | collected 2016-06-15
TGCTCCCCGCGCGGCGACGCGCCGGGCTTCGTCCGCGTTCATGACGAGAAGACGCTGCTCGTACCCGACCGGCGTGGGAATAACCGCATCGATAGCCTGCGCAATATCTTGCAGGACCCGCGGGTCGCGCTCCTGTTCCTGATCCCGGGCTGTGGTGAGACCATCCGCGTCAACGGCCGCGCTGCGATCTCGACCGATCCGGAGCTGGCGCAAGGCTTCATCGTCAACGGCAAGAGCCCGCGCGCCGTGCTCGTTGTTTCCGTCGACCGCGTCTTCTTTCAGTGCTCGAAGGCGATCGTGCGCTCGCAGCTGTGGGATTCATCGCGCCACGTCGATCGCAAGAGCCTGCCGAGCAATGGCACGATTCTGGCCGAGTTGACCAACGGCCAACTCGGCGGCGAGGCTCACGACCGCGCCGCGCCCGAGCGCTTGAAAGCCACACTGTACTGAGGCGCGCCGCCCTGACGCAGTCATTCGGCGACTGATTCGCCCGGCCATCCGCATGCATGTAGTAAATGCCGCATGTGCGGCGGCACGGGCGCGGTGACGCGAATCGGCGCGCGGTTGTTGTAAAGCGGCACCACGACTTCGCGTGCATGCAGGTATAGGCCGGGACCTCCCGTCCGCGGAGCGGACCCATAGACGCTATCGCCGATGATCGGCCATCCCATGGCAGCGCAGTGTACGCGCAGCTGATGGGTGCGGCCGGTGAGCGGCTCGAGCGCGAGCCAGCTGAGGTGAGGCGAATTGTTGGGCCCGGGAATAGACTTCGTCCGTCCCATCACTCTCCATGTGGTGACCGCCGGCTGACCGGTGGGATCGTGCTTCATCCACCAGCCGCGCGTGGCGTCCTTGCGGCCGAGGGGAAGGTCGATGCGGCCCTCGTCCTGCGTCGGTCCGCCCGCGACCACTGCCCAATAGCTCTTGCCGACGCGTCCGTTCTTGAACAGCCGCCCGAGCGCCGCCAGCGCCTTGCGATGGCGGCCGAGCACAAGACAGCCGGAAGTGTCGCGATCGAGCCGATGCGCCAGCGCAGGCGGGCGCGGCAACCCGAAACGCAGCGCGTCGAAATAGTCTTCCAGACTCTCGCCGCCTTTAGGCCCCCTGTGAACCGCCAAACCCGCCGGCTTGTCGATCACCAGCATCAGGCCGTCGCGATAGATGAGCCGAGCTACTATCTCTTCCGCGGTCATGATCACTTACCAAGCTTGGGCGAAACCGCTATCACGACCGTCATCTCCAGCGAACCGGAAGACTATGAACGATCAGCCGGAAGAGAAACAAAGTTGGTGGCAGCGGCTCAGCGGAGGTCTCAAGCGCACCTCGGCTTCGATCGGCGGCGCTGTCGCCGATCTTGTCGCCAAGCGCAAGCTGGACCAAGTGATGCTCGAGGAGATCGAGGATGTGTTGATTCGCGCCGATCTCGGCATCGAGAGCGCAGCGAAGATCGCCGCTGCGGTGGGCGAAGGGCGCTACGACCAGTCGATCACCGCCGATGAGGTGAAATCGGTTGTCGCGGCTGAAGTGGAAAAGGTGCTCACCCCGGTGGCCAAGCCGCTCGGGATCGGCGAGGCAAAGCCTTTCGTCGTGCTCGTCGTTGGCGTCAACGGCTCCGGCAAGACGACGACCATCGGCAAGTTCGCGGCCAAGTTGCGCGCCGACGGCCGCTCGGTCATGCTTGCCGCCGCGGATACGTTCCGCGCAGCCGCCATCGATCAGCTCAATATCTGGGGCGGGCGCACCGGCGCTTCGGTCATCGCGCGCGCGCCGGGCGCCGATGCCGCTGGCGTCGCTTTCGATGCGCTCACCGAAGCGCGCGGCGAGGAGATCGACGTGCTGCTCGTCGACACCGCCGGCCGCCTGCAGAACAAGGCGGTACTGATGGATGAGCTGCAGAAGATCGTGCGCGTGATGCAGAAGGTCGATCGGACGGCGCCGCATGCCGTTCTCTTGGTGCTCGATGCCACGGTCGGGCAGAACGCGCTCTCCCAGGTCGAGGTTTTTCGCGACCTTGCCGGCGTGACTGGGCTCGTGATGACCAAGCTCGACGGCACCGCTCGTGGCGGCATCTTGGTCGCCATTGCGGCGAAATACGGCTTGCCGGTCCATTTCATCGGCGTGGGTGAAGGCGTCGACGATCTCGCGCCGTTCTCGGCCAAGGATTTCGCACGGGCGATCGCGGGAGTTGATTAAAATCGCTCGGCAATGAAGGTCCGATGGCAATTGCCTTGCGGCGGCGCTAAATGAGCGGCCATGAACCCGAAAGATCGGCGGCTCAATCCTCTCCCCAAGCTTGTGCTCGACCTCGGGCCGTTGCTGCTGTTCTTCCTCGCCAATTCGCGTCCAGCGCTGTTCTTGCCGCTGGTGTCGCCGCTCCTGCCCGGGGACATTGCGTCCGATCAGCGCACCGGCATCTTCGTCGCGACCGCCGTATTCATGGTCGCCGTGGTGGTCGCGCTCGCGGTGTCGTATGCGCTCACGCGGCATCTACCCGCCATGCCGCTTGTCACCGCGGTGATTGTGCTCGTGTTCGGCTCGCTGACGCTCCTGCTGCACGATGAGCACTTTATCAAGCTCAAACCCACCATCATCTATCTGTTATTTGCCGCCGTGCTGCTCGGCGGGCTCGCCGTCGGTAAGCCGCTACTCGGGATGGTTTTCGATTCGGTCTTCCATCTCACCGAGGAGGGTTGGCGCAAGCTGACCTTGCGCTGGGCGCTGTTCTTCTTCGCGCTTGCGATTCTCAACGAGATCGTCTGGCGCTCGCAGTCAACCGACGTTTGGGTCAGCTTCAAGGTGTTCGGTGTAGTGCCGCTCACTTTCGCTTTCGCCGCCTTGCAATATCCGCTGTTGACGAAGTACGCCGCGCCCGAGAAAGCCGAAGAGCGATGATTATGGATGGGCGAGTGCCTTCTCGATGGCGGGTTTCAGAGCGGCCTCGAGATTATCTGGCGTTACCGGTCCGATCAGCTTGTAGGCGATGCGGCCGTCGCGCCCGAGGACGAACGTTTCGGGCACCCCGTACACTCCCCATTCGATGGCCGCGCGGCCGTTGCCGTCGGTCCCGTTGGCTGCAAACGGATTGCCGTACCGGCCGAGAAAGCGCCGCGCATTGTCCGGCTGGTCCTTGTAATTCATTCCGACAACGTTCACGCGCGGGTCCGCCGCGACCGTCATGAGCAGCGCCGCTTCCTCCCGGCAAGGCACGCACCACGAGGCCCACACATTGAGCACCGTGACGCGGCCTTGAAACTCCGCACTGTTGAGGCCGGGCACCGCCTTGCCGTCGCGCTCGAGGCCGGGAAGCGGCGGCAGATCGGTCCGTGGGGCCGGACGTCCGATCAGGGCCGAGGGGATGCGCGAAGGATCGCCGGCGCCGAGCCGCAATACGAACAATGCGGCGAGCGCGAGGAACGCAACGAGCGGCACCAGCACGAGCATGCGGCGTCGCCACGCGCCCGCATCTTTTTCGACTACGCCGCTCTCCATCAATTCACCACTTCTCCCCGTCACCGCGTTGCGAGCGACGCGTAATGCCCTGCGCTTCGAAGTCGTCGAGCATGCGGGTCAAATGTCGGCGATCGAGCAGGATCCACGCGACGAGTCCGGCCACGATTGCGATCGCGGCGGCATAGGCGGTCACGATAAATGCGGCATGCGGACCGAGGTGCATCATGATGGGCCTGCGCGGATGCCGGCCTGCAGCATCATCAGCGTGCGCACTCGCCGCCGCATGATCTCGTTGCGCATCGCCGCCAGGTGCAACGTCACAAACAACAGCGTGAATGCAACAGCCATGACGATGAGTGGTCCGAGAATCGCAGGATGGATCGTCGGTCCGCCAAGGCGCAGCACCGAGGCCGGCTGGTGCAGCGTGTTCCACCAGTCCACCGAGAACTTGATGATCGGGATATTGATCGCGCCCACGAGCGTCAGTACCGCGGCCGCCCGCGCCGCCTGCGTCGGGTCGTCGATGGTGCGCCATAATGCGAGCATGCCGAGATACATCAGAAACAAGACCAGCACGGAGGTTAGCCGCGCATCCCAGACCCAGTAGGTTCCCCACATCGGCCGGCCCCACAGCGAGCCGGTGACGAGGCACATCAGCGTGAACGCCGCACCGATCGGGGCTGCGGCCTTGGCAGCGACGTCGGCGAGCGGATGGCGCCAGACCAGCGTGCCCAGCGCGGCCGCGCTCATCAGTACCCAGCCGAAAATGCCGAGCCATGCGGCCGGCACGTGAACGAACATGATCTTCACCGTCGCGCCCTGCTGATAATCATCGGGCGCGAGGAAGACCTGGCTGATGCCGACGGCAAACGCCAGCACCGTCGCCGCGGAAAGCCAAGGCAACGCGCGGCTGGTGAGAGCCACGAAGCGGGACGGATTGGCAAGCTCGATCAGGGTCATGTCTGTGCGTCGTTCCCAGTTGTGCCCTGTGCCGGCGGCAGTGCAGCGAGCCCTTCGCTCACCATCATGTCGTTCAATATCGCGCTTATTCCAGCCCTTGCCGCAGCGCGATGGCGGCGGCCAGCGGGCCGATGACGAGGCTTACCAGCGTCAGCGCACACAGAATACTAAACGGCGCCCCGAACGGGACCGGCCCGACGATGGCGGCGTTCGAGGCGGCGACGCCGAAGATCAGCACGGGAATAGTCAACGGCAGGACGAGAATCGCAAGCAGGAGACCGCCGCGCCGCACTGCAACCGTGAGAGCTGCTCCGATAAGGCCGATGAAGGTCAGCGCCGGCGTCCCTGCGAGCAAGGTGACCGCGACCGCCCCGGTTGCCTTCGGGTCGAGGTTGAGAAGGAGCCCGAGCAGCGGCGCTGCGATGACGAGCGGGAGGCCCGTGGTGAGCCAGTGCGCGAGCGCTTTGGCGGAAACCGCGAGCTCGAGCGGGACCCGCGCTGTCAGGATCAAGTCGAGCGAGCCATCCTCGTGATCGATCGCAAGCAGGCGGTCGAGGGCGAGCAGGCTCGCGAGCAGTGCCCCGAGCCAGAGGATCGCGGGCCCCATGCGCGCGAGCAGGGCGAGGTCGGGGCCGATGGCGAACGGCACCAGCGTCACGACGAGCAGAAAGAATAGGACGCCGATCAATGCGCCGCCGCCCACCCGCACGGCGAGCCGCAGGTCGCGGACGAGGAGCGCGCCGAGCGCCGTCATAACTGGGTCCGTTGATCCGGCTGCTGCCCCAGGCGCAGTTCCTGTGCCCCATCCAATCCGATCGGGCCGTGGCTGGCCGCGAGAACGAGTCCGCGGCCGGCGAGATGGGCACGCATGAGCTCGGTCAGCATCGCTTGCGCTTCGCTATCGAGCGCAGACGTCGGCTCATCGAGGAGCCAGATGGGCCGCTCGATCGCGATCAGACGCGCAACCGCAAGGCGGCGCCGTTGTCCGGCGGACAGATAGGCCGCGGGCACGTGCGCGAGCCGGTGAAGGCCGACGGCGGCAAGGGCAACGTCGCCCTTTTGCGCGTCAGCGCCCAAAAGCGCCGCCCAGAAGCCGAGATTCTCCCGCACCGACAGCGACGGCTTCAGTGCGTCTTGATGTCCGAGATAGTGCGCTTGCTCGCCGATGGTCAGTTCCAAATCGCAGCCCTCGAGCTCGATCCGGCCCTGCTGCGGCCGCACCAGGCCAGCGACCAAGCGCAATAGGGAGGATTTGCCCGCGCCGTTGGGGCCCGTCACCAGGAGCGCTTCGCCCGCGCCGACCGTAAAAGCGACCCCGCGAAAGACCTCCCGGCCCCCTCTAACGCAGGTGAGATCGGAACCTACGAGCCGCATCACCTGCGGGCTCCCGGCGCGCGTCCGTAAGGACATAGGCTTTCCCGGAAGTTCCCCGGGCTCCCCGTTCGATTGGCTGCCTCTCTTGCCGGGACTGGAAGCGGAAAAACCCTGATTTCTATGCCCATGTCGTTGGCGAGCGTCGATTTTCTGGAACGGCACAAAAAAAGACCCTATAAGCCATCGTCCCGCGCCCCCTATCAACCCGCGCTGGACTCACGACCGGTGACGGGGAAGCGCTTCCGGTAGATTCCTACCGTTCGAGCCGCTCCTCTCCCGGTTGGATGGGACTAGATCACGATGACCTCACTCGACAGCTTTCGCTGCTGCAAACCCCTCAAGGTGGGCAGCAAGACCTACGCCTATTACAGCCTGCCGACCGCCGAGAAGAACGGACTCAAGAGCATCTCGCGGCTCCCGTTCTCAATGAAGGTGCTGCTGGAAAATCTGTTACGCAACGAAGATGGCCGCTCGATTACCAAGGAAGACATCCAGGCGGTTGCGCAGTGGCTTAAAACCAAGACGTCAGAACGCGAGATCGCCTTTCGTCCCGCGCGCGTGTTGATGCAGGACTTCACCGGCGTGCCGGCGGTAGTGGATCTCGCCGCGATGCGCGACGCTATGAAGATGCTCGGCGGCGATCCGAAGAAGATCAATCCGCTCGTTCCGGTCGATCTCGTCTGCGATCACTCGGTGGCGGTCACGTTCTTCGGCAGCAACAGCGCGGTCAAGAAGAACGTCGAAGAGGAATACCGGCAGAACCGGGAGCGGTACGAATTCCTCAAATGGTCGCAGAAATCGTTCGACAACTTCCGCGTCGTGCCGCCTGGCACCGGCATCTGCCACCAAGTCAATCTGGAATATTTGTCGCAGACGGTGTGGAGCAAGAAGGACAAGGTCAAAATCGACGGCAAGCCGGTCGTGATGGATGTGGCCTATCCGGATACATTGGTGGGCACCGATTCGCACACCACGATGGTCAATGGTCTCGCCGTGCTGGGCTGGGGCGTCGGCGGCATCGAGGCCGAAGCTGCCATGCTCGGCCAGCCCTATTCGATGCTGTTGCCGGAGGTGATCGGCGTTAAGCTCAACGGCAAACTCAAGGAGGGGGTGACTGCGACCGATCTCGTGCTCACCGTCACCCAGATGCTGCGCAAGCGCGGCGTCGTCGGCAAGTTTGTCGAATTTTTCGGCCCGGGGCTCGCCAATCTGTCGATCGCCGATCGAGCCACCATCGGCAATATGTCGCCGGAATACGGCGCGACCTGCGGCTTCTTTCCCGTCGATGACGACACGCTGAGATACCTTGCGGATACCGGCCGGCCGGCCGCACAGGTCGCCTTGGTCGCGGCCTATACCAAGGCGCAGGGGATGTTCCGCACCAAGTCGACGCCGGATCCGATCGTCACCGATGTGCTCAAGCTCGAATTGTCGCAGGTCGAGTCTTCGCTCGCCGGACCCAAGCGCCCGCAGGACCGCGTCGCGCTCAAGGACGTCAAGGCGGGATTCGCTCTGGCAATGGAGAAAGAGTTCAATAAGGGCGGCGACGGAGGCAAAGAGATCTTCGATCTGCATCCCTCGCTCGCCACGTCCCTCGACAAGAATTTCTCCAAGGCCGGTCCACCCAAGCGGGTGCCGGTCCAAGGCCGCCCGCACGATCTTGGCCACGGCGACGTGGTCATTGCCGCCATCACCTCCTGCACCAACACGTCGAACCCGAGCGTGATGGTTGGAGCGGGGCTGCTTGCGCGCAAGGCGGTGACGAAAGGCTTGACGGTCAAGCCGTGGGTGAAGACCTCACTCGCGCCGGGTTCGCAGGTCGTCGCCGACTACCTCGAAAAGTCCGGGCTGCAGAAGGACCTCGACAAGCTTGGCTACAATCTCGTCGGGTTCGGCTGCACCACCTGCATCGGCAATTCCGGTCCGCTCGCGCCCGAGATTTCCAAGGCGATCAACGATAAGGATCTCGTCGCCGCCGCCGTGCTCTCCGGCAACCGCAACTTCGAAGGTCGCGTCAATCCCGACGTGCGTGCCAACTATCTCGCCTCGCCGCCGCTGGTCGTTGCCTATGCGCTCGCGGGCTCGATGTATTCCGATCTCGTGAAGCAGCCCCTCGGGATGGACAAGAAGGGCAAAAAGGTCTTCCTCAAGGACATCTGGCCATCCAGTCGCGAGATCAACGGCGTCATTCGCAAGACGCTGAGCAAGCAGATGTTCACCAAGGAATACGCCGACGTCTTCAAGGGCGATTCCAACTGGCGCGGCATCAATGTGAAGGGAGGATTGACTTACAATTGGGATAAAAAGTCCACTTACGTGCAGAACCCGCCCTATTTCGTCGGCATGGGGCGACATCCGACTCCGCTTACCGACATCGTCGATGCGCGGGTGCTCTGTCTCCTGCTCGATTCCATCACCACCGACCACATCTCGCCGGCTGGCTCGATCAAGATCGATTCCCCGGCCGGCAAGTACCTCCTCGAGCACAAGGTGAAGCCTGCCGATTTCAATCAGTACGGCACCCGCCGCGGCAATCACGAAGTGATGATGCGCGGCACCTTTGCCAACATTCGTCTCAAGAACCAGATGGTGCCGGGGGTCGAAGGCGGCGTGACCATCCATCACCCATCACGCCAGCGCATGTCGATCTACGATGCCGCCATGCGTTACAAGAACGACAGGGTTCCGCTCGTCGTTTTCGCCGGCAAGGAGTATGGCAGCGGATCCTCGCGCGATTGGGCGGCCAAGGGACCCAGTCTGCTCGGGGTGCGCGCGGTGATCACTCAGTCGTTCGAGCGCATCCATCGCTCCAACCTCCTCGGCATGGGCGTGCTGCCGCTCTGCTTCGAGGAAGGCACGTCCTGGCAGTCGCTCGGACTCAAGGGCGATGAGCAGGTGACAATCCGCGGGCTGCATGGCGAGATCAAGCCGCGCCAGCGCATGATCGCCGAGATCGTGGCCGCCGATGGCGGGCTCAAGCGCGTCCCGCTCGTGTGCCGCATCGATACGCTGGACGAGCTGGATTATTTCAAGCACGGTGGCATTCTGCACTACGTTCTTCGGCACCTAGTGCCGGCCTAGACCGCCGTCGGCTCACCTCGAATTGAGTGGCGGGTGATCGCACGGTTGCCTATGAGTCCGCCGTGGGGGGCAAAACGGAACTGGCCTAGCGCAGCGGGAAAGGATCGCGATGGTACGTCATTGCCTGGCCTACGCGGCGGTGGTCATTTGTTCCTCCATGGCGCCGCATTCCTCCGCCCAGGCCGAGCCGCGCGCCGTCATCGAGTTGTTCACGAGTCAAGGCTGTTCATCCTGCCCGCCGGCCGATCAGCTGCTTGGCCAGTTGACGGCTGATCCTTCTCTCGTTGCGGTCAGCGTGCCCGTTGACTACTGGGACTATCTCGGCTGGAGAGACACGCTCGCCGATCCCCGCAACACCGCCCGCCAGAAGGCCTACGCGCATGCGCGCGGCGACGGTCAGGTGTACACGCCGCAGGTGGTGGTGAACGGGACCCTGCACGCGCTTGGCAGTGACAAGGCTGCGATCGAGCTTGCCATTGCCGCGAGCCTGAAGAACGGCGCGATGTCATTGGTGCCGACGCTTACGCTCGCCGACGGGCGGCTCAATGTCACCGTCCCTGACGTCATGGATGCTCGCACGAGCGGAGAAGTCTGGTTGTTCGGACTGGTCAAGGCCGCCACTATCACCATCGCGCGCGGCGAGAATAAAGGCCGCACGATCACCTATCACAATGTCGTGCGGCGCTGGATCAAGCTCGGCGAATGGACCGGCAAGGCGAATTCCTGGAGCGTCCCAGTGCAGACGCTCAAGGGCACGAACGTCGACGAAGCCGCCGTCCTGGTGCAGAGCGGCACGACAGAAAAGCCCAAGGCAATTCTTGGTGCGGCGCTGGCGGCGATGCACTAGATCGCCACTGTAAGGCTTGTGCGCCTCCGTCCTTGTCGTCGGCCATCGCGGCGGCCAAGAAAAAAGGCCGGCATGGGCCGGCCCGAAAGTCACTGAACCTTACACTGACTCCAACTGCACTGAGGACTCTCAACTGCACTGAGCGGGCCCGATCCAACCTGGAACTCCGGGGGGCTGGGGGCTGAAGAATCCGGCGCTCGAAGGCAAGACCGGGCCCTGAGGCAACGATCTTCTCCTTCCCATTCCAGCTTGGCGCGTGCTTGGCCGCAATTTGGCAGCATTATGATTCCACTAACGAATCTGTGATGATCGCTCCTCACGATGTCGCGGTCGCGTGACGGCGCGCCGGCGGCATTCATTCCCTCTTGCCGATGCTTGCATCCGGCGCGATCATTGCTGTCCCGATCTTTCACACGGAGGCGCTGGATGAGCTACGGCGATACTGAGCCGAGCGAGTTCCACGGGGGCGAGGCCGCTCTGTCCTTCGCCCCCGCAAACCGAGTGACTTTCGACCGGCGCGAACTCAACCGCATTTTCGGCCTGTATGGTCGCAAGGTTGCCGCCGGCGAATGGCGCGACTACGCCATCGACTTCCTCAAAGACCGCGCGGTGTTTTCCGTGTTTCGCCGCGCCGCGGAAGTTCCGGTCTACCGTATCGAGAAAAGGCCGAAGCTCCCGCGCCGGCAGGGCGCATACAGCGTGATCTCGGCGACCGGCCTGATCGTGCGCCGGGGTCACGAGCTCGATCCCGTGCTGCGGGCCATCGATCGGTCGGTCAGCCTCGTGGCGCCCTGACTGCGGGCGCAGTTGGCGGCAGCTCGGTCGCGCCGGGCCCCAGCGGCCGCTGCATCAACACGCTGTCGAGCCAACGGCCGAACTTGAAGCCGACATTGTCGAATGTGCCGATCATGCGGAAGCCGGCGGCGCGGTGCAGCTCGACGGAGGCGACATTGGCGGAATCCCCGATCACCGCGACCATTTGCCGGAACCCGCCCATTTCGGCCTCGGCGATCAGCCGCTCGAGCAACGCGCGGCCTATTCCGCGGCGCTGGGACGCCGGCGCGACATAGATCGAATCCTCCACGCTCCAGCGATAAGCCGGACGCGCGTGATAGGGGCCGGCATAGGCGTAGCCCATGATCTCGCCGTCGAGCTCCGCCACGAGATAGGGATAGCCGCCGGCCCGCAGCGCCTCGTACCGGCGCGCCATTTCGCGCTCGTTGGGCGGCTCGATCTCGAACGATGCAGTACCGTGTCGGACCGCGCCATCGTAGATGCGCGTAATCGCTGCGAGGTCGCGCGGTTGGGCGGGGCGGATGGGGATAGCGGTCATCGACGAGAGGGCGCGCGGCGCAGATCGGAATAGGAATAATAGCTCCTTCGTCACGCGCTGTCCGGGCCCGCCGTGTAAACGCGACGGCGCCCCGGCTCATCGCCGGGGCGCCGCCTACTCAATCGGCGTTACGCTCGCTCAGCGACGGTCGCCGAGGAAGCGCAACAGGAACAAGAACAGGTTGATGAAGTCGAGGTAGAGCGAGAGCGCGCCCATCACCGCCTTGCGGCCGACGATGGTGCCGTCTTCCATCGGATCGTACATCTCCTTGATCCGCTGGGTATCGTAGGCGGTCAGGCCGGCGAAGCAGAGGACACCGATGGCGGAGATGACGAGGTCGAGCTGCGTGCTCTGCAAGAACATGTTGACCAGCAGCGCCAGGAAGATGCCAATCACACCCATCATCAGGAACGAGCCGATCGGGGAGAGGTCACGCTGCGTCGTGTAACCATAGAGGCTCAGCGCGCCGAAGGAGGCCGCCGAGATGAAGAATGTGCGGCTGATCGAGACGCCGGTATAG
>WNGI01013565.1_pt1 | contig 11565 bp, 12 predicted proteins | sample 5400621 | NCBI WGS metagenome assembly WNGI01 (sample SAMN13153374, study PRJNA577476) | soil metagenome | isolation source: 20 cm soil or saprolite under Garry oak tree replicate 1 | place: USA:California | collected 2016-06-15
TGATTCACTCTTTAATTACACTATTCTGGACGTTCATTTTGTATCTACGGTCTCTCAACTTCCGACCCGGCGAACACTTTCCTACTACTCCTAAGCCTCGGGGCGATAAACGACGGTCTGTGGTAGATCTCGAGGGTGGCGAGAGCCCCTGTGATCCACGATTAGATGGTCCATTTCTTTCATTCGATATACTCTGGAGCATATCTGACGTGTTTTTTCTAGCATCGCCTGCAACCCCACTCACACCGACGCCATGCTTCAGACGTGCAAGAGCTAGCACGCTATGCGCGTACACCCCGCCCAATGCAGATTCGACTCCTCGTAGGCCAGCCGTGACTTCTCGCTCTTCTGGGTCCTCCTTGTCATCCACCCGTACTAGCGGCGATGCCCGCATATCAGGAGATCCCATCGTCTGCGGGATTACTGCGGACCGCCGGCTTTCCGAGGGTTCCCTGTGTTCCTTTGCGACAGCCCCTAGTGCGCCCTCCGTGGAATCTATTCCTGACGGTATAACTATCGCCAACGCTCGACAATCTATCGTGGTACTCGAAGGTAGAGAAATCATGTCCGTACCAGAAAACAAAAGCCTGTCAAACTTTATTGTAAATCATCGAGACTCGAGATACGTCAATGCCAACAGGATCAAAGGTGTACTGCTCAAGGAACGCAATCCGTTGCCCTTCAAGTGTCTATCTCCTATGATGACGTTATCGCTAGGCGTTGCCCCTTCCAGCGATTTCCCTGCGACGAAGGCGCATAGAAGGGTGTCTACCGTAGCGGTTGCTTCGGAACTCCAGTTGTCCCGAACAGGGTCAAACATTTATATCTCGGAACAAGTTTCGGGTTGCCTTGAACGCTCTTGCTCTCTTGATCAGGGATTGTCACTGAAACAGCAGGGGGTGCCGGCCGTGACCCGATCCAAAGCCAAGGGCCGCGTCTCTGCTAGGCGTCCTGGGTCTTCAGGCTTGCCAATACGAGAACACAGGTCACGCACGAAAGGGATCACTTTTACTAGCCATATCACCGCATCCTTACTGCTCGCACCCCAAGACAAACCATCTGTGAATAAGAACACGAGTCCCCTCCAGTCGGCGAAAATACAAAGTGGATTGGGCACTGAAAACGGGATCTGGGACGTGTCTTTTGTGAAAAGAGTATTCTCAGTTATGAGAGCCGATGATGGTGAGCAGGACGGGCAAGACGCGCGGAATATCTTCAATCGTGAATCTGTCTGGGACTATCGCAAATCCTCGGCGCCCTCCGTGAAGCCCGTTTCTCAACGCTTTTCTCGGCCAGTCAAACTAGATAGGAATGACATCTTTGCAGCAGCGATAAAGAAGTCTCGCCGTGCCACAGCTAAAATCGCATCTATACCAACTGGCCGGGTTGAAGGATTGACGAAGGCTGCACCGAACAAACGCACTTCAAGATCCCGACACAAGAGTGCACTGTTTGGCCCAAGCCCATCTCCTTCTATACAATGCCAGCTTAGGAAGGAGATGATCAAGCGCCAGCGCAAACTGCGTCAAGAGACGATGGCTCGTGAATTAAACAAGTCAGGTGGCCCCAGCGAAAAGGCTCGAGAATCATACGATTGGCGCACGGAGGATTAACAGGTGGTTGGGGATTCGGTTAACAAGTAGATCTTCGATTTCACGTGTCATAATCACGCGTTCTTTTCACCCGAACAATACTTTACATGAAGGAGTGACATCTTTTTGAAATGAATTACCCGGGCCTATATAATGTTAATGCAGCATGTGCTCCCAGTAGCAAGCGGATTAACCCATGAGAAACCAAATCCGAAGTATTCTCAGGATTCATCTTTTTCGAGTGCGGCAACCTCAACCTGGCGTTCTATGGTAACAATCACGGACTTGTTGAACTCAGCAATAGTTCAGACCAACAGACACAGAGTGGTATACCTGAGTTGTTTTCGTGGGATCGTCTTGTTCATGGACTGCGCTGAACTTTGTTAATCGTCCGGCCAGAGAGTGTGCCATTTCTTCTGACGCCACAATCTTGTCTCTTAGGTATTCTCGGTTGTTGATTGATGCGAAGAGACTAATGGTATACACTGTTTCGGCAGTTGAATGACGACTAAGATCCATAACACTGAACTGACTTACGTTTACTCTGTAAGAAGAATACAGCGACATATATAAGTTCCGTTGACCAAAGGGCGAAAGTGACTAAGGATGCAATGGAGCACAAGCTGTCTCGATGGTTCATCAGTTATCCGGCAGGTAAATGAATGAATTCACCTAGTAAGCAAGCCTTAATTGAATAGATGGTTGCACGTGTGAGTTTCCAAGGAAACTGCGCCGAAAGCACAAGAACGTACTGCTGTTTATTGCATAGAGCATCAACACGTTGAGAAGAGAGTTCGTCCTGGAAAATGTCTCGTGTTCCGCTTCTAGACTTGGGACCGTTCCTACGTACCGTTTGAAGCCCGTTCGACGTTTGGATAAAGATATACAGAGAGAAGACGCAATCAAAACATCCGCTGCCACGCCGCTGGCAAGGGCAGTGTACAAAAAATACTATATGCAAGTTCTAAGTCTAGACATGGGGAAAAAAGCAAATAGACCACTTACGGAGATGCTCCGCAAATTGGAAAATGTGCCAACGGAAAAGCTGTCAAGATAGTCGATTGACGTGATGATCAATTCCAAACGAGGATACGAACCCGCTGATGGCAAATGCTTCATACGGCGTGATGAGCAAACGCGATTGTTTCAATCTGTCAAGTGCTTACCAGAGCCAAAAACTAGGTGACTCGCCATTAGGTAGGAACAGGGAACATTGACCACGGCACTCACCGAATGTGGAAATTGAAGCAAGTGCCTAAGGCATTGTTTGTGAGAAAGGCTGGGCAGCGTTTCGCAAGAGGTCCACGCACGATAACTCCAGCTAGAAGATTATTTCGGCCCGTAACTGCGAAATGTGACAAGGAGCACACGACCATTGTGACCGATAAACTCACGTAACCATACGCGTCTGGTGAAGACACTGGAGCGTCCCTCAGAATTTATATCAGGGTAGCTAAAAATTTAAGACCCACCCCCGGACAATGGAACCGCTTATGCACTAATAACTCCATCAGTCAGAGCTGAGTGATTCAACATGGAGACTAACCGTAGCAAAAACCTGCGACTTTGGGCAGATAGTTAACGCGTAATCTATTAATTAGCAATGACGAAACTTACGAGAATGCTCCTTGATCGGCGAAGTCAGAACTTTGTCAACAATATCACTGTCCAGCGCGTACCAATTCGGGTAAAACAATGCAAGGGGATTATTGTAGTTGGTGACCATATAGTAATACAGGGCATGTGTGACGAAAACAAGTTGGGCGGTATCTGCCAGCCTTTCATCGACGGTATTAATGCGATACCACTTGCAGTTTGCACGGGGATATTTTACCATACAAGAAATAACTAGAAAGTGTCAGAAGCATAAGATACTATTCCTTGCAAACTAACCAATGATCGAAAAACAATAGAGTCGCTAGGTCTTCGTTTAAAATAAGTGTACGCTTGGATGGACGCAATGCCATACATGCTGGTAATACCTTTATCAGTTATCGGCAAATAAAGTACGAGCGGTTGATACTTACCAACCCGCGATCACATTACCGACAAAAGTAATTCCTAGCGTGCTGTCAAGGTAGGTCATCTTTAATGATGGTGAGGAGGATTCCTGACATGAAGCGGCGATTCGCCGCCTGTCCTTTAGTAAGAAATGAAATCTCTATTGTTGCGTATTTACCTCTGTGACAATCCTGAGAAGGTTAATTTTCCTGTGGATGATATTTCGTGGTAATACGGATTTGATACTACCGACGTCGGCGGCGAAATCATCATTGGTCCACATGCTTTGCGATGTGACGAAAGCGGCAATTGGCAGATCGTGCGAAGGCGTGCGAGTATGACCCCTGATCTAATCGACAAAAGAGAAGTCCTGATGCAGTATCAGTTTGCATGTTTGTGGCGTTTTTGAGGGGAAACGTGGCGAATAAGTATAGTCGCTGACATATCGTCAGGTGAGGGAGGCAAAATTGGTTAGCGCGAAAAGAATAACGCTGAAACAAGGAGCTCCCTCAGGAGCTTTGAAATACGACATGTTATAGGATGGTTCAAGCTGCTTCGGCTGGGTCCGATTTGGCTTAGTTTTGGCGTTCATTATATGTGCATGTTGTGCAGCAACATCCGACACGAGCCGGACCCGAGTTGCCTCAGCTCCGGATGACGTTTATGCAACTCTGGAGAGGTATCGCTGAGCTAAAGTTCCATAACACGAATTGATGATTTCATAGTGCTTGGCGTACTTGAGATAAGTGCGTTTCATTCCTCACGCGATCGGGTTGTCGTTGAAAGTGTGACAAACATTGCCAATCATTTCAATCGTTTCGAATTTCTTTGGTCAAACGTCCATCATCACTATTCTACGGTCTACCCATGCACTACGGATACCTTTTCTGCAACATCGAGGAGGACTTAAAGGCGGCATTTCTAGAATTTATCGGCACTGCGTTCTTTCTTGTACTTGGCTTAGGCGGTATACAAGCTGCTACTGGTGAAAATGACATGAGCTCGGCCACGAGTCGGATCGAGCAGGTTCTCTATATATCAACAAGCATGGGTTTTAGTCTTTTGGTCTCGGCGTGGCTATTCTTTCGTGTCACAGGAGGTTTATTCAATCCAAATGTCTCTCTTGGACTGGCACTCGTGGGCGTAATCCAGCCCGTTAGATTCGTGCTCTACTGTATTGCTCAACTGATCGGGGCCGTTGCCGGGGCCGCTCTAGTACACGCCCTAACGCCTGGACCCTTATCTGTCAAGTACGCTTGCGTCGCGCAAGCTCTTTGCTGAACTGACATCATCGTAGCACGTTTCTGCAACGAGACGTCAATTATGCCCAAGGAGTGTTCATTGAAATGTTCACTACGTCTGCGCTCGTCCTTGCTGTCCTTATGCTAGCCGCCGAGAAACACCAGGCGACACCATTTGCGCCCGTATGTCGATGACGTCATCCATGCTCTCCATTATCGTCTCATCTTGTCTCTCTCAAGGTTGGCATTGGTCTGACACTGTTTTCTGGACATCTGTATGCCGTCTAATTGTAGAGCAGCTTCTCTGCTAAATATACTGCAATATAGATTCGCTACTTATTACACGGGCGCCGCGATGAACACTGCAAGGTCCTTTGGTCCAGCCGTGGTCACCGGGTTTCCTTATCGTAGTCACTGGGTCGTGCGTAGCGCAAACTTTTGTAACTTTGACATTGCTGCAGCTCTCTTTGTAGTACTGGGTTGGCCCAGCCCTCGGATCATTTCTAGGAGCAGCGTTATACGCTATAATCAAACAGCAAGTCATATAACATCCTCTTGCTCTTGCTTAACTTACTGGCGCTGTGCAGTTTTCGCTATTGGACTCTTAACCCCGACCAAGATACGCATGACCCGAAGAAATCTCCTACAGATCCAGTTGTCTTTGCGAAGACTGTCGTCAACAAGATCAATATCGAAAATGACAAGACCCCCGAGGTGCGCGAGACCGCGCCGTTGGCTCATCCTCCACAGATCCAAGAACTCGATGAAGTTAGCCGCATTTCTGAACGGTTCATTGTCAGTAGCGAAACGAACGTTTGACTCTAGCTACCTGTAGGATTCCAGCCTTTGTGATTTCGATATGGACCAATGATATCATACTACATCATGTGCTACAAACTTATTGCCACCAAGGGCAAGGATGTACGATCCAGGCGTGAGCTTCCCGCTGTACTTCGCGAAGATCCAAAGAGTGACAGCACTAGCATTGTGACTGCAACAGGAAAGCGAAGCGATACGAGAATGCAAGATTGGACTCGTATCTGCCATCTTAGGCTCGTTCCTGCTAAAGATGAAATGATCCTCTTTTGATTTGCTCCTGGTAGGTTTTCGACCGGATCTCCCACTTTCACGACCAAAACCAGCAGCCGCGGAACAACGCTGTTTCCAAAAGAACAAGAACAGGAAGCATACGACCTAGGTGTGCGTGCGAGAGCAGCCTAAATCGGCTAAATGCCCCTAGTTATGGGGGAGTATAAGACCATGGTGTTTCCTCGAGAATGTTACATCTAGAACTGCGCCTAGCGACATTAGTCGAAATGAAGCTCAACTTACGGTTAGGCGCTGTGGTGGGTACGTTGGCAGCTGCCGGCGTCGTGCGCGGTGCGGCATGTCCTTCGATGGACCCCCCTCAGGCTCTTGCTTCGCCCTCTTCTCCTACTGCCAACGTTCCCGTGGCTCCTGCTCCCCCTTCTTCCAATTTCACGAAAATCGAAGGCCAACGAGCTGCTAATTGTTTCCCTGCGCCGAGTTTCAACATGCCGAAAAGTTTTCTTCCCGAATCGGTAGAAGATTGGTGGTGCGACCAGAGGAACGAATATGCGTTTCTGGGATTCAGTTACGAAGTGACTGCTTGTGAGTTGTCTTCGTGTCGTTTTTGTGTGGCTGATGACCGACTTGCTTTTTGGACGCGCTCAGGTCAGAGTCTGCAGCAGTTGAGGAGTGATTTTCAAAATATTCGAAATAGGTTCCATGGGAGATACGTCCGTCTGTATGGAGCGTGCGATCAGAACGGTTTCTAGTGAGTATATGCGCCAATAATGCCATCTTCGGGTGCACTTAGGCTTCCAGTAATGATATTGTCGAAGCTGCATGGGACGCTGGAATAGGTGTCCATGCTCTCATCTGGGTGAGTATTCGTGGCCCACCAAGATGTATAACTGATATTTATATCCAGTTTGGCTTCGATAGAGGGGACGAGTGGAAATGGCGTCGGAATGAACTATTTAGCATCCTGCATTCGAATCCAAAGGCCAAGTTTGTCACGCGAGCGGTCCAATTTGGATCCGAGCCTTTATTTGACCAGGTGATTGACCTGTATGAATTGGCCAGCGAGGTGGACAATGCCAGGGCAAACTTGGCGCCCTTGGGTATATCAGTTACCGTCAGCGACTTTGCCTACTCGTATCAACGTGTAAGCCTGTGGGTTCTTCGAGAACGTGTTTTTGATGATCGGAGTAGGACTGGGATAACGGAGCAAAGGAAGTGCTGAAGAATATCGACATAGTGGATGTGCATATGTTGCCTTTCTTCTCTGCGCAAGCATCTGTTGGTGCGTTTAGTGATTTTTCAGCGACTTGAAGCATTGCTTATTGTTAATGTAAAGCGAGGGACTCGTGGCCGTTGGTTATGAATGATCTTAATTGGTTCATGAAAAATTCGAATGGCAAGAAAATATATCTGACTGAGGTACGTACGTTGCTACCGTTCGGGGCGGCGATGGCTAATTCGCGTGTTCTAGAACGGCTGGCCGTCAACTACGTACCCGGGTGTCGAGCCGAACAGTTTTAGAGCTGTTGCAAACGTCGCCAATGAACAAGTAAGTGTCTTTCCACTGTTACAAGGCGTGTAAATGCTCACCAAAGTAGGATTACTTTACATTACTCGACGAGCATTGCCCCGACTTCAAATCGGTGGAAGGTGGTGGAGTTGGGTGGTTTGCGCACATCTACTCGGACAGCCAAGAACCGGGATACGGGATTTATAGTGATTCTGGAGAGCTCAAGTTTCCGTTCAGTCCAAGAACGTCATGTTGAGTAGAGTTAGATAGGAACTTGCTTCACCCCAGGAACGAACGGATTGAAATGTGGACAAAATAAAATATTTCATCCCCGAGTAAGGCCCAGAGTCCAGTCAACGAGGATGAGGGGCACCGAGATGCGAAGGGAGCCGACAGCTTTGAGCCTAATGTCCTAATTATATCCACTTCTGTAACGCAACTACTACTACACGCTTCATCATCACCCTGTGTGCCTACTGTCTAATCCTCATCCATACGCTTATCCTCCTCCTCATTTTCATCCTTCTCGTTCTCCTTAATCTTACGCATTGCCTCAAAATCGGCCCAATTCCAGTGATGTTCGTCTTCACCCGCACCCGGATTCATCGACCGACGAAGGCCTTCCTCCCCCTTATCAGCCCTTCCCTCGGGGTTTTTCTTGTAAATGTCTTCCCACCCATACGTAGCCTGTAGGAGTTCCGCCCAGATCCTCGCGTCCTGATCACCCACAGGTGAAAAAACAGTTGGAGATATGCCGCCAACCCAGAAGTCACAGCTCTTAACGGAGTCTTGTTGACATGTAACACGCGTAAGACAAGGAGTCTTCGAGGCAAGAGCAAAGATGATCCGAATAATGGGAATATTGTCTCCTTGATTCAGAATGCCGAGTTTATACGGGTCCATCGCTTCGAAGAGGCTGGGGTCTGGTTGATCTGGGAACGTTGAGTCGTTTTCAACCCGCCAGAGGATGACACCAATGTTGTCAGGGAAAATGGTGTAACCTGCAAGCAAGAATGGGATGATACCATCGATTCCGGCCTGGTTTGTAGCACACAGCAAAGCTGCCCCTCTGCGCATCAGTTGCCCAAGGTATTGAACGTTCACAATCGCATATTGGTGCACCTTTACCCAGTGGTTAAAGAAAATTTTGCTGTTACCGAACAAAGCCTTCAGTGAAGCATCGCTGGATGGATGACGTTCAAATTTGAACAACGCGTCCATGAAGTGAGAGACCGAGCACCACCGCTGTTCGGAATCAGGCCAACCGTATCCGTCAGAATGTCCAATTGCGCGATCGCGAGCCAATATGAAGAGCAACATGACTAATAGTTCTCCGCGGTCGCCTTTATGGATGGCGTAACGGTCCAAGCAACTCTTGAGCGTTTCTGCAGCATTAAATGTCGTATCAGTGTCCATCATCCAATATGCCGCTTCCGACAGCAACGGCTCAGATGCTGACACCGTGGTCAGGCTTTCGAACCCAGCGTCGGGTGATAGAAGGATGCGCATATGGCCTTGGACAAGTTGAAGCTCGGTTGTCTTGGAAGCATACGTGACGGAGTGGAACTCGATCGGCAACCGCTGTGCAAGGCAGGCCAGCTTTTCGGTGTCATCGAGTCGGGTGCCCGGCAAATAATCCCTCCTAGCACGGAGTTTAAGAGCAGCAAATTGAACGATTTCAGATTTGATAGCATCATTTCCTTCTTCGTAGCGAGTTGCCCATCTGAAAAGTAAAACTAAGTAATTATTTGTGGACAACTTTGAACTAACTCAGAGACACACAGCGGACGACCAAAGTGGGATATGTGTTTGTCATCCGCGACTGCTCGGAGATCGAACTGGTCCTTGAGCGCGAAGTGATCAAAGCCAACCTCAGTGAAGGGGCGACTGGAAGAGAAGACTTGACTTTGGATGCGACATGAAGGGTCTTCCCTAAATGAGCGGACTAAGGGATTTACATTTCCTGTCGTCGTGAGGAACAGCGAAAAGAGAGGTTGATCGTTTAAGGCGCGGCGGAGTTCGCCGAAATTAGACCATGACTCGTTGTTGTCAGGGTTTGCGAGGGTGCGCGCTTCATCAAACGCGAGGATGACCAAAGGCTCCGGGTTCACGCGACTCATACGTACAGAAGGCAAGGTCGAGATCAATTCTTCAAAGGCCTCGCATATTCTCACGGATGCCAGCTGAACCTCGATATGTTTGTTTTTCATAGCGAAAGCCTGTTTGATTTCCTCTTCCAGCTGCGAGCCGGTTAAGGTCCAATGCAGAAACTGAGATTATAATCAACGCACCTTTCTCGCACCCGAATTCACCTTATCATAGAAAGACCGTCGTTTGTCACCATGCGATCCCCACCTCATGCCCTCGGACATATATTTGCTGAATGAACACACGATCTGGTCATGACCTTGGCAATCCATGCCCTCAGGGGGCGAGTTGCGAAGCTCGGTAATAACTTTTGAAGCCTCCTTGAAGACTGACCTTAGAAAAGCTACGGCATGGACACGAGCCTCCTCTCGGCTGTAATCCCAGGAAAGATATGCGCATGCTTTCTTGTCTGAGGGAGGATAGCTTGAAAGATTTTAAACCACTGCCAGTCTGCAAAAGAAAAGAGACAGACCACTCTCATTGGAGCCTCGTAAGTTGACAGGTATCACTAAGTGCTTCTTGCTTAATTCTTCTATCATCCGTGATTTCCCTGTGCCAGATGACTGAACAATTGCAAGACATCTGGCGTATAGATTCGCTTGTTTCATGGCCTTTTTGATTCGGGTCCACAATACCTCCGGAGCGTCACCGCGGTACTGAGTAGTCCATGCGTTCTCAATCGCTAAGAAAGCTATGAGAAAGTCTCTCCGCATCGCTATATATTACCCCTAACCTTTCATCTGCTCCACCGCTGTATCCGGAATGGTCAATATGTCAGATTTCGGAATTGACAATGGCTCGTACGTTCATAGTCATGGGGCTTCTTCACGGTCAATAACTCTGCAGGGAGCGAGTTGAGTGAAAGGGTAACCAGCGACGAGGCCCGAAGCTCACTTAATCTCCGAATCTTCTTGTAATCCTTTGTTCTCCAAGCATTTTTTAGTGCAAATTCCAATTTGGGATTTTCGCGCATGAGTTTGACTGCCTTTCCAGTGTTGGTAAACTCGCCCTTAAGTGTGCCCTCTGAGTGCTCGATGATACATTGGAGAAGACCCGCGCAGTCGCACTTGGAGGACAACTCCTGTTGTACGGGGAAAAAAACTGAGGCGGTCGAGGTGACATCCTCGTCTAGTCTTTTGTGTTGTTCATCGGTGAAATTATCACGGGATGCCTCATCCACTAGCAAGGGCTCGTCCATGGTGGTTAGGTACAAATACGGCTAGCCGGCCCGTGACCCGTGACCCGTGACGTTGGAACTGACGCGCACGGCTCAACAGCCTTCTCCAAACTCGGAGAATGTTGAGCAGTACGGATACGTTTAACCCGCGACGTCTCCCCCGACGCCATCGGCCATCTCTACGGCTCACGCAGCTCTGCCCACCGCCGTTTACGCTATTGCCTTGGCCTAAGATGCACGGGTGCACCAGATAAAAACGTGCACGATGCACATGACTGTAGACGTGGAATCGTCGCCACAGCCATCGTCCTTCAACACAAAGCTTTACCTCTACTTGTGGACCTCCACACATGCATGTTGCCAGAGTTGTCGTTGCTAGTTCTGTTAGCTTGACCAGCAACTCGAGCGTTTAGATCAGTGGTGGTGGTTGACATAGCGTCTAAACCACGATGAGGAGGAGACGGACCTAGACCTATGGTGGTAGTGTATCGTAGTTGAAACATATACATTTTCTGTCCACATTTCAGCTGTATGTACCTTGTTGTCCGATCAGGCCAGTGCCACAGCCACGAGTCTTTTTATCATGGCTTCCTCGTCTTCAAAAGCGCTCAATGCAATTCTTCCTCGGATAGCGGCCTCTCCATACGAGGCTCATCAGAAAGCTCGCACATTCGCCGCAAGATACGTGAAAGCGGGACAGTATGATGTTGCGATTGATGTACTGTTCCAGAGTGCCCGCGAACTTATGAAGAACGGACAGGCTGGCAGCGGGACAGATCTCTCCAGTTTTCTGTTGGAGGTGTACGATCAGAAGGGCGAACCGGTGTCAGATGAGAGTAAAGGTCAGCG
>WNGI01005333.1_pt1 | contig 11564 bp, 10 predicted proteins | sample 5400621 | NCBI WGS metagenome assembly WNGI01 (sample SAMN13153374, study PRJNA577476) | soil metagenome | isolation source: 20 cm soil or saprolite under Garry oak tree replicate 1 | place: USA:California | collected 2016-06-15
CGCGAACAGCCGTTCGACCCGCGCCTGCGCCTGCACGCCCACGCTGAGCCCGCCGTACGCCTTGCTGCCCGGCCGCGCCGCGATCCGCTCGGCCACCTCGGCCTGCATCAAGAAGACGATGCGCTCGGGGTACGGCGGCGTCAGCGCCTTCTCGATCAAGGGGGTGGTGATGTTGTAGGGGATGTTTCCGATGACTTTGAAACGCGGCACAAGCAGCGGCTGCCAATCGACCTCGAGTGCATCCGCCGTCACGATGGTCAGCCGATCTGTGCCGCGTTCCGCGCCCCATCTTCCGAGTTCATCCGCCAGCCGCTGATCCTTCTCGATGGCGATCACGCGGACGCCGCGGGCGAGCAGCTGCTCGGTCAGACTCCCCTTCCCCGGGCCGATCTCCAGGACGACGTCGTCCGGCGCGAGATCGAGCGCGTCGGCAATCTTCCGCAGGAGACCCGGATCGGAGAGAAAATGCTGGCCGAGGCGCTGCCGTGGCGTCACGCCCGGAGCAGCACGACGGTGCGGTCGTCGCCGGCGCTGGTGCCGTCGGTGAACGCTTCCAGCTCGGCGAAGATGGCGTCGAGGATTTCGCGCGTCGGCCGCTGTTGCATGCGGCGCGCGTGGCCCAGAATGCGCTGCTCGCCGAAGCGCTCGCCGCGCGGTCCCAGCGCTTCCGCCACGCCGTCGGTGAACAGCACCAGCAGGTCGCCGCGGCGGCGCCACGGGCGCTCCACATCCGCGCCCTCCGCCGGGCCGAAGCCGAGCGGCGGGCGCGTCGCGGAAAGGCGCACCGGCTCGCCGTCGGGCGGCACGACGAACGCATGAGCGTGGCCGGCGTTGGCGAAGGTGAGCCGCCCGCGGATCGGATCGAGCACCGCATAAAACAGCGTGAGAAACATCTCGGTGCGCGACAGCTCGCTGTCGAGCGATTCCTGCAGCCGATCGAGCACGGCCGCGGGGCTTTCCGCCGACTCGGCGTGAATGCCCGAAGCCGCCATCGCCAGCGCCATGATGATGGCGGCGCCGAATCCGTGGCTCGACACGTCGCCGATCATCACGCCGATGCGGTCGTCGTGCAGTCGCAGCAGATTGTAAAAGTCACCGCCCACCGATTCCGCCGGCACGCAGCGCACTGCGACGTCGGCCTTGGCGGCAATCACGAGGGGCGACGGCAACAGCTTGAGCTGGAGATCGTGGGCCAGCTGCAGCTCATGCTGTACCTGCTGTTGCTGCAGATCGCGGGCCACGAGGCGCGCGTTCTCGATGGCGGCGCCGATCTGGTTGGCGATCGCGGCCACGAGTTTGCGGTCGCCCGCCGTGAACGCGTCCTCGCCGACGCGATCCGTCAGATTGATGACGCCGATGGGGCGCGGCGGCTGGCCCGGAGAGGCGTACATGATCGGCACGGACAAGAAACTGCGGCCGCGATACCCGCGCCCCTCGCCGCAGCTCGGGTCCTCGCCACCCGGCGTCGTCGGATCGTAGCTCAGGATGCGGCGCTCGCGGAACACGCGGGCGGTCACCGAACAGGGATCGTCCACCTCGACCGGCTCGATCTCCTTCACGTCGAGCCCGCGCTGCGCCACGAGCGTCAGCACGGCGCGTTCCTGATCGTGCACCAGCAGCGTCGCGCGGCGCGCCCCCACCACGGTCGATACTTCCTGGAGGATCCGCTGTGCCGCCTCGTCCAGCCGGATGGTGTGGCCGAGGATCTCGCTGATCGTGTAGATGAGATCGATTTCTTCGTAGCGCGCCGAGAGCTCGGCCGCCACCTGCACGGACTCGCGCTCGGCCGACAGCACCGCGCCCGCGATCCGCGCCAGGTCGCCGGCGCGCTCGCCCGCGCGCGCGCCCGCCAGCTCGAGCCACACCCCCGCCACGTCCGGCACGGGCTCGAACCAGGCGGGCCCACTGGGCGTGTCGAGGGCGCGGCCGGCCGGCTCGCCGCTCCCGTTGAGCAGCGGCGTCCACGCGGCCGTCGTGCCGTCGAGCGGGCGCGCGGCGCCCGCCTCGGCGCGCCACAGGCGCACGGCCGACCCGGCGAGCCGCTGCAGCGCCGGCTGCAGGGCCTCGAGGCGGGTTACTGCCCGCGGAACACGAGACACAGCCGGTTGCCTTTGGCGTTGAAGGTGACTTCGTCCGCGAGGTGGCGAATCACGAACAGCCCCCGCCCCTGCTCGCGCTCCACGTTCTCCGGCGCGGTGGGGTCCGGCAGGCCGTCGGGATCGAAGCCGTCGCCGTCGTCGATCACTTCCACCATCACCTGACGGATGCCGACGTGGATGCGGACTTCCACATCCTTGGCGGGATCGAGGTGGTTGCCGTAGGTCATCGCGTTGGCGAGGGCTTCGGCCAGCGCCGTGCGGAAATGGAAGCGCAGCTGGCGAGCGGAGAGCGCACTGCGGCGCTCGCGCTCGGTCTGGGTGGTGAGCAGATCGACGGCTTCTTCCACCAGATCGAGCCGGCTCGGGACGTGCAGCCACAGCTCGATGTCCGGTTCCGGCCCCGGGGGCCGGCGCACGCCGACGCGCAGCGGGGACGTCACGTCCTAGAAGGCGGCCAGCGCCTCCTCCGGCGTGCGGGTGATGGAGAACAGCGTGTCCAGCTTGGTGAGCTCGAACAGCGTCTGCAGATCTTCGTTGAGGCCGGCGAGACGCAGGTCGCCGCCGAGCTCGCGGATCTTCTTCGAGAGCGAGACCAGTACGCCCAGGCCCGAGCTGTCGATGTAGCCCGTGCGGGTGAAGTCGATGACGAACTTGCGTCCGCCCTTCTCGAGCGCGTCGAGGACTTTTTGCTTCAGGTCCTGGCGGTTGCCGACGATCAACTGTCCGTCGACCGCCACCACCACCACGCCGCTCTTGTTTGTCGTCACCGTGAAGGCCATGTCTCCTCCGCTTGCAGGACGGCGATCGCCGCCGTGTCCACAATATCGTCGGCGGTGGCGCCGCGCGACAGGTCGTCCACAGGCCGCGCGAGGCCCTGCAGGATGGGGCCGATGGCGTCCCAGCCGTCCAGCCGCTGCACCAGCTTGTACCCGATGTTGCCGGCGTTGAGGTCCGGAAAGACCAGCACGTTGGCGCGCCCGCCCGCCGGCGATCCCGGCGCTTTGCGCTCCGCCACTTCGGCGACGAGCGCCGCATCGCCCTGCAGCTCGCCGTCGAAGGCGAAGTCCACGCCGCGCGCCCGCAACAATGCCACCGCCTGCTGCACGCGCTCGACCGCGGGCCCGGCGGCGCTGCCCTTGGTGCTGAACGACAGGAACGCGACCACCGGCTCGTCGCCCACGAGGCGCCGCCGGTCGCGCGCCGCGGCCAGCGCGATGTCGGCCAGCTGCTCCGCCGTGGGCTCGGGCACCACCGCGCAGTCGGCGAACGTGAGGACCTGCTCGTCCTTCACCATGTAGAAGGCGCCCGATACCGTCTTGATGCCGGGGGCCAGGCCCACGCCCCAGATCCCCGCGCGAATCGTATCGGCCGAGGGGAAATCGGCCCCACCCACCATGGCGTCCGCGGCACCGATCCCCACGAGGCAGGCGCCGAGGGTCAGCGGATGGGTCAGCGCGTCGAGCGCCGCGCCTTCGGTGGGAAAGTGATCGGGGCGGCGCTCCATGAGATGGCGCGCACACTCAGGCCGTCGCGGATCTCTGGCGGGATCGCCCAGCACTTCGACTTGGGCGAGCTGCTCCTTCTTCAAGCGGGCGGCCGCGGCCCGCACGCGCGTGTCCTGGCCCTCGGGCAGCACCACCCGGCGCGCCGCCTGACGCGCGCGCTGATACAGCCGCTCGCGGAATTTCACTTCCCGAGCTTCTGGTGCAGCGCCTGCTGGACCGCGGGGTGCACCAGCGCGGAGACGTCGCCGCCGAAGCGGGCGACTTCGCGCACCAGACTGGAGCTCAGGTAGGTGAGATCGAACGCCGGCACGAGGAAGACCGTCTCGAGCTTGGGGGCGAGCGTGCGGTTCATCAGGGCCATCTGGAATTCGTACTCGAAGTCACTCACGGCGCGCAGGCCACGCACGATCACGGTCGCCCCGACCGAGCGCGCGAAGTTCACGAGCAAGCCGTCGAACGACCGGACCTCGATGGCCTTGTCGCGCACCGTCTGTTCGATCAGCGCGACACGCTCGTCCAGCGTGAATAACGGCTGCTTCGAGACATTGACCGCGACGGCCACCACCAGCTTGTCCACGAACGCCAGCGAGCGGTGGATGAGATCCTCGTGACCCTTGGTGATCGGGTCGAACGAGCCGGGGTACACGCCGACGCGCGTCATGGGGCGTAGATGAAGGTGACCGCGGAATCGCCGTAGCGGCGCGTGTCGTCGCCGGGGATCGGCTCGTCGGCCGCATGCTCGATCGAGAGAATCCGGCCGAACGGCGTGATGCGGAAAATGGCGACGAGCCGCGCGGCGAGATCGCCCGCGTACGGTGGATCGGCGAACACCACGTCGTACTGCCCCGGCTGCAGTCGCTCGGCGAAGCGCACCGCGTCGGCCTTATGCACCGTGGTGCGATCGCCGACCTTGAGCGCCTTGATGTTGGCGTTGAGCGCCGCGAGCGACGTGCGGTGATTCTCGACGAAGTCGGCGCTCACCGCCCCGCGCGACAGCGCCTCGAGGCCGAGGGCGCCCGAGCCGGCGAACAAATCGAGCGCACGCGCGCCGCGAATGGACCGTTGCAGGATGTTGAACCACGCCTCGCGTACGCGGTCCGCGGTGGGCCGGACCTTGGTGGTGGCGGGCGTCTTGAGCCGGCGGCTCTTGAAGTCTCCCGCAACGATGCGAATCACGCCGCGGCTCCACTCGGCGCCATGGCCGCGACGCGCGCTTGTAACGTCACCTGCCCCTGATACTCGTTCTGCTCCAGACGGAATGCCACGTCGAGCGGGTGCTCGAGCCAGGTCTGCGGCACGTCGTCGGCCCACTGGAAGCCGATCGCGGGCAGGACGCCGGAGCCGTCGTCGAGGGTGAACTTGAGGTGGTTCACGCCCACGCGGCGGGCGTTCACCGCCCGGGCGCCGCGCACACCGAACACCGGCGCGGGGTTGCCGGGCCCGCAGGGCTCGAGGTACCGGATCAGGCGCTCCAGCTCGTCGCTCACGAGACGCAAAGGCAGCTCCAGGTCCACCCGCTGGGCGGGTACGAGGTCGTCGGGGGCCAGAAGGTCGCGCGCCACGTCCAGAAACGCAACCCGGAATTCCTCGAAGCGCTCGCGCCGGATGGTGAGACCCGCGGCCATCGTATGACCGCCGTGTTTCTCGAGCAGGTGGCCCACGCGCTGCAGCGCGTCGTGCAGGTCGAAGCCCGCGATGCTGCGGCCCGAGCCGCGGCCCTGCTCGCCTTCCCAGGCGATCAGGAACGTGGGGCGGCCGTAGCGCTCCACCAGGCGCGACGCCACGATGCCGATCACGCCGGGATGCCAGTCGTCGGCGGCGAGAACCAGCGCGCGATCGTCCGGCCGCAGCACGGCGTCGGCCCGCACCACCGCCTGCTCGAGAATGCGTTGGTCCAGGGCCTGACGGCGGGCGTTGAGCGTCTCGAGCTCGCGCGCCAGCTTCGCCGCCTCCACCGGATCGTCGGTCAGCAGCAGCCGCAGGCCGTCGTTCGCGTCGCCGATGCGGCCCGCCGCGTTGAGGCGCGGCGCCAGGATGTAGCCGACGTGCCCGGCGCGCAGCGGCTTGCCGGCGAGGCCCGCCGCCTCGACCAGGGCGCGCAGCCCCGTCCAGCGCGAGTCGGCCAGCATCTTGAGGCCGTGGCGCACGAGGATGCGATTCTCGCCGGTGAGCGGCACGACGTCCGCCACGGTGGCGAGCGCCACGTAATCGAGGAAGTGCAGCGGCAGGTTTTCCGAGCGGCCCAGGGCTTTGACGACGGCCTGCGCCAGCTTGAAAGCGACGCCCGCGCCGCAGAGGTCTTTGTCGAGCGACGGGCAATCGCTGCGCCGCGGGTCCAGCACGGCGGTCGCCGGCGGCAGCTCGGCGCCGGGCAAGTGATGGTCGGTGACGATGACGTCGATGCCGGCCGCTCGCGCGGCGCGCACCGCCGCGACGGCGGTGATGCCGCAGTCGCACGTGATGATGAGCCCCGCCCCCACGCGCTGCGCTTCCGTCAGCCCCGCGGGTCCGAAGTCGTAGCCGTCCCGCAGGCGGTGCGGCACGAAGGCGTGCGCGGTCGCGCCGACCGCGCGCAGCGTGCGCGTCAGCAGCGCCGCGGCGCATTGGCCGTCGACGTCGTAATCGCCGTGCACGAGGATCGGGGTGCCCGCGTGGACCGCACGCGTGATCGCGTCCACCGCCGCCGCCATGCCCGCCCAGGCGCCGGGATCGGCGAGGCGATCCAGCTCCGGCCGCAGGTAGGCACGCGCGATTTCGGGGGCACCCATACCGCGCTGGATCAACAGGGCCGCGAGCGCCTCCGGCACGCGCAACGTCGCCGCGAGGAGGCGCGTGCGCTCGGGATCGGGCGCTGCTGTGACCGACCAGCGCGCGGGGATCATCTACTTGGCGTAGAGCAGCACACCACAGGCCTCACACGATTCGATCGAAAGGCCGCGCTGAATGAGCGAGCGGCGCTGCGTCGGCACCGCCGTGAAACAGTGGCCGCACGCGTCGCCGTGCAACGCGTACAGGGCGAGCGGCGCCTTGCCGCGCCGGATGCGCTCGTAACGCGTCAGGAATCCCGCGGCGACCGCGCCCGCCGCGTCGTCCCGTGCTTGCACCGCAGCCTCGCGCTCCGCCATGATCGCTTCACGCTTCCCCGCCAGCGCCTCGCGCGCCGCCGCCTGCGACGCTTTGACTTCCTCGAACGCCGCCTCGGCTTCGCCCGCTTTGCGCTCCGCCTCGGCCACCGCGTCGCCCGAGCGCATGAACTCGGCCTCTTCCTTGGCGAGCACCGAGCGCGCCAGATCGAGCTCGGCCATCAGCGTGGAGGCTTCTTTCGCCCCCTTCACCCATTCGAGCCGTTGGCGCCGCTGCTCCTGCTTGTCGCGGTAGCTCGCGATGTTTCCCTCCAGCTCGTCGCGCCGTCGCAGCGCGTCTTGCACGGCACGCCGCGCCTGCTCCAAGGACCGCTCGGAAGCGGCGAGGCCTTCGTCCAGGACCAGCAGCTCGGGCTGGAGCTGTGCCAGCGACTGGTCGGCGGCCATGACGGCCATATCCTTCTCCTGCAGCGTCAACAGACTTTCAAGATCCTGATGCACCACGCCCCCTCGCGGTAATCTTGTAGCGCGGAACTTTGGCGTTCCGCTCGGCACTGAGCCGTTTCTTCTCCATCACCAGTCGGACTTGTTCGTCGCCCTGCGCCAGCGGGATTTCGCGTTCCAGCCGGTCCAGCTCCCGGTCCAGGTGCCGGGCCTCCATCCAATTGACGGCCTGCGCGAACGCCGCATCCGGCTCCACGCCGCCGAGGCCATCGGCCTTGAGGCGCTCGTACACGCGCGCCGCCGTGTCGTCGAGACGGTCGGGCGCGTCGTCCAGCACGGCTTCGTACACGGTGCGATAGGCCGGGAATTCGAAGTCCTCGGGATCGACGGCGTCGCGTACCCGTGCCCGCCAGGGATCGCCCTCCAACAGCAGTTGCAGAAGCACTTTCTCGGCATTGGACGGTAAGGCGTGAGCGGTGAGCGGTGAGCGGTTCTCGACGGTGCTGGACCCTCCGGCGGGTCGCTTGCTGACTCCCACTGCTGTTTCCCGTTCGAGCACGTCTTTCCTGACGCCCGCTGCCTCGGACGCGCGGGTCAAGTACAACTCCCGCGTGATCGGATCGGCGGCGGCACGGATGGTCGGGAGCAGTCGGTCGAGCGCGCGGCGGCGACCCGGCAGCGTGCCGAAGAAGCCGCGGCGCTCGAGGATCTGGATCTTCCGCTCGAACAGATCGAGTGAGTCCTTCAGCAGCGCCTCGATGCCCTTGGCGCCTTGGGCGCGCACCAGTGTGTCGGGATCTTCGCCCTCAGGCAGCGTGGCGACGCTGACGCGCAGGCTGTGGCGCAGCAGCTCGTCGCCGGCGCGGAACGTGGCGCGCAGCCCGGCGTCGTCCGAGTCGTACAAGAGGATCACGTGCGCCGTGTGCCGCTTGAGCAGCAGCGCCTGGTCGCCGGTGAGCCCGGTGCCGAGCGGCGCCACCACCTCCTCGACGCCGGCGAGCACGAGGCGCACCACGTCGAAATAGCCTTCCACCAGAATCGCCCGCTCGGCTTTACGTATCGCGTGCTTCGCCGTGTGCAGGTTGTAGAGCAGCTGGCCCTTGTGGAACAGGGGTGTTTCGGGCGAGTTGAGGTACTTGGGCTCGCCTTCGCCCAGGATGCGTCCGCCGAACGCCACGACGCGGCCGCGCAGATCGTGGATCGGGAAGAGCAACCGGCCGCGGAAGCGCGGCACCAAAGAGCCGTCGTCGCGCTTGTGCAGTAGCCCCGCTTCGAGCAGCAGCTCGTCCTTTATTCCCAATCCTTTCATGGCCTCCATGAACGCGCGCGTCTTGGGGGCGTACCCCAGACCGAGGACGCCGGCCTGCTCCATATCGAGCCCGCGCGAGGCGAGGTAATCGCGCGCGACTTTGGCTTCGCCCTCCTCGCGCAGTTGGCGGGCGAACCAGTCTGCTGCTGCTGCGACCGCTGAGAAAACCGGCTCTCGTGGGTCGGGACCGGTGGGGCCGCGCTGCTCGGGGATCGTGACGCCCACACGGCGGGCGACTTCGCGCACGGCCGTGGGATAGTCCATGCCGAAGCGCTTCATCAAGAAGGTGAAGACGTCGCCCGCTTCGTGGCACACGAAGCAGTAGAACATCCCTTTGCGCGGCACGACCGACAGATTGCGATGGGTGCCGCCGTGAAACGGACAGGGGCCGCGGAAGTCCGCGCCGGTGCGCTTCAACTCGACGTGCTCGCCAATGATCCCCACGATGTCCGCCGCCTCGCGGATCTGCTCGATCACGTCGTCGGGGATCAGGCTCATCCGCGGAACTCCACGATCGTCACACCGGTGCCGCCCTGATTAGACGGCGCCAGTCCGAAGCGCGCCACTCTGGGATCGCGTTCCAACAGCGCTTCGACCATCGTCCGCAGCGCGCCCGTGCCTTTGCCGTGGATCACGCGGAGGTATGGCAGGTCGGCGACGACGGCGGCATCGAGCGCCTGGATCAACGCCGCTTCGGCCTCGTCGGCGCGCATGCCACGCAATGAGACGTCGCTGGCGGCGACTGGGGCGGGCGAGGACGGGCGAGGACGGGCGAGGGCGGTCTCAGGCTTCGTGCCGCGCCGCTGACGCAGTTCCTCAAGATTGATCCACCCTTCCCGCTTCGCCGTTCCCTCTTCCCCGCTCTTCTCGATCGCTTGCTCGACGATGCGCCGCGCTTCTTTCGCGGTGGCTTCGGTGACGGTGGCACGCGCCTGCGCCAACGCCTGCTCCACCGTCTTGCGCGCCTCGAGCAGGTAGGCGCGGGCGCGCTCGCGCGCCGCGGTGTCGAGCGTCTTCTCCTCGGTGCGTAATGCCTGCTCCCGCTCCTGGAGCGACGCGGCCAGGGTCTCGAGGTCCGCCGTCCGTGCCTGCAGCTCGTCGGCGCGCGTCGTCACGTCGCGCTCGCGCACGGCCAGGTCACGGTCGCGCTCCTCGAGCGTGGCCAGCAGCGCGTCGAGGTTGCGCTCCACGTCGGGCACGTCGCGCTCGGCTTCGGCGAGGACGGCCGCCGCGATCCCCAGCCGCCGCGCGATCGCGATGCCGTAGGAGCGTCCCGGCATGCCCTTGAGCAGGCGGTACGTCGGCCGCAGCGTCTCGGCGTCGAACTGCAGCGATGCGTTGACGATGCCCACAGTCTCGGCCGCGAGCCGCTTGAGCGCGCCCAGGTGTGTGGTCGCGAGCGTCACGACGTGCTGCCGCGTCAGCGCGCGCAGCGCCGCGCCCGCCAGCGCCGCGCCTTCGGTCGGGTCGGTGCCGCCGCCGATTTCATCGAGCAGCACCAGCGAGCCCGCGCCCGCCGTCTCGAGAATGTCCTTCAGTGCCGCGGCGTGGGCGGAGAACGTCGACAGGTTGGCGGCGATCGATTGATGGTCGCCGATGTCGGCGAACACGTGCGTGAACACCGGCAGCCGCGATTCCGGACCCAGCGGCGCAATGATGCCGCTCTGCGCCAGCAGACAGATCAACCCCACGGCCTTGATCAGGACGGTCTTGCCGCCGGTGTTGGGGCCGGAGATGAGGACGGTGTATTCGTCGGGGGCGAGGGAGAGATCGAAGGGCACCACCAGCTCGCCCATCGCTCCCCCTCTCCCGTCAGGGAGAGGGGGCCGGGGGGAGAGGTACCCGACGGGGTCAGGGGGTGTGACCAGTAATGGATGCCGGCCATTCCGAATCACCAGCGGCCCGTCCCCGATCACCGGCGCGAAGCCGTTGACGAGCACCGCGTAGCGCGCCCGCGCGCACAGGTCGTCGAACGCGATGCACATCTCCCACGCCCCCGCGATCGTGACGGTGTGCGGCCGCAGCAGCTCGGTCAGGTCGCGCAGCACGCGCAGCACTTCGCGCTGCTCCTCGGCCTCGGCCGCGCGCAGCGCGTTGCCCAGCTCGATCACTTCCGGCGGCTCGACGAACACGGTGGCGCGCGTGGCCGACTCGTCGTGCACGATGCCGCCGATTTTCGAGCGGGCGGTGCTCTTGACCGGAATCACATAGCGGCCGCCGCGCACCGTCACGCCGGCGTCGCCCGAGCGCTCCATGGGATCGAGCGCGCCGAGGATCGTCTCGAGCCGAGCGACCAGGCGCTGGCGCGCGGCGCGCGTGGCCTTGCGTGCCTGGGCCAGCTCGCGCGACGCGCCGTCGAGCAGCTCGCCCTCGGGATCGAGCGAGGCGCGCAAGCGCGGCTCGATGTCTTTGGGGACCGGTGTCGCACGCAGCAGGACCGTCCGCGGTGCGGCGGCCGTCAGCCGGCCCAGCTCGGCGCCGACCAGTCGTGCCGCCGCGAGCGCCAGCTGCACGGCGACCAGCTGCGGGCCTTCGAGCACGCTGCCGGGCACGGCCAGGAGCTCCAGGGTGTCGCCGATGTCGGGAACGGCCTCGGCGCGAATCGCATCATCGGAGAGCATCGCCGCCGCCAGCTCGGCGACCTGCGCGAGCGCGGCACGAATGATGTCGGGATCGGTGCCCGGGGTGCGGGCGCGGACCCGGGCGGCGCCCAGCGGGCACACGGCGTGCGCCGCGACCCGGTCGAGAGCGGCAGGAAACTCGAGCGTCTCCAGTGCGTGGGGGCTGAGTCCTGCCCCGGAGCTCATACGGGTGACGCCAGCTCCTCGCGAACGATCTGGTTGATCACCTTGCCGTCGGCGCGTCCTTTGAACTGCGGCATCACTTTGCCCATCACCTGGCCCACATCCTTGGCGCCGGCGGCGATCGCGGCGCGCACGGCGGCCCGGATTTCGGCGTCGGCAGGGGCCGCCGGCAGCCACTCCTCGAGCATCTTGGCCTCGGCCAGCTCTTTGTCGGCCAACTCCTGGCGCGCGCCCTTGGTGAACGCCTCGGCGGCCTCGCGGCGGCGCTTCACGGCGCGGCGAATGACCTCGATCGTTTCGTCGTCCGAGGGAGTGCGTTT
>WNGI01005604.1_pt1 | contig 11564 bp, 7 predicted proteins | sample 5400621 | NCBI WGS metagenome assembly WNGI01 (sample SAMN13153374, study PRJNA577476) | soil metagenome | isolation source: 20 cm soil or saprolite under Garry oak tree replicate 1 | place: USA:California | collected 2016-06-15
CGATGTTGCCCACGATCGCCTTGTCCTTCATCTGCCCCATGTGCTCGGCGCTGATGATGTTCATATTGCCGGTTGCTGTGACGAAGATGTCAGCCGTCTTCACGACATCCTCGAGCGTCGTCACCTGGTAGCCTTCCATTGCGGCCTGCAGCGCGCAGATCGGGTCGATCTCGGTGATCACAACACGTGCGCCCTGACCCTTGAGCGCCTGCGCGCAACCTTTGCCGACATCGCCGTACCCGCAGATCACCGCGACCTTGCCGGCCAGCATTACATCGGAGGCACGCAGAATTCCGTCCGTGAGCGAGTGACGGCAGCCGTAGAGGTTGTCGAATTTTGACTTCGTTACCGAATCGTTGACGTTGATTGCGGGGAAGAGCAGGGTCCCGGCTTCCATCATCTGATAGAGACGGTGCACGCCTGTGGTCGTCTCCTCGGACAACTCCTCGGGATCCTTGTTTGGATCGAACTCGGGAACGCGGCCCGCCGTCTCGAACTCCACGCCCTTGTGAACGAGGAGCGTTGCATCGCCGCCGTCATCCAGCAGCAGGTTGGGGCCCGTGCCATCCGGCCAGACGAGCGCCTGGTCCGTGCACCACCAGTACTCCTCGAGCGTCTCGCCCTTCCAGGCGAACACCGGAACGCCCTGCGGATCGCTGACCGTCCCGGTCTTGCCCACCACCACTGCCGCGGCGGCGTGATCCTGCGTCGAGAAAATGTTGCACGACACCCAGCGCACGTCTGCTCCGAGTTGTGTGAGCGTCTCGATGAGGACGGCGGTCTGTACCGTCATATGCAGCGAACCCATGATCTTCGCGCCCGCAAGCGGCTGCTTGGCCTTGTACTCCGCGCGCAGCGACATCAGTCCCGGCATCTCGTGCTCGGCCAGACGGATCTCGTTTCGTCCGTATTCGGCGAGCTCGAGATCCTTGACCTTGTACGGCTCCCGTCCTGCATCGATTGCCGTCGTGAATGCGTTCATCGGTTCTGTGATCGTGCCCACTGTGCGCTCCATTGGAAGTCAGCGTTTGTTCGAGTTACGCGGTTTTCATGAGCGGAACCGCATCCGCTTTCTTGCGCGAGCTCTTTGCTGCGACCGCGCTCCGTTTGCCGGAGGCGGCGAAAAGCGTCGGACCTTTAGCGTCGGGATCAGCGGGAAGTCCATTGTAGCGAAAGCTTTCCAATCCCGCCGCCTGCATCCATCCACCGAGGGTGGCGGCGTCGAATCCCTGCCAAAGATGTCCCATGGTTTGCCGCAGATCCTGCCGGTCGTGCGGCATCATGTCGAGCACGAGCAGACGCCCGCCCGGCTTGAGAACTCGAACGGCCTCGGAGATCACCCGCGCCGGATCTGTAACGTAGTGCAGCACCAGGAAAAGAAGTGCGACATCGACCTCCGCGTCGGAGAGTGGCAACGCCTCCAGGCGTCCGTTTCGGATATCGACGTTCTCGACTCCATGCAGCCGTTTTCTCGCCGCGGCCAGCATCGCGCCCGATTCGTCGACGGCAATCACGCGCTCGACAAAAGGAGCGAGCGACTGGGTGATGGCTCCGGTGCCGCACCCCAGATCCGCGACTGCCCACGATTCGTCGAGAAGCCCGAGAAGCGCGACGTCGGCGCGGCGCCCGAACAGCTCGAGGCGCATTCTGTCCCACTGACCCGCGGAGGTCGAGAAGAACTGCTGTGATCGCGTACTCCGCTCGGCGAGCACAGCCTGCGTACGACGCGAATCGTGTTCGGCGGCGCTGGTATGCATGATCTCGTCACGCACGATATGCCAGAGCCGGCGGCTGGCGGGATCGAGCGAGTCCGAAGCGAGGCGATAATGGCGGCTCGTTCCCTCCGCCCGCGCTTCAACCCAGCCTTCCGCGCTCAGCATTTTGAGGTGTCTGCTGATCGTGGATTGTGGCAGCTGCAGGATCGCCCGGAGCTCGTTCACGCTGAGCTCATTTCGTTCGAGAGCGAGCAGGAGCCTGCTCCTCGTCGGGTCGGCGAGGGCCGTCATCTGGCCAAAAAGGGCTGGGGCGGTCAAATGCTCAATCCGTTCATCCGGATTAAAGGTTATAACAGAGGGGTCGAGAAGTCAAGCTCTGTTCGGGGCACCCGTGACGCCTATCTTCACCGCATGAGAAAAGGGCTTCTAATCGCGGCCGCGATGGCCTCCTTTTCGGCCTGTACCAGCCAGCACAGTGCGCCGCGGTACGCGGTCAACAACCGGATTCCATTCCCGTCGGATTTTGAACCGCCGATCTCCGATGTAGACTGGCCCTGGTACGGCCGCACTCCGTACGGCGACCGCCACTCCCCGCTCCGACAGATCGATACCAGCAACGTCGCGAAGCTGGAGATCGCTTGGCGGTTTCACACTGGCGAAGGCGCACCCACGTTTTCGACGCGCGCTCCGACGGCGCTCGAGGTAACGCCACTAGTCTTTCGCGGCACGATGTACCTGAGCACGCCACTGGGCAGAGTCTTCGCCCTCGATCCGGTCACCGGTACGCAACGCTGGGTCTATGATCCGCAGATCGACCGCACGACGCAGTTCGGCGATTTCGCGAATCGCGGTGTGGCGCTCTGGACGGACAGCGCGGTGGTCGATGGCTCGCGATGCTCGCTCCGTGTTTTCGTCGCTACAATCGACACGCGCTTGATCGCACTCGATGCGGCGACCGGTACGCTGTGCACGGAGTTCGGTGCCCGTGGAACTGTGAATCTGCGCGATGGGTTGCGAAATCCGCCCACGTTCGCCTCGGAGTACGAGGTGACGTCTCCGCCGACGATTGTAGACGGCGTCGCAGTGGTCGGGTCTGGAGTCGCTGACAACAACCGAATCGATGCTGCTAGCGGAGAGGTCCGCGGGTACGATGCGCGAACGGGCGCCCTGCGCTGGACATTCGATCCTGTTCCGCAGGACAGCGCGGATCCGGCGTGGGGGACATGGATCGGCCCCAACGCGCACCGCAGCGGCGCCGCCAATTCGTGGACGGTTTTCGCCGCGGATCCTGTCCGCAAAACAGTCTACATCGCGACGAGCTCGCCGAGCGTGGATTATTTCGGGGGTGAGCGGAAAGGGCGCAACGAATACGGTAATTCCGTCGTGGCAATTCGGGCCGGCACCGGAAAGGTGCTGTGGCACTTTCAGACCGTCCGACACGACCTTTGGGATTACGACAACGCATCACCGCCCGCTCTTGTCACAGTAAATGTCGGCGGGCGACGGGTCGACGCGGTTCTCCAGGGAACCAAGACTGGGCAGCTCTTCGTGCTCGATCGGGACACCGGCGCGCCGCTTTTCCATGTGACCGAGGGCGCGGCCCCTTCGAGCGATGTCCCTGGTGAAGAGGTGTGGCCCACTCAGATCCTGAGCTCTGGCCTGCCGCCGTTAAGTCCCCAAACCCTCACTCGCGATCAGGTATGGGGACCGACGGCGGCCGATCGCGATGCCTGTCTAAAGCGGTTCGACGAGCTCCGCCACGACGGCACGTTCACGCCGCCGAGTACGCGTGGCTCGCTCATTATTCCCTCGAATGTGGGGGGCGCGCATTGGGGTGGCGTCGCCTTCGATCCAGCCAACGACGTCGTGGTGGTCCCGACCAACCGCATCGCGGCGGTCATCACGCTCATTCCGCGCGCCCAGTTCGAGGCGACCCGCGGGCACGAGACAGTGGGCGAGCGGATCGGAACTGAATACGCCATGATGCACGGCACTCCTTTCGTGCTCAAGCGCGAGTTGTACCTCGGACCATCGAATGCTCCGTGCACACCGCCTCCTTTCGGAGCGCTCGTGGCCGTGAGCCTTCGCACGCGACAGATAGTGTGGAGCATTCCGCTCGGAACTTCGGAGAACCTCGATAAGATCGGAATTCACATGCCGCCGGACATTCCGGGGGCGATCAATCTGGGAGGCCCGATAACGACGGCCGGCGGATTGGTATTCATCGGGGCGGCACTCGATCGATACTTCCGAGCATACGATCTGAAAACCGGCCGGGAGCTCTGGAAGGTGGCCCTGCCGGCCGGGGGTAAGGCGACTCCCATGACATATCTTGGATCGGACGGCCGGCAGTACGTCGTGATTGCGGCTGGCGGTGACGGCAAGGCCTGGGGGTGGAGCGATCAGGTGATTGCGTTTGCACTACCGCGTGTCGCGCGCTGATATTCTTCATGTAGATCTCAGCGACCGGCGTTTCGCATCAAACCCTCACCGCGTTACCCCTTTCCCCCTTCCCCATGACCTTCGAAAAAAGCATCCGTCGCCTCGATGAAATCATGGCCGCTCTGGAAGGAGAGCAGGTCGGCCTCGACGCGTCGCTCAAGCTGTTCGAAGAAGGCATCGAGCTGCTCCGTGCCGCCTCTGCCGAGCTCGACAAGGCCGAGACGAAGGTGCAGATGCTCCTCGAGAAGTCCGACGGGGGCTTCGAGTTACGGGAGATGGATCTCTAGGGAAGTGCCCCTTCGCTTCGATGCGGATCGGGAGGGAATCGAGCGGCGGCTCGACGAGATCTGTGCGGACTACCTCTCCGATCTGCCCTTAGGAATTGCGGATGCCGTCCGGTATGGGCTAAAGAGTCCGGGCAAGAGGGTGCGTCCGCTCCTTCTCCGGTATGCCTACCGCGCTGCCGGTGGGAAGGAAGACGCGACGCTACTCGCATGCGCGCCTGAAGTCATCCACTCCTATTCGCTGGTGCATGACGATCTGCCGTGCATGGATGACGATGACATGCGCCGTGGCCGGCCGACGGTGCACAAGGTCTACGGGTCGCGGACCGCGATACTCGGGGGCGTCGTCATGATTCCGCTCGCGGCGAAGGTGGTGCGGAACTCGGCGCGGTCGATGAGGCTGTCCCATGAGACGACAGCAAGGCTTCTGGAAACCTTGCTCGAGGCGTCCGGTTCCCGCGGAATGATTGGAGGACAGCTTCGCGATCTGGCGGGAGAACGATTGTCGCTAGCGTTGGAAGACCGTGAGGAAATCCACTCTGCCAAGACCGGGGCGTTGATCGTCGCCTCTATAATGATGGGCGGCCTCGCGGCCGGAGCCGGCGAAGCCCAGATCGCCGCACTGGAGCGCTACGGCGGCGCCGTCGGGCTTGCCTTCCAGATCATGGACGATGTCCTCGATGTCACCTCGACAACGAGTGCCCTCGGCAAGACTATCGGCAGGGATGCAGCTCTTGGAAAAAGCACCTATCCAGCGCTGCTCGGCGTCGAAGGCGCCCGCCAGAGAGCGCAAGCCCTCATCGCCGACGGTCTCGACAGCCTCGCAGAGCAGAAGCTGCTGACGCAGGAGCTTTCACAAGTTGCTAATTTCATGTTAACCCGTACGTCCTGACGATCACGTCCGAAATGTCCATCCTCGATCGAATCCACTCCCCCGCGGATCTCAAGCCAATGACGCGCGACGAGCTGCGCACCGTCTCCGACGAGATGCGCGTTCGTCTCATCGAGACCTGCTCGCGAACCGGTGGACACATCGGCGCCGGCCTGGGAGTGGTCGAGCTGACTGTGGCGCTGCACGCAGTGTTCGATACGCCGAAGGATCGGATCGTCTGGGATGTAGGACATCAGGGCTACCCGCACAAGTTTCTCACTGGACGCGCCGACAGGTTCGAGACCCTCCGCCAGGAGAACGGGCTATCCGGATTCCTGAAGCGGTCCGAAAGCGAGTACGACACCTTCGGCGCCGGGCACGCCGGCACGGCGATATCCGCGGGATACGGAATGGCTGTAGCTCGCGATCTGAATGGTGAGGACTTCAAGGTCGTCTCGATTCTTGGCGATGGGGCGCTGACCTGCGGCCTCGCGTACGAAGGTCTCAACAACGCGGGTGCATCGGAGCGTGATTTCATCGTCATTCTCAATGACAATGAGATGTCGATCGCGCCAAACGTGGGGGCGATGTCGAAATACCTCACTTCCATTCAGCGGAACCCGCTTTACAACCGCGTCCGCTCGGCGATCGGAGCCGTGATCGATGCCGCGCCAGGTCCCCTTTCCGGAGTGGGCACGCTGGTCAGAAAGTGGGAGGAGAGCGTGAAGACGTTCTTCACTCCGGGTGTTCTCTTCGAGGAGCTCGGGTTCCGATACTTCGGGCCGATCGACGGTCACGACATTGACGCGCTGATGGATACGTTTGCGGCGGTGAGGGACATGAACGGTCCCCGTCTCATTCATTGCATCACGCAAAAAGGAAAGGGCTTTCCCGCCGGTGAGCACATCGAGAAGTGGCACGCGCTTCCGCCGGGACACGATCCGGCGACCGGAAAGCAGCGCAAAGTTTCCTCCGCGAATTCAGCCTACACCGCGGCGTTCGGACAGGGCCTGGTCGAGCTCGCGACTGAGAATCCGCGTGTGGTCGCCATTACGGGAGCAATGCCGAGTGGAACGGGAACCGCTGCTTTCGCGAAAGCGTATCCGGAGCGCTTCTTTGACGTCGGCATCGCGGAGGGACATGCGGTGACGTTCGCGGCCGGACTCGCCACCGGGGGAATTCGACCGGTATGCGCCATTTACTCGACTTTTCTCCAGCGGGCCTACGACAACGTCATTCACGATGTTGCCATCCAGCACCTGCCCGTCGTGTTCGCGATGGATCGTGCCGGCGTCGTGGGCGAAGATGGTCCCACGCACATGGGGCTGTACGACATAGCGTACATGCTCGCTGTTCCCGGAATGGTTGTCACCGCGCCGAAGAACGGCAGGGAGATGATCGCGCTGCTACGGAGTGGACTCGAGTACGACAAGGGCCCCTTCTGTCTCAGGTACCCGCGCGACGCCACGCCGGACACCGTTCCGCCGGCCTCGGAGATCGAAGCAGTGCCGCACGCGACGTGGGAAATCGTTCGCCACAGCACCATCGCCGGACGCGACGCTGACAAGGCCGTTGCGATACTCGCAGTCGGTACAATGGTTCTTCCATCGCTCGCCGCGGCCGACATACTCAACGACAGCGGCATGAGCGTGACGGTAGTGAACTGCCGATATCTCAAGCCCCACGATGCGCGCGCCCTCGCCGAAATCGTCAGCGATCACCGCAACATTCTGGTAGTCGAGGAAGGAACGGTCGTCAACGGCTTCGGCTCTCGCATGGCCGCTGTGATTGCAGAGATCGACTCGTCGGTGAGAGTCGTGGCGCATGGAGTTCCGGACGACGTCGTCGATCAGGCACCGCGCGCGAAGCAGCTCGCGCGTCTCGGACTCGACGCGCGTGGAATCGCGGCGCGTGTGGGCGATGCGTTCGGATTGGAGAGCTCGCGGGGCACCCACCTTCGTGCCGTCTGATGCGGCTTGGCGTCATCGGGCATCAGGGATACGATGAGCTGCCTGAAATTCTGCGCACCCTCTTTCGCGTGGCGCCGGGACTCGGGATCGAGCCCCTGCTCGAACAGGGCCTTCACGAGGTAGCGGGGAAGGGCGCGCGCCTCGAGGACGCACAGCAGCTTGACGCGCTCGTGACGCTTGGTGGCGACGGAACTCTGCTTCGCGGCGCGCGCTTTCTTGACGGCCGGGACATTCCTATACTCGGCGTCAATCTCGGGCGTCTCGGGTTTCTCACCAGCTGCCAGAGCAGCGACTTCGAGCCCGCGCTCAAGAACCTAACGAGCGGCGATTACGTGGCTCAGCCGCGTATGGCTCTCACGGCCCGGGCGATCGGCTCCGATGGCGAAGCCCGCAAGCAGTGGCGGGCGCTCAACGATTTCGTTCTCCACAAGGGCGGATTTGCCCGCGTTGTGCGGCTGAACATCTTCATCGATGATGAAAGCATCGGCACCTACGCCGCCGATGGGGTCGTGATCTCTACGCCCACGGGGTCGACTGCCTACAGTCTCTCGGCTGGGGGACCCGTGGTCGTGCCGACGGTGGAGTCCATCATCATCACACCGATCTCTCCACACACGCTCGCGGTGCGGCCACTGGTGATCCCTGCTGACGCCGAAGTGACGGTGGAAGCAAACGAGACTCCGACAGAGCTTCTGGTTACGGTCGACGGGCAAGTGGGGACCAGCTTTGTCAAAGGCGAGAAGCTCAAGGTGCGAAAGGCCGACAATCCCGTTCGGATCGTTCGCTTTCCTGGTGCGACGTTCTTCGAGCGAATGCGGGTCAAACTCGGTTGGGGAGGATTGCCCGACCGCGACCAGCCGTACTGATGCTGACAGAGCTGCGCATCCGGAACTTCGCGATAATCGAACAGGTGACGCTTCCGCTCGGCGAGGGATTCAACGTCCTATCCGGAGAGACAGGCGCGGGTAAGTCGATCATCGTCGGAGCGCTTGGACTTCTGCTTGGCGAGAGGGGGAGCGCGGATCTGATCCGATCGGGAGCCGAAAAGGCCACGGTCGAGGGAGTGTTCGATGTCTCGAAGCTGAAAGGAATTGCCGCGCTGGCCGACGATCATGGGATCGAAGTCGAGGACGACACACTCGTTCTGAAGCGTGAGATCGCGGCGAATGGTCGTGGACGCGCGTGGATAAACGGTGCTACCGTGACCGCGACGGTGCTGGCCGAGATCGGGCGTCAGCTCGTCAGTCTGCACGGCCAGCACGACGCGCAAACGCTCATCGATGGCGAATCGCAGCGCGGGATCCTCGATGCATTTGGGGGTGCTGAGCCGCAGGCATCCCTGGTTCGCGGCATCTACGCTGATCTCTCCAGCGTGCGCAGAGAAATCACCAGCCTCTCGTCGCGCCGCGCAGAAGCAGAGAAGAGAGCGGACTACCTAAGACACGTGGCGAAGGAAATAGAGGATGCGCGTCTCGCGCCCGGCGAAGACGCCAGACTGGAGGACGAGGCGCGGGTGCTGGAAAACGCCGACGAGCTGCGCACACTCGCCAACAGCCTGAAAGAGCTTCTTTCCGGGGATGACGCGAGTGTGCTGAGTCAGCTCGGTGCAGCGCAGCGTCCGCTGACATCAATCGAGCGCATCGATCCTTCAGCGGCCCGAATGCAGGAGCTGTTCGACGCGGGCTTCTACGCCTTGCAGGAGTTGGCGCGAAGCGTGGAGGATTACGCGGAGTCCGTGGAGCTCGACCCCGCGCGTCTCGAAGAAGTGCGGCAGCGCCGCGACCGCCTGTTTGGATTACTCAAGAAGTACGGCCCGACGCTGGACAACGTGATCGAGGCTGGCCGATCCGCGCGCGAGGAGCTCGATCTGATCGACACCGCGCAATTCGATCTCGCCAATCTCACCGCGCGCGAAGTGGACGCGCGTCGCCGTTTGTCCGCCGATGCCGAGAAGCTTTCAGAGATGCGTCTCACCGCTGCGAAAAAGCTCGCCAAGGCTGTCGACGCGCTGCTACCGCCGCTCGGAATGCCGGATGGTCGTTTCTCGGTCGCGCTGATCGCGCGCGACGAGCCGACCGCGGAAGGCGCCGAGGATGTCGAGTTCCGCGTCGCACTCAATGTCGGGCACGAAGATCGTCCGCTTGCGCGTGTCGCGTCGGGCGGAGAGCTCTCGCGGGTGATGCTCGCGCTGAAGACGATTCTCGCGCGTGTCGATCGCGTTCCGACGCTGATCTTCGACGAGGTCGACGCGGGAATCGGGGGACGTGTAGGCCTCCAGGTCGGTGACACGCTGCGCCGCGTGGCGAAGGAACACCAGGTCTTCGCGATCTCGCATCTGCCACAGATCGCCGCACGCGCCCATCACCACATCGTCGTCGCGAAGGGTGCGAAGGGCGGAGTTACGACAGCCGACATCACGGTGCTCGAGGGAACGGGCAGAGTGAACGAGATAGCGCGGATGTTGGGCGGAGATCCGGAAAGCAAGGTGAGCCGGGCGCACGCGAGGGAGCTGCTCGAGTCTGCCGGCTCGCCGGCCTAACTCTGGCTCCTGCTCGGCGTACGGGTGGGTGAAACGGAATAGGCGAGAGGACCCCGTAGGTAAGCTGTAAGTTTGTTAGTTCACTGCGTCCCGACTTATCTCGATGGGCAAAGGGCACAAGCAACTGCCTGTGCCCTTTACGCCACAGAGGCAAGTCCGGGCGTCGTGAACTGAATCACTGGCAACTTACCTACTGGGACCTCCCGCCTATTCCGTTGCAGATGTCTCGGACGTGTCCAGTTGCGAGTGGCAATTACTTCCCACCAAACAGTCGAGCGTAAAGCCTGAGCTGAATCTGATCGGTGAAGAACTTCGGCTGATTGCCCCCCGCGCCTTTCACCGTCTGCCAGTGCAGGTAAGTCACCTCGAACGGAACCTTTGCCTTCCCCTGCTCGAAGGAATAGAGGTTCGAGTACGAGAGTCCGCCGCCGAGCCTGTGCTCCGTCTGCGCGGTCTCGAGGTCGAGCGTCGCCGCGTTGATGGTGATATCGGAGAATCCCGTCACCGCCGCGGGGATAGTGAAGGTCCCCGAGTAGTCGTCCTGCTTGTGGTTGCGGTACATGTACCAGCCGGAGACGGCCAGATAGGAGTTCACTACGATGCGCGGCGCCGTCTCGAACTCGAATGTGGTGCCGAGCTGCCGGTGCACCGTCTGCTTGCGGTAGAGTGGGGCCAGCTCCTCGTTGGGCAGGTCGATGATGCGCATTGTCTGGTCGTCGGAGAACGGCTTGTTGAAGCGCACGATGAACGACTCCCAGAAATGGCTTCCGACCAGGAGATCGCTGAACCATCTGCCTTCGACGGTCGTCGCTTTGCGACCGGTGCCAATGTCGATGAAGTTGTCGGGGGATTCGATCTGGCTGGTCGGCAGGCGGAATGTCACACCGACGGCGGAGCGGAAGTTCAGGCCCGACGGCGACATTCTCGCTTCGGTGCTGCCACCAAAGGAATCGAAGACGGAGAATTTGCCGCCGATGTCGATATCGCCGAGGTGGGCTCTGGTGACGGACGATAGCGGGGCGGCGGCAATTCCGAACAGTGAATCGGTGAGAATCCGCTGCGCGTCGCGCACAGTGAGTCGGTTCTGCGAGGGGAATGGACCAGTAGTCGTCGCGGCGATGCTGTTCACGCCGAAACTCTGGTAGAGCGATCTGAACGCGGCGACACGCGCTTCGATCGCCAGCTGTGCGTCAGTGCCGACGATTGGAATGAACGGGGAAGTCGAGTAGATCTGATTGACGCCGCCCGCGAACGCCCTGGAGTTGGCGATCAGCGCTCGCGCGTTCGCCTGGTTGGCGAGCAGAGCAGGACACTGAGGAGACGCGGCGGGGTTGGCTTGGCAGGCAGCGAGAGAACCTTCGAGGGTATTCGCCGCGGTTGTGAACTGCGTATTCATCGTCGCGTTTTGAGTCGCGGCTGCTGCAACGACGAGGGCCGGGTTGAATCCGAGGTTTCCCTGCGTTCCGCTCGTGTTGACGTTGAAGAACGCTGAAGTCTGCGTCTGGACGTACGGTACCTGCATGCCGACCGAGAAGCGTTTCGAAAGTCCGACCTCGAACACGAATGGGAACGCCGCTACATGATCGCGAAGATTCACCACGGTGTTGCCGAGTGTCGCATTCCAGTTCGGATTTCCAGTCAGCGACTGGAGTCCGCCCTGGAGAGCCGCGAGATTCGGGAACTGCCTCACACCGATCGTATCGAGCGTGAAATCAATGCCGAGGGGTTCTAGCGCGCCGTCCG
>WNGI01005336.1_pt1 | contig 11562 bp, 14 predicted proteins | sample 5400621 | NCBI WGS metagenome assembly WNGI01 (sample SAMN13153374, study PRJNA577476) | soil metagenome | isolation source: 20 cm soil or saprolite under Garry oak tree replicate 1 | place: USA:California | collected 2016-06-15
GGGTGCCCCCGGCAGGATTCGAACCTGCGACGCCCGGCTTAGGAGTCCGGCGCTCTATCCCCTGAGCTACGAGGGCGGGGGCAACAGGCGAACTGTGCTCACTCTGGCTCGTTGCGAAGGCGATGTTACTGGACACTCGCCGGCCTGGACGTGGTCGAGGGGGCGGTCGCACTTTGGCGACCGCCCCCTCTGATGGGTGAAGCTAGCTGAGGTTGAGCGCGGTGTCGTCGATGAAGAAGGACGTGACCAGGGACGAGTCCTCGGTGCCGGTCCACTTCAGCGCGACGCTCTGCCCGGCGTACGCCGACAGGTTGACGCTCCGCTGGACGTAGCCCGTCCCCTTGTTGACGTTGGAGAACGACTGGACCGTTGTCCCGTTCGCCGTAAGGGTCAGCTTGTCGTAGGCGGTTGTCGTGCCCTCACTGCTGGCGATGTACAGGTAATACGTGAGGTTCGCCGAGCATCCTGCCGTGATGGTCACGGTCTGCGACAAGGTGTCCGTGTGCGTCGTCCCGTACCCGTCCAGCCACGAGTAGCCGGATCCGGAGTGCGCGTGCGCACCGTCGGTGTTGATCACGCCGCTCGTCGCCGTCCACCCGGTTGAGCCCGACTCGAAGCCGGGGTTGACGAGCTTCTGGCCGGAGCAGCTACCGCCTCCGGTGCCGATCGTCCAGGTGAATGACGCCTGACCGAACGCCCCCGTGGTGTCAGTCGCCTTCGCGGTGACGTTGTAGGTGTTGTTCGTGGTCGGCGTCCCGGAGATCAGGCCGGTGGATGAGTTGATCGACAGGCCGGCCGGCAGTCCGGTCGCGCTGTAGGTGAGGGTCTGCCCGGAAGCGGAGTCCGTGGCCTGGATCTGCAGCGAGGTCGGCGTGCCGACGGTGCCCGTCCGGTTGCCCGGGTTGGTCACCGTGACGGTATTCCCGCCGCCGCTTCCCGCCTTGAACGCCGCGGTGCCGTTCGGTGTGCCCAGCCCGCTGGGTCCGTCCCATCCGGCGCCGCCCCGGCACAACGTGGTCGGCGAACACGAGCCGTTCGATCCGGTCGTGACGTCGAACAGGTTGCCCGTGTGCGAGTAGGGGTAGGAGTTCGGCCGATCGGATGTGCCTGGAGTTCCGGCCAGCGCGTAGACCGTCGCCATGATCGGCGAGGACAGGCTGGTGCCGCCGTAGACCGACCATCCGCTGCCGCCGTAGGTCTGGTACACGGCCAGGCCGGTGTTCGGATCGGCGACGGCAGAGACGTCGGTGGCAGCCCGCCTGGTGCACGCGCTGATGCCGCTCTGGAATGCCGGCTTGGTCACGTCCGACGAGCAGCCGCTGCCGGCACCGCTCCAGACCGATTCGGTCCAGCCGCGGGTCGTCCCGGTGGCCCGGGTCAGCGACGTACCGCCGACCGAGACCACGTACTGCGACGTGGACGGGTAGATGACTCCGGCGGCGTATCCGCTGTCGCCGCTCGATGCGGTGTAGACGATGCCGGGGTGGTTGAAGTACTGGGAATCGAAGCTGTTCTCGGTGCCGTCCTCGCCGCCGCCCCAGCTCATCGAGATGAACTTGGCGCCGAGCGTGCGGGCGGTGTCGACCGCGGTGTAGAGGTTGTTGGACGGGTCATTGGCCTCGACGAGCAGGATGTGGCAGCTCGGGCAGGTCGCCGAAACTGCGTCCAGATCGAGGGAGATCTCACCGGCCCATCCCGTGTCGCCCACCGGCAGCGGGCTGGCCTGGCCGCTCTGGTTGACCTTGCGGAAGCAGCCGTTCGCTGTCGTGCAGGCTGATAGCCCGTACTGCGATCGGTACGTCGCGAGGTCGGATTCGGCGCTCGGGTCGTCGTAGGCGTCGACGATCGCGACGGTCGCGGTCGTCGTCGAGGTAGGCAGCTTGTAGGCCGACTGGATGTCCGCGGGTCCGTACCCGCTCGGCGTGGCGGCGGGGGCGAGCGTGCGGCCCTCTTTGATGTCGGTGCGCTTCAACGCGAAGCAGGTGTGGTGACCTTTGGCCACCTGCTGCGTGCACGCGTGCGCCACGGTTGGGGTCTGCGCTCCGGCTGGGGTTGCCAGCGCGGATGCGGACGCCGCGATCAGTGCGATCGCGGCGCCGCCGACGAGGACGGGTAGTCCTCTGGTCGGTACCTTCACGTTGCCTCCCGGAAGTGAGTTGGCACGAATCGTGCCGGGCGGAAGATTAAGGGCATTCACTCGCAGATGTGTCCGATTTGTCCCGCAACGCTCTGGCCAGTTCTAGCCACGCACGAAGCTGTCCGTACAGGAACGTATCCCCAGCGTGTCCGCGCCTCAACGCGATGATCAACATCTCGTCGGTCGCGGGACGGGCCACCGGCGAACCGCGGTTTGCTCAGCGTGCCGAACCGCGGTTTGCTCAGCTTGCTCAGACGACGGCGATCTCGAGCTGCCAGACGTGCCCGACAGCCAGCGTGGCCGTGCCCTTCGACCGAGCGGCGAGTGTCACCTCGAGGGCGTTGCCCACTCGGCGCGAGCTGATCCGCTGCACGACCGTCGCCGGGCCGGCGTCCGCGAGCGGCCACTGGGTTCCGCTCGGGGGGTTGATCCGGATGTGCGCCACCGCCCCGGCAACGACGCAGAGTTCGACGGGGTGGGTGTTGCTGCCGTCGTAGGTCTGCTCGACGGTGCCCTGCTGGCAGACGATGTGCGGCGCGGACATGGTGCGTCCACCCGCGCTGCCGGTGCTGCCGCTGGTGCCGCTGCCAGCGCTTTCCGGCGGCGTCGACGTCGCCGCGGTGGCGCTCGATTGCGGCGGCTGCGGCGATCCGCTGCGGGCCGTCGACGCACACGCCGTCATCGCGCACGCGACGGCGAACGTGCTCGCAGCCGCGACGAGAGGACGAGAATTCATCGAGCCAACGCTACGCGGGAGCCTCTCGCCGGTGTCCAGTCAGCCTGGCGTCGCTAACCTGACTGGCATGGAGTTGACCCACGTCGACGAGCGGGGCGCTGCCCGCATGGTTGACGTGTCCGCAAAGGACGTCACGGCGCGCGAGGCGGTGGCGACCGGCCGGCTCGTGACGACGGCTGAGGTCGTCGGGCTGCTGCGGCGCGACGGCCTGCCGAAGGGCGACGCGCTCGCGGTGGCTCGGGTGGCCGGCATAGCCGGCGCGAAGCGGACCTCGGATCTCGTACCGCTGTGCCACCCGATCGCACTGCATGCAGTGACCGTCGACCTCGAGCTCACCGACGATTCCGTCGAGATCGTCGCGACCACGCGGACGGCTGACCGCACCGGCGTCGAGATGGAGGCGCTGACCGCCGTGGTCGTCGCGGGCCTGGCGCTCTACGACATGGTGAAGGCGGTGGACCGTACGGCGACGCTCACCGACGTCCGGCTGCTGTCGAAGTCCGGCGGTCGCACCGGCGAGTGGCAGCGAGACCCGCAGTGACCGCCGCGGTGATCACCTGCTCGAATCGCTCCGCGGCGGGCGAGCGGGCCGACGAGTCCGGTGAGCTGCTCGCGTCGTTGCTGGCGCAGGCCGGCTATCTCGTATCACCGCGGGTCGTGGTGCCGGACGAGATCGGCGCGATCCGCGCCGCGGTACGCGCCGCGATCGAGGCGGGCGCACAGGTCGTGGTGACGACTGGCGGCACCGGGCTCGCGCCGACGGATGTCACGCCGGAGGCGGTCCGGCCACTACTTGACCGTGAGGTTCCCGGGATTGCCGAAGCGTTGCGGCTCGCCGCGCGCGACCGGGTGCCGACCGCCGTGCTGTCGCGCGGCATCGCCGGCACGATCGGCCGCGCGCTCGTGGTGACCTTGCCCGGATCGCCCGGCGGCGTGCGCGACGGGATGGCTGTGCTGACGCCCCTGCTCGGCCACATCACCGATCAGCTTTGCGGCAGTGACCACCGCCCCGGAGGTGGCGCATGATCGCGGCGGACCTGATCATTGCCGAGGTGTCCGAGCTGCCGCTCGACGTCGCCGCCCACGAACGGGCTGTCGCGCGTGCGTCGGCCGGCGCGCACGTCGTGTTCTGCGGTGTCGTGCGCGACGTTGACCACGGACGGCGCGTCGTCGAACTCGAATACGAAGCGCATCCCGACGCGGCGCGCGTCCTGCGTGAGGTGGCGGCCGAGTTCGCCGGCCTGGCCGCGGTCGACGGCCTCGCGGTCAGTCACCGGATCGGGCGCCTGCTGGTCGGCGACGTCGCACTCGTCGCCGCCGTCAGCGCGATGCACCGGCACGAGGCGTTCGAGGTGTGCGCGCGACTGGTCGACGCGGTGAAGCTGCGCCTGCCGGTCTGGAAGCGGCAGGTCTTCGACGACGGCACCGACGAGTGGGTCAACTGCCCCTAGCGGGCGTCTGCCGGCTCGCCCCGGGTCAGCCGCCGGCGAACGGCGGCAGGACGTCGACGAACGCGGCCGCCGGGATCTTCGTGGTGTCGCCCGCGGGCTGACCGTCGACCAGGAACGCGGCGACGCGCATCACCGCGACCAGCTCCGGGCGGGCGGCCAGCTCGTCCCGCAACGCCGCGATGTCAGGTGCGGTCGTCGGCTCGTCCGCATGACCGGCGGCGCGGCGGGCACCCGCCCAGAACCGGATCGTGGCGATGGCGCTACTTCTCCGCAGACCTGTTGCGATCGAGCAGGTGTCCGAGTTTCGTGCTCACGGACTTGATCTTGGCCGAGTACTTGCCGTGCGTTGCCTTGTCGAGCTTGCCCGCTGTCGTGCCAACGCCATGTGCGGCGACAGTGCCCGCCTTGTGCGCGGCATCGCTGGCCTTCTCCTTCGCCTGTTCGGCCAGGGGTGCGGCCTTCTCGGCCAGTTCGCCGGCCTTCTCCTTGGCCTTCTCGGCCAGGGGTGCGGCCTTCTCGGCCAGTTCGCCGGCCTTCTCCTTGGCCTTCTCGGCCAGGGGCGCGGCCTTCTCGGCCAGATCGGTCGCCTTCTCCTTGGCCTGCTCGGCCAGCTCCCTGGCTTTGTCCGTGATCTTGTCTTGGCCCACGTGTTCGTCTGTCACGGTTGTCGCCTCCTCAATCGCCTGCCCCGAAGCCCGGGGCCGGCTACCCCATTCCATCCAAGCACCGCGGACAATGCTCGTGTGACCGAGTCGCGCAATCCGCAGCCTCCTGACGTGCCGCCAGACCCCGAGCGACCGGTACTCCCTGACGTCACAGCCGACGAGGAGCACGTCGACTGGCGCGAGCGCGACGACGACCATGACCGAGACGACTGGTATCGCCGGGAGCGCCCGCCGCATCACGAGTGACACATCGACGGGCTCCGGCGCCGCCGCGGCCAGGCTCAGGCGCGCTGTTCGCGCAGAATGTCACGAATCTCCTCGAGCAGTCGCTGGTCGTCCGTCTTTGCGGCCTCCTTCGGGGTGACTCCGCGCAGCTCGTTGAACTTCTGCAACGGCAGTACGAGCACGAAGTACACGGCGGCCGCGGTGATGGCGAAGACGATGACGGCGTTGAGGAGCGTCGAGATGTCAATGAACGTCTTCTGCTCGAGCGGGCCACCTCGCAGTGAGAATCCCCAGCCCTTCGAGTTGGCGCCAGGGAACGCGTTGATGATCGGTGTGATGATCGCCGAGACGAACGTGTCGACGACCTTCGCGAACGCGGTGCCGACGACGAACGCGACCGCGAGTTCGACGACATTCCCGCGCAGGATGAAGTCCCGGAATCCCTTGAGCATCTGGTTGCCCCTTCGACGAGTTGCGACGGCGACCCCGTGCCACCGGCGCAGATGCTAGTGGCGAGGGGTTCGTCGCGGGCTCCTTCGAACGGGAGTTTCCGCCGCACCCGTCAGACCGGAGTGAGCCTTTCTGCCGGACCGGCCAGGGCGTCGTCAAGGTGGCTTGCGCACCGTGGCAACTACCGAGCGCCCTGACACGGCGGTGATCCGCAGAGCTGTCGGCTGGTCAGCGGCAACGATCAGCCCGGTGTTCTCGCCGTCCGCGCCCGGATCGGCAGGCCGGCCAGTCACGGCAAGTACCCGCACCCCCTCGGCGAGCACGTGTGCGGACGGCGATGGCGTGGCGTCGCCGTCGGGCTGGTCGTTGACGAGCAAGTCGATCCGGTCGCCTACCCGCACGAGGTCAGGCATGGCCGAGCCCGCCAGCTCGACGGGAACCGCGCGCAGCTGCGGTGGCAGCCCCGCCGTCAGGTCGGCGCCCGCCAGCCGGGTGCCGGTGAGCGCCTCGTCAGCGCGGATCGGCCCGGCCAGGCGGCGCCCGATGACCTGCGCGGGTCGCGATGTCGCGCCGGGTGGGCGGAGATTGGCCGGCCAGGCAAGGACACGCACGTCCGCGCCGGTCAGTTGTGCGCCTGCCGGCAGGTCGCGCGCCGCGACGACGACCGATCCGGCGGCTGCCGGCGGTGGCTCGTGCCGGGCGCCCATCGCGGTGACCGCGGCGAGCAGGAGGCAGCCCAGAGCCAGCAATCGGCGCGGCCACCCGCTCAGGCGCGCCGCAATCTCGGAGATCGACACGTCCGCAAGTCAAGCGCGCAATGCCCGCGCAGACGGTCCTCGAGAGAGATCTGTGGATAACCGAACTGCCTGTGGATAACTTCAGGCGGAAGCGGCGGCCTTGGCGGCCGAACCCGAGCCGTTCGTCGACGGCGTGGACTTCGTCGAGTCGGTCTTGGTGGTCGATGTGGCCGTTGCCGGGTCGGACTTGGACTCCGACTTCGCCTTAGGCGCCGAGGCGGCGCTGGCTGCAGCGCGGCTGTCGGTGCGGTAGAAGCCGGCGCCCTTGAAGACGACGCCCACCGACCCGTAGACCTTGCGAACGGGCTGCCCGCACACGGGGCATTCGTCGGCGGCCGCGTCCGTGAACGACTGCACGAGCTCGAACCGGTTGCCGCATTCCGGGTTCGTGCAGGCGTACTGATAGGTGGGCATTGGCGCGCGAACCTCCGACGGACTAGCACTCGACTACACCGACTGCTAACCATGGTGCTTGATGATGGCATTCCCCGTCCACTCCGACTTACCCGAGCGCGCGCCATCCGGACGGCGTGATCACCGCCGTGACGGCCGTATCCCACGGGTCTGCGGGCAGTTCGTCGGCGAACTCGCCGTCATAGAGCAGCGCGACAATCGGGACACCGGCCCGGACCCGGCGCAGCGCCCGGTCATACGATCCTCCGCCACGCCCGAGCCGTACCCCGTGCTGGTCGACAGCGAGCGCTGGAACCAGCACGACGTCGGCGAGCGCGAGCGCGTCCACGCCGAGCGGGCCACCGTCCGGCCACGGCGTCCAGTCCAGATCGAGGTCGTCCAGCAACAAGGGCACGATGACGTCCGAGCCCCCGGCAGTGAGCGCATCGAGCAGTTCGACAGAACCCGGCTCTGTGCGCAGCGGCCGGTAGGCGGCGGCGCATCGTGCCGACGCGAACCGCGACAGCACGTGTGCGCGCACTTCGCCTCGCGCGTGGTCGATTTGTGATGTCGTCAGCGCTGAGCGTGCCGCGAGGCGCTGCGCCCGAAGCTGACGCTTGACGGCGCCGCCTGCATCGTCGCGCAACACCCCGTTAGTCTCCCGGAATGCCTCGTGATCGCGTAACCAAGGCGCTGATCCCCGCGGCCGGTCGTGGCACACGGTTCCTGCCGTTCACCAAGTCGGTACCCAAGGAACTGCTACCGATCGTGAGCACGCCGGCCCTCGAGCTGGTCGTCGCCGAGGCGTCCCGGAACCGACTCACCGACATCATCCTGGTGCTCGGAGAGGGCAAGCAGGCCATAGCCGACTATTTCGAGCCGCATCCGGCCCTGGAGGCCGTGCTCGCGGCCAACGGCGACACCAGGTCGCTGGCGACGATCAAGCGCGCGGCGAACCTGGCAACGATCCACCAGGTCGAGCAGCTCGAACCGCGCGGGCTCGGCGACGCCGTCGCACACGGCGAACGGTTCGCCAACGGAGACCCGCTCGCCGTACTGCTGCCCGACGACCTGATCGACGACCGGGACGAGCTGCTCGGGCCGATGCTGGACGTCTACGACGAGCACGGCGGCGTCGTGCTCGCCCTGCTGGACGTCCCGCGGCCGGAGATCTACAAGTACGGCGTCGTCACCCCGATCGGCGAGCCGGTCGGCGACGTCGTCGCAATTCGAGATCTGGTGGAGAAGCCCGCCCCTGACCAGGCGCCGAGCACCCTCGCGATCATCGGACGCTACGTCGTCCCGCCCGAGATATTCGACGCGATACGCCAGACCGGCGCGGGCGCGAAGGGCGAGATCCAGCTGACGGACGCGATGCGGCGCCTGGCCCACGCGGGCGTTCCGGTACACGGCGTGGTGTTCCGCGGGCGCCGGTACGACACCGGTGATCGACTCGACTACGTCCGGGCGGTCGTACAACTGGCGGCGCGACACCCCGACATCGGCGCGCAGTTCACCACATGGTTGCGCGAGTATGTGCGGGAGAGCTTGCGGGACTAGGCACCGGGAGTACTGAGTAGTGGCTGAAGACGACGGCCGGCTGCGGTCCGTCGACGAGCACCTGGCCAGCGTGCTCGCCGGCATCGGGTCGATGTCCCCGATCGAGATGGCGTTGCTGGACGCCCAGGGGCTGCTGCTCGCCGAGAACGTCGTCACCGAGGTTCCGCTGCCGGGATTCGACAACTCGGCGATGGACGGCTACGCCGTGCGCGCCGTCGACACGCGAGCGGCCAGCCCCGACAACCCGGTCCAACTGCCGGTGACCGGCGACGTCGTCGCTGGGACGAAGAGCCGCTCCGGTATGGGCCCTGGGTTGTCGGTGCGCATCATGACGGGCGCGCCGATCCCGGCAGGCGCGGACGCCGTCATCCCGCTCGAGCGCACCGACCGCGGCGTCGCCAAGGTGACGATCAGCGAGCCGGTACTCAGCGGTGAATGCATCCGCCGGGCAGGCGAGGATCTCGCTGCGGGAGCACCCGCACTGAGCGCCGGTGCGGCGATCGGCCCGCAGCAGATCGCACTGCTCGCCGCCGTCGGGCGCGACCGCGTGCTCGTCCGGCCGCGTCCCAGGGTGATCGTGCTGTCCACGGGCAGCGAGCTGATCGAGGTGGGCCAGCAGCCCGGATTCGGCGAGGTTCCCGACGCGAACTCCTACCTGATCGCCGCTGCCGCCCGCGACGCCGGCGCCGACGCGTACCGGCTGGGCATCGTGCCCGACGACCACAGCAAGCTGCTTGACGTCCTCGAGAGCCAGTTGCTGCGCGCCGACGTCCTGATCACGACGGGCGGCGTCAGCATGGGCGCCTTCGACGTCGTGAAGCAGGCCCTCACCGAACTGGGGACGGTCGACTTCGTCCGGGTCGCCATGCAACCGGGCAGGCCCCAGGGCTTCGGGTTTCTCGGCGACCACGTCCCGATCTTCTGCCTGCCGGGCAACCCGGTCAGCGCGCTCGTGTCGTTCGAGATCTTCGCGCGACCGGCGATCCGCAAGCTGCTCGGCAAGCGGCAGTTGCAGCGCGCGACCGTCCAGGCGATGGCGATCGAGCGGGTCGAGAGCCCGGTCGGCATCCGGCAGTATCGTCGCGGGGTGCTGCATCGCGAGGCGAACGGCGCTTACAGCGTCTCGTTCGTCGGAGGCCCCGGCTCGCATCTGATCGCGTCCATGGCGTCGGCGAACTGCCTGGTCGTCATCGACGAGGATGTCAGCGAGGTCGTGGCGGGCTCGCGGGTCACGGTCATCCCGCTGCTGCTGTCGCAGCGCTGAGCGGCCCGCCAATGTCGGCCCATCCCGGCTGGCCCGCGGAGCTTGCCGCGGGCCCGGTCCGGCTGCGCCCGCCGCGGATGCGTGACGGCCGCGCCTGGAGCGAGGTACGGCTGCGCAACGAGCGGTGGCTCGCGCCGTGGGAGCCGACCTCGGCGCTGCGTTGGGTCGACCGCAACGGGATGTCGGCGTGGCCGGCGCTTCTGTCGGCGCTGCGCAAAGCCTCCCGGGCCGGCGCGATGCTGCCGTTCGTCATCACCTACGGCGGGCGGTTGGTGGGGCAGATGAACGTGTCGAACGTCGTGCACGGCGCGCTGCGTTCCTGCACGGTCGGCTACTGGGTCGACGCGGACGTGGCCGGCCGGGGGATCACGCCGACCTCGCTGGCCCTGGTGATCGACCACTGCTTCACGGGCGTCGCGCTCCACCGGGTCGAGGTCGACATCCGTCCGGAGAACGCGGCGAGTGTGCGCGTCGTCGAGAAGCTGGGCCTGCGCCGCGAGGGCTACTACGAGCGCTTCCTCGACATTGACGGGGCCTGGCGCGATCACGTCGCCTACGCCGTCACCGTCGAGGAACTCGGTGGGCGCACCATGCAGTCGCGGTTGCGCTCGCTGCCGCCCATGCCCCGGTAGGTGCCCTCGCTGACCTCGGCCCCGATTTTGCTGCCGCTCGACACGCCGTGCTGCATGCCCGGCCGCGCCCGTCGCCCTCTATACCGTGGGTGAGATTGTTACAGGTGTGACTGGAGGTGCGATGACGTCACCCATGTGGACGGTGGTCGTCCTCGCCGTCCTCTGGCTAATTGTGGTGGTTCCGATGATCGTCCGCCGCAACGACGACCGTGCGCGCGATCGTTCGGTCGAACGGTTCGGGACGGCCATGCGGGCGCTGACCCGGCGCCATGAGGCGATGTCGCGACCGGCTCGGTCACGCCCGGCCGATCCGGACGCCGCCAGCGTGGTCGCCCCCCGGGTCGCCGGCCCACGGGCGGAACTGTTCGTCACCGGAACCCGCCGTGTCGATCTCGCACCTGCCGTGCGGCGACCCGTTCCCGCCGCCGAGGAGGCGCTGATGCACCCCGTCGACCGCTCGGAGATGTCCGCCGCGCGAGCACGCATGATGGCCCGCCGCCGGCGGTCGCTGACCATCCTCGGCGTCGGCTCCGTGGCCGGCCTCGTCCTCGCATTGTCGATCGGTGGCGCGATGTGGCTACCGGCGCTGGTGTTCGGCACGGGCCTCGGCGGATACGTCTACTTCCTGCGCGGCCAGGCGGTTCGCGATCGCGAGCGTCGCCACGCACGTCAGCTGCGCGCTGCCACGCGCGGCTTGCACGACTACGACGCGACCGACATGACGGGCGACATGATCGCCTCGCCCGACTCGGCAGTGCACATCGACGACGACGATCTCGAACTGCACGAGCACGACACCGTCGACCTCACCGGCCTCTACGCCGAGGAGTCCGCACCCGAACGCAGCGCCCAGCGACGGGCCAGCTGACGGGCCTGGCCGGTGCCGGCTACCTGCTAGCCTTGTCACTCGGTTCCGGACGTCCGGGGCCGATGATTGTTTGGGGCTGTGGCGCAGTCCGGTAGCGCACCTCGTTCGCATCGAGGGGGTCAGGGGTTCAAATCCCCTCAGCTCCACCCACCGCCCATTCTGGGCCTCGTAATGCTGCCGCAGCGCGTCGGCACCACCCTTGACCCTCGTTTGACCCTGAGATCATGCGGACGGCTGCGGCTGAAATCAGCGGCCGCTCCTCGGCCCGGTCCGCCAACAGGTCCAGCACCGCGAGCCCGACCATGAAGCGATCCGGCGCGTCCCCGCCGACGAGGCCGAACGCAGTGCTGAGCGCGATGCGTTGCGGATCAGGCAGGCGGTCGA
>WNGI01005338.1_pt1 | contig 11561 bp, 15 predicted proteins | sample 5400621 | NCBI WGS metagenome assembly WNGI01 (sample SAMN13153374, study PRJNA577476) | soil metagenome | isolation source: 20 cm soil or saprolite under Garry oak tree replicate 1 | place: USA:California | collected 2016-06-15
TGCACATTCAAAGAGATATTGTCGAAGCAAGAAATGGGAAAGATGGACTCGAATTTCTGGTACAGTTGAAGCTTGACAGATGGAGATTGACGTGCGTCAGGCGAATCACAGATGATGCGCTTGTCATTGTTTGGCCTGCAGTATTTGTGAGGTCCTCATCCTGTTTGTCTCCCGGCGACTGTTCCTCCTGTCCGTTCCTCCGCCCAGGACCTTTCGTCCGCACCTTCTCCATGGATCCGAGTGGTAGTACTCCTGTGAAGAAGCAGGATGAAGACGACAGCAAATCCGACCTCAAGAGGGATGCCAAGCCAGTGGTGAAGACATTGAATAGAGTACCTCGTAAGCTGTGTTATCATCTCTCGTATGTTCTTCCTCAGCCTAATCCCTTTATGTAGGCGCTTGTGTGAGTAGTCCCTCACTCTCTCTTTAGTTCTATGTGCCTATCTGCATGATCAGAATGCGTGTCGGAAGCAAAAGATGAGATGCGAAGGCGCCGACAATCCACCTTGTAGGCGTTGCCGAAACACAGGTCTCGAATGTTTATTTGAGAAGCCTTCAAGAGAAGCGACTCTTACAGGGGAGGCGGGACTAGAGTACGTTGCCTATGGCTAGTTTTCTTAGTACGCTTACGCCGATTCCAACCGCAGGCGCATACGGAGTCTTGAATCCCATGTAGCTGACATTAAGATAACACAAAACACTATTCTGAGTACCCTGTCCGAGCTTGTAGCTCAAATTCGTGGAGGATCTCTCGCCAGATCACCTACGTATACGCATTATAACCAATCGCCAAGTTTGAGCTCACCCTCAATGTCTACTCCTACACCCACTACTGCGCACCCACATATTAACGAGATGCACCAGTCGCCTCAAATTGCAACTGGTGTTTTCCCAAACGCCAGCACACGGCAACATCGTGCATCAATAACTTATCAAGGTTCAACGTTTCAGCCAAATCAAGTGTCGCCTGCTGGAGAAGCTCAATCAAACACTTTCCCTCAGACCCATTCAAATGCGCATGGATATAACCAATCACAGCCGCCTAGATTAACCCAGGGCCATGTTCTCCCACCATTCTCGAGCATTCAGGCTATGGGTGCTGCGCAACCCAGCAATGTTTCGTCTATGCGTTATCAGGCAACGAATATGCCGGGACAACGACAGACAACGAAATTGTCTGGAGTGAAAAGGCCGTTGTCCTCGTCTCATCTAACAAGTGGAGAGTCTTCGGACTTCGAGGAGGAAGACAATGGGGAACTTCCTGCCCAGGGTCTTGTGGCGCCGTGGGAGGTCCTCAGGGGTTTGGCCGATGTCGCCTCTCGGCGTGCCGCTAAGGTAATTCTATATGGAATAACTGTCTTTAGCCAATAATGATCAATGAACGCAGGAAAATGGTGACGGGACTGATTCGCACAGTCGCACGAGAACACCCTCTCCGGAGAGGCACGAGAGGCCGTCAAAACGGAGGAAACGTCTGCACAAACTGACATTTCCAGATGGTAATATAAAATTTACACAGGAGGCATTGTTCTCACGATTTTGCAGTGGTAAGCAAGAACATCATATCCGAAGCGGAGGCTCGGGATCTTTTTGCAATGTTCGTTCTTTATTCGCTAATACGGGAAGTTATTGTTTTTTAAGACCATCCTCACAGATTCTATGGAGGCTGCTCGACTTTCTTGTGGGTAATATGTCTTGTTATCACTAACGCGACATTCAAATACGATTTTCAGGCCAGTGTTCGATGCAAACACTGACATCTATGATGCTCTTCATGAACGGTCACCCTTCGCCGTCGACTGTATCTGCATGGTCGCATCGCGAGTTAAGGACGGAGGAGGTTGCTTCGCCGTTGACTCTCTTGATTGTCCCTGATATCACCACTTAGGAAAGCAGAGTGAACAGTATCGCAAGTGCCTTGAAGAGGTCCAGTCAATAGCTTGCGCCACACTTTTTGCACCCGTCATGCGACCGGAAGCCGTCCAATCCATGAGTTAGTGACATTGTTATACTTAGGCCACTCTAATTTGTGTGAACTAGTCCTTGTTGCTGGTTGGTCTGACAATGGGTGGCTGAGTGGAGGCCATGCCGTGCGCATGGCAATGGAACTGTGTAAACACAGCAAATCAACTATGGTTATCGGACACTAACTTTTTCTTTTCCCATAGCTATGCATAAAGCTTGGCCTAGATTATATAGGCGGATGCAAAACAAGAAATCTGATCCGAAGGAAGACAAGGAGCTGGTGATTGCCACCCGGACTTGGCTCTGCCTGTACCTCTTCGAACATCAGTACGTGGTTCATAATCATAATCTTTCTTTGGTCGGGTGTTCATGTGCATCACTTTTAGGCTTTCCTATGGGACCGGACGTCCAGCTGTGCTGAAGGAGGATGAAAGCATCCAAGATTGTCGCTTCTTTCTCCAACATCCGCTGGCGATTGAAGACGATATGCGACTTGTCTCGACTGTTGAACTCATGGTGCTTCGAGAACGGCTGCATAACGCTATGTCTCCTTTCGAAAGGATTGTCACTGATGATGACTTAGCACATCTGCGTCACTTTGACGGTGAATTTCGGAAATGGTTTCAATTCTGGGACGATGCTTTTTCGCAGAAGTACACAGATGCAGGTATTTCTCTCTGTTCAAGATGATGTGATGGACTCTCACAAATATTTTCAGCATTTTATCGGCAGAGTTTGCAGATTCAGCACCTTCATGCCGAGTTGTTTCACAACGCGACCGCTTTGCGAGGTGTTAACGGCCCAGATGATGTACAAAAAATGCCCGCTACGCAGAGGGAACTTTCGATCCGCTCTATTCATATAGCAAGACAAGTTCTGGAAATCACCGTTAACTCGCCCACCTATCGAGAGGGGATGAGATATGGTACGTCGAAACGTCCCTGTCCAATAGTATACCTTACACTGTCTTCAATAAGCCGTTCACTACACCCATGCTGCTGCAACCTTTGCTGCTTCTTTCCTCCTTCGCTTGGCCCGACTATTGTAAGTTCCACAGTTATACAAATCTCGATCTGACATAGACTGGTACAGTGCAAATGATTGCAACGTGGAAGAAATAAGAGCGCAAGTTGAACGGGTAGCCAATTTGATGGCTGGCAGTGAGTCCTTTTGTCATCAATGACGTGCAAGGATGAAGTTGATTATCATCTCAGTCCCTGGGAAACGATACGCACTGACCTTACAAGTCATGCTTAAAAGATCCAAGATCAGAAAGGCTTCATCATCACGTTCGCCGCAGACCACACATGATACTGTCCGTTCCCTTGCCATGGTCACTGATCAGAATTCCACACATGCCATGAACAACATGGCCTTGCTTCCTCAACGAAGCGCAGAGCCATTTTCACCTACTTATCCCTACCCTGGTCACGATGGCCAGATGCCACAAGTCCAGGCCGGTGGACAAATGGCCCCGAACCAAGTCATGGCTCAACCACGGCCGCCATTAACGGACGCTGAACAAATATGGCGGGGATTTGAGATGACCTCGAATGAGCAGCTGCCAGTCTGGATCTCTGATCAGAGCCTTGGGGGGCAATCTTTCCCGCAACATGGTTACGATGCATTTCTTCTACCTCCCGATTATCTTCCACCCGCCCCTCAGATTTGGTGAAGGATTTTGTAACATACCATCGTTGTGGCACTGTGTTTTTGTTATGCTTTGTATCATGTTGATCTTCATGTAGTTATGACGTCACGTACGCCTGTTTTATATATACCAACGTCGAGATTGTACCAAGTGACAATGGACCAACCACCTGCAAAACGTTCGCTTTCTAGGAGCATATTCTCTTTCAGGACCTTCATTTCCAGGCCTAGGAATTTAATCGCCAAGTCTAACAATACTGAAGGTAATAATCTCCGCCCATGACCAACGTAGCACTCTGCATTCGTATCGTACAGAAATCGCTAAGCGGAGAAAGTTTATCCTGAGACTAGCAAAGGCGTTGCTCGCTTTCGGGGCACCTTCTCACAGGATTGAATCTCAGTTAACCGCTACCGCGACTATACTTGGTGTCTCCGCAGGTGGGGTCAAGTAACAATAAAGACCGTTGCCAATCACTGAAATGCTAAATAGAATTCGTGCATTTGCCCAACATCGTCATTGTTAGCATGCGCTGCACAGAGACTGGCTCATCACGGACGCATTTTGTCAGGGCTACCGGCCGCGTAGCGTTGACATCGCTCCATAAAGTACACCAGATATATCGAGACGTCCTCCATGACGGGATGACAGCACAAGCCGGTTCCGATGCACTGAAGGAATTGCTCAGGTCGCCACCGATATACCCACTTTACGTCAGATGTATTTTCGCATTTATATGTGCATCCATCATCTGTGTCCTGTCGTTTGGTGGGTCTATTCTTGATATGTGGATTAGTGGCACGTGTGCAGGCGTGCTGCAATATCTCGGTCTTAATGCAGCTAGCAAGAGTTCCATGTATGCCAACGTATATGAGTGAGTATACCCCCCTGATCTTCACGAAGCACGACTTAGCGATCCCAGAATCTCGGTGTCTATAGTCGTTGCCTTTGTCGCTAGAGGTCTGAGCAGTATCCGGGGCAGCATCTTTTGTTACAACGCCATAGCCTCAGCAGGGGTTGTCCTAATTCTCCCTGGCTTCACGATTTGTGAGTAGTGCATTGATTTACTTAATTTTCTCTTCTCATACCACGTCAAGTGATAAGCGCATTAGAGCTCATGTCTAAAAATCTATTCTGTGGCTCTGTTCGTATTGTATACGCGATCATCTACACACTTTTTTTAGTGAGTCTTTATTAAGTTCCAGTTATTAAAAGGTCTGCAATTTTGTGTAGGGGTTTGGGCTCACGATTGGCTCGGATTTCTATTTCCTTGTCGATCGTCATGCGCGCCACGCCTATTATCGTAGCACCGTTAATCCCCAATTTTCCTACACCCACGGTCATTTCCGTCTCTCCAATGGTTCTGGACCAGCTACGAGTATCAGCGGCGTACTTGCTCAAACAAGTGTCTCTTACGAAGCTGATAAAAATCTCGTCAAAGGTTATTTTACGTAGCATAAATTGTTATCGAAATAATAACTTTCATTGATAGGATGTTATCGGGATCCTTCTTGGGGGTGGCTCAAACAGCCACTACCCACTTGGACTATATTCATTTTGGTGCCTCTGTACTCATTGTGCTCTTCATTAGCCAACCTGCAAAAATGGAGAAGTCTGCAACTGCCTGTCATGGTGTTTTTCTCATGCGTAGCCTATGCAGCTAACCGCGCCACAAGTCTTGTTTTACCTGGTCGCACTGACATAGTTTCTGCAGCAGGAGCGTTTGCAATCGGTTCCCTCGGTAACATCTATTCCCGGGTTGTCCGTGGTACGGCGTTTACGTCCATGATCACTGGTGTTTTATTCTTGGTGCCCGTATGTATTGAGAAGATCATTTTTCATGCAGTACATCGTTCTGACACAATCAGTCTGGCATTGCACAAGGAGGTGGCGTGAGCCAGACTTATCAGACATCAGCCGAACGATATTCCAACGGCTTTGCCCTGGCCCTGCGAATGATCTCCGTGGCCGCTGGCGTCACTGTTGGCTTGTTCGTCAGCCAGGTCGTCGGTTCGTCATATTACAACTCGTTTGATTGATAACTCTGAGCGTTGTCTCTAGTATACTATTTTGGCGCTCGCAAACATGCTGGCCATTTTGGATTTTAAGCTATCAAACTATATTATGTCTACAAGAACAATGTATACAGTAATCGGTACACAGTAAAATAGGACTATATCACAAATTGTAGAATATCTTCTATGATCCAAACAACTTGGCAAGCTCCTCCATGCGGCGTTGCATCAGTTCTGCCTTGCTGAGATTCTGTCCCAAGGTCATGTTTGCCAACTCCGTTTTCTGGCGTTGCACTTCCAATAATCTAGCTTCAATGGTATTTTCAATTATTAGCTTGACTGTGGTCACAGGCTTAGTCTGGCCCAACCGGTGCTAGAGAGAGGATCAGCAGGATGTCCTGAATAAATAAGAGGCCACGGACTATACGATCAACAGCCTGATTCTCCACGGCAGGGTTCCTACCATAATTAAGTATCATTGCAAGGTACGAAGGCTCCTCATCTTACCAATATGGGTCCATGAGATATACACGCTGCGCGGCCGTTAGGTTGAGCCCAACGCCTCCAGCCTTTAGGCTGACCAGTAAAACCTCGCATTGTGGATCATGTTTCAAGGCTTCCATAGCGCGCACACGCTCGTCTCTCCTCATGGTTCCATCCAGTCGATCATATTGTATTTTAGCTGCTTCGAGTGCGTCCTCAACTCTTCGCCTTGTTAGTTATCAAATAATCATATAGTAGAGTTTAACATACTTATCGAGCATAGAAGTCCACTGCGAGCTGTCGTTTGGCCAGAGATCAGCTGATGAAGCAAACGTTACGGAGGGTACTCACAAGACGACTGTTTTCACGATGTTGTCATCTAAACAATTCTTCTCGTCATTGACGACCTGCACATCGAGAGTGCTTGGGTCGTAATTCGCAGAGTAGGGATTTGCCCTCGAAAAATGTATCAAATCTTGCATTAGGGCCTTGACCTTTGTCGATGGATGATGATTGTCGAGTGAAGCACCCTTCTGTCGTTTCTCTCGCTTTTGCGTTTTCTTCTTCTGCATTTCAGGGGATGGTTCATTCCTAATCTCCACAGCATCCGTTCCGGCCAGCGCCATCTGACAAGCGGAACATGCGTGGAGCTCATCTGAGATAACGTTCGGCCATGCAGGACACACATAGTTGCGGTAACAGATAATACAGAAAAGATGTTGACAGCGCGTCAGGACAGGGCGGGGGCCTGCTGGGCTGCTGGCTCTGGTAGGAGGACGAGAGGCCACTTTCGTTTTCCTGCCTCGTTTCGATGCAGGGGGCCCATTTCCATCCAGACCATCACTTTGACCAGGCTCGTTCGAAACGCATAGTTCCATGCCGCATTCCACGCACTGAGTTGTTGCCGATTCGCGAAGCAGGGTGAAGATGGCACTTGCGCGACTTTGAGTGAGGCCTTGACTGGCAATATCAGCTACAATGCTTTCAAACGAAGCCGCGGTGTCTTGCGATTGTTCCACTTCCTTTGCCTTTACCAATTCAAAGTGATCGCATATTTGACGTAGTCGAAGAATCTTCTGCAATATCCCCACGTAGTTCTTCATAACCTCGTTCTTGTTTGAGAGATCTGTAAATTCGGCTTTGGACTCTTGGAAGTACTGATTGTATATTTCCTGTTCTTCCGGATCGAACTGCAAGAAGCGAAGCTCATCGCGACGAGGAGGGAGTGCAAGAATCGCTTTCCCATCCTCGGCCCTAGTTTCCTTAGTCCGACGGAGCGTAATACATTTCATGATCATTTGAAGCCGAGCAATGCCTATGTCCTGACCAAATTTAACTGGTGTGCCAATGAACTCCGTCCATGAATTTTTGTCATCGAACGGGCGAAGTCGCAGGAATTTGATAAGAGCATAGACATCGTCGAGCTTGTTCTGCACCGGCGTTCCGGTAAGGCACAGCCTCCGATCTGCCATCAGATCGCATGACGCACGACTGCCCACTGTTCCCGTCTCTTTGATTGAACTGTGGAAAATGGTCAGGGAAAAAAAGACCTGCATATATATTGCCAAAACCATCTTACTGAGCTTCATCGAGAACGACCCGGAACCAATGGATGCTCTGTAAAGGACTGGTCAAGTCAAGGCCATTGCCGGCACCTGGTACACCCGACTTTTTTCTCTTCAGCGTAGCTTTCTTTGGCTTCAGAGGCTTTGCAATTGGGTTCCCATAGCCATCGACCTCTAACAAGGTTATGCCATCACTGCTGCCACCTTCCTCCTCCTCTTCTTCCGCACCTGTGAAACACCTATTCTGCTTCGAAAATTCGGAGGCCAGAGTTGCGTACGTCGTGATAACCGCATCAAAATCGGCCAAAAATGTAGGGTCCGGTCTACGTGCATTGCCATGGTATATGTAAATACGCAACGATGACCCTTGACGGAGACGGGTTTTCCTTGGAGCTGACTGCTCTTCTGAGGCTTTAGGGGAGGGCGCAAGTGCGTTTATGCAGGAGGCGCCACCGCCGCCCCCAACAACTTGGACTTCGCCTTTCCAGTGTTCCCTAAATTGGTCCTCCCAGTTGGACACAGTCGACAAGGGACAAATAATTAGAGTTGCTCGGCTCTTCATTTTGATCCGGCTTGCCCGCGCGTATTCAGCCTCAAATTTCTCCTGTGCCCTGGTTGCCTTTGCCTTTCCCTTCGCGACTTCATACGCGTTCTGGGCGACACCATGCTCATGATGTGATAGTATGTCTGGGGGAGGTGGGAGAGGGTCTATGGGTTCGGTCGCAAATACTTTCGAAGAGTCGAGAGTGGCAGCGATCAATGAGACGCATGTGATAGTCTTCCCAAGACCCATCTGACAAATTCTTCGGTGAAATGTTAACTAAGTGGGTGGCAAAACATACATCATCAGCCAAAAGTGCACCCTTTGCCTCGAGGGGTTCTTCAAACGTTTCCTTTTGAGTTATGACGTGGAACCAGGTCATCTGACGGGACCATGGATTCGTCCGTGACTGCCATAGCGACGGATATGAACCATCTGGACCGGAAATTTCCCTTTCCCTTTCCAGCAAGAACGTCAGCGCCTTCTTTTGATGAGGGTATAGTGTAGTAGCAATATCAGAAGCTGTGACGGGTGAGGCATTGTTCGAAAGAGACACAATGCATTTACGCACAAGGTTCCGTCTCTGCCAACTCATCGCCGTCCCTCAGACTCTTAAACACTTCATCCACCTGGCTTCTCTGTACCTCAACGCTCTTGGATGATGTGGACGGAGGGTTCCAGCGACCACCATTACTAGAAGGACCGGCGAGCCTATTTGGGGCAAAAATTGGTGTATTATACCCGCCTGGTGGCGGGTTGTGGGGATTATGGTAGTGATAACTCGCGAGACATTGGAAATCCCAAGGGGATGTTGGATTGTCCAGTAGCAAACCACATTGACGCAGGTAATTTCCGACAACAGGTATGTTACCTTTGGGAGTACAAACTAGTATTCGTAAAGGAAGGATGGGTGACTTTATAAAGAAGAATCTAGTAAGTGGCGCATATTGTGGAGATGCGGTATTGCTCACATTGACTCCGCCTCTCTGTACCTTTGCTTCTAAACGAATAAGACCCTTTGTCATCATGGGGCCTAGTGCAGTTGCAACCTTCTGCTCTACGACACCAAAGACCTCTCCTTGTAAGATATCGCCCGTCGAAACGCGTACATTAGGCGAAATGATGTGAATTGTTTCTGAGCCGCCAGGTTTATTAGGATTGTGCTCGTGCTGGAGACGAACTGGGGCCCATTCGTCTGGGAAAGTTGGACCCTGGGCAAGATAGGGCAGCGGATAAAGGACGAGGGCTGTGACGGTGAGCTGCCCAATACAGAAAGGGGTCTTTGGGGGGAGCAAAGGCGGGGGAGAGGGGGATCGGGTAAGATCAATGACATTAGACTGCATGGGGTCGTCGTCGTCGTGGGTGAGGTCGACGAAGAGCGGCATTGAATATACGATAAGTATACAGCCGTACAAGGGCGAGAATGCTGATTAGTCACAAGCGCTCTTTCTGATTACAAATTACGTCCATCCCATTGCATAATATGCCTTGCGTGCCGCCTCTTCCTTCGCCAGTTGCTTGCTCGCCCCTATCCCTTCCCCCTTCGGTATCCCGTTTACTATCATCACATCAGTCATCATTTCCTACGTCGTCTTCATTCACTCACCAATACACTTCACCGTCCACTTTCCGGCGTGTGATGGCCCCGAAAACTCCGCCGGATATTCTACAATGCACCGCCTCTGACTTGCCGTCTGATTAAATAATGGTAAAAATGGTAGATTAGGTTGCGCCGGTGCCAATGGGTTCGGCAATTGAGCCGACGCTTTCACGGGTGGTGGCTGCGGTCTATGAAACAGTGACATTTCTTTTGTTATCGGTGTAATCCCTCTCGGGATCTGTTTCTCCCTTTGCGGGGATGGCGGAGGCTGCGATGCGAAAAAGATAGGGAGAGGCTGTTTCGGCGGTGACACCGGCTCGCTCTTAATCTTTTTCATAGGTGGTTCATTGGAGTGGTGGATCAAGTCAACAACCCACTTTCCAACGACTTCCATGCCAGATTCTGCATATACGCCCCCTACATATGAGTAGAAGAGCGCACGAATTTCCTATCCACGTTCAATGTTGATTGAGCCCGTACATCCAACGATGAGATAAAATCTGCACTCCTACCTTTGGCATGCTCAGCGATGAGAATTCTCCAGGATGACACCGTACTTTGTTTCTCAAATGGTAGCCATCCACCCATTTTTCAAAGTTCTCATCGGATAGAATACTTTCCTTTCGGCTCTAATAAGAAGAAGGTAAGCCAGGTACTGTATGCGTGGCGGAATACGCACGCGGATCTCGGACGTCGCCAACATACTAGGTTTATGTTTGAATAATAAATGAGTCACCACCGCCTCCAACGCTGCTTTCCCAAGGACAGCAAGCCGCTGGTTATCACTATTGTCTTCGAGTGTCCCCCCGTGTGAGCGCTGCAGAGATCTATGGGTGAAGACCTGGAGTATTATGTCTCCTGAGATCTTGGGCAAGGGGGGGAGGTTGTCTTGCGAGCCCCACTTCTGGGGGATAGGGCGAGTCCGCTTATGAGATGGGTTCTGCAGTGCGACGTTCATGTATGCGGATATCGACGGTTCTAATGGTCGGTGTGAAGTAATTGTTCCATGCGCAGCCCCAGCGATCCCGGGCGCACACTGTTTGCCAATCATAACCTTGACTAATTTGGCAATTACGCTTCGCACGAATTACATTTTGGTACTCAGCTACAATTTATTTACTAACTTCCACGTATTGTAGATTATTGAGTGTAGTAGGTATATCAGTATATTCTTCTATCCATCGTTGTCTAATCTCGCTTTCTCTGCTTGCTTAGGATATTCCGCAAGATATCTACAGTTTGAGTTACTGCTGGATCAGTGCTGGTTTCTAATCGTTTCAGTCGTTCCGCGATGCTGTTGAGATAAATACTATGCAAACAGTAACATATGATCCTAACCACAAACGCACCTCTGCGGACCCGCGGCCACTATTGGACAATCTTTCACCAGGTGATGGGGTGAGCAGTTGCATATCGGGCAAGACGACGTTGGTGTAGCTTTGGGCTTTTTCTTAGCTGTCTCGTCCGCCGAGGGGCCTGGTCGTTTAAGCGATCCCGCAGATTGAACTTCATTCCGCGCATTTCCTACCCTTGGCGCCGGGGTGCTAACCCCAGCCACGTGAGCCGTAGGTAATGGATGTAGTGGTTGACCCGCTATTAGTCCCAAGTGACCTCGCTTATGCAGTGTTTCATCAATTGCCTTTATTGCGGCGCTCTGAATAATCATTAGCTTCCTAAACTTCAATACAATATGGTCACTTACCCGTTCCTCCCATGGTTCATCATTTGCGTACTTGATGAGCAT
>WNGI01021579.1_pt1 | contig 11561 bp, 15 predicted proteins | sample 5400621 | NCBI WGS metagenome assembly WNGI01 (sample SAMN13153374, study PRJNA577476) | soil metagenome | isolation source: 20 cm soil or saprolite under Garry oak tree replicate 1 | place: USA:California | collected 2016-06-15
CGATACAGCATCGAGCGAGGTTGTATGGGACGAAGAAGAAGTAGAGCGGCAGAAGGAGATGGCGAGGGCTCGAGACCGATTGCGGTCGTTGGGGATTGGAGGGAAGCGATACCCTAGGTTAAGTGCCGATGATGACGCTGAGGAGAGTGAAAGGCTGTGGCATAGGAGGAGCGGTGCAGCTGCTGATCTGGAGCCCACCGACGAGAATGGCGACGAACACGATACAGATGATCCGTTGGCTGGTCCGACGGGGGGTATACGGCTAGTTCAGCCTAGCAAGCCACCCGAACTATGATATGATTTACGGTGGGGGAAGATATCCCAAATCCGATTTTTTTGGATATACATCATTCAATATCCTGGTGGACATGGACGGTGTCTAGATCTGTAACGATAGCTATCGGACCAGTTTTTTAATGATATCAATAGATTTAAAAGAGCATTCGCATTGTAGATGACTATGTAATGATTCGCCGCAATGTATACGTTACCTGGGTGCATTTCAAGAAGGAACGAGAACAGTTTCGATGGGCTTTTCAATTTGGTCAGGCCTGACGACCATTTGCTACACCACTTGGCGTAACAATTCTCTGCAGCATGACCCTATTATCGGATCCCATAGTAGAATCTTCACCAGATGACTCAGGTCGTTCTTATCAGATTATTTAATCAACACATTTATCTTTCTTCCGACTAACCATATCCCAAGATGTCCGCTTACGGTGACTTGAAGGTGCCCAGTTCGGATAGGATCCTACCAACAATGAACTGGCCCACGAAGAGTCCTAGTACCTACATCACGACCATCCATCTGACATTATCGACGGCGCGGCAATCACCGGGGCTGGTGGAATACTTGAATACGGTTTTCGTAAAGGTAGTCGAGGATGGCAGGACATATCCACAGGAAGGGGATATGAGCGGTGAAGCGTTTGAAAAGTATTTTTTCGCGGCAGATGTATTCCTTGGTATTATAAGCTCGTCGCATAGCGAGGAGACACAAAATAATGGTGAAGCTACTCTTGACGGTACCCGCGCTGGCAGATCATGGGAGGAGTGTGTCGCTGGATTCTACTACGTGAGTATATTTCGTTTGTTGATAACCGCGTTAATACCTGACCCTGTAAAACCAGATAAAACCAAATTATCCAGGGCGTTCATCTCATGTAGGTCTATTAACGAACGGTTTTCGGATTCCGCCGACCAGTTGGCTAGATCTGTAACGCCGGGTTTGTAGTACCCGACGTTCACCGAGGGGCAGGATTTGGATCCGTATTGGCAAACTCATACTTGTATTACGCTCCGAGACTCGGATACCAGGCAAGCGTATTCAATCTTGTTTACGTCAATAATGTCGCATCCGTCAAGTGAGTCAATAATGATCGAAATACTCTTAGTAGCAACTTGTACTCATCTTCACGATTTTTTCTTACAGGTTATGGGAACGTCTTGGCTTTGTAAAAGCCGGTAGAATACCACGAGCAGGACGCTTAAGAAGGGTGGATGGTGCCGGAGATGAATACGTTGACGCATGGGTATTTTATAAAGAATTTGACCATGTAGAGTGAATGAAGATACCATGGTGTTTTGAGGGCAAGTGAGGCATTGATATGTGATGCATGATCAGATGTCTACATTGATCAATTTAGATATTACAAAAATTCCAAAGCAATTCGCTTCAGATATGTGTGTTGTTCCACAACGACCGTATTACAAAGTCCCGCGGATCCGGGTTCTTCACCTTTGAAAGCGCAGGGCTCAAGACGAATGTCACTGGAATCAACCGTTTAAGTATGAGGTAAGTCTCGTAGGTGAATGAAACATACGGGTGCGATCTTGACCGGGTATTAGGAAGAACCCGTTTAGAGGCTTCCGACTGGTGCTGTCGACGAAGACGCCCACTGTGCCGGAAGGATGGTCTAACCATGTCCAGGCAGCGACACCACCCTTTGCAGATAAATGGAACGTTGACCCTTGGCCATATGTAACCTGGATCGCGGGGTCAACGAGTCGGGCATGTCCCAAGGATGTCGGAGTAAACTTTGCCGTAGAATTTAGTTGTCGCTCGAAAAATTTGGTAGTGGAAGGACACGTACGTATTGTTCGCTGGTCACAACGACGCCGTTCTCGATTTCACTCTTAGTCGTGATGAGCATCCAAAGATCAAATGCATCACCGCAACTCGAGAAGATATTGTCAAATCCTGACGCCTTGTATAAAACCGAGTTATTCAGAGACGGGATAGTATACGTCTTTTCGAATTCGTGGTGTAAAATGCCGTTCCAGTCATAAATCGAGACAGTGGCCGTTCCACGGACATCCTGCCATCTATCAGAGAATGCTGTGATTTGCAACGTTTCTGTTTCCGGTGTCCAAAACGGGTACGCGACAACGGGAGAGTAAATTTCCGTCAAAGCGTACTGCAAAACCTTCCATCTGCCGGAATACTCGATGCTTGACCAGCTTACGCCTTGCCAAATGTCATTCAACTGCCAAACCAGTGATCCTAAATTGTTCTCGCCCAACCCTGCACCGCGTCTGTAAAACGCAATTTGGGATACCATCGTCATAGCTTGGAATACTTGGGTACTGTAGCACCACTGAGCGAATGTTTGGTTAGAGTTTGGGGTATTGGGGGTCGGAAGCCACAGCTCGACTGCTCCCGACATTTGGGCTTGTCCCATTGGGGCATTCGGGTTTGGGAATGCAAGGCCGCCTGCAGGAGGATGGTGATCCCTTGACATGACGACGGTAGAATTGAATGAGAAGTCCTCAGGAGACGCAAGGACTTCTTCCCAAGAATAAAAGGAGGGTATTGAATGGTATCTTGGGCAAATCGAGCATCAGATATTGGAGTTGGAAAGGGGTCAAAGCTTACCCAAACTCGTTGACGAATCTACCAACATATAAGACTGGTTTCGTTGAAAAAGGCAAGTGACTTACCGACTGATGGGGAATGTACTATAATTGAAGGCTTGGGATGGATCATAGTTATATCGTTCTGTTACATACATCTCATGTCAAGTCATGACCATTCAATGCGAATAAACTAACCACTGTTGCCATATATTGCTCCCTGAGTTCCGTTATTGAAGCGGAGCACATATGGATCTAAGCTTAGGACGCCCTTGGTTGTCGAGCAATCTGTGTACGCAACCTAGAATAGAGTTTATTAAAAGACAAGGTGTTCAGAGCCACACGAACCGAACGCGTCTCAGAAGTCACAACTCCCTGTAGGAAGTCTTGAAAGAGCGTCACAAACTATGGGTTAGGTCAGGCTTTACTCAGTGAATCCAGGAATGTAGCAAAGCTGACCTCATTCAAGTAGTGCGTCCCGTTAGGCAAAGTGTGGTTGACGTTGGTGACTATACCCTCGATCTCGTTGCCTCCGGCCCATTGCACATTACTCGGGTGTCTGTTGATCCTTCTTACGTTTTGGCGAACCTCAGGCTCGATTGATTCAAGTAAGAAATCGTTTATGGGATACAGCGAGTCCGAGAAGATAAGCTCTGACCAAGCCATGATGCCGAGCTCGTCGCAGATGGAGTAGAAATCGTACACTCCTCCCGCAACAGATGATTTTGATGGTTGGTATATGCCCCCACCCCACACTCTCAGCTAGTACACGGAACATTAGCTTAGTGAAAGCACGCAGACAGGATACAGACCATGTTTTGTCCGCTCATGAGTGCACTCCCGAGTACCCACTTGACCTGCTCTGTTGTCGCTCGTGCATAAAATGGGTCGAATGGGATTATGTTAGTTCCAAGAGCGTAAAAAGCTTTTCCGTTTATATTGAAATGCCACTGGTCTCCGGGAGTAATTCCTCGTTGCTCGACATCCCGTTGAGAATAGGATGTCTGCACAAGCTGAATGGTACGGAATCCTGTTCTTATTGCGAAAGATATCTTGTCCTGAGGCATTGATTGGACAGAAGGCACCGTCTCCAAGACCACTTGCAGATCGTACAATTTAGGTCTACCAAGATTATGGGGGAACCATCTTTCTGGTACCGAGTCTGGAATACGCCATATAGCCGAAATCCATTGTGCTTCAGTAGTCGCGGCTAAAGGTTTAAATTCGAATGTTGGTGAGTGCAAGTTGAGCTCTGGGATGGAGAGCGTCAACGTCGGTGTGTCCATCGTTGCTGAGCGCAACGCAAGGGTGACATTCACGAGCCAGTCGGCCGTCTGGACGGGTGGGTTTGAGAACGACTGGCCATCCTTAAATATGTCGATTGAGGTTTCTTCGATGAATATCGAATGTCCACCTCCTGATGCCACCACCGAGTCCGAAGTCGGTGGAGTTAACGTGGCAAAGTACGCCGGTTTATAAATCCCACTTGGAACAAATGCTGGACCCTGGATACGATGTGAGCCGCCTTGCTAGATTATAATTATTCGCTTACCCAATCCCAACCGAAATCGGAGGAAATTTTTCGAACCCATTGGCGCACACCAGGATATTCGAACTAGTTAGAGGTCAGAAAAAAAAAACAATCCTATCGGCGTGAACCCACATTGTCGCTGCCAATTGGGAATGCCTCTGCGTCGGACCTATTTGTGACATTCAACCCATAATACCAGGCAGATTCTAGAGCAACAGTCAAGTTGTTATCGCCAGCGGGTGTCATTAGATTTGATACGTCAAAGACGTATTGCTGGAATTGATTGTTAACCCATGCCACGGGATGCCCTAGCCATGTCTTTACACACGAGCATTAAGAACAAGGTTTGAATCAAAGGCAACTGAACTTACAATGTTTGCAACCGTATCAATTCCATAAAAAATGAGTAGGTTAGTTTGCTTCTCCGTGGATCTGTAGTCTTTTAAGATTGGTATCAAATCAGCTGTATATGTCCAGTTGTCGTTCACGACCCATCGTTGTGTGAAATCTGTTGTCCTGGTTTAAGCAAATATAGGGATACAGGTCCATGTAATATTACCGTTTATACCAAGCAGTGGTTCAGTTATTATACCAGCCTTCAGCAAATCAATGTGGACCTGGGATGGCGGCCCGGACGCTGGTATTTGGATGGAACCATTTTGGTTCCTCAACGTCCATTGCAGCTGGGAGAGGTTGAATACGTTACCGCGCGCTAACCCGAGCAGGGATGCTACGAGAAGCTTGGAAAGAAACAAGTCCTAACATGAAAGTTGCGTGAGTTATGTTTTCTCGGTTCAGGAAAGACGTGACGGACTTTCATACCAGTGGATGACTAAGCACATCAACTATGGCAAATCGCAGTGTCCAGCGTCGAGCACCAGTCCCCGTTTCACAATCGCCTCGTCTTTCAGCTGTGAGCATAGAAGATTGGGAGGCTAAGGCTCCCATCGGCGATGTTGAGATACGCAGCGTTTCTCTGCTGAGGGCCGCCAGCGAGAGAATACCATTACCATTCAAGGTGTGAGTAGATCAGTCACCCCGACCGACACTGACCAGACCTCCTGCCATAGTTCACATACGACGATGGTAATTCATCTCGACCTTCTACGCCGGTGCATATTCAGCGCAACAAGCTGATTCCAGTATCTCGGCCTTCCGGTTCATACGCGCCCTTGCACCCCAAACAGCCCATACAAACTCCAGAACAGTTCTATGACTGGTTTGCACTTATCGATCGCTCTGTTGCACACAGTCAGGACTCTCATTTTCGCGCTCACATTGCGAACGTCTCAGAACATCTAGAGACTTGCGATGTTCTATTGGAGAGGATAGATACGGTCGAAAAGGAGGTTGATAATATGTTAGAGAACTGGAGAACTGTGGAGGAACGAGGAAGAAGTCTCAAGGATGCATGCGAAAGGCTACTGACTGAGAGAGTACGTATAGTCTTAAAAACATTTAGGGGCACGCTAATCTTTCCACCAGGACAAGCTATTGGAGCTTACAGATGGGATTGACGCGCGCCTGGACTACTTCCAGGAGCTCGATCACGCTACGCGGATGCTCAACCATCCAGGAGAGTCGCTTGTTCTGCAAACGGATTTCTTGTACATGGTGGAACGCGTCGATATATGTATCGACTTTCTTAAAAGCCACGTAAGAAGCCTATTCAAGATTTACGATGGTTACTCATTCTTGCGCAGCGACATTATAAAGAAGCGGATCTATATCTCCTTCGTTTCCAGCAGTGTATGACACGGGCCATGACTCTTATCAAAATGTTCTTTATAGGTAGCCTCAGGGCTTTATCTGGCGATATCTTAAGGAGGATGAGCGAGAAGGTTAGTATCAATACTATTACTGTCTTACCTAGATCTAATAAATTGACAGGACGTGTCATCGACAGCACAAATGCATCTCTTATATACTCGCTTTCGCAGCGTGTCTAATCAGCTCGCACCTTTGCTTGGAGAGCTTGAACGACGAGCTGTCGCTCACCCCGACGAACTCTCCGCGCTGCTGTCCGAATGCCAGACAGCGTACTTCTCCACGCGAAAATCGTTGTTGGTGAACCGGTTGGCGGAAGAAATAAGGGGCTTGGACCCAGCGCGAACAGAGTTGGTTGAACTAGTGTGTATTCTCGCCTTCTGACCTTGGAGTCGCTCACATGACTTCTAGACCCGCGCAGGTTGTACTTACCTAAAACATCTTTGTACAGACGAATTTGATCTATACCGCGAGTTTTTCACTTCCGGCGAAGATTTGCTCTAGTACGTAACCTGCATCTTTGAGCGGTGTCTGGAGTTGTGACATGCATGGCCAGTCAGTACCTTGAAAACCTTTGCGACTACTTGTACGATGATCTCCGACCGCGCATTTTGCATGAACCGAGGATAACCGCGCTATGCGAAGTCTGTACGGTTCTGCAAGCGTTAATGGTGCTAGATGTATCAATGATACCAGACACGCCCATCACGGATGAGCTCGACGAGCTCAGCATTGACCTTGAAGTAGCAAAGCCAAACAAGGGTTTTGATCGACTGCACATCAGCCAGCTATTACAAATGGTTTTACAAGATGCCCAAACACGACTCTTTTTCAAGGCGCAGTCGATGATTCAGTCTGATATCCGCCTTTTCAACCCCAAACCGGAGGACCTAAACTATCCTGAAATTCTGCGAGGTACTTCACACTACTTCATTTTAGCTTAATAAACGCGCTCAAACCGTTGTTTGTGACAGTCGCACGGCAACCTGCAACCTCAACAGGTCTTCGGGAAAAAGAGAGCGTCAGCCAAATGTTCCAACTTCCTTCTATAGACAAGCAAGATACGTGGTATCCGACATTGCAGAAAACGGTGTGGATCCTATCCCAACTTCATGATTTTGTCAAGGTACGGAATGGATCCAGTTATCGTCGTTTTTAACGTTTTGACTAAAGCATATATAGCCTGCGATATTCGAGGACATTGCCCAGGAGGCTATAGGACTATGTCGCCAATCGCTTGGTTCTGCCTCGGAAGCGATAAAGCTGTACAGAAATGCACTTGATGCCTACCTGTTCCTCGTACGGCACCTCCTCATCCTGAAGGATCTGGTAAACAAGTTGGACCTAGTACAAAAGGAAGCCGAGAAAGTGGTCGAGCTACCAGGAGTAACAGGTACGATGATTCTTTTTCAAGTCGTTGTCTGATTTAACATGCAAGGTAGATGCATTAGCAACTATGCTGAGCAGAACGACATCCTTATTCCCCGATTCGTTGTTTGCTACGCTCGGTATTCCAAGAACGGAGGACAGCATTCAAGGCGCCAAGAGTGTATGTAACAGACTCGTCTATCTTAGATTGCGAATCGTTGACGTGACGTTAGGGTGTTGACCACGAGCTTCGACGAGCATGCGAGAATGTCATATCATATTGCGTCGGCTACGTTTGCCATCCGATCACAAGCTGGACAGACCGCGTGAAGGAATACCTAGCCACTACTCCGAAAGCTGCCGATGCTACCCCGGCGATGCAGGATTGGGCCAACCAATCCGCCGCGGAGAGCCTGAACAGAAATTTTGAGGAAGCTTGCGGAGATGGCCTTCGTTCGAACATTAGTCAGATCCGGTTGTACCTCGAGGATGAGAGAACGGTGATTGTGCTGCTTACTCATGTGTTGGAACGTATTACGGATGAGTATACGGTGTTCCGAGAGGTCGCGGGTAGTATGTATGCAGGGGCGTTGAGAGGGACGTTGGTGTCGACTGCGCGGCTCGGACAGCGGTTGCGAGATTCGTGTGGCTTAACAGTTGGGCAAAAGTCTTGATAAAAGACAAGTAGTAATAAATGATACATGAACTGCCTTGTGAATGAATTGAATATACACAATTGTGAAGACCTTTGGCGGTATAGAAACCTCAAGAGAGTATGTATGTATGTGTTGTAGGTCATGCAAACAACGAACGTGTCGTCCAGTGATCATCTGCAGAATTAGGTAACAAGTACATGTGGATCAGAGCAGAAAGAGGTGTGCCGGACGTTAAAGCATTAATCTTGTGGTGTTTAAGAAATCGAAAAGGGTATCATCTCAGAGTATAAACTGCGGCGGTGGAGAATAATGTACTGCGTGGGGTGGCAGATGACAAGTCTGACGGGACGTCGGCCCAAGGTGAGGGTTCTTCGTTGTCGTACAAAGAAGGCAATGTGGGTGCAGATGCTGAACGAGGCATCGGTGACCGTGGTGGTGAGGGGCGTGGTGGGATATCATGGCTGGGTAATGCGCCGGTTGGCGTTGCGCTAGAATCGGTGGACGCATCAGGAGGTAGCAGATGGGGTTCTGTTTCTGAACCTAGTACAGGAAGTGCGGTGTGCGGCCGGGGTTCGGGTTCTGGAGATGCAGGAAAGGGTATATCGCTATCTCGGCGAGGCGGAGATATAATGGGAGATTTCATCGCTACTTGCGAAGACGAGCGCAACCTCGTACGGACGAGTTCCAGCCGTGACTTGACCTGGTCTTGAACCTGGTCCGCTGAACTAGTAGTGTCCGCATCGTGGTTGGAGGAAGATGCTGTTGATTCAGAGGAAGACAATGCAGCGGTTTGACTTGCTTCTCGCAGATTGGAATTCTCTCCTTCTACAAGTCGTAGGGCGCTGCGCAATGCTTCCTGTTCCAACCGAGCTTCCTTGAGTTCATCCTCAGTCTCGGCGCGCTTCATGCGCTCCGTGGCAACCATTTTATTGGCCTTTCCGTGACTCGACTTAGTAAATGAGAATAGGATAAGGAACAACACTCACTTCCTCGAATAGAGCTTGTGATAGAGACTCGAGCTCAGCTTCCAAAGCAGCCTTCTCGTCAGAAACGGTCTTACGCGCTGTACGTTCTTTTTCAAGTTGAGACGTAAGTTCTTCAATCTCTCTGGTCTGAATCGTGGGCAAGACAGGCATAGAAGGCGAAGTGAGGTGGTGAGCGGTCGGCGTGGTGGGACGGGTGAGGGAGGACCGGGAAGAAACGGATCCTGTAAACCGGAATCTGAAGAAGCGGCTGTCTTGCGAAGATTGAGGTGTTGGCGTCGGCGGTGCGGGTGCAGGCGCAGGGATAGAAGTCGCCGAAACGACTGGAGAACCGACAGATGAACCAGGATTGCTGTCGTTTCTTGCATGAGTCACGGAAGCGCGATCTACGCTCTTTGATCGTTCGTCCGATGAACGTCTATTACCGCTGGCTCGACGCCACCCTACATCCTGGGTATGGCCATTCGTTTCCCTCTTCAGTGCCTCTTCGAGCATTTCATTGTTTGCAATGACAAGTTGCAAGTTTGACTTGGTTACATTGAGCTGGACTTCAAGTTCAGCCTGGGCCTTGTAGGCTTCGTTCAGCATAGAGGACTAGACAAAGTCATTACTATTTCCCTGAAATCATACCTTGAGCACCTTACTTACCAACTCTGCTACGTGATTGATGACCATGTTGAGGGCTGCACGAAGATCCTCCTCCTGCCCATGTGACTGCACGCGACGGGCATCGTGTAGCTCTTCTTCGATTTTGAGAAGAAGGGGGTTTGAGTGCGACTTTGACTGAGTTGCGTTGAGTGAATCTGAGCGCTTTGGGTATCCATTTGCGGTGGAAGGGAAATGGAGCATTGTGAGCCGGAGGGCATACGGAGTCACGCTTAGTCACGCTCACTGCTATCTACCTTGACAATGCTAATTGCCATCTCAGCTGAAATTACTGACGGGGAGCAACTATAGCTCAACACGCAACCAGTTATCTTTTCGCTACTCGATTTACAAAGAAAAATAGGAGAATGTTGGCAGGTTTAAACTGACTACTTATTCATCACGTCTTGTCACAGTCACACTCCAATCTTCTTTCAACATACTCATGGCCGTCGTCCATCCCTCTCGCATGGCCTTGGTGCCCCAAGACTCACAATTTAGGGACAGGGACAGAAGGGACAGAGACAGAGATAGAGACAGAGACAGGGATAGAGATAGGGATAGAGACAGGGAAAGGGAAAGAGACAGAGACAGAGACAGAAACGGGGACAGAAACAGAAACGGAGACAAAAACAGAGAAAGAGAAAGAGAAAGAGACAGGGGTAGAGACAGAGGCAGGGACAAGGACATTCGTCGTCCCGGTCGACGCTCGAGTCCGGAATATGGCGATTATAATAAACGGTCAACGACGCCCCAGCCTCCCCCGCACGCTGAGGGCGGTAGTGAGCACCGAGCAAGTATGTATCCTGCTAGAAAGGGAGGACACTATACCGGTGGCACGCCAAGTTGGCAGTACCTAGAGAGGTGTGTGGTTATGCTTTAACAAGCTGAATCATATGATTGATATAAGCTTGTAGCCGACGACTGGAGAGGGAAAAAGGAATGGCAAACGTTTGGCCATCTTCTCCAAAAGCCACTCCTCGGGAGCTGTGAGTGTTTCCATTCGGGGATGTACTTTCTGGGGGTCTAAATGCACGGCTTTTACAGGTCGCCCCGGCGGGGTCACAGGTCAAGCAAAAAACACAATAAGCGGTCCCGTTCAGCTTCTGATGGATCGGATGCGGATGAATCATCGGAAGAGCGACGGAGGAGGCGCGGAGAAAGGAAGCAACGGTCCAAGCGTGATCGGGATGAAGACCGAGACCGAGACCGACCGCGAGATCGAAAGCGACGTCGATCCCGCAGCCAGGATCGACCCCGACGCGACGAAAGTGACGAAAACGAAAGTGAAGACGAAAGAAGAGCAAGAAAACGTCACGAAAGTAAACGGTCCAAGATGAAGGACGAGAAAGAGGTGCTACCTGGTTCACCCGGCAAAACTAGGGATATGCGCAGTCCAAGCCGGGATCATGAGGATGAATCGACGGCTGAACGGTTCAGAGATTTGTCCGTATCAGTGCCTGGTCGGCCGCCGGTAGCGGCAGATATGCTGTGGCAATATGGGGTTGACAGTGAAGAAGAAGATGACGATGAAGTTGGCCCGCAGCCGTTGATCAAGGCTAGCACATCATCCAACAAGCGGAACGACGAACGTGCCTACGGTGGCGCGCTGCTGCGCGGAGAAGGGTCCGCTATGGCGGCGTTCCTTAAGGAAGGCGGGACGGAAGCGCGGATCCCGCGTCGTGGTGAGATTGGGCTTACGTCCAACCAGATCGCTGCGTTTGAATCGGTTGGGTATGTGATGAGTGGAAGTAG
>WNGI01012442.1_pt1 | contig 11560 bp, 9 predicted proteins | sample 5400621 | NCBI WGS metagenome assembly WNGI01 (sample SAMN13153374, study PRJNA577476) | soil metagenome | isolation source: 20 cm soil or saprolite under Garry oak tree replicate 1 | place: USA:California | collected 2016-06-15
TTCGGGATCGACTCCGAATACTCGCGAAGCCGCATCCCGAGGCCGCCGCAAAAGATCACAACCTTCATCCGTTTGCTCCCGCGGCGACCAGAGTGGGAGGGGCGCTGCTCCCTGCGAATAGGTCGCCGAGCCAGGTTTCGCCGCGGAAGCGCCGGTACTGTTCCGCGCGCAGCCGATCCGCGAGTCGGCCCGCGGGGAGCGCGACGTCGTCGTACGTGAGGACCTGGTCCTTCGCGATCGCGCGCCGAAGCGTGCACCCCTGGACGAGCCCCTCGGGCAGGTACCGCATCGCGCTCATCTCGTCCGCGTTCACCGCCTCGCCGTACGTCATGTACATCCCGTACTCGTCGAGGACCTCGCCCGCGCTAAGGTCGCGCTTCGCGACGGCACACACCTCGACCACGGGTCCGCCCAAAGGCGGCGCAACCTCGTCGCCGAACAGAACGACTCGGGCGATCGCGTTGGGCACCTCGAAATGGACCAGGTGGTATGGCGTCCAGAACGGATAGAGCGGACCCTCGCCCATCTTGTAGAGGTTGAGGTAGTGGCGCTGCTTGGGATCGGGGTGCTCCGCGAGGATGAAGACCTTCGTGAGCGGAGGGCCCACGGTGTAGTCGACGATCCCGCCGAGCGCGCGAAGCTCGTCGATGTCGTAGAGATTCTGGATGTCCATGATCGATCCGTCGTACTTCAGGCCTCGCGACATGCCTCGGGACCGGACACCGAACCCCGTCGCGTTCGCGACGATCGACTGCTCGAAGCTGATCTTCGAGCCGTCGGCGAACGAGGTCACCATCGCGGCGTTCTGGCCCCACCGTTCGGCCCAACCCTGTTGAGTCGTCGGGTTGCGATACGGATCCTGCAGGCCTTTGACGTTGCCGATGACACGAGGGATGAGTCCCAGGCCGACCACCCACCGGTAAAGATTGAGCTGGAGGCCAGGCTCGTCGCCCTCGCACGCCGAGAGGATGGCGCCGTGCTCGCGCGCGTACACGCGCAGGATCGGACCGATAGTGGAGTCGACCTCCGCGTTCATGAGCACGGCCGGCTTTGAATGTCGGAAGGCCTCGAGCAGCACCTGCGCCCCGAACTCGACCGAGCCCGTGACGTCGACGAGCACGTCGATCTCGGGTGACCGGCTGATCCCGAGCGGATCCTCCGCCACGACCGGCACGCCGCGTCGGACCGCGTCGTCCAGCTCCGCCTGCGTCCCCGCCGTCACCGCGTTCTCGCAGCCCGCGTAGCGGTAGACGCCGAGCGCCCGCTCAGGCGTCCGGTTGTAGATCGCGGCCATGCGCATTCCCGGGACGCTGTTGACGATCTGGTTCGTCAGTCCCTGGCCCATGAAGCCCGCGCCGACCATGCCGACACGAATCGGCCTGCCCTGCGCTTCGCGCGCCTTCAGGGCCGTGTCGACGATGATCACGACGCGGCCGCGGCCATGTCGAGGACCGTCATCTTCGCGCGGAGCAGGGGCTCGACCTCGCGCAGCGGCCGCCAGGCCGCGTCTTTCGGCGAGATCTCCGTCACCGGGAGCGGCCACTCGAGCCCCAGCTCGGGATCGCTGTACAGGAGCCCGCCTTCCGCGCCGGGCGCGTAGAACTCGCCCACCTGATAGCTCGTCTCGGTCCGGTCCTCGAGGACTTGATAACCGTGCGCGAACCGTTCGGGGACATACAGCGCTCGGTGGTTATCGGCCGTGAGCTCGACCGCGATGTGCTCGAGGTACGTCGGGCTCTCGGGACGAAGGTCCACGATGATGTCGAGGATCGCCCCACGCGTCGCCCGCACGAGCTTCGTCTCGGCCGCCGGCGGAAACTGGAAATGCATCCCCCGCAGCGTGCCTTTCCGATTGTTGAAGGCGATGTTGGCCTGCGCGATCAGCGGTTTCAGGCCGTGCTCCGTGAACTCGTGCTGGCAGAACGACCGCGCGAAGAACCCGCGGCTGTCTTCCCGCGCCTCGATGTCGATGATGAACGCGCCCGCGAGCTTCGTTGCCTCGAAGATCATGTTTTCTCCCCCGTCACGCGGCGACCGGATCGTGAATCCACCGCAGATCCGATCCAAGGTGGCCCGAGTCGAGCAGCGCCTTGAGCTGATCGATCCGGCGGTAGCGCGACCCTTCGAAGTCTTCGACCTTGAGCCCGATGTTCTGGTAGGCCTCGTACAGTTGCCGTGCGCCTTTGCGCGCATCCCATTCGGGTCGGAACGCCGGCAGGACCCGCGCGATCTTGCTGAAGTCCGCGCGGTAATTGCGCAGGTCCGGTCCCGCGCCCTCGGCGAAGGCGATCTCGCAGCCGGGCACGGTCTCGTTCACGATCTCGGCTATCTCGCGTATGCGGTAGTTCTGGTCGTTGCGGCCGACGTTGAAGGCTTCCGCGCGCACAAGGTCTTTGGGGGCCGCCAGCACCGCGAGGAACGCGCGCGAGATGTCCTCGATGTGCACGATGGGGCGCCAGGGCGTGCCGTCGCTCTTGAGAAGGACCTTTCCAGCCGTGTACGCCCAGGCCACCAGGTTGTTGAGCACCACGTCGAAGCGCAGCCGCGGCGAGACACCGTACGCCGTCGCGCTGCGCAGGAATGTGGGCGAGAACGAATCGTCGGCGAGCTTCACGATGTCTCGTTCGGACCGCACCTTGGACTCGCCGTATGCGGTCACGGGCCGGAGCTCGGACTCCTCGTTGACCGGAGCGTCACCCGCGGCGCCGTAGTTGCTGCACGACGACGCGAAGACGAATCGCTCGACTCCCGAACGTTTCGCGAGGGTCGCCAGGCGCACCGAGGCCAGGTGGTTGATGTCGTAGGTGAGCTGCGGGTTCAGGTCGCCCAGCGGGTCGTTCGAGAGGGCGGCGAGATGAACGACGGCATCGAAGCCGCGCAGGTCCTCCGCCTCGACCGCTCGCGTGTCCTTCTCGATGGTGCGGATGGACTCCTGCCACGGGCCGAACGTCGACCTCCGATAGAGGTCGGTGTCGAGCCCGACGACATCATGGCCGGCGTCGACCATCATCGGAGCCATCACCGTTCCGATGTACCCACGGCTCCCCGTCAACAGGATCCTCACGGCGTCTCCCCCACCTGAAATGTCGAGGCGTAGCGGACTCCCGAGTCGCGCCTTGTCTTGTCGAACGGCTCCAGACCCCAGTACCTCCAGGGCCACGATCGGCGCAGGGACCGATCCCCGTCATGGATCTCTTCGATGGCGTCGCTGACGGGCTTCCAGGAAAGGGTGGTCGCGACCTTCGATCGCACGTCCAGGTCGATCCCGGAAACAACGAGATAACCTCCCGGCTCGACAAGGCGCGCGATGTTCCGAAGGCATCGTTCCGCTTCCGCCGGGTCCATGTGGCAGAGGAAGTCGTTGGCTACGACGATGTCGTGGCGACCGAGAACGTCGACGATCTCGGAATCGCGGGCATCGGCGAGACGCCAGTCAATGGCTTCCCTCATCCACGGCTTCACCCGGAGGAGGGGGCCTTCCCGATCGAACATCGCGCGCAGCTCGTCATCCGTCACGCGTTCGCAGATCGGCTCCTCCACTATGTCCGAAACGCCGGGGGAATAGACACCTTCGCGCGCGATAGCGATGACCTCTTCGGAGATATCCACCGCGGTCGTGACCACCCTCAGGTCCGGATGCGTCGAGCGGATCGACCACACGATCGAATAGACCTCCGCCCCGATGCTGCAACCCAGCACCGCCACGCGTACGGGGTGCCCGTTCGCTCTGAGATCAGCGAGGCGGCCGATCAGCTCGAGCTGTGGGCGGTTCCTGAGAAAGAAGGTGCCGAGGTACTGGCGCCGATCACCGTGCGACCGAACGAGGGCATGCATCAGGTACTCGTCGGTCCTCTGTTTTATCGAGGCCGTGAAGGCCTCGGCGTTTTCGGATAGACGTCTGAATCGCTGGATCAATGCCGTGACGTCCAGCTCCTCGGCGTCCACGGAGTACTCGGCTGCGCCGACCCCGGCCATCAATGACCGGAGCTTCTCGTGGTAAGAGAGCGCGATCACCGGTTTGCCAAGCATCAGCGCGAGCAGCACGTTGTGAAACCGCGTCGCGACGACCATGTCCGTTTTGGCGAGCTGGTCGCAGAGGTCCTCGCACGACCGGAGCGGCTCGTCGATGATCCGAGCCGGGTCAAAGTGCGACCCGCTCTCTTCCAGTAGTCGGAGCAGGTCCCCTTTCACGCGCCTGTCGTAGGCCAGGTCGCCCACGAGGAGCCGCACCGAATGCCCCTGCTCGATCAGCCACGCCGCGAAGTCCGCCACCCGCTCGATGTAGCGCCGATAGATGCGCTCCCCGTCCTGCGGAGTGCGATGTTGGCCGTAGTACTCCATCAGGCCAAGACCGATCACCCGTCTGTCGCCATCGCGCTTCCCACGGGCCGTGACCGGGGTCTCGGAGCTCAGCAGGCTGAACGCGAGGTCGGGGTACACACGGTCTCTCGATGCATCGAAGCCGATGAATTCGAGGTACTCGTACGAGAACTGGTCGCGGTACGAGCGATAGTCGGCCAACGACAATGCCGCCTTTACGATCCAACGGCTCAGCGGGTGACGGATCGGGCCAGCGCCGACGCTGACAAATAGGAGTTTACAGCCGCGCAGCCTGGCGACGATGGACCACTTGAGAATCTCGTAGTGCAGGCCCAGGGGGCTGATGCCGAAATCGCCAAGCATCCCTGTCCCGGTCATGACCAGCATGTCGGTGCCCCGGAGCGTCCGGAGGGCCCTGACCCACTCACCTATCTCGAGCGGGATCCGGATCACGAGCCGTCTGATCAGCCTTTTCACCGCGTTGTCGGAGCCACTCGGTGAGCGGGACGCTTTCGCGAAACGGTAGGAAATCAGAAACGCTGGAATTCCATGTGTTTCAGCCGTCTCCTGGGGTCCCGTGCAGACGCAATTGACCGCCGCCGTCGGCAGGTGCTTGCGGGTGTTCTGGACGATCGCTCGCAAGGTGCACTCGTTGCCGAGGTTCTGCGTTCCAAAGTTGCCGAAGAACGTGATGGTCGAGGGCCGGTTCATGCGTGCGATTCCATTGCTCCGGGATTGAGTTTCCGTTGACGCCGGGTGGAGTCCTGACACCAGCGACCAAACGGGCTCCCACGCGCGCACCGGACCGTCATGCGAGGCCGTCAGATTTCCTCAATCCTGCTGGGCTTCCATCGGCGCGTGACAGTTGAGCCGATGGCTCTACGGGCGCCCGATTGGCAACCGAGGGCCCAGGCCCACGGAAGGATCACGGTCTTTCTGGACCGTGACGGTGTCCTCGTTCGTGACCGACCCGACTACGTGAAAGGCTGGGGGGAGGTGGAGATCGTTCCAGGGGCGTTCGCGGCTCTCGCGAGACTCCGATCGGCCGGCGCGCGGATCTTCGTCGCGACGAACCAGTCAGCGGTGGGCCGCGGCATCGTCCGCCGCGAGACGGTCGACGACATCCACGAGCGCCTCGCGCGGATCGCCGAGGCGCACGGCGCCCCCATCGACGGCTTTCTCGTCTGTCCGCACCGGCCGGACGAGGGCTGCGCGTGCCGGAAGCCCAAGCCTGGCCTCCTGCTGCAGGCGCAGCGCGAGCGCGGCTTCGATCTCTCGACGGCCTACATGGTGGGCGACCAGGCATCCGATGCGCTCGCCGCGCTTGCCGCGGGCTGCACGCCGATCCTCGTGGGCCACGACGCGCCGACCGTGAGCGGGTCCCTGCGGGCGCGCACGTTGGACGATGCGGTCGATCTGATACTCGATGCGAGCCGTTTGGACTCATGAGAGCGCTTGTTCTGTGCGGCGGCCAGGGCACGCGGCTCCGCAGCGTCATGGGTGACCGGCCGAAGTCGCTCGCTCCGGTGTTCGGACGGCCGTTCCTCGAATGGCTTCTGCTAAGCCTGAGGTCCGAGGGCCTCGATGAGGTCACGCTCTGCACCGGTTACGGGCACGACGCGATCGCTCGGACTATCGGCGACGGCCGTGCCATCGGGATGACCGTGCGGTACTCGCAGGAAACCTCGCCGCGCGGTACGGCGGGCGCGATCCGGAACGCGCTCGACGGCGACGTCCACGACAGGGTGGTCGTCATGAACGGGGATTCGTACTGCCACCTGCGCCTCGCGGAGCTTGACCGTGTCCACCGCGAGACCCGCTCGTGCGTGACGCTGTTCGCCGTCCCCGCTCAGGATCGCGCGCGGTTCGGGAGCCCCACGCTCGGCAGCGAGGGGCAGGTCCTGACTCTCGCCGAGAAGGCCGAGCACACTGGTCCGGGGCTTGTGAACGCCGGCGTCTACGTTCTTTCGCCGGAAGTGGTCGCCCGGATACCCACCGAAGCATCGCTCGAGCGGGACGTCCTGCCCGGATACGTCGGTCGCGGCATGTACGCGGTCGTCGGCGACGGTCCCTTCGTGGATATCGGAACGCCCGACTCCTATAGCGAGGCGGAGACGACCCTCGGCCCGGAACTCGCTGCGCTCGCCGCCGCCCCTGCCAGTCTTCGCGCGCGTTTGGACGCGCATCTCGAGGGAAGCAGGTCCGTTCAGCTGCGCGCGGCGAGTGCGTGCGCGGATGCCGTCGTCGCGGCGGCTCACATGATCGCCGATACGTTCGCGGCGGGAGGCAAGATCCTTATCTGCGGGAACGGCGGAAGCGCGGCGGACAGCCAGCACTTCGCCGCCGAGTTCGTGAGTCAGCTGACCAAGGAATATGCGCGGCCCGGTCTCCCGGCGATCGCTCTCACCACCGACACGTCCATCCTTACGGCCTACGCCAACGACTTCGGCTTCGAAGGCGTTTTCGAGAGGCAGGTTCGCGCACTTGGACGACCCGGCGATGTCCTCGTCGCTCTCAGCACCAGCGGTAACTCCGAGAACGTCCGGCGCGCCGTGCGCGCGGCTCGCGAGACAGGTCTTCGAACGATCGGCCTGCTCGGCGAGGGCGGGCAGCTCGCGGCCGAGGTTGATTGCCCGGTCGTCGTGCCGAGCCGCAACACCCAGCACATCCAGGAGACCCTGCTTCCGATGGAGCACGCGATCTGCGATCTGGTCGAACGACTTCTGATCGCACGGAGTCCCGCGTGCTGATCCGCGGTCGCGCGCCTCTTCGGATCAGCTTCGCCGGCGGGGGAACGGATCTGTCGCCCTATCTGGAGGAAAAGGGTGGCGTCGTGCTCAACGCGACGATCGACCGCTACGCATACGCGACCCTCCGGTTCCCGCAGGAGCGCGAGATCCGCGTTCAGTCGCTCGATTACAAGTCCGTGGCGCATTTCGGATTCGATGAGCCGCTGGCCTACGACGGCAACTTCGATCTCATCAAGGCTTGCCTCACGCGGCTGCGCGCCCGCTCCGACCACGCGGAAGGCGGCCTCGAGCTGTACCTCGAGACGGAGGCGCCGCCCGGTTCAGGCCTCGGCGCCTCTTCGGCGCTCGTCGTCGCTGTTATCGGCGCGCTCAAGACCTGGCGTCGACTGGCGATCGATAAGTACGAGCTCGCCAGGACCGCCTGGGAGGTCGAGCGCATCGACGTGGGCGTGCCGGGAGGTATGCAGGATCAGTACGCCGCGGCATTCGGCGGCTTCAATCTCATCGAGTTCCACACCAACTCGGATGTGATCGTCAACCCATTGCGCATCGAGCCGCGCATCATGCAGGAGCTGCAATACAACATGCTGCTGGTCTACACGGGAAGCACCCGCGTCTCGTCGACGATCATCGAAGCCCAGGTGGCCGGGTACGTCGATCGAAAGCCCGGCGTAACCGAAGCGATGGACCGCATGAAGGCGCTCGCCTTCGACGCGAAGGACGCCCTGCTCACCGGCCGCCTGCAGGACCTCGGTGAGATCCTGCACGAGGAGTTCCTCGCCAAGAAGCGGACGGCCGCGTCTGTGGCGCCGCCGCACATCGAAGAGATGTACGAGGAGGCGCGGCGACGAGGTGTGATCGGCGGGAAGATCAGCGGCGCCGGAGGCGGCGGCTTCATGTTCCTGTACTGCCCCTACGACCGGAAGCCAGCTGTCAGCGAACGGCTGGTCGAGATGGGCGCGCAGGTCCTCCCGGTCGCGTTCGAGCCCGAGGGCGTCCAGTCCTGGGTCGTCGAGGAGAATCGGGCACCGGCGGTCGCGACGGCTCGGCGCGCCAACGGCCGCTGGGCCGAGATCCTCGTACCGGAGATGACGCCGGTCTCGGACGCCGGCGCCCCGAGCTAGCGCGGCGAGAGGTCGCCCGAGACCATGACGAACGACCAACCCGCACGCGGGCCCAAGGTGCTGTTCCTTTCGGCCTTGCAGATCTATCCGGCGTATTCGGGAGGCCACTTTCGAAGCTACGGTCTCGCGAACGCCCTGCGACATCACGGCCTCGACGTCTTCGTCTACTCGCTTGCGGGACGGAAGAAGGACTACTTGAGGTTCCGTCGGCCGTCGGTCCAGCGGTGGCCCGAGGGGATCGAGGAATATGTCGACCGCGGCGCTCTCGGGTTTCTGATCCAGTACGCGAGTTATGCGCTGGCGCTGCCCCCCGTGTGGCGCACCGCATTCTTACGGACCGCTGCTTCGTCGCCCGGAGAGAAGCTTCTGCCCGCTTTCCTGCGCGAGAAGCTCAGATGGTGCGACGTGATCGTGGCGGACTTCCCGTTTGTGCATCCGATTTTCACGGCTCCGTCCGCCAAGGGCCGGCTGCGGGTGCTGAGCACGCACAACGTCGAGCACCGCCTCCATGACCGGAGGGTCTGGCACAAACGCGGGATCCAAGCCGCGGTGCGCGACATCGAGCTTGCTGCCGCCGAGGCCTGCGACGTCCTCGTGAGCTGTTGCACCGACGACGCGGAGTTCTTCGCCGCGAACGCGCGCGTGCGCCGGTCGGTCGTCGTTCCCAACGGCGTCGATGTCCGGCGCTTCGACGGCATCGAGGCGCACCGATCCAGGGTTCGGCACGAGTTGGGCGTCGCCGACGACGTAAAGGTCTTTCTGTTCACGGCGAGCCGGGGCGCGGCGAACCGGGAAGCGTTCGACTACCTCGTCGGCTTCGCACGGAAGCACGGACGTTTCTTGGACGAGCAGAAGATCCACATCCTGGTCGTGGGCGGCGTCACGGCCGATCAGGTCCGATTGCCAGGTTTCACCGCCACCGGCAGGGTCGCGGTGGTCGAGCCTTACTTCGCAGCGGCCGACGCCGGGCTCAATGCTCTCTGGAGCGGCGCGGGGACGAATCTGAAGACATGCGAGTTCATCGCCGTCCGCCTGCCTCTGGTCACAACCCGCTTCGGGGCGCGGGGCTATCTGCTCGAAGACGGCACGTCCGCCTTCCTGTTCGAGAAGGGCGGTCTGGCACCCGTCCTATCCCTCGTCCGTCGCCTCTTCGATACTGACCCGTCCCGCCTGCGCCGGATGGCCGACGAGGGCTACAGACAAAACGAGAGCGCGATCGACATGGACGCATGCGCGCGCCCGTTGGTTGATGCGTTGCGCGACGCGCGCGAGCGCGGCCGCGCGATGCGAATGAGCTTGCCTGCTATGCGACCGGCCGATAGAGACAGCGGCGAGCATCCACGGACCGCCGCGGCAGAGGGGCAGGCCGTCAACGTTGAGGCGTGATTGAAGCGCGCCTCCTAGGGGTCGGCCGCAGCGAGAACGTCATTCGCCGACTGAGACTTCCTCAATCCGCATGCGGTTCGATTAGCGCGTGACCACAGCCCCAATGGCCATCCCGGCCAAGAGAGCAAGCGACGCCCAGTCCCCCGCTCATCTTGCGGGCGGCCCAGATCGCGCGTTGCTGGGCGGCATCGTCCTCGACCGCGTCGGGCTGGCGGACGCCGCGCGCCGGCTCGCGACCTACGCGGCCTCGCCGCGGCTGCACCAGATCGTGGCGGTCAACCTTGACTGCCTGCGCATCGCACAGGTCGATGATGTTTTCCGGCAGACGATCAACGAAGCAGACCTCGCGGTTGCCGACGGAATGCCACTGGTCTGGGCATCGCGACTCGGGGAACGACCACTGCCCGAGCGCGTGACCGGGAACTCGCTTGTCGAGAAGTCCTGCGAGCTGTCGGCCGCCAACGGCGCGGGGATCTTTCTCCTCGGCGCACGACCTGGCATCGCCGAGGCAGCGGCCCTGACGATCGCGACGCGCTACCCAGGCGCAGTGGTAGCCGGCGTGTATTCGCCACCGTTCGGGCCGCTTTCCCCGCGCGACGACCGCGAGATGGTCGAACGCGTCAATCGCAGTGGCGCGCGCATCCTGCTGGTCGCCCTCGGTGCTCCACGCCAGGACAACTGGATCCGCGCACACCGCGACGAGCTGAACGTGGGGGTCGCCTTTGGCGTCGGCTGCGGGCTGGACCTTCTCGCGGGCCTCGTCCCGCGCGCTCCGCTCTGGATGCAGCGGGCAGGGTTGGAGTGGCTGCATCGGTTCCGGTGCGAGCCGCGACGCCTCTGGCACCGGTACTTCGTCAACGACACGCCGATGTTCGCCCGCCTCGTCGCCGAGAGCCTTCGCACGGCCCGCGCATGAGGGCCGACCTCGTGCTGACCGACATCGCCGTCGCGGCGGCCGAGCGCGGTTCGTCGCGCGCCCAGCCACGCGGTGAGCCTGGGTTCCGACGCTTCCTCCCCGCGATCTTCGTAAGCATCGCCGTGGCGATCGACGCGTTGCTCGTGATCGATGCCTTCGCGCTCGCCTATTCCCTTCGTGCGGTACCGCGCGACGGCGCGACAGCGGCGGTCGGCTCGGGCTCCCCGTTCTGGTTGGCGGCGATCGTCGCCGCTCTGGCCATCACGCTTCTCGCTTCACGGGGCCTCTACGACCTGGAACATCCGCTCCCATGGCCGTCGCAGATCTACGCGGTCGTCTCCTCGGTCTCCGTCGCGCTCGTGGGCGCGGTCGTCCTGTCGCTGTTCGTCGACGAGCCACTCGCACGGTCATGGTCCGCGGCGGGTTCGGCGATCGCCATCACGGCTCTCGCGATCTGGCACATCGCGGCCGCGCGCGGCTACGCGGCTCTCTGCAGGACGATCGTCCCGGGGCGACGGGCGATCGTCGTCGGCGCGAACATCGCAGGGCAGGAGTCCGCCCGCGAGCTGGCGGCGAAGGGCTATCAGGTCGTCGGCTACGCCGACAACGGAAGCGATCTTCTTGACGAGATCGATCGTCCGCTCCTCGGACCGATCGCGCGTCTCGACGAGCTCGTCCAAGACTTCGGCGTCGACGAGCTGGTCATCGCGCTGCCGAGCGACCGTCGCGCGCAGTTGAGTCAGGTCCTGACCCGCGGCTTTGGGCGTCGGGTCCGCGTGAAGTACGCCGCGGACTTCGGCGAGCTGCTGCCGCGCCGCTTCAACGTTCGCTGGATCGGCGCGAGGCACTACATCGACTTCGCCCCGGTCGCGCCGGTGAGCTGCGCGAAGCGGATCTGCGACCTGGTGCTCGCCGTCCTCGGTCTCGCGGCGCTCGCGCCTCTCTTCCTCGGTGTGGCGGTGGCGATCAAGCTCGATTCGCCCGGGCCAACGTTCTATCGGCAGGTCCGTGTGGGCAAAGATGGCCGTCGCTTCCGAATGTTGAAGTTCCGCTCGATGCAACAG
>WNGI01005343.1_pt1 | contig 11557 bp, 8 predicted proteins | sample 5400621 | NCBI WGS metagenome assembly WNGI01 (sample SAMN13153374, study PRJNA577476) | soil metagenome | isolation source: 20 cm soil or saprolite under Garry oak tree replicate 1 | place: USA:California | collected 2016-06-15
CTCGGCGCAGGCGAGACCACGGTGATGCGAATGGTCACGGCCTATTCGATGTTCGCCAATGGCGGGCGGCGGGTGAAGTCGACGCTGATTGACCGAATTCAGGATCGTTACGGCCGCACGATCTTCAAGCATGACGCACGTGAATGCCGGGGCTGCGACGCCCCCGGCGGCTGGAAGAATCAGCCCGAGCCGCAGCTGGTCGACCGCCGCGAGCAGGTGCTGGATTCGATGACGGCCTACCAGATCACCTCGATGATGGAAGGCGTGGTCCAGGCCGGCACGGCGACCGTGGTGAAGGAAGTCGGTAAGCCGATCGCCGGCAAGACCGGCACCACCAACGACGAAAAGGACGCCTGGTTCATCGGCTTTTCGCCGGACATCGTGGTCGGCATCTATATGGGCTACGACAAGCCGCGAAATCTCGGCAAGGGTGCGACAGGTGGCCATCTTGCCGCGCCGATCGCCAGGGATTTTCTGAAGCTTGCGCTAGTCGACAAGCCGGCTATCCCGTTCAAGGTGCCGGCCGGGATCAAGCTGATCCGCGTCGATCAGATGACCGGCATGCGGGTCGGTCCGGGCGAGGGCGGCAGGACCATTCTGGAAGCCTTCAAGCCGGGCACCGCACCGCCGGATAACTATTCGGTCATCGGCGTTGCCGATGCCGACGGCCGTTTGCTGCCACCACCCGATGCGGATCGTAGCCTGTTCCGTCCCGGCACCGGCGGGCTGTATTAGCGTTTGCGCTTTGCGGCGCCCGCCGCTACATCCCGCGCAGCATTTTAACGCGGCGGCTTACGCCGCTGGTAGAGACACCCATGCGTGCTGAAGTCGAACGTCTGGTCGAAGAGATCAAGCAGTCAGTCGGGCTGCTGAGGAGGCATCTTTGACGTCGAGAAATCCACGGCGCGTCTAGCCGAGCTGAACAAGCTCGCGGAAGATCCCAATCTCTGGAACGATCCCCAGAAGGCGCAGAAGCTGATGCAGGAGCGCACCTCGCTGGAGGATGCGCTCAACGGCATCGGCAAGGTCGAGCGCGAGCTCGAGGACGATGTCGGGATGATCGAGCTCGGCGAAGCCGAGAACGATCAGGGCGTCGTTGCCGAGGCCGAGGCCGCGCTGAAAAATCTGAAAAAGGAAGTCGCGCGCCGCGAACTGGAAGCGTTGCTGTCGGGGGAAGCCGATCGCTTCGACTCCTACCTCGAGGTTCACGCCGGCGCCGGCGGCACCGAGAGCCAGGACTGGGCCGCGATGCTGCTGCGCATGTACACGCGCTGGGCCGAGAAGCACGGTTTCAAGATCGAATACCTGGAAGAGACGCAAGGTGAAGAGGCCGGCATCAAATCGGCCACCATCCAGATCAGCGGTCACAACGCCTATGGCTGGCTGAAGACCGAGGCCGGCGTGCATCGGCTGGTGCGGATTTCGCCTTTCGATTCCAACGCGCGCCGGCACACGTCGTTTTCCAGCGTCGCGATATTTCCAGTCGTCGACGACAGCATCAAGATCGACATCAAGGAATCCGACGTGCGCACCGATACCATGCGCTCGGGCGGCGCCGGCGGGCAGCACGTCAACAAGACCGAATCCGCGGTGAGGCTCACGCATATTCCGACCGGCGTTGCGGTGGTGTGTCAGGCCGGCCGCTCGCAGCACAAGAACCGGGCGCAGGCCTGGGACATGTTGCGCGCGCGGCTCTATGAGATCGAATTGAAGAAGCGCGAAGAACAGGCCGCCGCCGACCAGGCCGCCAAGACCGATATTGGCTGGGGCCATCAGATCCGCTCGTACGTTCTGCAGCCCTATCAGATGGTGAAGGACCTGCGCACCGGCGTGCAGACCTCCGACACATCCGGCGTGCTCGACGGCGACCTCGACGAGTTCATGGCGGCGACCTTGGCGCAGCGCGCCTTCGGCAGCGCGCCGGCAGAGGTCGAGGATGTGGATTAGGCCATGGCACACGTCGCTTTCATTGGTCTCGGCCGCATGGGCCACGGCATGGCCGGCCGCTATCTCGACAACGGTTTTGCGGTTGCGGTCTGGAATCGAAGCAAGTCGAAAGCCGAGCGTCTGATTGCGCGCGGCGCGCGATGGGCTTCTTCGCCTGCCGATGCGGCCGATGGCGCCGACGCCATCGTGACGATGGTCGCCGATGACGAAGCGTCGCGCGCAGTGTGGCTCGGCAAGGATGGCGCCGCCGCGACGGCCAAAGCCGGGACATTGGCGATCGAATGTTCCACCGTGTCCTACCGCCACGCACTTGATCTCGCGCGTGAACTCCGGGGACGCGACCTGGTCTATATCGATAGTCCGGTCACGGGTTTGCCGGATGCCGCAGCAAGCGGAAAATTGACGCTGCTGATCGGCGCCGAACCTGCCGATCTCGAACGGGCGCGGCCATACCTAGCGCCGCTCTCAACCACGATCAGGCATTTCGGCGCGGTCGGTACCGGCACGGTCTACAAGCTGATCAACAACCTGATGGGCGCGATCCAGATAGCCGGTATCGCGGAGGGCCTTGCGATTGCCGAACTGGCCGGTCTGGACATGAAGCTGGTGCTGGAGGCAGTTGAAACCGGCGTTGCCGCCAGTCCGCAGGTGATCCGTCATTCAAAGCGCATGGCAGCGCGTAATTTCTCAGGCGCGACATTCACGGCGGCGCTGCGCTACAAGGATGCCGCTTATGCCGTGGCGTTAGCCGAGAGCTTGCTGTCCGCCGTTCCCGTGATGGGACGCGCCGCGGTTGAGGCGTATGACAGGGCGAAGGCCCATGCGCCTAACGATGATGAAGGCAAAATGATCGAGATCGTGTCGCGGCCGAAGGGAACAACGAAATAATCAACGTAGTTGCCGCGCGATTTTCCATTCTGAATACCCCCCGTGACGGAAATCTCGACGCAGCCGGTTGTTGCATCAGCCCGGATCGATCCCCTTCGACTTGAAGACGGCAGTAGCTCGTGGCGAGGTCAGATATTCGATAAAGAGTTTCGTCGCCGCAACCTGTTCGGCGTTGACTGGTATCGCCGTCGTGAAAATGTTGAGGTTCTGGATTTCGCCTGGAAGAGACGCCACGAGATCCACTTCAGGCGAGGCAACGATCTCGGCTATCGTGGAAAAGCCAATCTCGGCGTCGCCTTTGGCAACGGTCTCGTAGGGCCGATCAGCAGTGAGCCGCAGCTTCGGCTTGATGTCGTCACCAATCCCGAGACGGTCAAAAAGCGCGATAACGTAAGTACCCACCGGAGACCCTTTGCTCGGGTCCCGCACTGCAATCGCGCGGCTATTCAAAAGTGCATGTTTGAATGCTTCGACCGAACTAATGTCCGGTCGAGCGGCGCCCTTCTTCACAAAAGCACCCAAACCGACCCTGCCTATCACTATTCGCACTGCAGGGTCGATTTTTCCTTCCTGTCGCAACGTTTCCCACTGTTGAGGCAAAACGATTGCGAGGTCGGCCACATCTCCCTTGCGTACACGCTCGGTGTTCGTGCCAGCATTGGCGAGTATCATCTTTACGGTGTGGCCGTTCGTTTTCTCGAACTCAGGAATGAGTTCTTGCATTGAGGATTCCAGGGCGTCCGCACATAGAAAACGGACTTCCGCAGCGGATGCATCAAATGCATCAATTCCGGTTACGACCAGGGCAAAGCTCGCAATTGCTGCAATTTTCACAGAGGTCAGAACTTTGGAGAGATTTTTCATGTGTTCCCGCAAATGAGGTTGGTTATGCCGGCTGGTGCTTGCGCTTCCATTCCGAATGCCACCCGCTAAACCGGCCGCTATCGCGCGCTCCCCCGTGCCATGCCGCGTAAACCACCCCGTCATCAGCCACCAGCAGCACCGCGTCGAGGCCCTTGGAGCGGCGCAGCGTATCGATCGCCTGGCTCGGGGTCTGCGCGATCGGGCCGGCGACGTTGAAGGAGGTGTTGACGGAGATCTCGACGCCGATGCGGCGGCCGAGCGCCTTCAGATAGGCGAAGGTGAGGGGATCGTCTTCCTCGCGCACGATCTGAATCCGCCCTGTGCCGTCGGCATGAACCACCGCCGGAATTTTGCTCCGCGCCTGTGGCTTCGAATGCGCGGTCAACACCATGTAGTTATAGGCGTTGTAATTGCCGTCGGAGGCGCCCGCGTTGAGCTCGAAATATTCCCGCGCCGCCTCGAGCGTCGCCATCGGCGCCAGCGGGCGGATCGCCTCGCGGTATTTTACGCGTTCGTTGAGCCGTTCTCGCGCCTCGGGATCGCAGGGGTTTGCAAAGATAGAGCGATGGCCCAGCGCCCGCGGGCCGGTTTCTGCCGCGCCCTGATACAGGGCGATGACGCCGTTTTGCGCTACCATGAACGCCATCAGATCGGCGATGGCGTCGCGGCCCCCCACCGTTGACACATCCCCGATCCGCGTCGAGGCGATGTCATCGGCTTCAAGCGCGGCCGCGATGTCCTGATGCGATGGCGAGGTGCCGCAATAAAATGCATGGGTCATCGGGGCGCCGTGCGGCGCGCCGGCCAGATGCGCGAACAGCCAGGCCGCGCCGATGGTGACGCCGGGATCGCTCGGCGTCGGCGGCACCCACAGATGCAGGCGTGCATTCCGTTGTTGCGACGACGCGAACCAAGCCTCGTCGAAATGCTCGAGCAGCCGCATGCTGCCGAGTGCGTTCAACGCCACGCCGCCTGTCAGCACCAGCCGGTTGGCGCCTGTCGCGCGCAGGAGATGATCCACAACATGGATGATGGCGTCCTCCAACACCAGTTGCGTCGCCGCCGCCTTGTCGAGACGATCCATTGTGTCGGGCCGGTGATGGATGTCCTCGACCCGCAGCACGGCGTCGGGATTCCAGAGTTGATCCGGCCGGAGCGGCTCGCCGAGGATTTCGATCAATGAGGGCTTGTAGGGATGATCGAAGGGGTCGGCGTACCAATTGGCCATCGAGCGGTTGAGCCTGATTTCGCCACCCTGGCCGAAATGCAAAACCTGCTTCAATCGCGCGTAGTAGGGATTGCTGGCGCGGCTCATGTCGCCCCACGCGGCGGCACCCATGTAGCGGCCCTCGCTCGACAGCCAGGTCCAGCCCCCTTGGGTCGACGAGATGGTGCTGTAGAATGCGCCGAGCGAGTCGAACACGCTGTCATTGCAGTAGAGGCGGCGCATCGCGCCGTCTTTGGCGATATAGAGCGAGATCGAACCCTGATCGCCAGTGCCGTCAATCACCGCGATGGCCACGGGTTCGCTACTGTCGGCGAACGGCGAGGCGGCGAACGAAAACCACGCGTGATTGTCGTGGTGCGGCATGCAGATCAGGGGAACAGGTTCGGGCAGGCCGAGCTGCGTGGCGAGAGTTCGCGGCAGGCGCCGCACCTTGTCGAGGCGGCGGAGGTCGATGGCGGGAACGATCGGCATCGTCACGAGCTTAAGGCTGCCGGGCGCCTCCTCGATGACGGTTCGTATCATGGTAGCGAGCAGGGCCGGATAATCCCAGGTGGTGACGAAGGCTGCGATTTCGCCGACATCGCGTCCCATTTGACACAGCGTCTCGACCATGGCGTCGATCGATAGCTGTGGGTATTCGGTCTCGTGCTTGTTGCCGGAAAAACGCTCCTCCTCGTTATTGACGATGATACGGGGTCCGGCGTTTTGCGTGACTTCGATCAAGGCGATGCCGCTGTTGTGCGTGCCCGGACCGGCCAGGCCAGCAATGTAAACGCTCTCACCGCGCTGCAATTGCTCCCGGATCGACGCAATTTTCCGGCTCGCGAATTCGCTGCCGAGCCGATGGAAACCGCGACGCGCCATCAGCGGCTCACCGAGCCGCCGCGTGATGCGATAGGCCAGCTCAGAGATGCGGGGATGCCGCGGCCTGATCCGTGGTTTTTGTGTGTCCAAGCCGTTTGCCTCGAGAGGGTGGGGCGTCAAGGGAACTGATCATAATTGGCGGCGCGCAACAATGCCGTTTCGGGCAGCGGAATATGCTGATCCTTGCAAGCGCGCACTTGACTTGCGACATTTGATCAAAACAATTTGCCAAGCGGGAGAGAAGCGATGCCGGCTCGTATCCGAAGCCTTGTTGCCTTCGCGGCGTTTGCCGCTGCGGCCATCGACGCGACTGCGGCGAATGCGCAAAAGAAGTACGATCCGGGCGCAAGCGATACCGAGATCAAGATCGGCAATATCATGCCCTATAGCGGTCCGGCATCCGCCTATGGCGTGATCGGGAAGGTCGAGGCGGCCTATTTCAACAAGATCAACGCCGAAGGCGGCATCAACGGCCGCAAGATCAACTTCGTCAGCTATGACGATGGTTTCAGTCCGCCGAAAGCGGTTGAGCAGGCGCGCAAACTGGTGGAAAGCGATGAGGTGCTGCTCATCTTCCAGTCGCTCGGCACCCAATCCAATTCGGCCATCCAGAAATACATGAACGCCAGGAAAGTGCCGCAGCTCTTTGTCGCGACCGGCGCAACAAAATGGGGAGATCCGGAGAATTTTCCGTGGACTATGGGCTGGCAGCCCAATTACCAGAGCGAAGGGCGCATCTACGCAAAATACATTCTGAAGAATTATCCCAACGGAAAGATTGCGGCGCTTTGGCAGAACGACGACGCCGGCAAGGACCAGATGAAGGGATTGCGTGACGGGCTCGGCGACAAGGCGGGCATGATCATCGCCGACAAGTCCTATGAGGTCGGCGACCCCACCGTCGATTCGCAGATTGTCGCGCTGAAAGACTCCGGCGCCGATATCTTCATGACCTGGGCGGCCCCGAAGGGGGCGGCGCAGGCGATCCGAAAGGTCGGCGAACTCGGCTGGAAGCCGGTGTATTTTCTCGGCAACGTCTCGACATCGGTGGCGACGGTTCTCAAACCGGCCGGCCTCGAGAACGCCAAAGGCATCATCTCGACCATCTATTTGAAGGATCCGACCGATCCGGTGTGGAAGGACGACCCGGGGATCAAGGCCTGGCTGGCCTTCATGGACAAGTATTTTCCCGACGGCGACAAGACCAACAACAACAATGTCTATGGCTATGCCACGGCGCAGACCATGGTCCAGGTTCTAAGGCAGTGCGGTGACGATCTCACGCGGGAGAACGTGATGAAGCAGGCCGCGAACTTGAAGAATTTCTCCAGCGAGGTGCTGTTGCCCGGTATCAAGATCAACACCGGCGCCAGGGATTTTTTCCCGATCGAACAGATGCACTTGATGAGATTCGATGGCGAAAGCTGGCGATTGTTCGGCGAGGTCATCGACGGCGAGGTCCGCCACTAGCCGACCATCAGCCGGCGCTCAGGCGCACGCCGGCGCGCAGGAATTTCTGTGGGTCGACCGCTTCGCCGTCGATCCGGGTTTCGTAGTGCAAATGCGGACCGGTCGATCGGCCGGTCGATCCGACGGCGCCGAGCACCTGGCCGATTCTGATCTGGTCGCCGACCTTCACGCTGATCTCGGACAGATGGCCGTAGCGGGTTGACAGACCATTGCCGTGGTCGACTTCCACCATTCGCCCGTAGCCGCCGGTCCAACCCGACGACACCACTTTGCCGTTCGCGGTCGCTCGCACCGGATCGCCGGTTGCCGCGCGGAAATCGAGACCGGTGTGCATCGCCGGGCGGCCGAGGAATGGATCGTTGCGGATCCCGAAGCCGGACGTGAATTCGACTTCGCCTATCACCGGCTTGCGATACGGCACCAGCGCCAGCGCCCGGCCGAGGCGCTCCACCTGGGCGCGGGTAACGTTGATCCGATAGAGCTGGCGCTCGAAAGCCCCGGCGTTGGGCGGAAGTTTGATCGGAACGTAGGGACCGCCGGTGCCCGAGCGCGGCGCCGCGGTTTCCAATTGCGCCATATCAAGGCCGAGATCGGTAAAGACACCGCGCATCCGGCGTACCCGCGATTCGATGCTGTCCTCGACCGAATTCAGCGCCGCGATCTGGCGGCTCTCGACCTTGTCGAGCGAGGTCTGCAGGCGGACGATAACGTTGTCGACGCCCTGGGTCTTGGCGAACTGATTCGGTTGGCTATTCGTTACAATGGGGGCTCGCGACTCCAGGCGCGCTTCGCGATCCGGAGGCGCGACGAATATCACGGTGTCGCTGATCGGCGAGGGTTTTGGCGTGGCCGAAGGCACCGCGTCGGTTGCAGTCGTTCCTCGCGACGGCGTCCTGATCGAGCCGGTAACCGACACATCCGGAATGGCGCCCATCGCTGTGGCGCGAGATTCCAGGGCGGTCTGGCGGCGCATGATCTGCTCGAGCTTCTGGTCGAACTGTTCCTGGTCGAGCAACTGGCGGCTGGTGGTGCGATCAACCTTGGCGCGGAGTTCGGCAATGCGGTCTTCGTAGGCGTATTGCATCTCCGCCTGGCGTGCGATCAGCCGCGTCAGAACGTCGTCACGAAAGGCGAAATAGGTTGCGGTTGCGGCCGACCACATGCCGAGCAACGTTACCGTACCGATCACGATCCAGAATGCCACCGGACCAAACCGGACCTGTTTGCCGGCATGCACAAGGGTATAGCCCTGTTGCATGTGCGCCGCCGGCACCGCGGCACGGTTCGTCGCCGGGCGGCGAGTGGCGGCCCTGCCGTGATGATGCGGGTGGTGGTGCGGGTCCTCGGAATAATTACCGGAACGGTACGACATCGGCACTCCCGCGCCGATCGGAAATGAGCTCCGGACGGCCAAATTTGCGGGGGTGATTTGACCGTCACATGGTTAATTTTCAGCGAATGCAACCGGCAAATCACGAGCCGCGCGCTGCCGCAAGCACCGCCTCGGCATGGCCATCGACCTTCACATTGCGCCAGATCTTTATGATCCGGCCATCTGCGCCGATTAGAACCGTTGTGCGAAGAATGCCCTGGAAGGTCCTGCCATACATGGATTTTTCTCCCCAGACGCCGTAAGCCTCCAGCATCTCGTGCTTCTCGTCCGAAACAAGAGGAACGGAAAGTCGGTGCTTGTCTCGAAAGGCTTCCTGCATCTTGGGCGAATCGGCTGAAACGCCCAGTATCGCGGTCTGGCTTTGAGCGAAGTCGCCCGCCAGGCGCGTGAAATCGATGGCCTCCCTGGTGCAGCCGGGCGTGTCCGCGCGCGGATAGAAAAACAGCACGAGCTTTTTTCCGGAGTAGTCGGACAGCGAGACGGTATCGCCGCCGTCGCGGGGAAGGCGGAAGGCCGGCGCGCGTGCCCCCTCGGTCAAAGCCGATTGACCAGCCGCCGCGTCGGCTTTTCCGGTCAACGGTTTTTTCTTCGCAAGCAGGGTTCCGGCATCGGGCTTCGCCAAGGCCGTCTTCGACGGTGCGGTTCCCCGCAACGCGGGGTCGCTTCGGCTAGATTGTTTTAACTGTTTTGATGGCGCCTTATGCGATGCTTTTGGAGAAGCGTTGTGGGATCGCTTGCCTGCCTTGTTGTTTGATTTGCTCGCTGCCGCCCGGTTGATTTTCGACGACGGGGTTTTCGCCGACCCGATCGATGGATCGCGGGCCGGCTTGCCGGACGACGTATTGGGGGATTTCTTGCGCGTTTTCTTGGACATACGCCTTCCTTTCGTCGCTTTCGGCGGATCAATCATGGGGTATTGCGGGGTCTTTTCGAAGCGAGCCGGAACCGAGCCGACGGCTGGGCAAGTCAGATGGCCTCGGAGTATGGTTACAAGGAATTCGACGCACCACCCGTCTCCTCGTTGAATGTGCTCTTCGGGCCAGATGACGAGTAACAGTATTAATCGAGGATTGGCAGCGATGCCGACAAAGCAGCGCTCGTTACGTCGCGACGAGCCACGCCTTGGCGGCAATCAATCTCACGATCAGCGCCAGCACCGAGAGGCAATGGCAAGGAATACGTCGCCCCAGGAATCCGATCCGCGTGCTGACGTCCAGCCCTCGCAATGGGATGATGCCGCTTGGGATCAAGATGAGGCCGCATGCAATCGCGCGCAGCGGCTATTGTCGGGCTCGCACGCCTCGTTCCATCGGTTCGGCGATCATCTCGGCGCGCTGCGCCGATGGCTCGCCGGTGAACGCTGGGTAAAGCGCCTCGCCGTCGTGATCGGGGTGTTGATAGTGATTTTCGCAGGCTGCTTCGGCGGGCTGTGGTGGCGGCTCGGCGCCGGTCCGATCAATCTCGAGATGGCCACGCCATGGCTGGCGGGTGCGATCGAGGAGAATATCGGTCACGGCAATACCGTCGAGGTGGGCGGCACCCAGATCGAGCGTGCCGGCAGGATCCGGATCGCCGTTCGTATCCGCGATATCATTGTCAGGGATCGCGACCACGTCGTCGTCGCGACCGCGCCGAAAGCCGAGGTGAAGCTTTCCGGCACCGCGCTGCTGATGGGGCAACTTCGCGCCGAGAGCCTCAATCTGGTCGATGCCGAACTCGCCGTGCGCATCACGCCGGATGGTTACGTTACCGTCTCTACCGGTGACACCGAACGACCGCTCGCCACCGGCGTCGCCTCGAAGCGGCAAGCGGGCGGAACGCCGCCCTTGGCACAAGGCAGCGCGGCGATGCCGGCGCCGGCTGCGCCGCCATCTGCCGGCGCCGCCCAGTCCGGTACCGCGCCAGCGGTTGCCGGGAATCGCGATACGACCAGCGGCCTGCTTGCCGGGCTCGACTGGCTCGACAGCCTGAGCCTGACCGGGCTCGACGGACAAAACCTCAATGAAATCGGCTTGAAGAACGGAAACCTGATCGTCGACGATCAGCAACGCGGCAACAAATGGAATTTCGAGAACATCAGCCTCAGTCTTCGCCGGCCGAGCGGCGGCGGGGTGGCGCTGCAGGTGGGCGAAGAAGGCAGCCATGCCTGGTCGCTTCGCGTTACGGTCGGACCTCCCGCCAACGGCGTGCGATCGGTCGACATTCGCGCCGACAAGGTCTCGACGACTAATATCCTGCTGGCGCTGAGGCTAAAGGACCTGACCTACGGGGCGGATTTGCCGCTCAGCGGCGAACTCAAGGGCGAGCTGGGCCGCGACGGCCTGCCGACCTATTTCCGCGGCAAGATCAGCGCCGGCGCCGGGACCATCATCGACAGCGATACGCCCGACTATCCAATGGGGATCGATTCGGCGGAAATGAACGTCGAATGGGATGCCGGGCGGCGCGTGCTGGTCGCGCCATTCAAGATCATTTCCGGCTCCAATCGGATCACGCTGCTCGCACATCTGGAGCCGCCCAACGATGCCGTTTCCGATTGGCAGCTCGGCTTGAGTGGCGGCACCGTCGTGCTTGCAGCGATCGACCCCGAGCAGCCGCCGCTGATTTTCAATCGCATCGCCATAGGCCTGCGCTTCGATACCGACAAGCGCCGCGTGCTGCTTACCCAAGCCGACATCAGCAATGGCGAGATCGGTATCGCCGGCACCGGGAGCGTCGACTATGCGGCGGAGCCGCGCTTGACGCTCGGTTTCGCCGGAACGCCAATGTCGGCCTCCGCGCTCAAGCGGATGTGCCGACCCTGATCGTTCCGGAGGTTCGCGAATGGGTTATCGAGCGCGTCGAACGCGGCTCGCTTCAACGGATCGAGGTTGGCGTCAACTCGCCCGTTCGAAACCTGTCGC
>WNGI01006045.1_pt1 | contig 11557 bp, 13 predicted proteins | sample 5400621 | NCBI WGS metagenome assembly WNGI01 (sample SAMN13153374, study PRJNA577476) | soil metagenome | isolation source: 20 cm soil or saprolite under Garry oak tree replicate 1 | place: USA:California | collected 2016-06-15
CCAGCGAGAACCCGACGTTCTGCTCGGCGAGCAGGATCGTGAGGCCCTCGCGCTTGAGCCGTGCGACCTGCTCCCGCAAGTGGTCGACGACGAGCGGCGCCAGGCCTTCCGAGGGCTCGTCGAGCAGGAGCAGCTCCGGGTTGCCCATCAGCGTGCGCGCGATCGTGAGCATCTGCTGCTCACCGCCCGACAGGTAGCCGCCGTTGCGGCGCGCCAGCCCACCGAGCTGCGGGAAGAGCTCGAGCACGCGCTCGATCGACCATTGTAACGGGGGCCGCGAGGCCGGCGTGAATCGTGGGTGGCCTGAGTCAGGCGCGCGTCGCTCATTTTGCGGCGGGCCCGCCTCAGGTGCGGGGGGCCCGGCGGCGCTCCGTCGTGCGCGGCTCGCCACGTCGAGATTCTCCCAGACGGTCAGGTCGGCGAAGATCCGGCGGTCTTCGGGTACGAAGCCGATCCCCGCCCGCGCCACGCGATAAGCCGGCCAACCCGTGATGTCCGTACCCTTCCACACGATCCGGCCTGCGCTCGGCGGCGTCAGCCCGATGATGGACCGCATCGTCGTGGTCTTGCCGACGCCGTTACGTCCGAGGAGGCAGACGCATTCGCCGGCGCCGACCTCGAGGGAAACGCCGAAGAGGACGCGGGAGAGCCCGTACGCGGTGTGGAGGTCGCGGACCTCGAGGACAATGGGCGCGGCGCTCACCGCCGGTCCCCCAGGTACACGCGCCGCACCTCGGGATCCCGGCGCACCTCAGCCGGGGTGCCGCCGGCGATCACGTGGCCCTGGTGGAGCACCGTGATCCACTGGGCGATCGAGAAGACCACGTCCATGTCGTGCTCCGTGAAGAGGAGCGTGAGGCCGCGCTCGCCGGCGATGCGGCTGATCAGCCGGATCGTGTCACGCGTCTCCACCGCCGACATGCCGGCGGTCGGCTCATCGAGCAGGAGCAGCCGGGGCTCGCTCGCGAGCGCGATGCCGAGCTCGAGCTGCTTCTGCGCCCCGTGCGAGAGAAACCCGCTCATCTCGCCGGACCGGTCGAGCAGGCCGAGCGAGTCGAGGAGGGCCCGGGTCTCGTCCTGATACAGCCGGTCGACCGGGGTGAAGAGGTCGCGGCCGCGGTGCCGGTGCGAAATGAACGCCGCCTGGACGTTCTGGAACACCGTGAGCCTCGGGAAGATGTTCGTACGCTGGAAGGAGCGTCCCATGCCGAGACGGCAGACGTCGTGCGGCGCCAGGCCCGTGATGTCGCGTCCCTCGAAGAGGACGCGACCGGCGTCCGGGCGGACATGGCCGGTGATCAGGTTGAAGAGCGTCGTCTTGCCCGCGCCGTTCGGCCCGATGATCGCCGTGACCCGGCCGGCCGCGACCGTCAGGCTGACGCCGCCGACGGCCGCGAAGCCGCCGAACGCCTTGTGCAGGTCGCGAACCTCAAGCACCGCGGAGGCGCCGCCGTGCGCGCTGCCAGAGCGCGATGGCCGCACCGGCGAGGCCGCCGGGGAAGCCGAACAGCAGGACGACGAGGATCGTGCCGAGCACGAGCGGCCAGTACTCGGTGTAGGAGACGATCTGCTGGTTGAGGAGGATCAGCGCGAGCGCGCCGATGCCCGGGCCGAAGAACGTGCCCATCCCGCCGAGCAGCGTCATGATCAGCACCTCGGAAGACTTGGTCCAGTAGGCGAAGTCGGGGAAGACGCCGCGGTTGAAGATGCCGAAGAGCCCGCCGGCGAGCCCGGCGAACACGCCCGCGAGCACGAAGGCGGCGAGCTCGTATCGGCGGACGTTGACCCCGATGAACTCGGCCCGCTCCGGGTTCTCGCGGATCGTGGTGAGGATGCGCCCGAAGGGCGAGCCCACGATACGGCGGAGCACCCAGAGGCAGAGCGCCACCAGCACGAGCGTGAGGAAATAGTAGTACTCCGCGGTCCGCCAGCCGGCGACGGCCGGCACCGCCGCGCCCAGGCGCTCCAGCCAGCCGAAGTCCGGGTACGGGATCTCGGGCATCCCCTGCTCACCACCCGTCACCTCGTTCCACTTGAAGCAGATCGCCCAGACGATCTGGGCAAAGGCGAGCGTCAGCATTGCGAAGTAGATGCGCGTGAGCCGCACGCAGAAGAAACCGAAGACCAGCGCGAACGCCCCGGCGAGCCCGCCGGCCGCGGGGAAGGCGAGGAGGAAGGACACGCCGGCCTTCTTCATCAGGAGGCCGGTGGTGTAGGCGCCGATCCCGAAGTACGCGGCGTGGCCGAAGGAGACGAGACCGGTATAGCCCACGAGGAGGTTCAGGCTGGTCGCGAAGAGCGCCCAGATGATGACGTCGTTGGCGACGAACGTGTAGAAGCGCGAGCCGAGCGCCGGGACGCAGAAGGCCGCCGCGAGCGCGACGGCGGGTGCCCAGCGGGCGAGCGCGGTCATGGGCGTCATTGGAACGAGATCCGCGAGGCCGGCGCGCATCGAGGGTGGCCTGCCGCAGGCGCGCGGGGCGTCATTGGAGCGGGCGCCCCAGGAGGCCCCAGGGGCGCACGATGAGGACCGCCGCCATGAGGGCGAAGACCGCGAAGATCGAAAACCGTGGAAAGAAGAGAATGCCGAACGAGAGCACCTGCCCGTAGATCAGGGCGCCCAGGAACGTCCCCCAGAACGACCCGAGGCCGCCGATCACGACGACCACGAACGCCTCCACGATGATCTCGGTGTCCATGCCAGGGACGGTGGCGCGCATCGGCGCGATCAGCGCGCCGCCGAGCCCGCCCAGGAACGAGCCCAGCATGAACACGAGCGTGTACAGGCGGTCGACGTTGACGCCGAGCGCACCCAGGGTCTCGCGATCGAGGGCGGCCGCCCGGATCACGCGACCGGCGCGCGTCTTCTGGAGCACGAACCAGAAGGCGAGCGCGATCGACGGGCCCAGGAGCAGGATGAGGAGGTTGTAGTGGGGGACGATCGCGCCGAAGAGCAAGAGGGACCCAGTGAGCTCCGGCGGGCGGCTGACCGATTTCTGCTGCGTACCCCAGACGATCTTCGCCACGTCGCTGAGGATCAGCACGAGCGCATAGGTGAACAAGAGCTGGTAGAGCTCCTCCTTGCCGTAGAGATGGCGGAACAGGAGGCGCTCGACGAGTCCGCCGAGGACGGCGATCGCGAGGGCCGCGCCGAGGGCGGCGATCCAGAATCGCCCGGGCCCCGGCCCCAGCCACTGGACGAGCTGGTAGGCGGAGTAGGCGCCCAGCATGTAGAAGGTCCCGTGGGCGAAGTTCAGCACGCGCAGGACGCCGAAGATGAGCGAGAGCCCCGACGCGATCAGGAAGAGAAACATGGCGGCCGTCAGGCCGGAAAGGCTCTGCGCGAAGACGAACGACGGATCGGGCATGAGGCACAGCGCGGGCCGGCAGGACGATGCCCGGGGGCGCTCGCGGTCCGTGGGGTCCGAGCCCAGCGAGTGCCCCGGGCACCCTCCTGCCGGACGGGCGCGTTAGTCCATGAACGGCGACGGGTCCACGTACACCGCCGGCTTCATGATCGCGAACGGGTATTTCGGGTCCCTGGCGGTCTTGCCGTAGAGCTGGCCGCGGTTGGCCTGATGGTCCTTCTCGCGGATCGTCAGCCTGCCGACGGGCGTCTCGACGGCGAGGCCGAGGAGCGCCTGGGCGACCTTGTCCGAGTCGGTGCCGTTGGCCTTCTTGATCGCCTCGACCAGAAACTGCATGCCGATGTAGCCCTGGATGGCCCAGGAGGACGGGTACTCGTCCTTGAGATATTTCGACAGGCGAGCCACGTAGTCCCGATGGGCCGCCGTCTCGCCCCAGTAGAAGGCGTCGTAGGAGTTGCCCCAGATCCCCACCGGATAATCGGGGCCCATCGACTTGGTCGTCTCCGGCGTCGCGGCTTCGCCGACGCCGATGAAGTTGTATTTGATCGCGTCGAAGACGCCGAGGGCCTTGGCCTGCTTCGAGTACGTCACGAAGAATCCGCCCCAGATCGACGAGAAGATCGCCTCGGGCTTCTTGGCCATCTGCGCGTTGATGAACGGGTTGTAGTCCTGCTCGCCCAGCTTGGGCCACTGCTGGTCCACCACCTGGGCGCCGGGCTTGATCTTCTTCAGGTGCTCGACGAACGCTTTCGTGACGTCCTGGCCGTAGGCGTAGTCGAAGCTCATCGTGGCGATCCGGGTCACCGGCCACTTGGCGACGATCTCGGCCGCGCTCCGCCCCTCCATCGTGGTCGTCGCGGCGACGCGGAAGACGTACGGATGAAGCTTGTCGGCGGCGGTGAGCTGATCCGTCTTCGGGATCGGCGCGATGAAGACGATCTTGTTCTCCTTGGCGACGACGGAGACCGCCGGACCCTCGGCGGACGTGAGCGTGCCGACGAGGAAGTCGACGTTGTCCTTGAGGATGAGCTCGCGGGCGACGCGCACCGCCTCGTTCGCATCCGCCTTGGAATCGCGCACGAGGAGCTCGATCTTGCGCCCGAGCACGCCGCCCTTCGCGTTCAGCTCCTCGACGAACATCTGCGCCCCCTTTGCGGCCGGGTCGCCGAAGAGGGCCGGCGGGCCGGACAGCGGCATCGGCATGCCGACCTTGATGGGCTTCTGGGCCTCGGCCGCGAGCGGCACGAGCAGGACCACCGTGAGGAGCGCGACCAGCATCGTACGGCGCCGCATGCGGACCTCCTTTGTCGCGTGAGCGAACGGGGTTGTCAGAAGACCGGGCGTCCCGGCACCTTCGTGCGCGTCCGGTACAGCGACGTCGACGCGGTGATGAAGAGCGACCGGTAGTCGTCGCCGCCCCAGGCGAAATTCGCCGTGCGCTCCGGCACGTCGATGATCTCGAGCAGGCGGGCGTCGGGGTCGAAGACGTGGATGCCGCCCGGGCCACAGCAGTAGACGTTGCCGGCCGCGTCGAGCTTCATCCCGTCGGGCGCCCCGGGCTTGTCGCCTCTCGTCTCGGCCCAGAGGCGCCCGTTCGTGAGCCCGCCGGTGGCGCCGACGTCGAACACGCGGATGTGCTTGCGCGCGGTGTCGTTGACGAAGAGGCGAGTCTCGTCCAGCGAGAAGCAGAGGCCGTTCGGGCGATCGAAGTCGTCGATGAGCAGCTGGCACGACTTCGGATCGGGGCCGACCCGGTAGACGCCCTGGAACGGCAGCTCCTGCGGCCGCTCGACGCCGTAGAACTTAGCGCGCCCGTACGGCGGGTCGCTGAAGTAGATCCCACCGTCGCTCCGGCACACGACGTCGTTCGGACTGTTCAGCTGCGTGCCGAGGTAGTGGGTGGCGATCGGTATGATCCGTCCGTCGCTCTCGGTGCGGGTCACCTGGCTCGTCGCGTGCTCGCAGGCGATGAGACGACCCTGGCGGTCGTACGCCAGGCCGTTGGACATGTTGCACGGCTTGCGGAACGTGGAGATCCCGTCCTTCGCCGACCAGCGTCGCATGTGGTCGCCTGGCATGTCGCTGAAGAGCAGGAACGTGCCCGTCGGGTGCCAGAGGGGACCCTCGGTGAAGAGGAACCCGGTCCCGAGCTGCTCGAACTCGTAGCTCACTTCTTGACGGGTTGCCCGGGCTTCCCGGCGGCGTACCAGTCAGAGGGCGGCACCTCCTCGAACACGACCCACACCGCCTCGCGCGGCAGCTTGCACACGTCCGAGATCGTGTCGGTCACGCGTCGCGCGATCTCCTCCTTGCGTTCGTTGCCGTGGCCCTCGTAGAGGCGGATGTTGACGAATGGCATGGTCGCGGTCCTCCGTGTGTGCGCGCCGGGAAAAAATAGCGGCACACCGTACCACGGTGGGCGCCCGGGGGACAAGGCGCCCCGCGTCAGCGCTGGTCGGGCGCGGTCCACGACGGCGGCGTGAGGCGCCGCTTGCCGTCGCTCGCGAGCCTCAGCGCCGGGTCGCCGGGGTCGAGCGTGCGGTCCCAGAGCTTGCAGGTGACCTGCTTGTGGCGCTGGTCGAGCCCCTCGCAGTAGTTCGTGAACTCGCAGCGTCGCACGAGCGCGCCGTGGCCCAGGCGGATCTTCCGGAACCAGTCGGGGTCGGCGAGCGTCTGACGCGCCGCCGCGACGCAGTCCGCCTCGCCGCGCTCGAGGATCCCCTCGGCCTGCTCGAAGGTCGAGATGCCGCCGCTCGTGACGACGAGCGTCGCGTGACCGGCCTCGCGCACGGCGCGGCGGATCGCCGCGGCGAGCGGCACGTTGCGGCCGAACGGGCCCCGCGCGTCCGAGAGCACCGTGGGCATACACTCGGCGCCCGACTCGCCCGTGTACGGGTACACGGCCTCGCCGAGCTTCGGCTGCTTGGCGTCCTCGAAGCGCCCGCCCTTCGAGACCGACAGATAGTCGGCGCCGCCCGCGGCGAAGCGCGTCCCGAACCACACGGCGTCCTCGACCCGGCTCCCGCCCGCGATCACCTCGTCGCCGAGGTAGCGGATGCCGACGACGTAGCCCTCGCCGACGCGCGCGCGCACGGCGGCCAGCACCTCGAGCGGCAGGCGGACGCGGTGCTCGAGCGGGCCGCCGTAGCCGTCGGTGCGGGTGTTCAGGCGCGAGAGGAACGAGGCCATCGTGTAGGCGTGGGCGTAGTGGAGCTCGACACCGTCGAAGCCCGCGCCCTGCGCCCGGCACGCGGCGCCGGCGAACAGGTCCGGGAGGACCCGTGGCAGCTCGCGAATGTGCGGGAGGTGCGTGTCCCAGACCCGCTCGCGGTAGCCGTAGTCGAGCGCCTCGAGCTCGCGGTCATTCAGCACGGTCTCGAGCGTGGCGCGGTCCGCGGCCGCGAGGAACTCGCGCACCGCGGCCTCAGGCGCCGTCCGCCAGCGCTTGTCGTCGAGCCAGAGGGCGAGCTTCACCCGGAGCGCGTCGGTCACCTCGAGGTAGCGACCGAAGAACGCCTCGGGCCGGGGACGGCGGCGCACCGTGAGGAAATCGAGGATCGGGATGAAGAGCCGCGTCCGGCCCTGGCTCCTGGCGCGCACGACCTCCACGAGCTCGCGGAGCCCCGGGAGGAACCGGTCGTCGCCGATCCTGAGGAGGGGGCCGCTCGGAATATCGCGGATGCCCGTGGCTTCGACGACGAGCACACCAGGCTGGCCCTCGGCGAAGCGCCCGTACCAGTCGAGCACGTCCTGCGTGACGAGGCCGTCCTCGGTCGCGCGCCACGGCACCATCGCCGGCACCCAGGTGCGCTCGTGGACGACGAGGCGGCCGAGCCCGACCGGCGAGAACCAGCGCGCGCGCGCCGCCGCCTCACGCGTCGGCCACCGCGCGGGTGGGAGCGCGTGGCGGATCCTCGGCCTGTCAGCGACGCCGACGCTCACGCGCGTCCACGCTCACGGCAGGCAGGCGAACCCATCGACCTCGATCAGGCAGCCGTCCGCGGCGTCGTAGAGGTCGCGCGCGCCGACGAGCGTCATGGCCGGGAAGTGCCGGCCGAAGTACTCGCGGTAGACCTGGCCGATCGCCTTGGCGTGGCGCTTGTACGCCTCGGCGTCCAGCACGTAGATCGTGAGCTTCACGACGTCGCTGAGCCCGCCACCCGCGGCGGTCACGACGGTCTTGAGGTTCTCACAGACCTGGCGGAACTGGGCGACGAGGTCGCCCGGGCCGACGGTCTGGCCGTCCTTGTCCTTCGCGACCTGGCCGGCGAAGAAGAGCAGCCGGCCACCGCGGACCTCGGCGCCGTGGCTGAAGCCGGCGGCCTTCATGAGCGTCGGCGGGTTGTGCAAGCGGATCTCGCGGGTCATCGTGGGCCTCCTCCCGTCAGGGCGTCGGGGTGCCGTCGAGCACGAGCGTCTCACCGTTCGTGGCGTCGGCGTGGAGGAGCCTCGCCGCCAAGGCCGCGACCTCGGCCGGCTCGAGCAGACGGCCGCCGGGATTGAGCTTCGCCAGAGCCTCCACGGCCTCCTCGAACGACGTGCCCGTCTTCGCCTCGATGTTGCGCGCGGCGTTCCACACGAGGTCGGTCGCCACGTAGCCGGGGCAGATCGCATTCACCGTCACGCCCTTGCCACTGACTTCCATCGCGAGCGCGCGCGTGAAGCCGACGAGCGCGTGCTTGGACGCGGTGTACGCCGTGACGTAGGGCGAGCCCACGAGGCCGGCGAGCGAAGCGACGTTGATCACGCGCCCCCAGCGGCGCTCGAGCATGCCCGGGAGGACCGCGCGCGTGAGCAGGTAGGGGCCGCGCGCGTTGACGCTCATGTGCCGCTCCCAGAGCTCGAGCCCGGTCTTCGCGAGCGGCGCCGACTCGGCGACGCCCGCGTTGTTCACGAGGACGTCGACGGGCCCGAGCGTCGCGACCGTCTCGGCCACGGCGCGGGCGATCGACGCGGGACCATCGACGTCGAGGACGATCGGCAGCGCGCGCGCTCCCAGGTAGCGCGCGGCGGCCGCCGTCTCCTCGAGCGGCGCGCGGGTCCGGCCGCCGACGGCGACGTCGCAACCCTCCCGCGCCAGCGCCAGCGCGATCGCGCGGCCGATGCCCCGGCCGCCGCCGGTGACGAGGGCGACGCGCCGCGCGGCGAGCGTCACGGGCTCTCGATGCAGAAGAGGAAGATGAGGGGGCGCGTGCTCTCGCCGGCCTCGCGCTTGGGATCAACGAGACAGCGCGCGCGCGGGAGCTGGCCGCTCTCCTGGCCGCGCGGTGGGGACGCGGCGCAGCCCGCGGCGAGCACGACGAGCCAGACCGCGAGCCAGCCCGCGAGGCGATTCATGCGGTCATTCTAGCGCGGGATCAGGTATATATAGCGTCGCGATTCATGCCGCGCGCCTTCGTCCCGTGCTCGCTCGCCGACGCCGTCGGCCGCCTCCGGCCGGGGATGAAGGTCCTGCTTCCCCCGGCGTGCGGCGAGCCGGTCGCGCTCGTCTCGGAGATCTGCCGCCAGGCCGACCGGTTGCGCGATCTGACGCTCCTCGGCGGGATCCACCTCGGCGACTACCCGTGGGCGCAGCCCGCGTGCGCGGCGTTGCGGTACACGACGTGGCACATGTCGCCGCGGCTCGAGGAGGCGCGGCGGCGCGGGCGTGTCGAGTTCGTCCCGATCCGTTACTTCGACGTCACGCGCGAGTTCGTCGCGGGCGGCGCGTGGGCGCCCGACTGCGTGCTCGTTCACACGGCACCGCCCGACGCGCGCGGCTACCTGAGCCTGGGCGTCGCCGTCGGCGTCGCGCTCCCCGCCGCGCGCCGCGCCTCGCTCGTGATCGCCCAGGTCAACCCGTCCATGCCGCGGACCCTCGGCAACGCGTTCCTGCACCGGAGCCAGGTGGACGCGTGGGTCGAGGTGGACGCGCCGCTCTTGCCCTATCCGCCCCCGACCGTCGGCGAGGTCGAGCGGGCCATCGGTCGCCACGTCGCGGGCCTCGTGCCCGACGGCGCCACCGTCCAGGGCGGCGTGGGCGCGATCCCCCAGGCCGTCCTCGAGGCGCTCGCCGACCACAAGGACCTCGCGCTCCACTCGCTGCTCGTCGACGCCTCGGTCACTCTGGTCGAGCGAGGCGCGGTCACGAATGCGCTCAAGCGCTTTCATCGCGGCCGGATGGACATCGCGGAGGCCATGGGGACGCGCCGGCTCTTCGATTTCCTGCACGAGAACCCGATGGTCAGCATGGACTCCTCGGAGTTCGTCCACGATCCAAGCCTGGTTGCGCGGCTCGACCGCTTCGTCGCGATCAACTCGGCGCTCGAGGTGGATCTGACGGGACAGGTGACGGCGGAGAGCCTGGGGCCGCGGCAGGTGGCGGGCATCGGCGGTCAGTTCGACTTCGTCCTCGGCGCAAGGCACTCCGAGGGCGGCCGGGCGGTCATCGCGCTGCCCTCCACGGGACGCGACGGCGCCGTCTCGCGCATCGTCCCGCACCTCGGCACGGGCGCGGCGGTGACGAGCCCGCGCTACCTCGCCGACTGGGTGGTGACGGAGTACGGCGCCGCGGAGCTACGGGGAAAAGGCGCGCGGGGACGGGCCGAGGCGTTGCTGGCCGTGACCCATCCCCGGTTTCAGGGGGAGCTCGGAGAGGCCCTCAGCGGGCCTTCTTAGCGGCCTCGATCTTCTCGAAGATTTCCTCGTCCGTCGGGAAGCGATAGGTCGTCTGGTTCGAGTAGACGACCGAGTCGTCGATCGAGACCTCGAAGATGCCGCCGGCCCCTTCCCTGAGCGCCGCGGTGAGGCCGTACTTCTTCTTGATAGCCTCCTGCAAACTGGAGGCTTGCGGGAGGTAGTTTCACTCGCCGCAGTACTTGATCTGGACGTTCATCCGATCCTCCTCTCCCTGCCGGGCTGGCCTCATTCTATACGATACGATGCGAGGCCAAGGCGGGGAGATTCTGCTGCCCGGATTCGATTAGACTCGGGCCATGGCGACGCCCCTGCTCGTCGACACCGACCCCGGGATCGACGACGCGCTCGCGCTCCTCGCCGCGTGGAGCTCGCCGGAGGTCGTCGTCGAGGTGGTCACGACGGTCGCGGGGAACGTGACGGTCGAGCAGGCCACGACGAATGTGTGCCGGCTCCTCGCCCTGCGCAAGCCCGACCCGGCGCCCGTGGTCGCGATCGGCGCGCCCGACCCGCTCGCCCGGCAGCTCGTGACGGCCACGCGCTACCACGGCGCGGACGGCCTCGGCGACCTCGACGACTGGCCGGCGGTGGGCCGCGGCGAGCTCGCCGCCGCCGTGCCGCTGATCCTCGACCGGGCCCGGCGGCAGCAGCGCCTCCTCACGATCGTCGCGCTCGGGCCCATGACGAACCTGGCGCTCGCGCTCAAGGCGGACCCGGCGGCGATGAAGTTCGTCGGCCGCGTCGTGGCGATGGGCGGCGCCGTGGACGTGCCGGGCAACGTCACGCCGACCGCCGAGTTCAACATGTACGTGGATCCCGAGGCGGCGCACCGGGTCCTCGCCGCCGGGCTCTCGCTCGACCTCGTCCCGCTCGACGCGACCCGCCAGGCCGTGCTGCCGCGCGCGGGCCTGAAGAAGGCGCTCTCGCGCAGGGCATGGTGCTGCACGACCCGCTGGCGGTCGCGCTCGCGATCGATCCGACGCTCGCCCAGTGGGAGGCGGTGCGGCTCGAGATCGGGCCCGAGGGCGAGACCCGGCGCGCGCGCGGCGACCCGAACTGCCGCGTCGCCAAGGCGATCGACACGGCGCGGTTCCTCCGCATGTTCCTCGATCGGCTATGCCCGCCGCCCCGCCGCCGCGCGTCCTCGTAGTCGGCTCCGCCAACGTGGACTTCACGGTCGCGGCGGCGCGGCTGCCGCGCCCGGGTGAGACCGTCACGGGCGGGACGCTCCTCGTCAACCACGGCGGCAAGGGCGCGAACCAGGCGGTCGCCGCGCGACGCCTCGGCGCCGAGGTCCGCTTCGTGGGCTGTGTGGGCGACGACGCGTCCGGCCGCGAGATCGGCGCGGCGCTCGCGCGGGAGGGGATCGGCGTCGCGGGGGTCACAACCACCGACGCAGCCGCCACCGGCGCCGCCCTCATCGTCGTGGACGGGGAAGGACGCAACCAGATCGTCGTGGCGCCCGGCGCGAACTGGCAGCTCGGCGCCGAGCTGGCGAAGCGCCACGCGGAGGA
>WNGI01005344.1_pt1 | contig 11553 bp, 12 predicted proteins | sample 5400621 | NCBI WGS metagenome assembly WNGI01 (sample SAMN13153374, study PRJNA577476) | soil metagenome | isolation source: 20 cm soil or saprolite under Garry oak tree replicate 1 | place: USA:California | collected 2016-06-15
ACCGGCGTTCGTGCCGGACAGCAGCCACGCGAGATCGTCGATGCGCTCGCGGAGCAGGCGAACGCCGCCGACGCGCGGTTGCTCATCGTCACGGCGCAGCGCCGCGTCGTGATCGACAGCGACGGACGGCTCGCCGGCACGATCCTCCCGGCGCCGTCGGCGGCGAACATCGGGGAGTTCACCGAGGGCTCCGAGGAATGGATCTTCGTCCGCCAGCAGCTGCGACAGGCTGCCACGGGTGGCGTGGGGCTCGGCTTCATCGTCGTGGCGCGCCCGCGCGCGGTCTTCACGGACACGCTGCGCGCGCTTCTGCCGTCCCTCGTCCTGAGCGGCCTCATCGCGCTCGGCTTCGCGGTCGTCGTCGCCGCGCTCCTCTCGCGCACGATCACGAAGCCGCTCCGCGAGCTCGTGGGCGGAGTCCGACGATTCGCCGGCGGCGATTACGGCACGCGCGTTCCGCTCGCAGGGCCCAGCGAGGTCGCGGAGATGGGGACGGCCTTCAACGAGATGGCGGGCGAGATCCAGCGCGCTCGCGGCAGCGAGCAGGCGTTCCTCGCGGACATCTCGCACGAGCTGCGCACGCCGCTCACATCGATCCAGGGATTCGCCCAGGCCATCGTCGATGGTGAGGCGCGCGGCGACGCGGTCTCGCACGTCGCCGAGATCATCCATCGCGAGTCGCGCCGGCTCGTTCGTATGGTCGAAGGGCTGCTCCAGGTCGCACGCCTCGAGTCGGGCGCGCAGTCGATGGCCCGCGAGGAAGTCGCGCCGGCTCGCCTGCTCCAAAGCGCGGTGGCCGCGCTCGAGGTCCAGGCGAAAGACGCGGGCGTGACGTTCGATGTCGGCGGGACGGACGCGCTGCCCACATTGCGTGGCGACCCGGACAAGCTCGCGCAGCTGTTCCTCAACGTCCTCGACAACGCGGTCAAGCACTCGCCGCGCGGAACGACGGTGCACATCCGCGGGAACCGGGATAACGGAGCGATCGTGGTTCGAGTGCGCGATGCGGGCTCGGGTCTGCCGCAGGGCGCGCAGACGCGTCTATTCCAGCGGTTCTATCGCGGCGACAACGCCCAGCGCGATGGCGCCGGCCTTGGTCTCGCGATCGCGCAGGCGATCGCGCAAGCGCACGGCGGGTCGATCCGCGCGTCGAACCTCGAGGGCGGCGGCGCGGAGTTCGCGGTGCGGCTACCAATCACGCTCTGAATTCCTAGACTCGGCCGCTATGGCTCTTGGCGGAACGATCCGTGGGAAAAAGACGACGCTGCGTCTTCCCGCTGAGACGGACCTCGAGACGTACAACCGGTGGATGGCCGACATGCGCGTGAGGCGCGCGCACCGCGTCTGGCACGAGCCGGCGATGCCGGCTACATGGAAAGAGCGCCTCAAGGAAACCGCGAAAGAGAAGATGGGAGTGCTCTGGTCCATCGACGGCGACGCCCGCCTCGTGGGATTCGCCGTGGGCAGCTTCTGGTCGGTGACCGAGCCGGGCTTCACGCTGCGGCCATTCGTGATCGACCCGGACCAGTGGCGCAAGGGCTACGGGTTCGACGCATCCCTGGCGCTGCACCGCTATCTCTTCGACTACCTCGACCTGCCGCGCGTGGGCGTCGAGGTCCGCGCCGACAACGTGGCCGCGCTGCGTATCGGCCAGCGGCTCGGCTATCTCGAATACGCGCGTGGCCACGAGGTGCACTATCGGGACGGGGGCTACGTCGACGAAATACAGCTTTTCATGGGCAAAGACGCGTGGTACGAGCGTTGGGGTGCCACCGAGCGCGAGTTCGCGCCCCTCGCCCCGGATGCGACCCGCTGATGTTCGGTCCGCGGCTCGAGGGCCGAGAGGGCGTCTCGCTCGTCCCGGCGACCGTCGAGCATTTCAAGCTACAGATCCAGTGGGTCGTGCAGCCCGAAATTGGTCGGTTCTGGGGACCGCGTTTCGGCGAACTCACGGACGAGAGGCAAGAGGAACGGTTCAAGAAAACTGGCGAGGACGAGACCCAAATCATGTGGACGATCGCGTACCAGGACGAGCCTGTCGGATGGACCGGCATCTTCGACATCGACTGGGTCCGCCGCGATGGCGAGAGCGGGATCGTCATCGGGCGCAGCGATCTCTTCGGCCGTGGCATCGCGAGCGAGGCCGTCCGCCTTCGCACCGGTTTCGCATGGAGAGAACTACGGCTGCATCGCGTGCATAACTGGATCGCGCTCGCCAATCGCGGTTCGCGACGCGCGAATGAGAAGTCGGGTTACAAACAAATGGGCGTATATCGAAAATCTTTCTTCCGATCCGGTGAGTGGTACGACGAATGGCTCGGCGAAGCTTATCCACATACCTTCCCCGACAAGGTTTGAACTGTTAGGCTTGAGATGCCCCAAAGGGGCAGCGGCGGCGAGAGTTACTACGCGGGTCAAGTGAGGCACTTCCTCCCTAAGTCCTGGCGAGGCTCAAGGCGGCGCGAACAACAAAGGGAGGAAGCTTCAAATTGAGCTTCTCTGACAAAACTCTGACCTGCAAGGACTGCGGTCAGGAATTCACATGGACGGCCGGCGAGCAAGAGTTCTACTCCTCGCGCGGTCTCATGAACGAGCCGGGACGTTGTCCCACCTGCCGTGCGGCGCGTCGCGCCTCCGGTGGCATGGGCGGCGGCGGCGGTGCATACGGCGGAAGCCGTGGCATGGGTGGCCCCCGTGAGTTCTTCACGGCTACCTGCAGCAACTGCGGCGGTGAGGCACGCGTGCCGTTCCAGCCCCGCGGCGACAAGCCGGTCTACTGCAGCTCCTGCTTCGAGCAGGTGCGTCCATCGGCTTCGCGTAGCCGGTACGCCTAACTAGCGCTCCGAACGCGGATTGAACGAAGCCCTGTCGAAAGACAGGGCTTCTTCTTTTCTAGAGCTCCTCCGATGCGACCCGCCGGATCGGCAGCCGGTAAGAGATGCGGTGCTGCTTACTGAAGTTGTTCCGCACCGACTCCTCGACCTTGCGCTCGTCCTCGTAATAGCGAGCCGCCAGTCGGCGAATGTCCGCGTGGGCGATCGTTTGATCGTGTTCGATCGATGCACGGCCATCGATCCGGATCCAGCGGTACCCGTCCGCGACCAGCACGCTCATCCGTGGATCCGCTGCGAGGTTCCGGTCCTTGACCCGCCCCTGGGCGCTGTTGACGACGATGTCTTCGCCCTCGACCAGGTACCACATGACCGCGAGGTGGGGCGAGCCGTCTGGATTCTTCGTGCCGACGACGGCGAAGTGTTTCTCCTCGAGGAACGCGCGTTGCGTTGCCGTGAGCTTGGAGTCCGTCACTACCGGAACATGTCGCGCGCCGCCGGGCGGACATACTCCTGCGCGGTCTCGTCCGAGTCTTCGAAGGTCAGTCCCCGGACGATGGCCACGGGGCAGCGATCGAGCTTTCCCATGACGAGCTCCGCGGCGGCCGCGATCTCGTCGGCCACGGCGATCTCCGTGACCCGCAGTTCGTACCCCTCCGGATCGCGCTGGCCGATGTAGCGCTTCAGGGCAGGCAGGCCCGCGATGCCGATCGCAACGTTGGTGTGGCCTTCGCGCCACGCGCGGCCGAACGTATCCGTGATGACGACGGCGACAGTCACCCGCGCACGTTTGGCGATGTCGTCGCGAATGCGCGAGGCCGAAGCGTCGGGGTCGAGAGGCAGCAGCACCACCGTGTCGGGAGCGCCCGCGTTGGATCGATCCACGCCCGCGTTCGCGCAGACGAAGCCGTGGCGTGTCTCGACGATCAGGACGCCGCGCTCCCACCGGACGATCTGCTTGGACTCGCCCAGAACGACCTCGAGCTGCCGCGCGTCCTTACCGGACTCTTCGGCCATCTCCAGCGCGCGTTTTCCCGGCGTGACATCCGCGAGTCGCACGAGCCGGCCCTCGCTTTTCGAGACGACCTTCTGGGCCACAACGAGGACGTCGCCATCTACGAGCTTGTCGCCCGCCGACTCAATGGACGCGAGCAGAAGCCCGACCAGGTCGTCGCGCGGCCGCACCTCGGGGATCCCGTGGACCGGGATGATCGAGAGGGTCACGCCGATAGCGCACGGTGGAGGTTGGCGTGAACCATCAACGAGAGGAACGGAATAGCGGGCCTCGTCCATTCCCCGCGCGCCGTAGTCTTCATTGAGATAAGTGTTAACGCTCGGCTGGAAAGCGTCCGCGGAGCAGTTCGATCCCAAGCGCCTCCTCGACTACGCCGTGCTCGCGGAGGAGCTTGGCTACGACAGCATTGCCATAAGCGACCACTTCCACCCGTGGCGCGATACGGGCGGTCATGCGCCCTTCGCATTCGCCTGGCTCGGCGCAGCGGCGGCGAGGACGTCGCGCGCACGCCTCGGAACGAGTGTCGTGACGCCGTCCTTCCGCTACCACCCGGCGATCGTCGCGCAGGCGATGGCCACGATCGCGCTACTCGCACCGGGTCGCGTGTTCCTCGGCGTCGGGAGCGGCGAGTCGATGAACGAGACGCCGCTCACCACGATCGACTGGCCCGAGCCCGGCGAACGTCTCCGCCGTCTGCGCGAAGCCGTCAAGCTCATCAAGCAGCTCTGGTCCGAGGACTACGTGACCTTCGAAGGGAAGTACTTCCACACGAAGGAGGCGAACCTCTTCGACAAGCCGTCGCATCCAATCCCCCTCCTCATCGCCGCCGGCGGGCCGCAGGCGGCGACGTTCGCCGGGCGCGAGGGCGACGGGATCATCGTCACGAGCGGCAAGGGCGCCGAGCTGTACAAGGACACCCTCATCCCCGCGGTCGAGAAGGGCGCGCGCGAGGCAGGGAAGGACCCCGCGAAGCTCGAGCGGATGATCGAGATGAAGGTGAGCTTCGATCACGATCGGGGGCGCGCCATGGAAGACACGAAGGAGTGGGCAGCGCTGGCCCTTCCCGCGGAGGACAAGGCGGGCGTCGAAGATCCGCGCGAGATGGAGCGGCGGGCGAAGGCCGCGGAGGGCAAAGCGCACACGCGATTCATCGTGTCGACCGATCCGGAGGAGCACATCACGAAGATCAAGCCGTACCTCGACTGGGGTTTCGATCATCTGGTGTTCCACTTCCCCGGCCAGGATCAGGAGCGCGCGATGCGCCTCTACGCGAAGGAGGTCCTCCCACGGCTACGGGGATGAGTGAAAAGGTAAGCGCGCGGTCATTCGAGCTCCTGACCCTCGAACGCGTCGCGCGCCTCGCCACGGCGGATCAGTACGCGCGGCCACACCTCGTGCCGATCGTGTTCGTGTACGAGCCGCCGTTCGTCTTCACGCCGATCGACGCGAAACCGAAGTCGGTCGAGGATTGGCACGACCTGCGCCGGATCAAGAACATCGAGACGAACGGACGCGCCAGCATCCTGGTCGACGTCTATCACGAGAACTGGTCCAAGTGCGCGTGGGTGCGCATCGATGGCGTCGCGGAGATCCTCACGAAGGGCGACGACCACCGTCATGCGCTCGGCCTGCTCGCGGCGAAATACAAGCAGTACGAGGGCATGCCGCTCCGCGAGGCGCCTGTGATCCGACTGCGCATCGAGCATGTCTCGCAGTGGCACGGCTGACCTAACATCCGCGCTCTCATGGACTTCGGATTCACCCTCAAACCGGACCACTCGCTCGAGCGAGTCGCGTCGCTCACGCGCCTCGCAGAGTCCGCCGGCTTCACGTACGGGTGGCTCTTCGACAGCCACGTCCTGTGGAAGGAGCCCTACGTGCTGCTCACGCTGATGGCGCAGAACACGAAGCGCATGCGGCTCGGGACGTGCGTGACGAACCCGGCGACGCGCGAACCGACCGTGACGGCGAGCGTCCTCGCGGTCCTCCAAGAGCTCTCCGGTGGACGCATGGACCTCGGCATTGGGCGCGGGGATTCTGCTCGGCGCGTCCTCGGGAAGAAGCCGACCGACCTCGCGATGCTCGAGGAAGCGACGAACGTCATTCGCGATCTGTGCGAAGGGCGCGAGGTCACGTACGAAGGCACGACGCTGCGTTTCGACTGGACCGGAAAGCAGCGTCTGCCGGTCTGGATCGCGGGATACGGGCCGAAGGCCCTCGAGCTCACGGGCCGCATCGCCGACGGCGCGATCATCCAGCTCGCCGATCCGAGCCTCGTCGGATGGTGCGTCGGACTGCTCCGTGACGGCGCGCGGAAGGCCGGTCGGGACGAGAGCGCGGTCTCGGTGATGTGCGCCGCACCGGCGCACGTCGGACCGCGGGACAAGGTGCGCGACCGCGTTCGCTGGTTCCCCGCTCTCGTCTCCAATCACGTCGTCGACCTCGTGAAGCGCTACGGCGAGAAGGGACTCCCGGCCGACCTCACGGCATACGTGCGAAATCGCCCGGGCTACGACTACCAGCATCACGCTGAGTCGGGATCGTCGAACGCCGCGTTCGTGGACGACGAGTCCGTCGATCGCTTCTGCGTGACCGGCGAGATCGACGAACACATCGAGAAGCTCCGTCAGCTCGCGGCGATCGGCGTCCGTCAGTTCAACATCTATCTCATGAGCGGCGAGGAGGAGCGGATCCTCCAGCTCTACGGGGAGCGGATCATCCCCGCGTTCTCTCGGGCGAACGCCTCGGTCTAAACGCGGACCGCGTGCCTCTTCGCCTGGAAGCGGCGCGCCTTCGCGCGGTTCCCGCAGTCGCTCATATCGCACCACCGCCGCGAGTGGTTGCGGCTTCGATCGAGGAAGACCCATTCGCAGGTGGCCGAGGCGCACTCCTTGATGCGGTCGCGGTGCTCGGCCGAGGTGAGCAGGTCCGCGGCCGACCGGGCGATATCCCAGAGCGGTCGCTCCAACTCTTCCCCATCGGACGGTAGGGACCAGCCGACCCCGTCCCGGTCATAGACCAGTCGCGACCGCGCCGCGCCAGCCGCGGCGGCGTCGCCTATCAGCGCCAGGTCCGAGTCGCGTGGGCTCTCGCCGGAGGCGAGCGCCGAGAACACGGCCCAGATCGACTCGCGCAGCGCGATCCCGAGCTCGTACACCGCCGCGGCGCGCTTCGGATCTCGCTCGGCCCGCTGCGTCAGGCGCTTGGCGACGCTCGCCGAAAGACCGCCGGCAAGCACCGCGAAGCTGGCGATGTCGCCGTAGCTCCGGAGGTGATCGTGGGTCGGGCTGACATGGGTGCCTCCGACCGTGTTGGCGAAATCCAGCGCCAGGGCTCCACCGGCGAGCTCTATCTCGTGATCGGGGACGGGAGGAATGTCGCGCATCTAACGAATCTAACCTACCTAACGCTATTGACCGGTTAGACCATACAGCCTAGCTTCGTTCGGGTCAAGGATGGTCCGCACGAATTAACCGGTGTCCACCCGTAAGGTGGGTAAAGGAGAGGACGATGGAGATCGTAATTCTCGTGGTGGCGTTGGTGGCGCTCGACATCGCGGCTCAGGTCTTCGCGACGGACAGCCGCCCGGCGGACCCGGAGCGGGGCCGCTCCTAGATCTTCCCCGTGGCGGCGTACCGGTCGGCGAGCTCGAGGGCCTCGTCGATCGCTCGAACGCCGACCGCAAGCTCCTCGTCGGTCACCGGGAGCGGCGGCGCGACGAACAGCATGTTCCAGCGGCAGAACACGTAGACGTCGCGTTGAAGCAACGCGGCCTTCAGCGCGTTCGCGAGCGCGCTCGACGGACCGTTCCAGCGCTCGAGCATCTCCTTCGAACGGCGGTCCTTCACGAGCTCGATCCCGGCGAAGAGTCCGCGGCCACGCACGTCGCCGACCGAGGGGTGCCGGTCCGCGACCCGGTTCAGCTCCGCGAGAAGCTTCTCCCCCATTCGCGCCGAGCGATCGATCAGCCCGTCTTCGCGGTACGCCTCGATCGAGGCGACGCCGGCCGCGCACGCGAGGGGATGGCCGCTGTACGTTGAGCCAACCCAGAGCACGTTCGCATCGAAGTGGCGAGCGATCTTCTCGGTCACGATCGCGCCGCCGAGCGGCACGTACCCCGAGGTCACGCCCTTCGCGAAGGTCATGACGTCCGGAACGACCCCTTCGTGGTCTGCGCCGAACCACTTTCCAGTCCGTCCGAATCCGGTCATGACCTCGTCGAACATGAGAAGGATCCCGTACTTGTCGCATAGGGCGCGGAGACCCTGCAGGTACCCGTCGGGCGGCACGAGCACCCCCGACGTCCCGGGGATCGGCTCCACGAGGATCGCGGCTATGTAGTCCGGACCCTCGTACCAGATCACTTCTTCGACGTGCGCGAGAGCTTTCTGCACATCGCCGCCGAAGACCGACCGATACGGATCGGGGTTAAGGAAGTGCACGACGCCGGTGATCCCGGGTTCTGCCGGCCAGCGACGGCTGTCACCGCCGAGCGTCATCGCTCCCTGCGACTGCCCATGGAATGAGCGCCACTGCGTGAGGATCTTCTGGCGCTTGGTGAAGAGGCGCGCGATCTTGATCGCGTGCTCGTTCGCCTCGCTGCCTCCGGTCGTGAAGATCGTCTTGGAGAGGTCCCCCGGCGTGACATCCGCGAGGAGGCGCGCGAGCGTGGCACGGCTCTCCTCACCGAACGACGGGGTTACGTAGCAAGCCCGCTCCGCCTGTTCCTGGATCGCGCGGACGACCTTCGGGTGGCCGTGACCGAGGTTCACGTTGATGAGACCGGAGGAGAAGTCGAGGATCCGACGCTCGCCGGCATAGAGCCACGAGCCTTCGGCGCGTGTGATGACGACCTGCTTGATGCCGCCCTGCGCCGACCACGCCACGAGGACGTGGTCGGCGGTGTCCTTGGCGACGGAGGATGAGTCCGCGGGTCGTTTCGTGGCGACGGCCATCGCCGCCGAGTCTAGTTGCCTCCCGCGGTCACCTGCACCGTGGCCTTCTTGAAGCTCGCGCCGTTGATGTCAGCGCCCGACGCTTTCAACGCGTCCGCCGCCTTCTTGGCGAGATCGGTCCGGAATGCGGCGTCGGCGGGCTTGCTCTTCAACACCTGGTACGTCGTCGAGATGTTCACCGTCTGATCCCACGCAGTCTTGTCCAGCATGCCGATGCCGTTCGGCGACGGCCAGATGAGCGCGTTGATCTCGTTGAGCTGCCAGGTCATGTGTCCTTTGCCGAGCGTCGTGCCGGCCTTCAGAACGATGTCGACGCACTGACTCTGGTTGTCCCGGCAGAACACCCAGCCCTTGAAAGAGGCCTGAAGGAACTTCGCGGCGATGTCCTCGTTCCCTGACTTCGAGAGCCAGGACTGCCTCACGAAGATGTGGTCCTGGAGCATCGCCGTGCCGACCTGGTTGAAGTCGATCACGTTGAGCTCCGCCGGCGTGTAGAGCTGACCGGTCTTCGGGTTCTTCTGCTCGAGCACCTGCGCGTACTCGTTGTAGATCATGGCCTGCGCCGCATCGACCTGGCCGTTCAGGAGAAGCGACATGTCGAATGGCTGGGCCACGATGTTGACGTCGCTCGCCTTGGTCGGGTCGATTCCGACCTTGCGCATCGCGGCGTACAGCTCGGGCTCGTTCCCGAAGCCCCACGTCCCGACCTTCTTGCCCTTCCAGTCTTCCGGCTTGGTGATGTTCTTCTCCTTGAAGGAGACCTCGAGGGTTCCCGAACGCTGGAAGACCTGCGCGATGTTGACGAGGTCGGCGCCCGCCTCACGTGACGCGAGCATCTTCGGCACCCACGCGATGCCGAACTCGGCCGCGTCGGAGGCGACCACTTGCTGGGGCACGATGTCCGGACCGCCGAGCTTTATCTCGACGTCGAGGCCGAGATCCTTGAAGTACCCCTTGTCCAGCGCCGCGTAGTAGCCGGCGAACTGTGACTGCGCGACCCACTGGAGCTGCAGCCGCACCTTGGTGAGCGTTCCGCCACCCGTCCCACCCGGGCCGGCACCGCACGAGACCGCGAGCATGATCGCGACGATTGCGAACGACAGAGAACGACGTGCTCCTCGCATGACAACCTCCCTCACGCGTGACCGTGCGCGCTACGACGAGTCGGAGATGCGGGCCGATGCGTGCCACGGGATCGCGACGCGCTCGATCGCGACGATGATAAGGAAGAACGCAATGCTCACGGCGGACGCGACGACGATCGCCGCCCAGGCGTTCGCGAATCGAAAGAACGCGGCCTCGGTGATGATGAACTGACCGAGGACGGATCGCGATCCGCCGAAATACTCCGCGACGATCGCGCCGATGAGCGAGAGCGTCGCGCTCACCTTCAGGGCGGTGAAGATGTACGGGAGCGCGTTCGGGACGCGCACCTTCGCGAAGATTGCGAGCTCGCTCGCCGCGTACGAGCGCATGAGCTCGAGCGACGCCTGGTCCACGAGGGTCAGCCCGCGCAGCGTGTTGATCATGATCGGGAAGAACACGAGGACCGCGACGACCATCATCTTCGAGAGCGGATTCAGGATCCCGAACCAGTTGTTCATGATCGGCGCGAACGCGATGATCGGGACCGAGTTGGCGGCGATCGCGAACGGGAGCAGCGCGCGGCTCGCCGTAGCCCAGCGCGCTGTCGCGAACGCGACGACGAGCGCGGCCACGCCTCCGATCACTAGGCCGCCGACCGCCTCGACGAGCGTGTTGCGGCCCACCGCGATGAGCTCGTCGAAGTGCTCGACGAACGCCGACGCGATGGAGCTCGGCGGCGGCAATAGGAACTGCTGGATGCCGAGCGCGCGGACGGCGAGCTCCCAGAGGCCGAGCACGCCGACGAACACCGCGACCGCCGGAAAGTAGTAGGCGAGACGCTTGGTCAACTGGCGGCGACCTCGGCCGCCCCTGGCCGCCCGACGTCTCGCCCCCGCAGCCGCTCGCGGACACGCGTGATGAAGCCGAAGTAGCGCTCGTCTTCGCGCGTCAGGTCGTTCCGCGGCTGAGGGAGATCGACCGGGATGAGCTCGACGATCCGGCCCGGCCGTGCGGACATCACGGCGACGTGGGTCGAGAGAAAGACCGCCTCGGGAATGCTGTGCGTGACGAAGACGATCGTCGTGCCGGTCTGCTTCCAGATCCGGAGGAGCTCGAGGTTCAACCGCTCGCGGGTCATCTCATCGAGGGCGCCGAAGGGCTCGTCCATCAGGAGGATCGCCGGCTCGAACGACAGCGCGCGCGCGATCGCAACCCGCTGCTGCATCCCGCCGGACAGCTGCCAGGGGTAGCGCCGCTCGAAACCGGTGAGCTCGACGAGCGCGAGCATCGCTTTGGCCCGATCGGCACGCGCGGCCTTGTCCTTGGCGCCCACCTCGAGCGGGAGCTCGACGTTCCCCTGAACGGTCCGCCAGTCGAAGAGCACCGGCGCCTGAAAGACCATCCCATAGTCGCGGTCCAGGCGGGCGCGGTGGGCCGTCTTGCCGTTCACCTCGATCGTCCCTGCCGTGGGCTGGGTGAGATCGCCGATGAGCCGCAGGAGCGTGGACTTGCCACAACCCGAAGGGCGCGTTCGTCTCACTCATCGGGCCTTCCGGATGCGGCAAATCGACGCTGCTGCGGCTCATCGGCGACCTGACCCAGCCGACGGCCGGCACGATCGAGGTGAACGGGAAGACGGCGCATCGCGCGCGTCTTGACCGTGACT